>JAAUXY010119617.1_pt1 | contig 12135 bp, 11 predicted proteins | sample 7278121 | NCBI WGS metagenome assembly JAAUXY01 (sample SAMN14350117, study PRJNA611818) | marine sediment metagenome | isolation source: surface marine sediment (1.8m) | place: French Polynesia: Moorea | collected 2018-08 | reverse complement strand
CCAGCCTGCACGGACAAACCTGTCGGTTTTCTTATAGTCAAGCGTGGGGCGGAATATCGAATTGGCAAAGATTCCAAATCTGTGATTGTTAATACGTCCCGAGGAGGGCCAGAACACCCGTTCTGCGCGAACAGTAGGCTTCAAAATATCGGTACGCCTTATAAATCCGAGATCGGAACGGAATTCATCATCTACGTAAACAAGGTCGCTTTGCAAGTTCCAATAGCGCGAGTTAAAGGCCAGGTTGGCACTGGCTGAATAGTTTCCCTTACTGTCGTCAGGTTGGAAGGATTTATGAGCATAGAATCTTCCCACCCAGGTATTGTCTGCCGTTTGCAGATTGTAGTCAATACCAACCACGCGATTATATCGATCTTCTGGTTCCAGAAAATCATAGTCGTCAAAGGTTTCCCGGTTAAGGAAGAATACACCGATGTTAGACCGCGCAAACAACTTTCGTTGCAGTACAAACATAGTATTGTTGTTAGAAGCAATCTCATTGGCAATATCTTCTTGGGTCTGTATACTGAAAAATCCGAGTCTCCAGTTTTCATCCAGCTTACCGCTGAGACGGGCCCCTGCCAGAATTTTGTTCTCTATAGTGTTACCTGCAGTATCTTCCGCAATCCCTATACGCCTTGAGAAGAACGGATTAGAATCCCGTCTATCCCCAAAGTTTCCGAAGAGGTCTATATTGTCAATAAAGAACTGACGTCTTTCAGGAAGTGAAATCTCAAATCTGGTGAGATTGGTAAAGATGTCATCCACTTCCACGTTTGAAAAATCAGGATTGATAGTGATGTCCAGGTTCATACTGTTGCCAATACTGATCTTCGCATCTCCGCCAAATTGCAGATCGGTCTCACTGCCCTCACCCTCAAAATCTTCCAGCGCAATGGTATTTACATAGGGGATAAGTGCTAAGGGTGTTCTTGATTTACCCAAGGGTTTTTCAAAGATCATATCACCCATAAAGCCCAGGTTGGACACATTTTGGTTTTGTGGTATGCGGGGCCACACACTTCGCTCATTGCTCTGGAATTCGAACCTGTAGCTTTGGAAACGCCATTTGGTTTCCCCTTCCTTGAATTTGAAGGAAGTAAGTGGAATAGCCATCTCTGCGATGTAGTACTTGTCGTATTGCTTTGTTTCTGCCTTCCATTTCACATCCCAGGCTGTGTTGAAATTGTCAAAGGAAACACCACCCCCGGCTATTAGTGCCTCCCTTCTTACTCCGAGTGCATTGATACCGAAAAGGAAGGCGTTCTGCCCGTCGTTGAAAGTATCGAATAAAATACTGATGTTATCACTGTTACCTGCCCGGTAATCTCGTTCCAGTGAAGGGATCGTATAATCGTTGCCAGGCGCATATTGAATGATTCCAATATAAAGCGTGGTTTCACTGATCAACATTTTTATTTCAGTCTGGTGGTCCGCCAGAACGGAATCTGTTGGGAAGTATTGCTGAAAATCACGTGGTCCTTCCGCATTTTCCCAGGCGGGTTCATCCAGGGCGCCATCCAGGATAATTTCTGCAGTAGTTTGTTTAACAATAAATGACCTCGGGGATTCCTGTCCAAATGAAAATAATACAGAAAATAAAAGAAAAAAGCTGATTAGTGGTTTGGACATGCAAAGATTATTTTGCCAGCCAAATTTAAGACAACATATCGTTAAATAAATCCCAAAATTTAAAGCTTAAGAACGGGCCTTTCCCTTGAATTTTCTTTTCTTTTTTTTGCTGGGATTTTTAAAAAGTCTTTTGAAAAAATTGTCCCTGACAACGGGTTCACAGTCCAGCCTGGCAACTATTTGAGAATCCGGTGATTGAAATCTTGCCCTGGTGATCTGATTAAACTCCTTTCTTTTATTGAGTTCCTGCATCCAAAGCGCAAATAGTGGTAAGGCCGCATTGGCTCCCTGACCCATGGCAGTATTTTTAAACCCAATTTCGTGATGATCAAGCCCTACCCAGCTTACGTGGACAATAGCGGGAGTTACAGCTACAAACCAGGCATCTTTGTTGTTTTGTGTGGTGCCTGTTTTTCCGGCAATGTCATTTTTCAAACTATACCTGTTTCTAATCCGGGCTGCGGTTCCCTTATTAACCACAGATTTCATGAGCTCTATCATAACAGCCCTGCTTTCAGATGAGAAAGCTTGTGGTAGTTTTCTTTTTTCACTAAAATCTGCAAGAATATTTCCCTCATTGTCACTTACACCATTGATCAAATACGGAACCACGGGACTGCCGTCATTTACATAACTGGCATATGCGCCAGCCAGCTCATCAATGGATATTTCCCCGGTGCCCAGTGCCAGTGAAGGCTGGTGTGGAAGATCACTTTGAATACCCATTTTACGGGCCATGGAAATGACCTCTTCGATACCTGTCTTCTCCAGAATTTTTACAGATACCGTATTTACCGAATTACTGAGAGCCTCTTCCATTGAATAGTTGAGGAAGGTTTCGTTTTTCTCAGAAGTATTGGCCGGGGACCAGTTTTCGAGGTTATTATATTCCACCTCACGGGCCGAAAAGTGAGTACAGGGCTCAATGCCTTCTTCCAGGGCAGCTGTATAGACAATGGGTTTAAAACAGGATCCGGGTTGCCTCTTGCTCTGGGAAATATGATCGTATTTAAAATGTTGAAAATCAATACCACCGATCCAGGTTTTCACCGCCCCATTTACCGGGTTGATGCTAAGTGAGCCTGTATTGAGGAATTTCATATAGTGAATTAAACTATCGGCAATGCTCGCTTCACTGGTAAACTCCCCGTTCCAATCCATAAGGCTCATAGTCCTGGTCTGATGCATCTGATCCCATGCCTGCTGATGATCAAGTCCACTTCCTATCAATTTTTTATATGGTTCTGAACTTCGTATCAGTTTTTTGATCATTTTTTTATTCGTCAACCAGGGGGCTCCTTTGCCATAACTATTTTCAAAGGCGAGTTGCAATGATGACATATGCTTGCTCATGGTTTTTTCGGCGATTTCCTGCATCTCATAGTCAAGAGTAGTGTAAATTTTAAGCCCGGAAGTGTACAGGTTTACTTCATTGCCTAACTCCCTTTGCTGCTGACACCAGTCTTCCATCTTTTGGCGCACTTCTTCTCTGAAATAGGGTGCAATTCCCTGGTTGTGATCGTATTGTTTATAGTTGAGTTCCAGGGGTAATACCATGAGGCTATCTGCTTCTTTCTCACTTAGTTTTCCCATCTCTGCCATGGCCTGTAACACAACATTTCTTCGGTTCCTGCTTTTTTCGGGAAAGATCCTCGGATTATAACTATATGTAGCCTTTAACATACCTGTCAATACAGCGGCTTCCTGTACTTCCAGTAAATTGGCAGACTTTCCAAAGAACTTAAGAGAAGCGCTCTCCACTCCAAAAGTATTGTCCCCGAATGATACCGTATTCAGGTAGTGCTCAAGAAGTTGCTCCTTAGTAAAAACGCTTTCAAGGCGGCGGGCCGTAAACATTTCCTGTAATTTGTCCACAGCCAGATCAAATCGTCCGCCTGCTTCCCTCGGATAGAGGTTTTTTGCGAGCTGCTGGCTTAAGGTGCTCCCGCCACCTGCGGAAGCATCTCTCATCAGGATAGTTTTGAAACCAACTCGCATCAAACTTCTGTAGTCAATGCCCCGGTGTTCGTAAAAACGCCGGTCTTCAATTGCTATAAGCGAATTAATCAGATGATCCGGCATCTGCTTAAAATCAATCGGCTGTCTGTCAAAAAGATAAAATTTACCAATCAGAACACTGTCTGCAGAAAAGACTTCAGAGGCCCTCTGATATTCCAGGGAGGCCAGTTCTGTTTTACCGGGTATCTTGCCCCACAGTCCGAAATAAACCGACAAAACAAACAGAAAAATGACTGCAAGAATACCCAGAACTACTCTGGAGGTTATTCGTATTGCCTTTTTAACAGATGATTTCATATAGGTATGTACGTAAAAGAGGCGCAAGTTGTATGTTATAAATCAAAGATGTACATAACTTAACAATACATTAATCATCTAATATTTAATTTTAGCACAAAATTGACATATGAAAACCCTTGTAATCTTCTTATTGATCGGCACCCAATTATGTTTTTCCAATGATCTTATTTGGTCGAAAACAGGACATAGGGTTACCGGTGAAATTGCCGAAATGTATCTCAGCCGGAGAGCCAAAAAAAAGATTTATAGAATTTTGGACGGCCAAAGTCTGGCCGAGGTATCGAACTTTGCCGATGATATCAAATCTGACCCCGCATATAGCTCCTACAGTCCGTGGCACTATGTTAATTATCCGGCTCATTTGAACTATGGGGATGAGACCCCCAACCCTCAGGGAGATATCGTTGTAGCCATTGAAAAATGTATTTCTGTGCTGGAAGATGATTCATCCAGCCTTAGCGACCAGTCTTTCTATCTAAAATGCTTGTTCATTTTCTAGGTGATCTACACCAACCTATGCACGTAGGCAGAGCTGAAGACCGCGGTGGGAACGACATTCAGTTGCAGTGGTTTAATCAGGGGACTAATCTTCACAGGGTATGGGATTTTCATATGATCGATGATTTTGGCATGAGCTATACAGAACTTGCCCATAAACTTCCCAGGATTTCGAAAAAGGCTGCCGGAAATATGCAGGAGGGTACAGTTTACGATTGGGTAGAGGAAACCCAGGAAATAACCAATGAGGTCTATGCTGCAGTAGAGGTGGGTGAGCAGTTGCGCTATTCATACAGCTATAAGTATTGGGGAACGGTTGAGGATCAGTTATTAAAAGGAGGCGTGCGACTGGCGGGCATTCTAAATCAAATTTATGGTTAAGACCACACTTAACGCCTGGTATAGCTGCAAAAGCAGTATCCGGGTAGCCAAACGCATCAATTTAGCCGATAAATTACACCTACTTCCTGAATAGCATTTACCGCAATTACCAAATCGGTACTTGATCTATTAAAAAAGGTCTTTGCCCGATAGAAAAAATACTGGGACATAATTTGTAGTTATATTCATATAAGGTTAAGTATGAGGACATTAACATTAATGCCGGAATGTTAAAGGCAGTACTTGACACTACAAATCAAACGGTATTAAAAAATCGGTTTTTATAACCGATTTTTTATTTTATATATCTGAAAGTCAGATTTATCCGTGGATTCACCGGTTTTTTTGTTTTTGGGATTTGATGTTGCCAATGGTGTTGAGTTTCGCCTTGCATCAACAAAAGGCTGCCGTGTTCCAATAGCAATTTGTGTTTTAGTTCCTTTCGCCGTTTATGTCTGAGATGAAAATACCTGTTTTGACCTAAGGATATTGAGGCAATAACCGGATTCTTTCCCAATTCTTTTTCGTCATCGGCATGCCATCCATTACTATCCCTACCATCGCGATAAAGATTTAGTAAACAGGTTGAAAAAGATGTCCGGGCAACTGCTTCAATCTTCCTTTTTAGTATTTCAAGAGGTTCGTCAAACTTTATCGGATTCATCGTGATCCCCGAATAGGAATAAGACTTTCCATTGTCGGCGTATAGTGAGGTGAGTCTGGGTTGAGCATATACCTTGCCAAAGACCCTAATAGGATCCTGTCTCCATTCCGTATTTTTATAGAAATGCTGATAGTAATTATCAGCCTCTTCCGGGTTTAAGAACCCAGGGTAATAAAGGATATGCGAGTCTATAACCTCAATTTCAATGACATCCCCATTGCCAAAAAGCGTCATGAAAGCACCTTTTTTAGGCCGTTCCTGTATTCCGATGGGTTTTTGCCGGTGAAAGACTTGAACGACTTGTTAAAATGAGAGAAGTTGTTGAATCCGCTTTCCAGACATACCTCCGAAATACTCATTGGGTTTTCGGCAAGTAGCTTTGAGGCATGAACAAGTCGGTATTCGTTGACGAATTGCACAAAGGTTTTGTTTGTGATCTTCTTGAAATACCTGCAGAAAGAGGGGACGGTCATGCTAACCAGGTCTGACATTTCCTGTAAACTGATTTCTTCTTTAAAATTGCTTTTGACATAATTAAAGACCTTGTTGATCCTGTCATTGTCTTTGACTTCAGTCTCAAAAGTAAAGCCTTCGGCATTAAGAACTTTAAACTCTTCGGAGTTTCCCAGTTCGTTCAGGATATTGAGAATGGAAAGCAGCCGCTGGAAATCAGGCTGGTATTCGAGGATTTCAAGTTTTTCACCAATTTTCTTTTTCGTCTTTCCGTAAAAAGCCACACCGCCTTTAGCCACTTCCAGCAGATCCTGGATCTTTTTCATCTCCGGGATCTCAAAGAAATCATTCCCCAGGAAATCACTTTTCATATGAACAACCGTTTCAGTTTTATTGCCGGTGAACTTATCGGTGAAGCCACAATGAGGAAGGTTGCTGCCAATAAGTATAAGATCGCCATTGGAGTAATAGGATAAATGACTACCTATCTGTCGTTTACCGGCACCTCCATTGACGTATACCAATTCTATTTCAGGATGATAATGCCAGCTGGCATCGCTGTTCAGGCGCTCCGAATCAAATTTGTTATAGGTAAATGAATTACCAAAATCGGGAGCGATAGATTCAAATGTAGGTTTCTGTTTTATCATAGGGCCAATTGGAATTCCAGTATAAAGATATTCTGTGTTTTACTTCTGTAAATTTGCAAAATTAACCAAAATATATGCAATATTACCCTTAACATTTTATTAGGACGAAAATGCAGTTAAAATAGCACAGAAATTAGACAAATAAGTAGTAGTGAAGCGATAATTGTGCCCCTATGTTTGCACTGTAAATTATTCAATAACAATTAAAAACGAAGTGTTATGAAAACAATGGTAAAATTTACAGTAGGAACAGCCTTAATGTTTGCCACAGTGGCAGGTATGGCTAAAGAAAGAAAATTTGTTAACGATGTACCTTATTCAGATACTGAATGGGAAGTATTGGAGAGTGCCGATAAAGGCAAGCCAATTTTCCAGAAGAAAGGGGATAAGGTATACCTGAATATGCTCAATTTACAAGGTGAAAAAGTTGTAGTACGTGTCTATGACAGTTCAAGAAGACTTCTATTCAAGGAAACATTTGATGAAGCACTTACTGTTGAAAAGGCTTTCAATTTTGAAAATGCCTATGAAGACAGCTACACTGTGGTTGTAAAAGACGCAGCGGGTACTTATACCGAAAAAGTTATTGTTAAGTAAGTTTAGTAGATTTTAATCCAAAGAGGAGGGTTCATCACCCTCCTTTTTTTATGTATTTGCCCAACTTAAGATGCTTTTTTTCCGGCAGCGCCTTACTGGCCAGCGCCCTGAAAACCATGTCTTCATCTTTTTCACGATCGTAGAGGAGTTTGAAGAAGTCTTTTATGCTAATAGAAGTTTCAGGTCTCGAAACCAGCTGTAGCTGGTCCCCCTTATTTACCTTACCCTCTCTCAATATCCTTACATAGGTACCGGGGTACCCGTGATCTATGAATTGCTTCAAAACTTCCTGCGATTCAAATCGAATACCCAACTTATAACAGGGCTCTCTTGGTTGACTAACTTCTACCATGGCCGTGCCAATTGTATAGACATCACCGAGTTGGATGTTGGCTTCATCCATATCCTCAACGGTCAGATTCTCACCGAACATACCCCAATCCCAGGGTAGCTTCGGATACAAATTTTTCCAATATGGGTAATGTGATACTGAAAAGAGATAACAGGCCTTATCAATACCACCGTGTACTTTCCTGTCGGCGATCACATCATCTGATACGATCTCGCGACCTAGGAATAAAGGCTGATCTACAGGTTTTTTGAATATCCCGGTAGCAACCTGCTTACCTCGCCATTTCACTATGGTCTTGCCTCCGAGATTGACAGATAACACTTTCATATCGTAAAAATAAAAAACCAGCGCTTTCTAAAAGGCTGGTTATCCAGGAAATATGTGAATTTACTAACTCTCCTTGCTCAGCTTCTTTGTCATAGAAAAACCTACATAAAGACCAATTCCGGCTATCAGAAATATGGTACCGGGATAGGCTACTTCCTCCAGTAGGCCCAGTGTGTTCACCATAAATGAGGCGATAAATACCGCAAGACCGATACTCATAAGTAACACAGACAGGTTTAAAAGAAAGGCTTTCCAGAAAAATGCACCAGAAACGGGACCTCCTTTGACAAATATACTGGCATCTGCCCCTTTCTCGATAAGTGCAAGGCGCTCTTTATTTCTGGTGGAAAAGAAAAGATAAAAAATTCCGAATATGACTACAAAAAGACTGATAAATGTTACTCCTACCATAATGCTGTTATTTTTTTGATTGTGATTATTTGAATCATAGGACGAAACTTTTTGGACGCAGGTTACAGAATTTTGAAATTTTCCTGTAACCCGCATATACCAAAATGCGTCTTACATATAATGAACAGCCTAACCGACCAGGACATTATTCTTAAAATTAAGAAGGGTGACACGGAGTCATTTAGACTACTTGTGGAGCGATATCAGCATATGATCTTCACTACAGCCTGTAAATTGCTGAAGAACCAACAGGATGCAGAAGAAGTTTCACAGGATATATTCCTGAAAGCCTATACCTCTCTTGGAGATTTTCGGGGCGAGGCCAAATTCTCAACCTGGCTCTATAGAATCGCCTATCACAAATGTCTGGATCATCTAAAGAGGAAGAGAACGGTGGCAACTAGTTCAATTGACGCATTGGAAGAAAATTTTCAACCGGGATATGAAGATAGCGGTCTTGAGAAACTGGAGTACATGGAGAGGAAACGACTGATCAATGCGGCTATTGAAGCGCTTCCTGACGACGACGGCTGGATAGTCACCATGTTCTATCTGGAAGAACTCTCGCTAAAGGAAATGGCTCAAATTACCGGGCGTAGCCCAAATTCAATTAAAGTAAAACTATTCAGGAGCAGGGATCGTTTGCTCAAGCTCATAAAGCAAAGAATGGAACCAGAAATAATCGCAGCGTATGAAGGCAGATCAGGAAAAAAAACAGGATGACATAATTAGAAATATCATCAGAGACAGCGGCATTGATGAGGCCCCAAGAGGATTTGCCAATTCCGTGATGCAGGCTGTTCACAGCTCACGGAAGGCAAGTATTGCTACAACTTATAAGCCTTTGATATCAAAAAATGCCTGGGTGTTTTTTGGATTTGCAGTACTTGGTGTTTGTATTTATTTGCTGACAAACGATCAGCAGGTTATTTCTATAGGGCATTATATTCCCTTTTCTGAGTACATCTCGGATTTTGGCATGGGCGGACTTGTGGAAAAACTGGCTATAAATGGAATGGACAACATCAATACGCAGAGTAATCTTCTCTATGCCATATTGATGCTGCCCATCTTTTTCCTATTTCAGATCTATTTCCTGCAACGAAAACGGATCTGAGAAACATGAAAATTATTTGATCATCTGGTAGCTGCGCTTGATAAAATCGGTAAGTTCTTCTCCACGGAGCAAGCCTTTGGACAGCCTGGCCAGATCAAGGGATTGATTGATGAGTCGCTCCCGCTTTTTGGCCGTTTTGGTGTTCAGTATTTCACTGACCAGCTCGTGATTCGTGTTGACCACCAGATTGTACATTTCCGGCATATTGCCCATGCCAAACATGCCACCGCCACCAGTCTGTTGCATTTCCTTCATTCGCCTCATAAACTCCGGTTCAGTAATGATAAACGGGGAGGCAGAACTGTCCATAGCTTCCATTTGAACGGTATAGCCTTTTTCGCCTATAACCTCTTCAATATTGAGCTTTAACTTCTCCTTTTCCTCATCGGAAAGTTTACTGATCTGGGTATCTTCCTTTTTGATGAGGTTATCCAGGTGATCTGCATCTACACGGGCAAAGCTAATGTTTTCTTTACTGCTTTCAAGTTTCTGGATCAAGTGAGAAACTATAGGTGAATCGAGCAGCAGTACTTCATATCCCTTCGCCTTGGCAGCCTCGATATAACTGTGTTGTGCTACCTTATCTGAGGCATATAGTATAACCAGCTTGTCGTCTTTGTCTGTCTGAGCATCCTTAATTTTTGCCTCTAATTCCTCATAAGTGTAATACGTTCCGTCAACACTGGGGTAGAGGGCAAATTTTTCTGCTTTTTCAAAGAATTTCTCCTCTGAAAGCATACCGTATTCAATCACTATCTTGATGTCGTTCCACTTGCTCTCAAAATCTTCTCTGTTATCCTTAAAAAGGGAATTGAGCTTGTCAGCTACTTTTCTTGTAATATAGGAGGAGATCTTCTTCACTGCGGCATCGGCCTGCAAGTAAGAGCGTGACACATTAAGCGGAATATCAGGGGAATCTATGACTCCTCTGAGCATCGTGAGGAATTCAGGAACAATATTTTCAACGTTGTCAGTAATAAAGACCTGATTCTGATATAACTGAATTCTGTCTTTCTGAATATTTAAATCGTTTGTCAGCTTTGGGAAATACAGGATTCCTGTCAGATTAAACGGGTAGTCAACATTCAGGTGAATATTAAAAAGCGGTTCTTCAAACTGCATGGGATATAGCTCCCTGTAAAAAGAGAGATAGTCTTCATCCTTGAGATCTGAAGGCTTTCTTGTCCAGGCCGGACGAGGATTGTTAATGATGTCGTCAACTTCAATAGTAGGAGCAGGTTCATCTTCGGCAGCACCTTCTGGTTTCGGCAGGGTTTCTGTCTTTGTGCCGAACTTGATCGGCACTGGCATGAACTTATTGTACTTCAGCAATAATTCGCGAATTCTCGCTTCCTCGAGAAATTCAGTGGAATCCTCTGCGATATGGAGAATGATCTCTGTACCGTGATCCGCTTTATCGGATTTTTCCAGGCTGAACTCCGGGTTGCCTTCACAGCTCCACAGTACAGCTGGTTTGTCTTTATAACTCTTTGAGAGAATTTCAACTTTTTCGGCTACCATAAAAGAAGAGTAGAAGCCCAGACCAAAATGGCCTATAATCCCCGCATCCTTATCGGCATCTTTATATTTTTCCAGGAACTCCTCTGCGCCGGAAAAGGCCACTTCATTAATATACTTTTTAATCTCCTCGGCAGTCATCCCAATCCCCTGGTCGATAACATGGAGTTTCTTGCCTTCCTTATCTATCTTAACCTCAATGATTGGCTCACCATATTCTACCTTGGCCTCACCGATTGATGTAAGATGTCTCAATTTCAATGTCGCATCAGTCGCGTTGGATATGAGTTCTCTTAAAAAGATTTCGTGATCACTGTATAAGAACTTCTTGATTAAGGGAAAAATATTCTCAACGGAGACATTGATTTTACCTGTAGCCATATATAATTAGTTTTATGAATTTCGTTTGCAAGGACAAAAAAAATACCATAATGACTTATTATGACAAACTGACACCTACCGGGTTCCTGCAAGAAAGTCTTACAAAACTTTAACAAAAATTTTTGTTTAAGTAATTTGGTGGGTAGTTAAACAACATTTATATTTGTATTGTGATTGCGATAGCCTTGATTGCTATGAAAAGGCTTTTTTGATTTTTGTAATCAGTTTGTTTATTAATTGGTTAGGTTGTTTGAAACGCGTTCTCCTTGAGAGCGCGTTTTTTTGTTGTTATATTTCTCTTAATCTTGTCAATTAATGTATAACTAATAGTAACTTTGCTTAAACAAAATAAAATATGTCAGCCAAGAAAAAAGCAGCGAATTCAGCCCAGGATATACTAGCCAGGTTCATGGTGAATGTACTTGACAATGGTAGATGGCCCGTTAGCGTATATCAGTTCTGCAAGGAAGCGGAATTAGAGGAAGATGAATTCTATTCACATTACGGATCTATTCGGGGAATTAAAAATGCCGTCTGGACTTTCTTCTATGATCACACTGCGGAGTTACTTTCTAAGAACAAGGAATACCAGGATTACAATAGCAAGGAAAAGTTGCTTTCGTTTTTCTACACTTTCTTTGAATTATTGGGCCGCAATAGGAGTTACATACTCTTTTCACTGGAATCGGATGGCATGCAGGAAAAGACGGCACAGTTGCGTGACTTGCGCAAACGGGTCAGAAACTTTGCCAAGGAATTGATAGAGGAAGGTAATGAGCAAAAATCACGGATCAATCAGCGAAATACCACGATTTTCTCTGAAGGTGCCTGGTGG
>JAAUXY010166183.1_pt1 | contig 12137 bp, 12 predicted proteins | sample 7278121 | NCBI WGS metagenome assembly JAAUXY01 (sample SAMN14350117, study PRJNA611818) | marine sediment metagenome | isolation source: surface marine sediment (1.8m) | place: French Polynesia: Moorea | collected 2018-08 | reverse complement strand
ATCGTTGACGCGGTAGTCGCCGTAGATGTCGCCGTTCAGGCGGCCGCGAGTTCCGAATTCGATGCCGACCTGCGCGCCCGGCTCGGCGCCCGGCGTCTTGGTGATGATGTTGATAGCGCCGCCGATCGAGTTACGACCGTACAGCGTGCCCTGCGGGCCACGCAGTACTTCGATGCGTTCGATGTTGGTGATGTTCCAGTTCTGGCCGACCTGGCGTCCCAGGTAAACGCCGTCGACATAGACGGATACGCCCGGGTCGGTCGTAATGAGGTGGTCCTGCAGGCCGATGCCGCGGATGAATGCATTGGTCGAGGAGGTGTGACCGGCCGAAAACTCCGTAATGTTGAGATTCGGCACGAATTTGCCAACGTCGTAGAGGTTGACGATGCCCTGTTCGACGAGCTTGTCGCCATCGAACGCAGACAGGGCGATGGGTACCTCATATATACTCTGTTCACGCTTCGCGGCCGTAACCGTGATTTCCTCGATCAGAGACTCCTGTGAGACGGCAGCGGCGGGAATCGACAGCGCTGCGGCAACGGCGGTACTCAGGACCGAGGGCAGAAATTTCTTCTTCATTATTTCCCCCTGGAAAAGGTCAGATTGCACGGCGAAACATATGCGAAACCACGCGGAAACGCCATACAATAAAACTAGTCCAATTGGTTGCCGTTGTCATCGCCGACACAATGCCGAAACCCAAGGTGAAGCGTGACCGCCGAAGCTATTGATTCACTGCCCGAATTCGATGCGCCGCCTGGCGGACGCCTTAGTGACGAGATGCTTGCCGCGCTCAACCGCACAGGCGTTCTGATTCTGCGCGACTTCTATCCCGTATCCACGTGCGCACGCCTTAGGGAGCGCGCCCGCGCGCTCGTTGACGACTTCGATCCGGCGTCAGTGCAAAGTGTGTTCTCGACGACCAGGCAGACGCAGCTCGACGACGACTACTTCATCTCGTCGGGCGACAAGATCCGGTTTTTCCTCGAGGACGATGCATTTACGGACTCCGGCGCGCTTCGTCAGTCGAAGACCGACAGTCTCAACAAGATGGGTCATGCGATGCACGATCTCGATGCCGAGTTCGATGCGTTCTCACGCGGTCCCGAGCTTGCCGAGATCGGTCGCCGGCTCGGCTACGAGCGACCGGGAATCATCCAGTCGATGTACATTTTCAAACCGCCGCGCATCGGCGGCGAGGTCATCTGCCACCAGGACTCGACGTACATCTATACCGAGCCCGAGTCCTGTTACGGCTTCTGGTTTGCCCTCGAGGACGCGACGCTCGAGAACGGCTGTATGCAGTTCATCCCGGGCGCACACAAGGGCCCGCTGAAGGCCCGCAACTATCGCAAGGACGACGGGACGCTGGTCACGGAGACACTCGATGACTCGCCGTGGCCTGAGGATCGTCGAATCCCCGCGGAAGCGAAGGTCGGGACGCTGGTTATCTTCAACGGCCGCACGCCGCACCTGTCCGGGCCGAACCTGTCGGACCGCTCCCGCCACGCGTATACGCTGCACGTCATCGACCAGGCCTGCCATTACCCGGCCGAGAACTGGCTGCAGCGGCGCGCCGACCTGCCGCTCAGGGGCTTCGAGAGAGAATAGATGCTGTTTACCGATGTCATTCGCGCGAAGCGCGACGGCGAAACCCTGTCGGACGAACAGATCCGCTTTCTTGTCGACGGCCTCGCGGACGAAAGCCTGCCGGCCGAGCAGGTGTCTGCGCTGGCGATGGCCGTGTTCCTGAACGGCATGAGTTTCGACGAAGCCGGCACGCTGACCCTCGAGATGGCCAATTCGGGGACGGTGCTCGACTGGTCGAAGGAGGGCCTCGACGGGCCGGTCGTCGACAAGCACTCCACCGGCGGTGTCGGCGACAAGGTCAGCTTCCTGCTCGCGCCGATCGCGGCGGCCTGCGGCTGCTACGTGCCGATGATCTCGGGCCGAGGTCTCGGTCATACCGGCGGTACGACCGATAAGGTCGAGAGTATCCCGGGCTATCAGTCCACGCCCGATTTCGACACATTCCGCCGCGTCGTCAAATCGGTGGGCTGCGCCGTGATCGGTCAGACCTCGGATCTTGCGCCGGCGGACCGTCGTTTCTACGCGATTCGCGACGTGACCGGCACCGTCGAATCGGTGCCGCTCATTACCGCGTCGATCCTGTCGAAGAAGATCGCTGCCGGCCTCGAAGCACTGGTCATGGACGTTAAGGTCGGCAGCGGGGCATTCATGCCCACGCCGGAGAAAGCCGTTGAACTTGCGGAGAGCATCATCCTTACGGCGAGGAACGCCGGTCTAAAGACACACGCGCTGATCACCGACATGAACGAGGTGCTGGGCCGCAGCGCAGGCAACGCGCTCGAGATCGCCGAATCTATTCGCTACCTGAGGAACGAGGAACGCGAATCGCGGCTCGACGAGGTCGTGATGGCGCTGACCGCGGAAATGCTGGTCGCAACGGGGCTCGAGGACGATCGCGAGAAAGCCTGGGAACGCTGCGACGAGGCCGTCACGAGCGGCCGCGCCGCCGATCATTTCCAGAGAATGTGCGCGGAACTCGGCGGCCCTGACGATATCGTCGACGATGCCGCGAAACACCTGCCTGCCGCAGCCGTCGTGCACACCGTCGCGGCCCGCGGCGTACTGGAGTCAATCGATACACGCGCGGTCGGCAACGCCATCATCGAGCTCGGCGGCGGCCGTCGCAAGGTTGGTGAGACGCTGGACCTGTCGGTCGGCTTTTCCGACGTTGCGTCGATCGGTACGTCGCTCGACGATGCGACGCCGCTTGCGGTTGTCCACGCCGCGAGCGATGAAGACGCGAAGCGAGCCGAACAAAACCTGCTGGCCGCCTGCACGTTCTCGGACACGCCGCCCGTGGAGCGATCCGTTATCAACGAGATTCTGACCGGCTAGGCCCGCCGTTGCGGTATCCTTGTCGGCACAACAACAACCAATAACGCAAGTACGCGACAACATAGCGCGAATCGGGGGACCTCATGTCCAGGCTCATAGGACTTGTCGGCATTGCCGTCATTCTGGCAATTGCCGTCTTGCTGTCGACCAATCGCAAGGCGATCAACCTGCGCGTCGTCGGTGCCGCATTTGCGCTGCAGACCGTTATGGCCGCGTTCGTGCTGTACTGGGAGCCGGGTCGCGATGCCATCGACTGGCTGTCGAGTGGAGTCCTGGCAGTCATCAACTATTCGCAGGCCGGTATCGACATGGTGTTCGGGCCGCTCGCCGACGCGGACATCGTCGGCTTCAGCTTTGCGGTCAACGTTCTGCCGATCATCATCTTCTTCTCCGCACTGATGTCGGTGCTATACCACCTGCGCATCATGGAGTGGATCGTCAAACTCGTCGGTGGTGCTTTGCACCGCATCATCGGCACCGGCGGCGTCGAGTCGATGAACGCCGCGGCCAACATCTTCGTGGGCCAGACCGAGGCGCCGCTGGTCGTGCGTCCCTACCTCAAGAGTCTTACTGATCCGCAGCTCTTCGCCGTTATGACCTCCGGGCTCGCGTCGGTGGCCGGAACCGTGCTCGCCGCCTACATGCTTATGGGGGCCGAGCTCAAGTACCTGCTTGCCGCGAGCTTCATGGCGGCGCCGGGCGGGCTGCTCATGGCCAAGCTGATCATGCCGGACGACGATGGCGTCGTGCGCGGCAAGGAAGAGTTGATCATGGAGCGCAGCGAGCACGAAAACGTCATCCTGGCAGCTGCCGTTGGCGCTTCTGACGGCTTGCGGCTCGCGGTCAACATCGGTGCGATGCTGATTGCGTTCGTTGCGTTGATCGCGCTATTCAACGGTATCGTCGGTTGGGTCTCGGGATGGTTCGGCTACGACCTGACGCTGCAGAAGATCCTTGGCTGGGTTTTTGCGCCGCTAATGTACCTGCTGAGCATTCCCTGGGCGGAGGCGCAGGCCGCGGGCGCGCTGTTCGGCGAGAAGCTGATTCTCAACGAATTCGTCGCGTTCACTCATCTCAACGACTATCTCGAAGGGGCGAGCGAGCGCACGCGCGCGATCTCGACGTTCATGCTGTGCGGGTTTGCAAACCTGTCGTCGATTGCCATCCTGCTCGGTGGCCTGGGCGTGCTGGTTCCCGAAAAGCGTGAGCTAATTGCGCGCTTCGGTCTTCGTGCAGTGGCCGCAGGCTCGCTGTCGAACCTCATGAGCGCGGCACTTGCCGGCATCATGATCACGACGTTCTGACGCAACGTTGGCGGCGCGACCCATCATCATTGACTGCGATCCTGGACAGGATGATGCGGTTTGCCTGTTCCTTGCGATGTCTTCGCCGGAGGACCTCGAAATTCTCGGCATCACGACGGTGGCCGGTAACGTTCCGCTCGCGTTGACGCAGCGCAACGCGCGCATCATGTGTGATGTCGCCGGCCGCAACGATATTCCTGTCTACGCTGGTCACGAACGGCCGCTCGTGCGGGAGCCAATCACGGCCGAGTACATTCATGGCAACGACGGCATTGACGGCATGGAGATATTCGAGCCACAGACGCCGCTTGCCGACGGTCACGCTGTCGACTTCATTGTCGAGACGCTGCTGGCCGCCGAGCCGGAGTCGATTACGCTCGTGCCCACGGGGCCGTTGACGAATATCGCTGCCGCGATCGATCGCGAACCCGCGATACTCGGGCACGTCGCCGAGATCGTGTTAATGGGCGGCGCGATGCGCGAGGGCGGTAATCGCTCGCCGTCGGCCGAGTTCAACATACAGGCCGATCCCCATGCTGCGGACATCGTCTTCAACTGCGGTCGTCCCGTTACGGCGATGGGCCTCGACGTCACGCACCAGGTACTGTCTACGCGTGAGCGCGTTGCGAAGTTACGCGCAGTGGGCAACCCTGTCGCCGACGCGACGGCCGGCATGCTGAGCTTCTTCCATCGCTTCGACACAAAAAAGTACGGCTCCGAGGGAGCGCCGCTGCACGATCCATGCACCGTTGCGTTCCTGCTCGCACCGGAGCTGTTCGAGGGCAAGGATGTCAATGTGTCGGTCGAAACACAGTCAGAGCTGACCATTGGCCATACGGCCGTTGACTTCTGGTTCGTCACGGATCGGCCGATCAACACGCATTGGATCTACTCGGTCGACGCAGACGGCTTCTACGCGCTTCTGACCGACCGCCTGGCGCGCTTCGGGGCTGTGATGACGTGACGAGCATCGTCGTCATGGGTTCGATCAATCTCGACCTGTCGGCTAGCGTGTCGCGACTGCCCGCACCCGGCGAGACCGTCACTGGCGCCACGCTCGAACGCTTTCCGGGTGGCAAAGGTGCCAACCAGGCGCTGGCCGCTCGCCGCCTGGGTGCCGACGTAACGATGATTGGCTGCGTCGGTGCCGACGCAGCGGCGGAAGAGGCGCTGGCGCTGTTGAGGGCGGGCGGCGTGGAGCTTTCACGGCTGATAACTCACGAGACCGCAGCGACCGGCATCGCGCTGATCGCCGTAGCGCCGAGCGGCGAGAATCACATCGTCGTCGCACCGGGCGCCAATGCAAAACTCGAGGCGAGTGACGTCGATTTGCCGAACGCCGACGCGCTGATTTGCCAGCTCGAGATTCCGGCGGCAACTATCGCCGACGTCGCGGCGCGCTTTGATGGCTTGTTCGTGATCAACCTTGCGCCGGCGCGCGAGGTAGCCGAGTCCGTACTGAAGCGCGCGGACGTGATCGTCGTGAACGAGGTCGAGGCGGAGTGGTACGGCGACAAGCTCGCTGCTTGCGCGGGGATGATTGTCACAACCTACGGCAAGGACGGCGCTGTATTGTTCAAAGCCGGGGAGCGCGTTGCGTCCGCGAAAGCACCCGTGGTCGAGGCCATCGATACGACCGGTGCCGGCGATACGTTTACGGCAGCGCTCACTATTGCCCTGTTGGAAAATAAAATACCCGAGGATGCGCTGCGCTTTGCCTGTGCGGCAGGCGCCGCGGCAACGACGAAACGCGGCGCGCAGCCGTCGCTGCCGTCAAGGGACGAGGTGGACGTGCTACCCTAAAGACCACGAAAGCCACCGGTCTTCGTTTATGTTAAACGCGCGTTTTCGTTCGATCTTCGCACTCGTCACTTTACTCGTGCTCACGGGCTGCGGCGGCGGATCCAGGATTCTCAAGGAGCCCGTCGAGCTCGAACTCGAGCAGCCGGTTGCGCAGGCGGCGGACGACCGCCTCGCCGCGACGCTTGACTGGGTAATCGTCAAGGATGGTCCCGGAACCTGGTCGAAGAACGCCTGGTGGGACGAGTACATGATTCGCGTTGCGAACGTGTCCGACGAACCCGTCACTGTCTCGAGTGTGCAGGTCATCGACTGGCTGGACGCACCCGTGACGGCGGGTGGCAACCGCAAGGAACTGGTCAAGGCCAGCAAGCTGACGGCGAAGCGATACAAGGACTACGACATCAAAGTCGAGCCGGGCGCCGGCACGGGCACGATGATGGCAGCGGGGACCGGCGTGTTGCTGATAGGCGGTGTCGCCGCCGCGATAGAGGTGGGTGCTGCAATGGGCACCCTGTTTTCTGCGGGAGCCGCGACGGCATCTACACCGGCCATCGTCGGTGTCGTCGGTACGGCGGCGGTCGTTGCAGCGCCTGTTCTTATTGTCGGCGGCATCGTCAAAGGTGCGAACAACTCCGCCGTCAACAAGCAGATACTCGCTCGACAGGTGGAGCTGCCCTTTGAGCTTGCGCCGGGCGAGGGTCGGTCGATCAGCGTGTTTTTCCCGGTATCACCGTCGCCCAAGGCCGTGCACTTCGTTTATGAAACGGAAGCGGGCAGCTCGATTCTCGAAGTACAGACCACAGAAGTACTGAGTGGTTTGCACCTCAAGACGCCAATCGACGGCGTTGTCGTGGAAGACTCGGGCAATGCTTCGGAGGCGGCGAGTGCCGCGGCGGAATAGTCTCGCTGCCCTCGGCCTCGGTCTGCTACTGACCGGCTGTGCGGGATCGCACGTCCTCGACGAGCCGGCCGATATCGAGCTCAATCATCCGCTCGCCGTTGCCGACGATGGTCGGGTCACGGCGATGCTCGAGTGGGTCGTCGTCAAGGACGGTCCTGGCACCTGGGCCAGCAATGCGTTCTGGGACGAGTACCAACTGCAGCTCGGCAATACGTCCGAATCCGATTTGACGATCGTCCAGGTACAGGTTGTCGACTCGCTCGGCACGACCCACGTGCCCGCGGCGGATCGAGACACGTTGCTCTACGCGAGCAAACTAACGGAGAAACGCTACGCGGCGCAGTCCCTCGACGTACAGCCAGGCGCCGGCACGTTCGGAATGGTGGCTGCGGGCGTCGCGGGCGGTGCGGTGGCATTCACTGCGATGGGCGCGACGCTGGTCAGCAGCGCTGCCGGTACGGCCGGTGTGTCCGGTGCCGCGGTCGCTCCAATGACGACGTTTCTCGCCTACAGCGTGCCGCTGCTGGTCGTTGGCGGAATCGTGCACGCCGAGAACAACGCTGAGGTTAGTGAAGAAATCGCCGCCCGGCAGACGCCGATGCCGGTTGTGCTGATGCCCGGCGAGCACACGGATGTGCGGGTGTTCGTGCCCGTGGCGCCGTCACCGCGTGCGGTGCGCATCATCTATCGCACCGGAACCGGGGCCGAGCTGCTGGAGATCGATACCTCCGAGGTCCTCGAGGGCCTGCATTTCGCCGACCCGAACGCGCCGTCACGGCGGCCACGCGAGGGCAGCCTCTGACGGCGCCTGTCCCGTCAGACCTTGCGCAAATTCAGCTCACCCGTTCCCGGAGCGCCGAGCAGTTCGGTGAATCCCGTCATTGTTGCGTCGATTGACGTGCCCGATTCGTCGAGTGCTCCAATGATAGAGCCGAAGTGCGACTTCTGCGACTCGTCGCCGCGGTACTCGATGATCATGAACTGGCCATGGTGGAAGCCGCCCGTGAGGACTTCGACGTCGATCACGTATCGGTCGCCATTCTGCTCGGCTTCGAGCTTGCCGTACCCGCCGAGCTGTCGCATCGATGCTTCGAGATTCAGGCTGATTTTGTAGTCTATTTGATCGCCGTTCTTGCCGGCCTTTTTGCTCTCGCCCGTCCACGTGCCCGTCAGCAGCCGCTGACGTCCGTCCATGGGCTGGTAGGCCGCGATTTTCTCTGCGCCGTTTTTTATCTGCATAAACAGATAGGTAGCAGCGGCACTCGAAAAGCTGGCAAGTACGACCAGGACCATGTTGTCCATTTCACACCTCTGTAGGCAGGATCAGGGTCTCTACTATGCGGCGAAAGCACGGCCGCCGCCAGTCGGAGTACAGGCGTGTCCAAGACGGCATGCGAGAGCTGCGCCGTCCGGCCGAAAGCAAAATCCTCAGACCCAGCGCTCTACCGCAGCGACAGAGTCGGTCGGGCCGGTGTTGAAGCAGATCCTCGCTTTCGGCGCGTGCTCGTGGACGACGTTGATGAGCTTCTCGAATAACAGGAACTCTTCGTCGTCCGTTCTAACGCCTGCACCGACGAGCACACACGCGAAGTCGGTTTCCGCGAGCGTCGCTTTGACGACTTCTTCTGCCGTCTCTCCGTGATCGATGAAGCAAATGCTCGCGGCATAGCCGTTCTCATTGAGCGTTGCTTCGTCTCTCCGCAAGCCGGCTTCCAGCTTTTCGGCGGTTAAACCAGGCCAGCGATCGTAGTTGACCACTTTCGGATCGAGGCCGATTAACAAGATACTCTTCGAACTCACTGGTCGCTCCTTTCTGAAAGACCGATTTTCGGTGCAAGTACGACCCGGCAGGGTCAGGCCTATCTACTATTCGGTGAAACCGCGGCTGCTGCCAGTCAACGGAGCGTCCGGGACGGGATCATCTTCACTCGAATTCATCGGGATAGCTGACGATTTCCATGAATTCCTGCATCACCTCGACAACGCTATCCGGCACGCGCCCTCCAAGGTATCCCGGATGTCCCGCACCTACGAGGAATTCCATTTTCGCTTCGAAGGCGACGAATGCATATGGGACGCCGGCACCGAACCGTTTTCTCAGTCTTTCCTGCTTTCTTCCGACCTTTTCTTTCGCCAGCTCTTCCCACTGTTGAATCACCAGCTCATCCTTCTCGTCGGATCCCCTGGTGCGCGCCAGTTCGACAAGATGCCGGTCAACCACGGCGTGCATGTCTTCGAGAATTTCTACTGTGAACTTCTCCGGAACCGGGTCACGCAGGTACCTCACAAGCTCCGGAGGAATGGCCATGTCATCGACGCCAGACTGTTTGTACCACTCTTCCAGCCTGTCGGACCCCATGGCTCAGAATAACTGGAACGAGTGCGGCAGGAGTTCGTCGATCGAGTACGCGCGCCATTCGTCACCATCGTCCATGACGATGATGCGCGTTTCGTCGTCCGCGAACTCATTGATGCGCTGGCGGCAGCCGCCGCAGGGTGTGCAGGCGGTAACCCGATCGGAGCCGCCGGCGACCGCGATCGCGACGATACGCATGCCACCGGCCGCGACCATTGCGCTAATGGCGCCGGCCTCGGCGCAGCTCCCCTGCGGGTAGGCGGCGTTTTCCACGTTGCAACCAACGTGCACATTGCCGTGTTCATCGACGAGGGCGGCTCCGACGCGGTAGTTCGAGTACTTCGCGTAGGCGCGGTCCCGGACTTCCACTGCAAGGTCGATCAGTTCCTGGTCCGTCATGGCTATCTCAGGCTTTGCGCATCGGGTTGTTCGGGTGCGTCGTCCAGTTGGCCTTCTCTACGGTGATCGGCTGGCCGGTGCGCGGGTCGACGCCTTCGGTCAGTTGCTGCATGCTGATGCAGCCATCGACCGGGCATACGCTGACGCACAGGTTGCAGCCGACGCATTCCTCGTCGATCACCTCGAAGCGACGCTCGCCGTTGACGGTGTTCGTGATGGCTTGGTGCGAAGTATCCTCGCAGACAATGTGGCAGCGTCCGCACTTGATGCACAGGTCCTGGTCGATAACGGCCTTCTCGACGTAGTTCAGGTTCAGGTATTGCCAGTCGGTGACGCTCGGCACGGCCTTGCCGACGAGTTCATTCACCGAGCGCATGCCCTTGTCGTCGAGGAAGCTGCTGAGGCCGTCGACGAGGTCGTCGATGATCTTGAAGCCGTAGACCATCGCCGCAGTGCATACCTGCACATTGCTGGCGCCGAGGGCAAGGAAGTCCACGGCGTCACGCCAGTCCGTGACGCCGCCGATGCCGGAGATGGGCAGGTCGGCGGTCTCTCGCGTGCGGGCTATCTCGGCAACCATGTTGAGCGCGATCGGCTTGACCGCCTCGCCACAGTAGCCGCCGTGCGTGCCCATGCCGTCGGTCGACGGATACATCGTCAGCGTGTCGTAGTTCACACGCATGATCGAGTTGATCGTGTTGATCAGCGAGACGGCATCGGCGCCGCCGTCTTTTGCGGCTTTTGCCGGCGGCAGGATGTTTGTCACGTTTGGCGTCAACTTGACGATTACCGGAATGCTGGCGGCGCTCTTCGCCCACTCGGCCGCCATCTGGATGTACTCGGGGACCTGGCCGACCGCAGACCCCATGCCGCGTTCCGACATTCCGTGGGGGCAGCCGAAGTTGAGCTCGAACGCGTCGGCGCCGGTGTCCTCGATCATCGGCAGGTACTTCGCCCAGGTCTGCTCGTTCATCGGCAGCATGACCGAGACAACCATCGCGCGGTCCGGCCAGTCGCGTTTTACCTGGCGGATTTCGTCGAGGTTGGTCTTGAGCGGCCGGTCGGTGATCAGTTCGATGTTGTTGAAGCCGATCACACGCCGATCGTTGGAGTGAATGGCGCTGTAGCGCGGGCCGCTGACGTTGACGATCGGCGGGTCCTCACCCAGCGTCTTCCAGACCGCGCCGCCCCAGCCGGCCTCAAAGGCACGATTGACGTTGTAAGCCTTGTCGGTCGGCGGCGCCGACGCGAGCCAGAACGGGTTCGGCGACTTGATGCCGAGAAACTCCGAAGTGAGGTCTGCCATGTCGTCCCTCCGTCAGCCGCGCAAATGGCGGTCGATCGCGTGGGCGGCCACTTTGCCATGCTGAACCGCCGAGACCGTCAGGTCGTCGCCGCCCCGCACGCAGTCACCGCCGGCCCAGACATCGTCGAGCGAGGTCTTCTGCTCGGCGTCGACGACGATACGGCCACGCTCGAGCTGAAGCTCGTCTGTCAGCGGCTCATCGACAAGCGCCTGGCCGATGGCCTTGAAGACGACGTCAGCGTCCATCGTGAACCGCTCGCCCGTCATCACGAGCTTGCCGTTGTCGGCGCGCGTGCGTTCGAACTCGACCGCCGAGACGTGGTCGTCGCCGAGTAGCCCGATGGGCTGTGCCCAGTGGTGTATTCGCACGCCGTTGGTCTGCGCGAGTTCCTGCTCGAAGCGGCTGGCACCCATCTGCTCCGGCCCCCGGCGGTAAACGATGTCGACCTGTTTCGCGCCGAGCCGCCGACTTTGAACGGCAATGTCGATCGCTGTCATGCCGCCGCCGATGACGACGACGTTCCCGCCGACGGGGAGGGCGCTTTTGTCGTCCGCCTGCCGCAGTTCGGCGATGTAGTCGATCGCATTGAGCGCGCCCGGCAGCGTTTCGACGCCAAGGTCGTTAACCGAGCCGAGGCCGATGCCGAGAAAGACGGCGTCATACTCGTCGCGGAGTTCGGCCAGGGTTATGTCCCCGCCGAGCGTGGCGCTCCTTACTTCGATGCCGCCGATCGCGAGTATCCAGTCGACTTCCCGCTGCGCGAACTCATTGACGGTCTTGTAGGCGGCGATGCCGTATTCGTTGAGGCCGCCAAGCTTCTCGTCGCGGTTGAACACGACAACCTCGTGGCCGAGCATCGACAAACGGTGGGCACAGGCGAGCCCGGCCGGTCCACCGCCGGCGACGGCGACGCGCTTGCCGGTTGCCTCGCCGCGCTCGAACAGCTGGGTGCCTGCCTCGAAGATCGGGTCGGTCGCATAGCGCTGCAGAAGTCCGATCTCGACGGGTTTGTCCTCATGCGTGTTGCGAACGCAGGCCTCCTCGCAGAGCACCTCGGTCGGGCACACGCGCGCGCACATGCCGCCCATGATGTTCTCTTCGAGAATGGTCGTCGCGGAGCCGCGCAGGTTGTCGCTGCGGAT
>JAAUXY010202194.1_pt1 | contig 12141 bp, 11 predicted proteins | sample 7278121 | NCBI WGS metagenome assembly JAAUXY01 (sample SAMN14350117, study PRJNA611818) | marine sediment metagenome | isolation source: surface marine sediment (1.8m) | place: French Polynesia: Moorea | collected 2018-08 | reverse complement strand
TCGAGACCCTCGAGAAGGTTACCGAGAACGTCGGCAACCTGTCGGTCGTGGGCGGTCTCGACGCTCTGCTGAATGGACTGGTGAACATCAAGTCCTGATTCAGCACCGGGAGGGTGTGCAACGCGCCCTCCCAACTTTCCAACACGGCTGTAGCTCAGCGGATTAGAGCGCGACTCTGCGAAGGTCGAGGTCACAGGTTCGAATCCTGTCAGCTGTACCAAACACTATTCGGCGCTCGTCCAATGGCAAGATGCGAGACTTTGAATCTCGAGATCGTGGTTCGAGTCCACGGCGCCGAGCCAGATTTCCCCAGTAGCTCAGCCAGGTATAGAGCGACCGTCTTATATGCGGTTGGTCGCTGGTTCAAATCCAGCCTGGGGGACCACACCCTCGTAGCTCAATGGATCCAGAGCACCGAGCTTCTACCTCGGGTGTTGCAGGTTCGAGTCCTGCCGAGGGTACCAACCACCAAGGCCGTCTGACGGGAATTAGGCATACCTACCTGTCTTAGAAACAGGTGTTTCTCGGTTCGACTCCGAGGGCGGCTACCAATATTGCGGACCTGAAGGGAACAGGCATACCTCGGTGGCTTAAAACCATTGGCGTCCCGGTTCGACTCCGGGGGTCCGCACCACGCGCAGCTGACGGGAACGGCATACCTGGGTAGCTCAAAACTACTTGCTTCCGCGTTCGAATCGCGGGCTGCGCACCAACTACGCGGACCTGAAGGGAATTGGTTATACCTCAGTGGCTCAGACCCACTGGCTTCCCGGTTCGACTCCGGGGGTCCGTACCAAACCATGTCTACACAATTCGCATTGTCGCCGCGAGATTAGACGATGACTGAAAGAATACTAAAACTGGATGTAGGCGGACGACCGATCGCGTGGATTACGCGCGAGGACGGCGCCCTGCTGTACTGCCGCGAGCAGGTCGCGTGGGAGGCAGGAGTCAAGGAGATCGTTCTTCGTGGCGGCTACTCACGACGCACTGGCCTTCGATCAGTTCTGCGTGTGAATTCTATCGTTGCGACTACTTCAGTTGATAAGGGTGCGGCCGACTGGGCCGGTACTCCGGCGCTGACAAATCCACGTCTGTTTCGAAGAGACGACTACATGTGTCTCTACTGCGGTGAAGCACTGCCACCAGGGTTGCTTACCCGCGATCACGTGATTCCTCTGTCAGCCGGCGGTCAGGATTCCTGGGAAAACGTTGTGTCGGCATGTCGGCCCTGTAATCACAGGAAAGACAACCACTCGCTGCAAGACATCGGAATGCGTCTCCTGGCCGTACCCTATGCACCGAATCGTGCAGAGGGCCTGATCCTGGAAAACCGCCGCATCCTTACGGATCAAATGGATTTTCTACGGTCACGGGTCGGCTCGAGCAGCCGGCTGCGTATGCCATGACATGCAAGGAACAGGACAATGCCAACTACAAGGACCTGGATGCATCCTTGCGCATCGCTGAAGCAAATGGAGTCGCTCAGGCGGCGAATAGGCGGTATCCAGTTTCCAACTTAAAGGGCACCGACTGAGGTGCCCGTTCTTCTTGAGTGATTAGCATGCAACGCGCCGAGTTGAAGGAAATACTGCAGTACTTACCGAGGTATAGAACGCGGTTCTACTACTTCAGAGATCGTTACGCCCTGCTGCTTCTCAATCTCGCGGTTACCAAGAAAACATCGAAGAAAGAGCTCAAGAACACGCAATTTGCCAAGCTGCTCGAGAAGAGCGTAGTGAAGGCGGTCCTGTCCCAGTGCCGTGGCCGCGCAGTGTCTGGACAGGATTTCGATGCCCATTGGCCGAGCCGATACGAATGCTACTACCTAACTCTGGGTGTCTGGGGGTCCAGAAACGGCTACTTGGCCCAGACATCACGAAAAGGCTACAACCTGGTCCTGCAACTCAACTTCTCATCAAAACATGACGAACCGTACAGGAAGCTGGTGGACCCTGAAGACGATCGACCTTTTGAGTTCGGCGGGCATCCTGTCGCGACGAGCCCTTTACATACACTCGCCTGGTCCCGGCTGGACATTGATCTTGATCGCGGCGAGGCATTGATCGAGGAAATCCAGAACGACTGGATTCGAGAGGCGCTCTGGGCTCGCCGAATGGCAGCGAGAGACCGTGGTCCAGACTACTTTTGGGGCTCCAAACTGCAGAACGACTGGGTCATCCGCTACGTGGACTCGGTGTTGAGGCAATATGAAGCGACGTGGGACGAGGCCATGTTGTCGGCGACCTTGTGGTTTCTACGCAAGGAGATAGGCATCAAGAAGATCTACTATCACACGCACGAGACCGGGGCGGCCCTGAAGAAGATATCTGGTTCCCTTCCTCCGCGGTCCCTCTATACAAAGCTGCCGCGCAAATTCTGCTTCACGGAAACTCGCGAGGCGCCCGAGCTTCTGAGCGGCAAAACGCGCTCAGTGGCGATGAAGAAGCTGCTGGGTCGGGCACGGTTCCATTCGCTGGAGTTGTAGATGCTCGATAAGACAAGGATCTATTCGAGTATGGCTAGCGCATCCGGTTGCCAACTAATCCGTTTCACTAATCACGTGGCGAGGTTGCCACTGAACGTGCGGCAAATTACGTTATCTCAATACACATACTGGCCAGCGTCAGGCCATGCTTTAGTATGTGCAGCTACAGTTGCGAACACGTTGACCGCTACCGGGCCAGATAACTCGCCTGCTTCGGCTGCGATGTGTTTCATGATCTTGCGAGTCAGCGGCTCGTCACGCATTGCTACAGCAACTCGGAGCAGCTGAGCGTTTGCGACCGCCCGCGGAACGGATTCAAATTGTGATGGTAAGTCTATTGTGCTTTCAATAAGCTTCGCCGCCTGTTGATAGTGCCCCCGTTCGACTAGCGTCGCAGCATATCCAGTTCTAAGTGGTCGCCACGAGGCACTACCGAGCCCCCTTTCAGCTTCTGCAAGCGTTAACTTTGATTTTTCACCAACTACTGCCGCCAAACACCCCTCACTTGCCGTGACACCATACACCGGATTGCGAGAAGCCAATTCAAAAGCTGTATCAAAATCACCGACCGTACAATAGATGCCGATCGCATAGCCAACTGTCGAGTTGTGAAGAGCCTCTTCACTGCTAATCTTGCCCCCAAGAAGCCTTGACCGGAACGATGATTCCGTCGCTGGCGCATCAGCAATTGCCTCGCGCGCAACAGTGATCGCTTTGTCAGACAATCCCACGCGCGCGTAAAGATCGCCGGAGTATCGCACCCGTTCCGCCTTTCGATAGAAAGAGGTTTCCTTAGCATAGACATCAGCCCAAAACTCAGTTTGCTGTTCATCCCCCAATGCATGCGCGACTAAAGCCGCACGTCTCGCCATATGCGACCAGACAACGAGGTGTCGTACAGGTTTCTCTCTATCGTAGTTGTCTCGGAAGTTAGCAAACATCACGGTAGACCATTGTCTGTCACCGGTTTCGACCGCGAGATCTGCAAGCTTCAAATACGCCTCCGCGCGAATGTTGGTATCTGAAAGTTCCTCAGCTTTTTGCACAACAGTATCGGCATCGTACAAACGCCAAGTTTCGACTATCGCCTTCCACTTTTGAGAATCTGATAACCCCAACTCTTCTGCTTTCGCCAAAGCCTCTTTCGCATGATCCAGTAGATTCAGCTCTCGCGCTCTCACCGCGTAGTAGATCCAGTCATGTGAGTATCGTGCGTATGCATCAAGACTTTCACGCCACTTCCTCATGAGTGCGTTCGTCTGTTGGGTCAGGTACGGCGCCCCAAGTCGTGCGCGAGCTGCACTAACGGCCCGACCAACGGGAGAACTTACAGAGAAGTAGCTGGTATCTCCCTGAAGGAAGGCGTACGTTGCCAGATAGGCATGCACATCTTCCGTCGGAGTAGCAGCCATAAACTGATCCGTATCCACCAGTAAGGATTCGTACATCAATTGAGAAATTTGATTGCTTCTAATCCAATCCCGATCCTCCCGTCTTATCGCCGAGTCTGCGAAGTCTCCACGCCCCACGTACCGTAGCTCTAGGTCAACGCCGCCGACACCGCGGAGCGATTGATGAGGCTTCAAACTGAGAACTGCCATTTCAGCGAAACATTGAGAAGTTGGCTCTTGTGCGCAGAAGTCCGCTTTGTTCAAGGCCGACCGAACCGGTGTTCCTGCGCGATTGGCTGAAATCGCTATACCAACCAGGTTGTACCCGTAGTAGGCAATCAAGAACACGACGAATGTCGTAAGTATACGGCGTGTCGTTAATCGTGAGATTGACATCTTCAGTCTGCGCCTATCCTGTTGCTGAGTTTGAGAATTCTACTTTGCTGCACACTTGACGCTATTTCGTGCGCAGTGTCCGCAGAAGACATTGCTATCGGATTTCGCCGCAAATCGAGTTCTCGCTGTTTCGCAAACACTAGCATTTCAGCGTCGGCTACCGACTCATCCGCATCACCGCTCGTGCGAGCAATAGCCAGGAAACGTCTTTGAATGATCTGGCTCGCCACCAATTGAATCCTTGGTATCCCTTAACCGCGCTCCGTGCAGTGTTATGTTACCGAAACGGCGAGTACTGACATTGCGTTATTGCGCTCTTCCGAATACTCGATTGTGCCAATAGGGTGCGTGATGCGCTTTCGGCCCGACACTCGGCTTGTGGCATTCTGATCGGCCTCGTCACGCCGTTGTTGAACGCGTACAAGCCATTCGCTGCGATACTTGATGACCAGTTCCGCGTTTAATTTTCTGCCAACGCCACCCTTAATCTGTGTGTCGTCATGACACTGCAGGCAAAGGACCGCCAGATTCTCGACATTGTTGTTACTCGGGTTTTCGTCAATATGGTGAATCTGCACAGCTTTGCCGCGTTCGTTGCATACGCTTATGAAGCGGAGAGACAGTTAGACCCAGCTCCGCTCTTTGCAACATTCCCCTTAGAAAGTTCCTCTGCTTCCGGCTAGTCTCGTCCTCAGCTTTTCTCGCCGAGCTCTTGTATTCATCCGTTTTCGGGTCGAGGCTCATGTCTACCCATCGCTGATGTATCGGGGGTCTGAAGACTATCAATCTGGCCCTCGGTGTCGTGAGGCACATCCTGAATCTGGCTGCTTCCGAGGGGCTCGGCGAACATGGCCTCACCTGGCTGGATCGACCGCCGAAGGTCACGCTGCCGCCATTTACAGTCTGTTTGCCTTAGCTACAACCTGTTCTGCATGTTCACAGTTGGTTAACAGCTTTTTGCGACGGTAAGCAACTTATCTGCTAGGTAAGCAGCTTTTTTCCGATTCCACACACAATCGCGGCCTTTTGACCGCTACTACTCGACGGTAACGCTCTTCGCGAGGTTGCGGGGCTGGTCCACGTCGGTTCCGCGGAGTACCGCGACGTGATACGCGAGTAGCTGCAGCGGTATCGTGTACAGGATCGGTGCCTGGAAGTCCTGGATCAGTGCGGGCATGCGCATCGTGTGCATGCCGACGCGATCGCCGAACTGCACGCGCGGATCGGCAAATACGTAAAGCTGGCCGCCTCGGGCGCGCACTTCCTGCAGGTTGCTCTTGAGCTTCTCCAGCAAATCGTCATCGGGCGCAACGGCAACGACGGGCATGTCTTCGTCGACGAGGGCCAGAGGACCGTGCTTGAGTTCGCCAGCCGCGTACGCCTCGGCATGGATGTAGGAGATTTCCTTGAGCTTGAGTGCGCCTTCCATTGCGATCGGATTTTGTACGCCGCGCCCGAGGAAGAGCGCATGTTGCTTATCCATGAAGTCATTCGCCAATACTTCGATCGCCGGGTCAAGCGCGAGTACCTGACCGATGAGGTCCGGAAGCTCGGCGAGTTGCGCCACCAGCGCTTTTTCCTGGCGCTCCTCGAGCCCCGAACGGCGCGCAAGCGAAATTGTCATCAAGGCCAGCGCTGCGAGCTGCGTCGTAAATGCCTTGGTCGACGCGACACCGATCTCCGGGCCCGCGTGGGTCATCATCACGAGGTCGGACTCCCGGACCATCGAGCTCTCGGGCACGTTGCAGATGGTCAGCGTCGAGACATAGCCGTTCTCCTTCGCGGCGCGGAGCGCTGCCAGGGTATCGGCTGTTTCGCCGGATTGGCTGATCGTGACGAACAGGGTGCCTTCGGGCACGACGGGCGATCGATAGCGGTATTCACTTGCGATCTCTACGGTGCACGGGATGCGGCAAAGCGACTCAATCCAGTACCGCGCCACGAGACCGGCATGGTAGCTCGTACCGCAGGCAACGATGTGGATTCCCCTCGTTTTGTCGAGCGCTTCGTTCGCGACCGGTCCGAATGCTGCGTCCAGCACCTTGCCGTTTGCCATGCGCTCGTTGAGCGTACGCGCGACGGCCTCCGCCTGCTCGTAGATCTCCTTGATCATGTAGTGATTGAACTCGCCGCGCTCCGCAGCGTCGGCATCGAGTTCCGATTCCTTGACCTCGCGCGTGACTGGGCTACCACTACGGTCCCAGATCGTCACTCGCCCGCGCTCGACCAGGGCCACGTCGCCTTCCTCGAGGAACATGAAGTTCCGGGTCACCGGCAGCAATGCGGCTACGTCTGATGCGACGAAGTTCTCCCCTTCACCGACTCCGATCACCGCGGGCGCTCCTTCGCGCGCTATGACGATCTTCTCCGGGTCGTCTGCACTCATGACGGCTATTGCGAATGCGCCGGCCAGCTCCCTTACCGTAGAGCGAACGGCCTGCTCGAGGTTTTCGCCTCTCTGCATGTGCCAGGAGACGCGATGCGCGATAACTTCTGTGTCAGTGTCGGACGAGAACTCGAATCCTTCCGTCCGCAACAACTCGCGCAGGTCTTCGTAATTCTCGATGATGCCGTTGTGCACGATCGCCAGCCGGCTGCCGGACATGTGTGGATGCGCATTGCTTTCGTTCGGCACACCATGCGTCGCCCAACGGGTGTGCGAGATCCCGGTCTCGCCGCTTGCCGGGCTATCCTCCAGCGCATTGACGAGTTCCTGCACCTTGCCAACGCGGCGCGTGCGTACGACCTCGGCGTTTTCGATCACGGCCAGCCCCGCTGAGTCATAGCCGCGATACTCGAGGCGCCTCAGGCCCTCGATCATGATCGGTACGATGTCGCGGTTTGCGACACCGCCAACGATTCCGCACATTGCCTAGCCTCCCTTCTTGATCGGTCGCTTCCAGCTTTTCACGGTCAGCTGCTTGGATCGTTCGAGCGTGAGTTGCTGCGCCGGTACTTCCTTGGTAATCGTCGAGCCGGCGCCGATGGTCGCGTTGATGCCGACGGTCACCGGTGCGACCAGGTTGACTCCGGAGCCGATGAACGCGCCGTCGCCGATCACGGTCTTGTGCTTGTTGGCGCCATCGTAGTTACAGGTAATCGTTCCGGCCCCGACGTTGACGCGCTCGCCGATTTCCGTATCGCCAATATACGTCAGGTGATTCACCTTGCTGCCATCGGCGACCTGGCTCTTCTTGATCTCGACGAAGTTTCCGACCTTGACCGTGTTCGCAAGCTCTACGCCCGGCCGCATGCGAGCGAACGGCCCGATCTCGCAGTTCTCTCCGGTCGACGATGATTCGAGATGGCAGTTCGGGTGAATGACCGTGCCTGCGCCGATGCTGCAGTCACGAATCACGTTGTTCGACTCGATCCTGACACCGTCACCCAGCGTTACAGCGCCTTCGAAGACCGCGTTGACGTCGATGAACACGTCCTTGCCGCAGGTGAGCTTGCCGCGGATATCGACACGCGCCGGATCCGCGAAACTTACGCCTTCGGTCATCAGCTCGTCGACGAGCCGCGCCTGCAGCGCTCGCTCTGCTTCGGCCAGTTGTTTTCTGTCGTTGATTCCCATTACTTCCGTCCAGCTATCCGCTTTGACGCCATGCACGGTGACATTATCCGCGACGGCCATCGCAATTACATCGGTCAGGTAGTACTCGCCCTGGGCGTTGTCGTTGCTCAGGTTCTCCAGCCACGGCTTGAGCCTGCTTGCGGCGACGAGCATAACGCCCGTATTCGTTTCTTTAATTGCAAGTTCAGCCTCGGTGGCATCCTTTTGTTCGACGATGCGCTCGACGTCGTCATCCTTGCGAACGATGCGACCGTACCCGGTAGGGTCGTCCAGATCGACGGTCAGCACCGACATCTCATTGGTCGCGGTCGCCTCGAGAAGGCGCTTGAGCGTCGCGCTCGTCAGCAGCGGAACATCGCCGAACAGCACGAGCACCATGTTGTCGTCCGGCGTTTCCGGCATCGCCTGCTGCATGGCGTGCCCCGTGCCGAGCTGCTCGGCCTGTAACGCCCAGCGCACGCGTTCGCCGGGAAACCCGTCTTTCACCGTTTCCCCGCCGTGCCCGTAGACGACGCACACGTCATCAGCGCCGAGTGCGTGCGCGCACTCGAGTACGTGGCCCAGCAGCGGCTTGCCAGCCAGCGGCTGCAAAACCTTGGGCAGGTCGGAGCGCATGCGCGTCCCCTGCCCGGCGGCGAGAATGACAATGCTCAAAGACACGGAACGAGGCCTCCCGGGTGATGCCGCGCATTCTACCTGTTTGTGTTTCTCGGGGCTGCCTTCAGTCAACGTTAATCATCCTGGCGTATGCTTGACACATGCGGAATTTCGCACTGCTGGCCTGTGCCGTGCTCGCGGCGGGCTGTAACAACGAAATCTACGTCCGGGACGGCGTAACCGACGGTGACACGTTTTATCTCGCGCCGAGGGCCTACGAGGACGACGACCCGGCGCTGCAGGCGTGGGTCGCCTACAGCCTGATGAAAAGCGCTTGCCAGCTCGAGATTGGCGGGGAGAATCCTGCGAGAGCCAGCTCCTACGGCTGCGAATTCACCGCACGCCAGACGCTCGTCGAAACCTGGGAGGAGAAGCAGAGGCTGGATTCGAGCATCTCCGACCCCTATCTCGACGGGCTGGTCCGGATCCGGGATGCAGGCTACCTCGACGAGTACACGGTGCACTACTTCGGCCGCGCCGACTGGCAGGTTCCGGCTGAAGTCGACGCCGAGGCGTTCAGACAATGGCGGCGCAAGCATCTGCGCGGCCACCGCCCGGAGACGCATATCATTGGTTCCTGGAACTACCTCATGCGATAGCCGATCTGCATCTGATAGATGGGTCCCTCCAGCCTGCCCGGAACAGGCCCGAAGGTGCGCAACAGGAAGGGATCTCCGCCCGTGACGTCGCCGAAATCGACGAAGTGGACTTTGAGGTTCAGCGTCATGCCGCTTTCCTTCGTGGGATCCCCGGCGTCCTTGTCCCAGGTCATGCCGACGTAACCGCCTACCGCACTCTCGTCCCACACAACGTTCTCGAAGTAGTACGGATAGTCACTTTCGACCTCGGCGAAGTCGATGTCCCAGTACATGATGCCGAAATCGAACGAGTAGTCGTGTGTGCGGCCGAACATCCATTTAACGGACGGGCCGATGTACATTGCTCGCGCCGTGACGTCTTCGAACGACAGGGCGATGCTGCTGTCATTTGACATAAACCCGAGATCGCCGCCGATCATGAGCTCGCTGTCCTCGAAGGTGCGCCAGGAATAGTGCGCGGCGACGCTGAGGCTAAAACCCGTCGTGTCGAATGAACCGCCGTCCAGCGGCTTGAGATCACTCAGGCCCGGCCAGGTCTGAGCACCGATGCTGATGTCCCCTCGCCACGGGCTGCGTGCGCCTTCCTCATGCTCTTCAGCCGCGGCCGCACCGGCCACGCCGATCGCGACGGCAACGGCCGCCATCACGCTTGCATGTCGCCTGTTATTAGTCATTTCCGTTCCCTCCCGGGGCCGTGTTGCCCCATGACAAGCGTCGCCGATACGTCCGGCAAGTGCCTGATGGCGGACTTACGGATTCGTGATGAATTCTTGAAGGGCAGGGTTCGATGCTAGTCTCGCCCTATGTCCACGCAGACGATCATCTTCGCCGGCATAAGCCTTTATATCGTGATCATGCTTGGCGTTGGCGTTTACGCATCGCGGCGCACGCACTCAGCGACCGAGTTCGCGGTAGCGGGACGCAGCCTGCCGCTGTGGCTTTGCACGACGACGATCATCGCTACGTGGTTCGGCGGCGGCACGATGATGGGTGTCTCGGGCCAGGCTTATGACTACGGGCTGCTGGGCGTTATCGCCGATCCTTTCGGAGCCGCAGTTTGCCTGTTTCTGATCGCGATGTTTTTCGCGCGGTTGCTTCGCCGGCTCCAGTACTTTACGTTCGTCGAATTCGTCGAACATCGATTCGGGCCGAGTTGCGCCGTGATTGCATCGTTCGGTGCCATCTTTTCGACGATCGTCTGGACCGCGGGCATGCTGGTCGCCTTCGGCCTGATTTTTGAATCGCTCACTGGCGCGCCGCTGGTTGTCGGTATCGTCGGCGGGTCGCTCGTCGTCGTCATCTACACGACGATCGGCGGCATGCTTGCCGTAGCGCTGACCGACTTCGTACAGATGATCATTATCCTGCTCGGCCTCCTGATTCTGCTCGTCGTCGTGCTCGTCGACGCCGGCGGCTGGGCCCCGATTGCCGCACAGCTGCCCGAGGGAACCTGGCGCATGATTCCCAGCGTCGACACCCCCGAGGTCTGGCTCGACTATGCACGCGCCTGGCTGATCTTCGGCCTTGCGGACATCGCATCGCAGTCGCTGCAACAGCGCGCCATGGCAGCAAAGAGCGAGCGCGTTGCACAGAACGCGTTCTATCTGGCGGGTTTTGGATATCTCGTGTTCGGCATGATCCCTGTGCTGCTGGGCATCATGGCAAGCGTGACCATGCCTGGCCTTGTCAACGTAGAGGCGGTCGTTCCCGAACTCGCACTGACCCACCTGCATCCTGCTGCGGTTGCGATTTTTGTGGGTGCTCTGCTTGCCGCCATCATGAGCACGGCGGATAGCACCCTGCTTGCGGCGGCGACCGTTATCAGCAACGACCTGCTGCCGCGTGTGAAGGAGAATGTCAGCGACCGCTTGCAGCTCAACGTCGCCCGCGTGAGCATCTGGGTTTGCGGCGCTGTGGCTGTCGCCGTTGCGCTGAACGCGCAGGTCGTTTTCGACAACGTGCTCGACGCCAACCTGCTAATGCTCGCCGCGATCATCGTGCCGTTCGTACTCGGCGTGTGGTGGCAAAAAGCCAATCGCAGCGGCGCACTGGCCGCGATGATCGCCGGCATCGTCGTCTGGCTGGGCAGCGGCATCTTCTACCCGGAGCTGCCGGGGGATCTGATCGGGCTGGGTGCGTCGCTTGTGACGATGCTCATCGTCACGCCGTTGACGCAGAAGAGCGATCCGCCACGGCGTCTCGTCGACCGCAACGGGAATCCGGTGGAACTGAGGGACCGGTTGGGTGTGCTGGGTTTTCGTGAGTAGACCGGTGCTCCGGGTCTGGGCTGCCGGATATCCCGGTCGCGCCTCGAGCGGCGCTCCTACAGCCACGATCATGCCAAAGCGACGAGTGGGGTGTCTCTGACGAGCGTATCGCCGACGCCAGCGAGGAAGAGATACGCCGCTCGTCGCGATTACAGTCCGCGTTTGCCCTTGAGCTTCTGCGCCGCCCGGTAGCGCGCCTCGGCCTCGGCCAGTTCTTCCATGGCGCGCTTGACGTCAGTCTCTTCCGAAACGCCTTCCAGCGCCTTCTGCGCTTCGTCGCGCGCGGCCAGCGCGGCTGCTTCGTCGAGCTGGTCGCCGCGCAACGCCGTATCCGCGAGGATTTTCACGGCGTGCGGCTGTACCTCGAGGATGCCGCCGGTGATGTAGTACGCGTGCTCAGTACCATCCGGCGCCTCGACGCGAACCTCACCCGGCTTGAGTACCGTCAGCAGCGGTGCGTGTCGCGGCGCAATGCCCACTTCGCCCATCTTTGCGGGCGCATAGACCATGTTGGCGTCTTCCGAATGGAGTTCGCCTTCCGCAGAAACGATGTCGACGTGGATTGTTGGCATTTCTCTGGCTCTCAGTCCTTAACACAGGTCGCGCCTCGAGCGGCGCTCCTACGGTCCTCTTTACTGGAATCTCTTCGCGTTCTCCACGGCTTCCTCGATCGTTCCGCACATGTAGAACGCCTGCTCCGGAATGTGGTCGTAGTCGCCGTTGACGATACCGTTGAAGCCGCGGATCGTCTCGGCGAGCGAGACGT
>JAAUXY010143837.1_pt1 | contig 12141 bp, 12 predicted proteins | sample 7278121 | NCBI WGS metagenome assembly JAAUXY01 (sample SAMN14350117, study PRJNA611818) | marine sediment metagenome | isolation source: surface marine sediment (1.8m) | place: French Polynesia: Moorea | collected 2018-08 | reverse complement strand
ATCAAAAATAAAATGGGCCCGGATTTTCTGGCGGTAACGCCAGGAATCCGCCCGGCCTGGACAGTGACGGAAGCAGAGGATCAACGCCGCATAACCACCCCGGCTGAAGCGATCAGTGCCGGTGCGGATTATCTGGTCATCGGCAGACCGATTCGGGATGCAGCGGATCCCGCCCAGGCAGCGGCTCGCATTGCCGCCGAGATTGAAGACACGATCTAACGCCAAAACTCTCCTGAAAAAGACGCTCATGAAGCCGGTCGCATCAATTTCTTCAAAACGCTATGATAAACAGTCTGCCTGTGGCCCGATATTTGGGATTCGGGTAAAAGGGATTACGGGCCAACCGGCTCAACCGATAAAAAAAGCAGGGCCATTTTGGACCCTGCTATATTTGACAACTCAGGTTTAAAAATTGGCGATTTTATTTACCGTACCGGGATTAGCATAATTTCAATTCTGCGATTTTGTTTGCGCCCCTCTTCCTCCTCGTTGGAGGCCACCGGTTTGTAATAGCTGAAACCGCTGGCAGTCAGTCTTTCAGGTTCAATACCCCCTTTTTCCTGTAAAAACCGCACAACGGCTGTCGCTCTGGCAGCTGACAGTTCCCAGTTGGTTGGGTATTTCGCAAGCAGGGCGCCACCAATTTGGACATCATCGGTGTGGCCTTGAACGACAATCATTTGGTCTGGCTTATTTTTAAACGATTCGGCCAATCTTAATATGACTTCCTGTCCTTCTGGTTTGATTTTGACACTACCTGAATCGAACAGAATTTTATCGACAAAGGTCACCATTAATTTACCTTCGATTTCCTGAATGCGAACGTCCTTACTGGCAATTTGCGCTTGTAGACTGCTTTCAATTTCCTGTCGCGTTTGATCCAATTCTGAGATCTCCTTTTTCTGGATCTCAACCATTGTTCTTTCCTTATCCAACTCGCGTTCTAACTGCGCAACCTGATTTGACAGACGTTTGTTTTCTCGTTCCAATTTTTCACGGGTTGCATTCGCCTGGTTTTCAAGTTCGACGTACTTACTTTTGGAAACACAGGAGAAAACCAGCAAAAGACACAAGCTCAATACCAATAACGGGAAATTTCTGAACATGGTCACCCTCCTTTAGTGTGCATGTTGATATGTTGCGTTCATCTGATTCGGTGAATCCGGCACAGATCACCTTATTTAGCTGTAATCATAAGCAAAACAAGAAATTCAAAGTTTGTCAAATTTTTCTCATCCCTACCGGCCGATTCTTGAATATTAACCCCTGCGGCCTGTTGCGGTCAGTCAATCGCTGGTTATACCGCTGAGTTTCTTTGCGGCCCCGTACAAAAACCCCGATTTTCGATTGAAAAACGGGGTTAAAGAGCGCCGGATGCGATTCTTTGATAAACCGGTCGGTGTATAGCATAACAGTAGCGCAAGGATATTCCAAGACATTGATCGATGTCAACCCTTGCGACGCCTTACGGTTGGCCGAATCCTTGCGCTGAAGTCGACCTTAGCAGCTCCAACCTAAAGAAGTCAACAATGATGCGCAATCCCCAACGACATTGTGATTGTTCTCGCTGACGCATGCATGGGGGAGGAGCTGTCTGCTGGTTTGGCTTTTAAAGATTTCGTCGCTCATTAGCGCCGGGCGGCGCTTCAGAACATATATAAATAACGGTATACAAATATACCGATCAGTTTTTGTGAGATAATCTTGACAATTTTAATATAAATACTATATATATAATAAAAATAATAAATATTACTTCTCAAGGGACAAATAATGGCCGATTACATACTCAAAGGTGTTGATGACAAACTATGGCGCGAAGTTAAGGCAGTGGCTGCACTCCAGGGAATGAGTGTCAAGGATCTTATTATTAAGCTGCTGGAAAAAGAAACGAAGAAACTTAAAAAGTGAGGGAAGCGAGCTTATGAAGGGAGGTGATGCTGAATGATAACCCTGGCTATGGCCAGGATCTTTACGATACTAACAGTAATTACCGGAGTTTTGTTCAACCTTAACGGGCGGCAGGGCGAGCTAATATAACTTTTGCATAGGCAAGCGCAACTGAAAAGGAGGTAAAATCATGAAAAAGAGATGTTTATTATTTATTATTATTTCTTTGGTCGTTTGCGGCAGTTTAGGACTGGCAGTTGAATCGATAGCAAAGGACAAGTGGAGTCAAAAAGATAAACAGATGTTAGAAGAATTCAATCTTTCATTAAAAAACAGTTCAGAAGGCAGGTTCCAAACACAATCCTTGGATGACAAGTCCATATTGATAATTGATACTAAGTTAGGCCATCTATGGGTTTTGCGTACCTCACCTGAACCCATGATTAAATATGCTGGCAAGGTTAAGCCTTCATATAGTTTTTGGGTAACTACCCAAAAACAGAAGTAACATCGATTAATTTTTCCAAGATACTCCGGCTTTCAAAGGTATGGCTCTGATACCCTGCCAGTGGATAAACTTAAGGGAGAAAGTGAGGGGCTTATGGCAATCCTAGCAGAGTGTCGGTGTGTCACAGAAAGCAAAGCACCAGAAATAAGAAGTGCTCATGTGGCAATAATATGGGCAGATCAAAAGAGGTTAAAAAAAGATAGGTACTGGATAAATTATCGCATGCCCAATGGCAAGCAGCACAAGGAGGCAGTGGGTGCATCTAAAGATTTCGCCGCTCAATAGCGCCGGACGGCGCTTCAGAACATATATAAATAACGGTATACAAATATACCGAAAATCAGTGCGCCGATCAAAAGCGCAAAAATCATCTGCTCCCGGCTGAATTTCTTCATATTGTTTTACCAAGCTAACGATGCCAGCATCTCCGGTTGGACTTGGAATTTGAGTTCCAAAATTTATAAGACCTGAATCTTGCACGGGTCGGAGGTTTTCATCTGCAAGGCACTTAAGGGCGAGGCTATAGTGAACTATGCCTCGTCCTTAATAACACAGCAGATGGAAGCCTCCGGCTCGCCGCGTTGTTTTTAGGGTAAAAATTAATGAGATAAAATGATTTTCATCCTTTTAAACGGATCTTTATTTCTGTCTACTTCGCTGACTTGCTGAATCTGATGGTATTAAATTGATTAACAAATTCTCATTAATTTTTATGCAAGATTCAGGTAAGGATTAACCGTTTTTATCCAATTCAAACGCGGTGTGCAGCACCCGCACGGCCAGTTCGGTGTATTTTTCTTCGATGACACAAGAAATTCGAATTTCTGAAGTGCTGATCATCATAATGTTGATATTCTCTTTGGCCAGGGCATTGAACATTTTGGCAGCAACCCCGGAGTGATCTTTCATTCCCACCCCAATGACCGAGACCTTGGCAATTTTTTCGTCACCGAATACATCTTCCGCCTTAATCTCCTTGGCAATTGTCGTCTGCATGTCCAACGCTTGTTTAAAATCGCCCCTTGGGACGGTGAACGTTAAATCGGTTTGTCCCCCGGCCCGGGTGTTTTGAATAATCATATCCACAACGATGCCGGCATCGGCCACCGGTGTAAATATTTTGGCGGCAATCCCCGGTACATCCGGAACTTTTTTTAAGGTGATGCGGGCTTGATTTTTGTCATGGGTGACGCCGGATACCACTAGACGTTCCATTCCGGAATTTTCATCCACTACCATGGTTCCCTCCTCCTCACTGAACGATGACCTGACGTGCACCGGTATGTTAAATTTTTTGGCAAAACCCACCGAGCGGATCTGCAAAACCTTTGCTCCCAAGCTGGCCATGTTCAGCATTTCGTCATAGGAAATGGCTTCCAGTTTGCGTGCTTGCGGGCATATGTTGGGATCGGCCGTATAGACGCCGTCCACATCGGTATAGATTTCACAAACATCGGCTTTAAGTGCAGCGGCGATGGCGACAGCCGATGTATCCGATCCCCCGCGTCCCAAGGTTGTAATGTTACCATTGGGATCGCAGCCCTGAAAACCGGCCACTACAACGATGTAACGATCGTCAAGTAATTCTTGAATACGTTCGGCCCGAATGTCTAAGATGCGTGCATTGCCGTGGCATTGGTCTGTGAGAACTTCAGCCTGGTGCCCCAGCAGCGATTGGGCCGGATAATTCATTGATTTGAGTGTCATGGCCAGCAGGGCGGAAGTCGTCTGCTCGCCGGTGGCCAACAAAACATCAAGCTCTCGTTTGTCCGGTACTCGGGAAATATTATTGGCCATATCAATTAGATTGTCGGTAATGCCGGCCATTGCCGAAAGTATGACAACGACCGCGTTGCCCTGATCATAGGTTTTCGCCACCCGGGTGGCCACATTTTGAATTCGTTCAAGGTCGGCAACCGAAGTGCCTCCGTATTTCTGAACAATTAACGCCACTGTCTCTTCTCCAAATTTTCCTTTTTCAATGAGTTTAATAAATCCAACGTGTCGTACAAACTTTAATGACTGCATTTTGACCACAAAGGACACGAAGGTACATAAGGATCAATACAAATTTAAATTTCGTCTAAACTTTGTGGTCTTCGTGATCTTCGTGGTAGATTATTATTATGTCAAATATCTAGATGTCTATCTTGTTATTTTATACCTAAATTGAGCGCTTGTCGAGGTTGCCGCAGCTACAAGGCAGATGCCGTCCCGCTATAGTTAAACTATGCGGGATGGCATCTAACACAGTAGATGCGGTAAGATCGGCATGCCCGAAGGGTTTCAAATTAAAAATATTGAAAACGATAGAATTCGTTAAAAATTAAAAAGTTTTCTCCATATTCTTAATTTGAAACGCTCAGTTTAGGTTATTATATTACATCCTAAGATTAGAATTCCAGAGCTTTTAGCAGATTAGCGGCCGGTTGTCCATATGCAATTATGTCGATAGATCGGCTGTTCTCGTTGATAATATCAAATCGAAGCTGAAGATGGTTTAACAGCATATCTTGGGCCAGTTTTTCGGCCCATTCGATGGCAATAACCGCATCTGCCTGTAACGCTTCGTCTAAGCCGATGTCTTCCAGCTCTGAAGGGTGTTCGATTCGATAAAGATCCACATGGTACAGTTGGTAACGTCCAGGGTATTCATTCATTATGGTGAACGTCGGGCTGGTAATATAGTACTGGTCGGAAACATCGAGACCTTGAGCCAGTCCTTGCACAAATACGGTTTTACCGCTTCCGAGATCACCGCTAAGCGCAATGATGACCGGTTGCTGAAGCGTAGCGCCCAGAGTTTGTCCCAGCTGACGGGTTTCGGCTGCTGAGCGGGTTGCTATGCGAATATGTTGCTCAGTCATGGAGCTGAATATAGTTGTCGGTTATCAGCTATTGGTACTTCGTCTGAAACGTTTGACCATTTTTACCGTGGGTTCAAATCCAATAACGAATAAACAAATAACCAATAACTTTGGGTTTAGTTAGTCCAGTATCTTTCTGATTTCCCCTGGGATTGTGTCCATCACCTCACCGGCCAAGTAGCCGATCGGTCCCATGTTTGTTGCCATGGTATCGGCGGCGGCGCCATGCAGATAGACTGCGGCATGGGAAGCTGCCTCCGGAGAAAAACCCTGCGTGATAAAGCCAGCCAAGATACCGGTCAAAACGTCTCCCATACCACCGGAGGCCATGCCGGGATTACCGGTCGGATTTACAAAGGCCGTGCCATTAGGATGGGCGGTGACGGTTGCGGCGCCCTTCAAGACAACGTGCACACCGAAATGGGTTGCAAACTCCCGGGCGCACGCGAGCCGATTCTGTTGGACCACTGCCGGCGTGCTTTCGATCAGCCGGGCCATTTCTCCGGGATGAGGTGTCAGCACGGCCGGGGCTTTTAGTTTTTTGAGAAGCTGGGTTTGACCGGCGATATTGTTCAGGCCATCGGCATCAATGACCATCGGAATGTCAATTTGGGTGATGACCTTTGCGATAAGGCTTCGGGTTTGCTTAGCCTGGCCAATACCCGGGCCGATAGCCAAACATGCTTTTGCAGTTGTTAGCGCCAGAATCTCATCTAGCGCACTGTCCCCAAGGATGCCCGTTTGGCTTTGTGGTAAGGGTGCCGTCATTACTTCCAACACCTGAGATTCGACTATTGGATTGAGGCTCTCAGCAACCCCCAGCGTTACTAACCCTGCGCCGGCACGCATGGCTGAGACGGCGGTCATGGCGCTGGCACCGGTTTTTCCAGTTGAACCGGCAACGACTAGCAGATGGCCGGTTTTGCCCTTGTGCGTTTCTGCAGCGCGCGGCTGAAAGTAGGACCGAACGCGCTCGGCGGTCAGCAGAAATTGTTGCGGACTGACAGCTTCTACCACAGCCAGTGGTATGCCAATATCGATAATGTCAAGTTTGCCGGTGTACTCAGCTCCCGGATATGTGTAATGACCGATTTTGGGTAGCGCAAAAGTGGCCGTGCCCTGGGCATGGATAGCTGTTCCACAGGGTTGACCCGTATCCGCATTGAGGCCCGACGGTATATCCACGGAGAATACGGGGATACCGGTATGGTTGATGAAATCAATAACGTCCTTGAAAAAACCTCTGACATCCGATGTCAAACCCGTACCCAGAATGGCATCCACCAGCAGGCCTGACCGGGAGAGGTTGGATGTAACGGTTGAAAATGATTCTTCGTCCGGAACTTCAATGACCGGTATCTTAAGCTCGGCAAGACGCTTGAGGTTGGTTGCGGCATCACCACTGACCGCATCGGTTTTGGCCAGCAAATAAACGACGACATCAATGTCTTTGGCGGCAAGCTCCCTGGCGATCACAAATCCATCTCCGCCATTGTTTCCCTTACCGCAAACAATGCCGACACCATCTTCGGCCAGATCGCCGAATTGAGCGAGCAACATGACCTCAGCGCCCTGTCCGGCGGATTCCATAAGCTGCAAACCCGGAATCGCATGCGTTTCGATCGTCTGGCGATCCATTTCTTGCATCTCAGCAGCGGTTACAAGAATCATATGAACCTCGATAGGGCTTATATTGGGCGTACCTAATGCTAACCTTTCAACGGGCGCAACGGGCTCAACGGACTCAACCGGGTAACCTTAAACTAAAGGGCTCGAATCAGCTCGACCATTTCTTTGACGGCCTTTTCAAGGCCGGTTAATACTGCCCGTGAAATAATACTGTGGCCAATGCTGAATTCATCGATTTCAGATAGGCCTTTGAATGCTTTGATAGTCTTGTAGCAAAGGCCATGGCCGGCTTTAATATTAAGATTGAGTTTATGGGCCAATTTAACGGCATCCACCATTTTTAAAAATTCCTGATGCCGTGTTTTAGACGTTTTGGCATCACAATAGGCGCCGGTATGAAGCTCCACAATATTGGCGTTTGTGCGATGGGCCTGCTTAAGCTGTTCTGGATCGGGGTCGATAAGGATACCGACCGGGATGCCGCTGTTTTGCAACGTGTCAACGATTTCTCTGGTATCAACATTGTGGACAATAAGATCCAGACCGCCACTGGCACTGAATTCTTCCCGCTTTTCGGGTACCAGAGTAACATGATCCGGTTTGATGTCCAGTGCCATACCCACCATTTCAGTGGTTGCCGCCATCTCCAAGATCAGCTTGCTATGAACCGTTTGTCGCAAGATGCGGACATCTCTGTCCTGAATGTACCGTCGGTCAGCGCGCAGGTGCATGGCGATGCCGTCGGCACCGGCCAATTCGGCCATAGCTGCGGCAGCCACGGGATCAGGGAACGCGCTTTTTCTAAGTTCCCGCATGGCGGCCACCAGGTCTATTTTAACTGCTAAACCAGCCATTGATGAATCTCCCTTTTTGCCGGGGTTGATCTCGCTTATATGTTCATTTTCAGTTTCATTCCTAAGCTTTGCACGAGCTGGAGAATTCCATAGGCAAGGCATTTAAGGGCGAAGCTATAGTGAACTATGCTTCGTCCTTAATAACGCAGCATATGGGAGTCTCCGGCTCGCCCGATGGGTGAAAATAGATGAGAATTAAAAAGATTATCATCCGATTGATCTGTTAGTTTAAACGAACGGTTCAATATTAATTAAGAATTTTGATAACAGAATAAAAATATTCTCATCAATTTTCATGCAAAAAATTTAGGTTATGGCTTTTAACAATTCCTTGGCTTTTTGTTCCATTTTGCGAGCTTCGGATTTATCTTGTTCGTGGTTATAGCCCAGCAGGTGAAGAATACCGTGGATGAGAAGTTGGTCAAAATAATCCGGTATACTGAGGCCGGCATTTTTGGCTTGCCGATGCGCTGTTTCCATTGAGATCACAACATCACCCAGAAGATCGGGTGCGATTTCTGCAAACGGGCCCTCCTGCATTGCAAATGCAATTACATTTGTCGGGCCTTCACGCTTTAGGTATTGTTGATTAAGGAGTGTAATCTGTTGATCGTCAACGATAAGAATTGAAAGCTCTGCGTCAGGATAGCCCAAGGCGTTTAAGATGGCCTTTGCTGTTTTCCGAATCTTCTTCTTTGAGATCCTGTGTTTGTCCTGCCGGTTGTCGATCTGAACTTCCATTCTTCGATTTCCCTTTTTCATTACCGTTTCCGGTTGTGCGGCCTTCACTATATTCAATGCGGTGATGATGGATGCCGTATAATATTTTATTGAAGCTTTTGGCAATGCTATGCAGGTCTTTAAGCGTCAATTCACAATCATCCAGTTGCCCGTCTGAAAAAATCTGATTGATCAATTTTTGGACCAATCCCTGTATTCGTGATGGGGTAGGATTATCCAGTACGCGGGTGGCTGCTTCAACCACATCCGCCAGCATGACCAGGCCGGCCTCTTTCGTTTGCGGTTTGGGGCCCGGATATCGAAAATCATCAATATTGACGGCCGCTGCCCCTTTTTTTTGTTTGGCCTTTTCATAGAAAAATTTAATAATACTAGTGCCATGATGCTGGCGGATGGTATCACTGATTAACTGGCCAAGCTTATTTTCTTTAGCGATCTCAACTCCGTCTTTGATGTGGGCAATCAGGATCAGCCCCGACATGGACGGTGCCAGTTTATCGTGTTTATTTTTGCCGTCCGTCTGGTTTTCAATAAAGTATAGCGGTTTTTTAATTTTACCAATGTCATGATAATAGCCACAGACCTTTGCGAGCATTGGGTTTGCACCAATATCTGTTGCAGCAGCTTCAACCAAAGATCCGACGATAACCGAATGATGATAGGTGCCAGGGGCTTCAATCATCAAACGGCGCATGATTGGCCGGTCCAGGTGCGCAAGTTCAAGGAGCGTGATGTCTGTTGTGTAGTCAAAGGCAATCTCAACCAAAGGCACAATGCCAGCGGTGACAATACCGGCGCCGATGCCACCCAAAAAGGCAAAAGCCCAGTCCCAAATAAGTTTGGCAGTTGACAGTTCTCCGGTATAAAAGTGGATGGCAGTGGCCAGCACAATATTGAGCAAGCCCAATTTTGCGCCGGCAATGATGAATACCTTTCTTTCACGGCAGCTTCGCAGCCAATAAGTCGCCATTGTGCCACTGACCAAGAAATACATAAACATTTCTAAACTATTTTGAAAAATGAGGGCAAATCCAATGGCCATTACCAGAGCCATCGGTACCGCCACCGAAAGCCCCAAAAACAGGCAAATAATCATGGCGGCCGAAGTTAATGGAATACCGAAATAGGTCGAAGAGCGGGGGATTGAAACCGGTGAATTCTGGGTCAGCAATTCAGAGAAAGAAACCGAGACTTCCGATAAAAAGAAAAAGGTCAACGCCAGGCTGCCAAGCAACAACAAATTTTTATTGTGATAATTAATCATCAAACCTTGCTGATTTAGATGCAAAATATAGGTTGTGACCAGAAGACACATTAACAAAAGCGCTGCGCCTAAGCTGCTAAGCAAGATCTGTTCTTTCTGGGTTTGGGCTTGCAGCGCTTCAAGCTTGAGCAAATCAAATTCAGACACCAGTGAACCTTCTCTGAGTACCATTTCACCGGCTTTGATTTTATAAAGCACTGGTTTGATTTCAGCAGCAACCTTATTTTGTCTTTCTTGTGTTTCGCTGCGGTTGAGAGTGATATTGGGTTGAATGAGTTCCTGAACAAAATCAACGACCAGATTTTTTAACGTATAATCCAGTTCCTGAAGGAAGGGCTGGCTAATACTTCGGACCATGGCCTTGGCCTGGTTAAGACCATAAAACTGGTTTAAGTTCGCCACGAATTTTTCATTTTTCGTAGCGACATCTATCAGGATAATGCCTTTGTCCACTTCCTTTAGCAGGATTTCTTTGTTGGTGACGACGCCCGTTGATAAAATGGCGTTTAAAATTTTTACAATCAAATCGGCAACATTACCGGAAAACCCTTCGTTGGCAAGTGCTTGGTAAGCGCCTTTACTGACACGAATGCCGATAGCCTCCTCAAATTTCGCCTGGTTTTCCCATACCAGTGTTTGCACCGATGGGTTGGTGTCATCAGCCAAGATCCGGTCAGATTGAGGATCGGGTTCCAATTCCTGTATCTGGTTATTTTGAGCGGTCTCAATAATGCTTCTCAGATCGGTAAATGCCTGCGTCACATTGCGCATCAAGGTTTTGGCCAAATTGGCATCGAAATCATAAACCGTAAGTACCTCTGCCATAGCCTGCTGCCGGTTTTTCTCGGTGGCGGTTCGATCTTCAATAAAAAAATCGCGGGATGCCTTGATATCCCGTTCGACCACATCTCCCAGGTTATATCGTTGTTGGGTAATGACCAGACTGGGATATAAAATGATAATAAAAAGAATCACGAACAAAACAAGAATCCCCCACCGGATTCGAGTGTTGTTGTCCAGAAGTTTGTTGATCGATTCTTTGCTCTTTTCGAAATTCATAAGCATTCAGCCAGGATTGCCGGCCAACTGAAAACCGTCGCAGCAAGACGAAGGGCAGGCCTTGAAAAAAAAGTTGCCGTACTACCCGTGATGCCGGTTGCCGTTGTTTCAGCCGTTTTCGGATCGGGCATTTTCCGATCCGTCCCTCTCGTTAACCTGTTTTTCGTTGTTTTTGGCGGCATCAAGCTTTTCATAGGCGTCGATGATGTCCTGGACCAGCCTGTGCCGGACGACATCCATTTTTGAAAAAAAGACGAATTTAAGGCCGTCAATTCCTTGCAAAATATTTTTGGCCTGAATCAATCCCGAAGTTCTCTCCATCGGAAGATCGATCTGGGTTATGTCTCCGGTGATGACCGCTTTTGAGTTGAATCCAATGCGGGTTAAAAACATTTTCATCTGTTCCGGCGTCGTGTTTTGGGCTTCATCAAGAATAATGAAAGAATCATTTAGCGTGCGACCCCGCATGAAGGCAATCGGTGCCACTTCAATGGCGCCTTTTTGCATCAAATTGGCAACCTTCTCAAATCGGATCATATCATGCAAGGCGTCATAAAGGGGTCTCAAATAGGGATCGACTTTTTCGGCCAGATCACCGGGCAAAAAGCCCAATTCCTCGCCGGCTTCCACTGCCGGACGCGTCAGGATAATGCGATCTACAAGGCCCTTCGTAAGGGCTGAAACCGCCATGGCCATTGCCAGATAAGTTTTTCCCGTGCCGGCCGGACCGATGCCGAAAACAATATCATATTTTCGCATGGCATCAATATATTCTTTCTGAGCCGGACTTTTAGGACTTATGGTTGTCTTTTTGGATGTAATAAATACCGTATCTAAAAATATTTTTTTCAGATCAGCACGGTCATTTCCGCTGAGTACCCGCACAGCGTAATCAATATCATTGGCGTGCACGGGATACCCTTCTTTTAATATGCCATAAAGCTGCTCGAGGACATTTTGAGCCAAGCGTGCAGCAATCGACTCGCCTTTAATAAACACCGTGCTGCCCCTGGCGTTGACATCCGTATCGGTTGCCTCAGCAATGCGCTTTAAATGGCGGTTATGCTCACCAAACAGTTGCCGGGCCAGTTCAATATTGGAAAAATCGACGGTGGTTTGTTTGTTTTCCGAAATTGCGTTCATCTTAAATTTGATAGCCTCAGGACTGAAGTCCTGTGATTTATGGCAATAGCGATTGACCATTTTAATCGCGGGCTCTATTTCCTACCACAATTTAAAATGATTGCAAGCTAGTTTCAAGTTCTAATTGTAGACCGAACTGGCTCAAATTACAAATCAGAGCTGGCATTTGGACCAGAAAAATACCTT
>JAAUXY010087881.1_pt1 | contig 12146 bp, 12 predicted proteins | sample 7278121 | NCBI WGS metagenome assembly JAAUXY01 (sample SAMN14350117, study PRJNA611818) | marine sediment metagenome | isolation source: surface marine sediment (1.8m) | place: French Polynesia: Moorea | collected 2018-08 | reverse complement strand
GCTCTTCCGATCTGACCTTGAGATGCACGTCCCGGCACACGAAGCCGAGCTGGGCGTTGCGCAGCAGCGCGCCGGGCAGCAGCCCGGTCTCGGTCAGCACCTGGAAACCGTTGCAGATGCCCAGAACCGGCACGCCCTTGCGAGCCCGCGCGGCGACCTCCTTCAGCACCGGCGAGTGGGCGGCCATGGCGCCGCAGCGCAGGTAGTCGCCGTAGGAGAAGCCGCCCGGCAGGACGATCAGGTCGACCCGCTCGAAATCGGCCTCCTTGTGCCAGACCATCAGCGGCTCGGCGCCCATCGAGCGGCGCAGCGCGACCTGCACGTCGCGATCGCAGTTGGAGCCGGGAAAGACGATGACGGCGGCTTTCATCGCGGCCAGACCCTCCGAAAGAGATCGGGGTAGTCCATCACCAGGCCGTCGGCGTCGATCGGCAGCTCGGCGGTGAAGTCGCCACCAATGGCCTCATAGCGGTACAGGCCGCCGACGGCACTGGCCTCACTCAGACAGGTATAGCGTTGCTCGTCGACCTCAAGTCGGAGATCTGGAACGGTGACGTAGGCCATGCGCAGCTCGGCGCTTTCCCCGGGCGACATGTCGAGCCGGCGGATCGGCAGGGTATTGGTGAAGGGCGTCACCTGGATGTCGACGTCGATGCAGCCCTGAACGTCGGGGCGGCTCTCGCCGTTCACGCGCCAGTGGCCCTGGCCGTCGCTCTCCAGCTCGAGGCGGCCGCCGCCGCTGCCGTCGACCGGCATCACAGCAAATGTCAGCTGGCGCAGGCGCCACTCCGGGTCGGTGTCGAGCTCGTAGCGGCAGCGGAAGTGCAGGCCGTCGCGCATGCGCAGGATGAAACCCAGGGCGTGGGCGCCATCGGCGCCGAGCGACAGGTGCAGGTGCTCGCAGCCCGGGTCGTTCCAGGGCGTCCAGTAGATGTCGCGCGGCCCCTCCGTCATGGCCGACCGGGGCGGTGCCTGGAAGCGCGCATCGCGGTTAGCCCTCGAGCTCGATGGCGTAGTTTTCGATGACGGTGTTGGCCAGCAGCCGCTCGCACATGGCCTCGAGGCTGGAGCGCGCCTTCTGCGGGTCGCTCTCTTCCAGGGTGAGATCGATCACCTTGCCCTGGCGCACCTCGCGCACGCCCGGAAACCCGAGCGAATCCAGGGCGTGTTCGATGGCTTTGCCTTGCGGGTCCAGGACCCCGGGCTTGAGGGTGACGTGGACGCGGGCCTTCACGCGGTCTGCTCCGAGAGTCTCGTCGGCGAGAATTTGCGCGAGACTAGTTGCGGGCAAGCGGCTTTACAAGGATCGCCAGAGCCGGCGCCGTGATACCGCGCGGGCCCGATCGGCCTCTCAACAAGTGTTTTTTAGATCAGGTGCTTGCGTATCATTCCACGGGGCGCATAAGGATGAAGGCACCGCGCAGCTCGCCGGGCTTGAAGCCGATGGCTTCGTCTTCGGGATAGAGCTCGCGAATCGTCGCGTAGAGCCCTGGATCGACAGCGGTACCGTGGCAATTGGCGCAGACCTCGCCCAAGGGGATCGCCTTCATGTAGTGCAGCATCTGCCGGCCCTCGGCATCCACGAAGACGGTCCGATGCTCCATGGTCGCCAAGTCCTCGCCGGCCCTGGCGCGCTCTATAAAGCCCTCGAGGACCAGAGCCTCACGCGCGCTCGGCCTGTTGGCCGGATTGCGCACCCGCAAGGCGGTCCGCGCAACGCGCCAGCCCGAGGCTTTCGAGACCGCGCCGGCGATCTGCGGCGCCGCCTCGTTGCAGACGCCGATCGCCTGCTCGAAGCCGCCCTCCTTGATCGCCGCCTTCAGCGCGGCCTGCAGTTGGCCCGCGAAGTCCTTCACGATCGCCCGGGCCGCGGCGACATCGTCGTCCGCGGCGCTTTCGGCCGAGGCCGGCAGGGGCCCGAGGGCGGCGAAGAGGAGGACGGTCAGGATGACTCTCATCTTAGCTCTCAACCTGGAGCTTCCATGGGCCTGGACAAGATTTGACCGCGCCCCGTCTTCGGTGCCTATTGCATCAGCTTGGGGCCCTTGATGTCGACCGGGCCGGCTTCGGGCAGCACGCCCAGGCGCCGTGCGACTTCCTGGTAGGCCTCCTCGACCCGGCCCAGGTCGCGGCGGAAGCGGTCCTTGTCCAGCTTCTCGTTGGTCTCGATGTCCCACAGCCGGCAGGAGTCCGGGCTGATCTCGTCGGCCAGCACGATGCGCATCTGCTCGTCTTCCCAGAGCCGGCCGTACTCCAGCTTGAAGTCGACCAGCCTGAGTCCGACGCCCAGGAACAGACCGGACAAGAAATCGTTGATGCGCAGCGAGAGCTGCAGCATGTCGTCGAGGTCTTGCGGCGTGGCCCAGCCGAAGGCGGTGATGTGCTCCTCGCTGACCAGCGGGTCGCCGAGATCGTCGTTCTTCAAATAGTACTCGACGATCGAGCGGGGGAGGGCGGAGCCCTCCTCGAGGCCGAGGCGCTTGGCGATGCTGCCGGCGGCCACGTTGCGCACGACGACCTCCAGCGCGATGATCTCGACCTCTCGCACCAGTTGCTCGCGCATGTTGAGCCGGCGCACGAAATGCGTCGGCACGCCGACCTCGGCCAAGCGCAGCATCAGGTACTCGGAGATCCGGTTGTTCAGCACGCCCTTGCCGGTGATGACGCCCTTCTTCTGATTGTTGAAGGCCGTGGCGTCGTCCTTGAAGTACTGGACGAGCGTGCCAGGCTCCGGGCCCTCGTAGAGGACCTTCGCCTTGCCCTCGTAGATTCTTCTGCGTCGCATTTTGTGGGCATCCGATCCTGGAAAAAGACGGCCCGGCCGGCCGCGGCCGGGATCGGGCGGTCGCCCTCGATCAGCGGGCTGGGTGGCCCCCCTGCCGGGGGGATCTCGACCCCGAAGATATAGCAATCAACCGGTTTCGAAACAATGACGGCCCGGCGGCCCGGGGACGCCCGAGGGCCCGGCGGGCCAAAGGCCGGGCTAGATCTCGACCGGCTGGTAGGCCACTTGGTCCGGCCGGCCGGGGGCGAACAGCCAGACCGGCCGCCGGGGCGTCTCGGCCAGGTTTGCCGGGGTTGCAGGCAGGGCGATCAGGGCGCTGGAGGTGGTCTCGAAGCCGCGCTCCGTCACCACCGTCATGGCCGCCGTCGGGCCGTCCGCGGCGTCGAACAGCCGGCTCGAGAGGATCCCGCGCCAGGCCTCCCAGTCCCCGGAATCCGGGTCCGGGGCGGCCGCCGCCTCGAAGCGCGGCAGGTGGGCGCGGATCCGCGGGCTCGAGGGATCGTTGCGGTCGTGCGCGGTCAACATGGACAGGCCCGCGGGCAGTTCGAAGACCTCGATGGCCGGTGCGGCCGTCGTCGCGCCGTCGTCGCCCGGGTTGCGCAACCAGAAGGCTTTGTCCGGATCCGCGACGACCAGATTGAAGCTGCGATAGGCGTCGGCATTGAGCTGCGAGAACGCCAACGCCGCCGCCTCGGCCTCGGCGTGGTCGAGCGCCTCGAGCACGAGCTCGCCGCGGCTGCGCTTGCCGGCCTGCGGGCCGAGCGAGCCCGGACGGTTGAGCATCGCGGCCACGACGCCGTGATCGTTGAGGCCGAGCCAGGAGCCGCCGGCCGCCAGATCCAGCCCGGCCGTCACCTCGGGCCGGTCGGGCCAATGACGCGCCGGCGCACGCCAGGCGCGCGCCGCCATCTCGTCGCGGTTCGCGGCAAGCAGCAGTGGCCAGCGATGGCCGGGTCGGCGCAGGACAACAAGCGTGCACACGGGCGGCGCGGTGCTCCGATCTGGAATTAAGGCGACAATGTGACGGGGAGTCCGATGCGGCAAGAGCGTTGCGCGATCGTCTTTGCGTTCTGCCTCGATAACATCCCTTTCATAGCTCGAGCAAGCGACAGTCGAAGATCTACCAGTTCGCGCCAAGACCTTGGGACGATGCAACTATGGACGCGGCCACAAACTTGTCACCCCTGCGTCGGCGCTTTGTGCCCTATGTTTCCCTTAGAAAACAGTTACGTCGCTTATGGTTAATAGAGCCGTACTAGACGAGATGGGCCAAAAAATGGATGGCGCAGCCTGGGTTAGCCCCTATTTGCAGCGGCGGCTTCGCAGCGTCGACGAGGTTCTCGCCGAACGTGAATCCGAAACCGCTTCTGGCGCCGCGCGCGATCGGGACAAGCTTTCGACGGACCGGCAGAGCTTGCCAGAGAGAAAGACCGACACCGCCGCATAGTCGTGCCGCACGGTCGCTGGGACAAGATCGAGACAAATTGAATCGATCCGACTCTCGAACCGGTCTTTAGGTGCTGCCGAACACACGTTCAAAAACGCGATCCACGTGCCGGGTGTAGGCCGTGCCATCGAAGCAGGCCGTCAGCTCCTCATCGGCCAGTTTCGTATTGACCCTGGGATCGGCACGCAACAGCGTGACGAACTCTGCCTGGCCGTCCCACACCTTCATCGCGTTTTCCTGGACGATGCGGTAAGCCTCCTCGCGGCTGATGCCGGCCTGCGTCAGAGCGAGCAGCACGCGCTGTGAATGGATCAGGCCGCCGAGCTGTTCCAGGTTTTGTTGCATCGCCTCGGGATAGACGACCAGCTTCTCCACGACGCCCGCGAGCCTGACCAGCGCGAAGTCGAGCGCGATGGTCGCGTCGGGCGCGAAGACCCGTTCAACCGAGGAGTGCGAGATGTCCCGCTCGTGCCACAGGGCGACGTTCTCCAAGGCCGGCACCACGGCGGCGCGCACCACGCGCGCCAGACCCGTCAGGTTCTCCGAGAGGATCGGGTTGCGCTTGTGCGGCATCGCCGACGAGCCCTTCTGGCCCGCCGCGAAATACTCCTCCGCCTCGCGCACCTCGGTGCGCTGCAGGTGACGGATCTCCGTGGCCAGCGCCTCGAGCGAGCTGGCGATGACGCCAAGCGTGGCGAAGAACATGGCGTGACGGTCGCGCGGGATCACCTGGGTCGAGACCGGCTCGACCGCGAGGCCCAGCTGGTCGGCGACGTGGGCTTCGACCGCCGGGTCGATGGCGGCGAAGTTGCCGACCGCCCCGGAGACCATGCAGGTCGCGATCTCCGCGCGCGCCGCGGCCAGGCGCTGCCGGCCCCGCGCGAAGGCGGCGTAGTGGCCGGCCAGCTTCAGGCCGAAGGTGGTCGGCTCGGCATGGATGCCGTGCGAGCGGCCGAGGCAGAGCGTGTCCTTGTGCTCGATCGCGCGGGCCTTCAGCGCGGCCAGCAGCCGGTCGAGGTCCTCGAGCAGGAGGTCGGCCGCCTGGGTCAGCTGCACCGCCAGGCAAGTGTCGAGCACGTCCGAGGAGGTCATGCCCTGGTGCACGAAGCGCGCCTCGGGGCCGACGTGCTCGGCCAGATTGGTCAGGAAGGCGATCACGTCGTGCCGGGTCTCCCGCTCGATCTCGTCAATGCGCGCCACCTCGAAGGCGCCGCGCTGCCAGACCGCCCGGGCGGCCTCCTTCGGGATCACGCCGAGCTCGGCCTGGGCGTCGCAGGCGTGGGCCTCGATCTCGAACCAGATCCGGAATTTGTTCTCAGGCTCCCAGATTCGGGCCATTTCCGGGCGGCTGTAGCGGGGGATCATCGGCGGGCTCCCGGGTGAGGGCGGGCGGTCATTCCTATCTCGCGAGACCGGCAATGTCATGCGCCTCGCGAGGCTGATGACCTGGGTCAAGTATTCCTGCGCGCGGGCTGATATACTAGTTTTGGGACATGGATTCGGGGGACCGAATGAACGAGACCAAGATCATCGCGAACCTGCCGGCGCTCGATATCGAGATCACCCGGCAGCACGATCCGGACGACAACGCCCGGAGCACGACGATCCAGATGCGCGCCGGCCCGTCCTTTGACGCGGCCGCTCGCTATTTCCCGCCAATGGCGGCCACGATGGGGGTGATGGCGGCCAATCCGGCCGTCGCCTGGGCGCGCTTCATGCAGGCCGCCTGGATGCCTTGGCTCGGCCTGATGCGGCCGATGGTCGGGATTCTGGGTTTGGCGCCGCGGAGCGCCGGGGAGCAGAAGCGGACCTAGGCTTCGCTCGGCGGCGTCGACGCATCGTCATGGCTCTTTGCGGCCACCGGAAGGGGCCGGGATGGTCGAGCTTCGCTCCACGGTGACGTGCCCGATCTGCGGTCATCGCGAGAGCGAGACCATGCCGACGGACGCTTGCCAGTTCTTTTACGATTGCAGGGGCTGTGGGTCGGTCATTCGGCCGGAGGCGGGGCACTGCTGCGTTTTCTGCTCTTACGGCACGCGGCCCTGTCCGCCGGTCCAGACGGCCCGGGGCTGCTGCTGACCTCGGCGGAGCGGGTCCGCTTTGGGCCATGACGCACCGCGGCGGGGGTGCGGGCCGGTCCAGCTCGGGGTTGCTATGGGCTTAGCGTCTGGACACAATAATTTCCGGGCGGGGCTTCCTTATTCGTAAGCATTCTTTTGTGGATTGAAGGGCATGCCGGGCTGCAACGGTTCCTCTTTCCCAACGGTCGAGATCTCATGATCGTCTTGAGGATCCTCCTCAGGATCCTTCAGGATCCCAAGACGATCATCGCCGGCGTCATCCTCGGATTTGTCAGCGGTTTTTACGCCAAGGAATTCTCGCACTCCCTTCAGCCGATCGCCGACATCTACGTCTCGCTCTTGTCCATGTGCCTGCTGCCGATCCTGGTGAGCGCGCTCATCTGGGGCATCGGGCAGATGCTGCGTAACCCGCGCACCGGCGTGTTGTTCGGGCGCATGGCGGTGGTCTATGCCGGCGGACTGTTGGTCCCTTGCGTCGTGGCCATCGCCGTGGTGCTGATCATGAATCCGGGCGCGTCGCTGAGCCCGGAGTCGGCGGCGGCGCTCGGCGGCGAGGTGCCCAACGTGCAGCGCGGCGAGCAGACCGGCGGACTCTTGGGCTTCTTGGCGACGCTCGCGCCGCCCAATGTCTTCGAGGCTCTGAGCACCGGCCGATTCATCAGCATCGTGTTCTTTTGCGCTCTCGCGGGTCTGGCGCTGGGCGTTGTGCGCTCGCCCGGCGCGGACGAGGCGCTGCGGGTGCTCAACGCCTTCTACGAGACCTTCTCGAAGGTCTTCCACTGGGTGCTGGTCCCGCTGCCGCTCGGCCTATTCTCCATCGTCGCCTACCACATGTCCGAGGCGAACACCGACCTGATCGTCGCCCTCGGTCAGTACCTCTTGGCGTTCTGGGTGGCCGGCCTTATCGTCCTGGCGATCCACCTCGTGGTGCTCTCCGTTGTTTGCCGGGTGCCGCCCTGGCGGCCGCTGATCTGGCTGAAGACCCCGCTGATCCTGGCCTTCGCCACGGACAATCCCTTCGTCGCGCTCTATTCGGCGATCGAATCGCTGCAAAAGCACTTCGGCGTCGATCGGGAGGTGGCCGACACGATCGTGCCCTTCGGCGTGCTCGCCAACCAGCACGGGCAGATCGTTCTGTTCACCATCACCGCGTTCTTCCTGGCGCAGGTCTACGGCATCGAGTTGACCATCCCGACCATCATCGTGCTGGCGCTCGGGGTGACGATCTCCGGCGCGGCGGCGGTCGGCGGCGGCCCGGTGCTGGCGCCGATCCTGGCGCCGGTCCTCTTGGGCGTCGGCATCCCCGACGTGCTGGCCTTCGTCATCTTCGCGACGACGCAGCCGGCCGTCGCCAACCTCGGCTCGACCCTGACGGTGCAGGCGACCTGCAACCTCGCGGTGCTGACCGCGCGCGGACAGTTGGACACTGAGCCCGCGGAGTCCGCAGCGGAGGACGCCCGCGTCTCGGCAGAGTAGGACAGGCGGCATGGCTAGAAGTCGACTGACCATCGGGCTCTTGAGCCTCGGGCTCGCTTTGCTGCTCGACAGCGTGCCCGCCGCGGCGCAGGACTTCCTGCCCGGCATTCAGAAGATCGTCGACAGCGGCAAGCTGACGATCGCCATAGTGGACATCGAGTTGCCACCGATGGTCCGACGGAACGCGAAGGGCGAGCTTCGAGGCTTCGACATCGCTTTGGCCAAGGACATCGCCCGCAAGCTGGGCGTGGAGGCGAAGTTCGTCACGGCAGGCCCCAGCCAGGAGGATGTCATCGACTTGGTGGCGAGAGGCCAAGCCGATCTGGGCCTTTCCTACCTGAGGCTCAGCGTGAAGTCCGGCCTGCGGGTCTTTTTCACGCGGCCCTACGTGATCGAATCCGATACGTTTCTGATCAACCGCGTGAAAGGCATCGATTTCAATCAGGATTGCCCCGCCCGCTCCGACTTTCGACGCCTGCTGACCTCGCCCGGGAAGGTCGGCTTGATGGCCAAGAGCATCTATGATTCTGGGGCCCAGGCTTTTGACCCGAATGCGGCACCGAAGAGGTTCCGGGACTTGAATCAAATGATGCGAGCTGTGACGGCCGGTGACGTGACCGTCAGCGTTCAAGGCGAGGTCGCGGCCAAGTACTTCCTGTCCCGAACTCAGGAAGCCGCGATCAAGGTAAAACTCTGCGAGGCGCCATGGCAGCAGAAGAGCAAGGTCGCCATCGCCGTCCGGCCGGACTTGGAGGATCTGCTGCGCTGGCTCGACCTCTACATCGAAGCCCGGGGCATCATCGTCGAGACCGACTCTCTCATCTACCGTGAGGACCGGACACTCAACTAAGGCCGATCTGACGGGGCAGCGCGACAGAGGGGCTCATGGGTAGGCGGATCACTGGGTGGTTCAGGATGGCCCTGTTGACAGGCGCGGTGCTCGCGGCTTGGCCCCTGCCGTCGCGTGCCGAGCCGCCGCTGCTGCCCGGCCTGCAGGAGATCGTCGACCGCGGCAAGCTCGTGGTGGCGATGATCGACCGCGAACTGCCGCCCATGTTCAGCGCACCCGGCGTGGAGCCGAGTGGCCTCGACGCCGACCTGGCCCGTTGGATCGCCGAACGTCTGGGGGTCACGGTCGAGTTCGACCGCAGCGCGGACACCTACGACAAGGTCGTGGAGATCGTCGCCGCGCGTGGCGCCGATGTCGGGATCTCCTATATCAGCCGCACGCCGACGCGGGCGCAGAGCGTGCTCTTCACCCGGCACTACGTAAGGCAGGAAATAACGCTGCTCATCAATCGATTGAAGGCCTTGGAATTTCGCGAAGCCTGTCCCAACGTGCGCGAGCTGCTCTTGGCGGCCGAGTTCTCGGGCGTGCTCGGCGTCGAGGCCGGCTCTGCCCTCTTGAGCCTTCTGCGCGAGTATAACCCGGATGCTCAGCCGCAGGAATTCGAGGAGCCCGAGGACCTAATGGATGCCGTGCAGGCGGGGGAGATCACGATGTCGCTCCAAGGCGAGCTGCAGGCGCGCCGTTATCTGCACGCGAATCCGGCCGCGCACATCAGGCTCCGGCTTTGCGAGGTGCCGGGCCGTCCCGACCACATCGCGATCGCGGTTTCACCGGGCCAGCACGATCTTGTCAACTGGTTGAACGTGCTGTTGGAGGAGTACAGGATCGAATACGACGCCGCCGACGTCATCGAGTACGACGGCAATTTGCTTTTTTGAGGCTCACGGAAAGCAGCGAAGCCGGCAGCCGGGCTGCGGCATACTACTTGGCCAATCGAGGGCATTCGACATGAAGAAGCTGCGCGGATTCGTCATGGCCCTCCTGTTCCCGGCAGCGCCCGCGATGCCCTCCTATGCTCAAGACAACGAACTCCTCGGCGACCTGCAGGAAATCGTCGACCGGCAGAAGCTCGTCGTCGCCGTGGTGGCGCACGATATCCCGCCGATGGTCGTCACCAAGGAGGACGGCGAGCTGGACGGTTTCGACCCCCATCTCGCCCGCGACCTGGCGAAACGCCTGAAGGTCCAGGTCGAGTTCCTGCGCACCGCGGAGACCTTTGGCGAGGTCATCGACCAGGTGGCAAGGGGCGAGGCCGATGTCGGAATTTCCAACCTGGCCCGCAATTACCTGCGCGCCCAGCGCGTCTACTTCACCACCCCCTACCTCGAGATGTCGATGACCATGCTGGTCAACCGGGTCAAGGGCATGCAGTACAACCGCCGCTGCCCGACCTTTCGCGAAACGCTTCGTCTGCTCCAGGTGCCGGGACAGATCGGCTTGCTGTACGACAGCCACCTCCAGGAAATGGCCAACGCCGTCTTGACGGAGATCGGCTTCAAGGAGTTCGGTTCCTTCGACGATCTGGTGGCGGCGGCCGAGCAAGGGGAGATCCTCGGCGCGCTCCTCGGGGAGATCAGCGCGAAGCATCACTTGCGGCGGAACCCGGGGGCGGCCATCCGCCTCAGGGTTTGCGACATCGAAAAGAAAGTGGGCCAGGTCGCGATCGCCGTGCGTCCGGACGCGCCCGACCTTCTGCGCTGGCTCGATGTCTATCTCGAGACTTGGTTGGTTGGCTTGTCGGTCGAAAACCTGCTTGCCACTGGCGGCACGTGGGTCTTCGAAGGGCTCGACATACGCAGCGAAGAGTGAATTCCGACCGGCCGCGTGTCAGCCCCGCCGCGTCTCCCAGCCGTCCAGCAACCTTTTCCAGGTCACCGTCAGCGCGATGATCGGGCGGCGCAGTCCGTGCCAGGGCAGGGGCCTGATCCCGGTCACCGGGAACGGCAGGGCGCAAGCCGGCGTCCCGGCCGCGCGTTCGGCCATCAGCTTGCCCATGAGCGTCGCCATGGCCACGCCGCGGCCATTATAGCCGAGGCCGGCCAGCACGCCCGGCGCCGGCTCGTGCAGGTGCGGCAGGTGGTCGGCGGTCAGCGCCACGCGGCCGCCCCAGAAGTATTCCCACTCCGGCGCCGCGACCTGCGGGAACAGCCGGTCCAGACTTGCGATGACGTGACGGTAGTCGGCCGGGTCGCTCGAATCCCGCGCACGCCCGCGCCCGCCGACGACGAGACGGCCCTCGGCGTCCAGACGGAAATAGGCCAGCAGCCGGCGGGTGTCGGAGCAGGCCTGGCCGCTGGGCAGGATGCTGCGGCGCAGGTTGTCGCCGAGCGGCCGGGTCGCCGCCTGGTAGCTCTGCAGCGGCAGGACGCTGCGCGCCAGCCCCGGCCACAGGCGGTCGCTGTAGCCGTTGGTGCAGAGCAGAACCTGCTCGGCCTCGACCGAGCCCTCGGGCGTGACGACGCGCCAGCCCTTGGCGGACCGCACCAGCGCCGTCGCCGGCGAGCCGCCATGCACAACTGCACCGGCCGCCAGGGCGGCGCGGGCCAGTCCGCGGGCGTAGGACAGCGGCTGGATGTTGCCGCCGCGCCGGTCCAGCAAGCCGCCGACGTAGCCGGCGGCGCCGGTCAGCTCGGCGACCGCCGTTCGGTCGAGCAACTCGACCATTGCGCCGCGCCGGGACCATTGCGCCACCCGATCCTCGACCAGGCGCAGGCCGGAGGCCGCGTGGGCCGCCTGGATCCAGCCCGTGCGCCGCGCCGCGCAGTCGATGCCGTGCCGCTCGATCAATTCGAAGACCAGCTCAGGCGCCGCGCCCGCAGCCGCGACCATGCGGCCGCCGGACTCGGGGCCGAAGCGGGCCTCGATCTCGTCCGGCTCGAGCTTGAGGCCGGGGATCACCTGGCCGCCGTTGCGCCCGGAGGCGCCCCAGCCCGGCTCGGCGGCCTCGAGCACCACCACTTGGGCGCCGGCCTGGGCGGCGTGCAGGGCGGCCGAGAGCCCGGTGAAGCCGCCGCCGACGATGCAAATGTCGGCCGCGATCTCTTCAGTCAGCGGCGGCGTCTCGGGACCGGGCGCTGCGGTCGCCGCCCAGAGCGAGGCGGGCATCGGCGTCCCGCGGACGGGGGTCATCGTCACGGCGGTCCAGCCGCGCCTCGGCGGGCGCGCCGTCTGTCCAGGCTGCGCAGTTGCGCCTGGATCACGCCGGCCAGGATCAGCCCGCCGCCGAACAGCTGCTCGGCGCGCGGCGCGGTGCCCAGCGCGGCCGCGGTGAGCACGCCGACCACCGGGATCAGGTTCAGGAACATGGAAGCGACGACAACGCCCAAGCGCTTGACCCCGAAGTTCCATGTGAGGATTCCGAAGACCACCGTGCTGAGCGACAGCCAGGCGATCAGCCCGACGTCGCTGGCGGCGGGCGCCGACGGCGGCGGCTCGGCAGCCCCGATCGCGACCAGGAAGCCGTAGACCAGGATCAGCACCAGGGCGGCCGGGGTGGCGGTGGCGGCG
>JAAUXY010199468.1_pt1 | contig 12147 bp, 4 predicted proteins | sample 7278121 | NCBI WGS metagenome assembly JAAUXY01 (sample SAMN14350117, study PRJNA611818) | marine sediment metagenome | isolation source: surface marine sediment (1.8m) | place: French Polynesia: Moorea | collected 2018-08 | reverse complement strand
GTGATGCTCGACGAAATGCCATTGTCGGCGCAGGATCCACCACAGCAGGGTCTGGATCAGGAGCGTCAGAGCGATCGTGACGCCCCAGGCCTCCAGGGAGAAGTCGGCGATTCCCAGGTACCTGGCTGGCAGGACGAAGAAACAGAGATAGAGCACCAAGCTGAGAGTGCCCAGGAAGAGCCCGCGCTCCTGGGCTTTCAGCCGGTTTGTCGGATCCTTCGAGCCGGACTGTTGCCCGGCGTTTACGGTGCCGGAAGTCTGCCGGGTATCGTCGGTTCTGATCATGGCGGGTTCTCGCGGCTAGCTGCCAGGTTACAGATTGTAGATGGCATCGGGGTCCGCGGGGCGATCCAAACCGGTTGAGACCGGCCGTCGGCTGGCAGATCGGTTGGAGGATCAGGCGTAGCGATGGGTCAGGGTCGCCGCGAGGCGGCTTCATCGTCCGCGGTCACTGGGGGGCCGATCGCGTAAAGGTTTTCCAGAGTGCGGATAAAGAGATGGTTGCCGGAGATCGCCGGCGTCGCCATCATGACTTCGCCCATGGCGTTGGTGGCCAGCAGCTCGTATTCGGGACCGGCCGTGCCGACATAGACATTGCCGTCTTCACTGGCGAAGTAGAGCCGGCCGGCGCCTGCCACGGGGGATGCGGAGAAGGCGCTGCCGCCGCGGCCGGTGACGCGGGCCCGGTGGAGTCGTTCTCCGGTGGTGGCCTCGAAAATGGCGAGAGCTCCGTTGTTGGCGGTCATGTACAGGTGATCGCCGTAGAGCAGCGGTGTCGGGATGTAGGTTCCGTCGCGGTCTGACATCCAGGCGATATGCTCGTTCGACTCGGCGCCTTCGGCCAGTGAGATATCGCCCTTGCCGCCGGGGCGGATGGCGTAGATCGGGCGCACCGGCGCATAGCCGCCGGTGACGAAGACCAGGCCATGGCCGACGACCGGCGTTCCGACGGTTATCTCCGAAATCGGCGCCAGATGCCACAGCTCGCGGCCGGAGTCGGCGTCGTACCCACGGATGTAGCGACTGCCGTTGGTGACGATCTCAGTATGCCCGTTGGTTTCGAAGACCGTCGGTGTGCCCCAGGAGGGAATGTTTTCCCGCGCCGTACGCCACAGCTCGCGGCCGTCGGCCAGGGCGTAGGCGGCGATGAACGGATCTTCGTAACGGTCGATCTGCACGATGACCCGGTCGCGGTAGATGATCGGTGAGCTTGAGTGACCCCAGCCATAGGCCGGGTTGTAGAACCAGCCGACATCGATCACGCCAAGATCCTTCTGCCATAGGAGCTTGCCGGCCAGGTCGTAGCAAAAGAGGCCCTCGGAGCCCATCATCGCGACCACCACTTTGCCGTCGGTGACCGGCGTGGCGTTGGCCTGGGTCGCTTTGAAGTGATGGACAGCCCTGGGCAGCCCCTGGGTCATCTCGTGCTGCCACAGGATCTTGCCGTCGGCTTTAGAGAGAGCGTAGATCCGCCAGGCGTACTCGCCCGTGATCTCGGCCTCGTTGATGTCACCGCTGAGGCCGGCGCGAAAGGGTTCCTCAGGCGTGCTCGAGATCGCGGTGGTGACGAAGATGCGATCGTCCCAGACGATCGGGCTGGAGTGGGCGCGGCCCGGAATCGGGCGTTTCCAGAGGATGTTGTCGCCGGTTTCAGCGTCCCAGCTGAGAGGCAGATCGCCCCTGGCCGTGCCGGCGGCGTTGGGTCCGCGAAAGGCCGGCCAGTCGCGCCCGGCGGCGCCGGGTGGCGGCTCGACCTTGGCCGCTGTTTTCGTGACCGGCTCGGCCACTGTCGCGTCGGTCTCGGCTTCGGCCTGTACTGTAGGCGTTTGCGCCTCTTTACGTTGGGCGCTGAAGGGCTTTTCGACCCCGGGGCGGTAGACGAGGAAACCGTTGACCTGTTCGCCTTCCACCTGGAATTCGAACCGGATGCCGATCCCGTTGCGGTCGCGAAAGTTGGTGGCGTCGACCGGTTCCAAGGGCAGCGGCGGTTGGCCCGAGACGTGGGAGGAGAGGATACCGTCCTCCACCTTGAGGTCGAGATCCATCTTGCCGCCTTCCGGAAGAGTCACAACATAGCTGCCGGTGAAGGCGGCGAGCGCCTCGGAGGACATCTCGAAGTCGCTTGCCGGTGCGGGTTCAGCACCCGCTTTCTCGAGCATCGCGACGATTTCGGTGAGCCCCTGCGCGGTGGCCATCCCCAAAGCCTCGGTGAGCTGCTCGGCCGACGCCTTGCCGGTGGCAAGCACGGCCGCGACCACCGCGGGCTTTTGAGCTGAAATGCCCGAGCGCATCGCCATGGCGGCGTCGGCTCCGTGCTCCAACAAGAGCTTGACGGCCTCGCTGTGACCGTTGAAGCCGGCCCAGGTCACCGCCGGCCACTGGTAGAAAGTGTCTGTATGGTTGACGTCGGCACCTTTTGAGATCAGCAGCCTGAGGATCTCGATGTTGCCGTTGTCGGCAGCGTAGGTGAGCGCCGTGGCGCCATAGTGGTTGGTGGCGGTGACGTCGGCGCCTTCGGCCAGCAACGTGCGGACAGTCTCGACTTCGCCCTGGCGGGCGGCGTCGATCAACGGTACTTCGGCGTGCGCTGCCGTCGCGATCAGCAGGGAAAGAAGATTGAATGTAAGAAGCGTTCGGAGGTTCCTTGACATGACAATTCCTCGGAAGGGATTGTTCGCGGGTGACTCGCCACCCAGGCGTTCGATTTCGGCTATATCCAGAAGATCCTTAGGCCGTCCGGATGCACCTTGTTTTGAGTAGGGCCTCTTGCCGAGCCGGTCACTCGAGGAAAACCGAGATATCCAACCGCGTGGCCACCGATGACGAGATGCTCAGTGGAGGTCGAGCTCAAGAACTCGACAAAGCTGCGGACGTCTCCCTATGTTCCATGAAGTGAGTCTACACGGTTTCGGCTGGCAGGCTGGCCACGGTGGCGTCTGCCAGGCAAGGTAGCTTTGAGCGACGAGGGCGGATACTGCCGAGCTGAATACCGATGCATTAGAGGTTCATCTGCGACAGACCGGAGGATACAATTACTCTGATCTGTCTAAACAGGGGTGGGCCTTGGACGAACTGACAACCTACCAAGCCGTACTGAAGACGCTGCTGGTGAGCGATTTAGTGGGAAGTACTTGGCTAGTTGAGCAGCTGGGCGACAAGCGGGGGGCAAGACTCTTCAAACGGCATGATCGGCTGGCCCGTGATCTGCTAGCTCGCTCAAATGGTCGGGAGATCGACAAAACAGACGGTTTCTTATTGCTATTCGAGCGGCCTTTCGAAGCGGTGAAGTATGCCTTGGAGTATCACCAGGCGCTCGCTAAGTTGACCGAAGAGGTTGGAGTGGAGCTCTCGTCGCGGGTAGGGATCCATCTCGGTGAGGTCTTGCTCAGGGAGAATCGACCCGAAGACGTGGCGCGGGGCGCCAAACAGCTGGAAGTCGAAGGGTTGGCGAAACCCACTGCGGCACGCCTGATGTCATTGGCCTCAGGGCGACAAACCTTGCTGACTGTGGGCGCCTTCGACTTGGCGCGCCGTGCGGCTGTGGGCGCGGATTCTTTGGGCGAGCAAATCCGTTGGCTATCTCATGGCGCCTACCAGTTTCAGGGTTTTGAGGAGTCGATCGGAGTTTTCGAGGTGGGTATCGAGGGGAAGGCACCCCTCACTCCGCCAGAGAGCTCCACCAAGGTGATTCGGGTATCGACCGATGGCAGTGAACACTCGGCGAAGTCTGGAGTCCCGGTCCCCGGCACACGGCTGCTGGACCGATACGAGTTGTCCGGTGAATTGGGGCGCGGCGGTATGGGGGTCGTGTACCGGGCGAAAGATCCGGTGCTCGGCCGCGAGGTCGCGGTCAAGATGATCCCCCCTGGGGCTTTAGGACCGAGATCGAAAGAGCGTCTGCGGCGTGAGGCACAGGTAGTGGCGAGGATGGACCATCCTGGAATCGTCACGGTCCATGATTTCGGTCAGCACCAGGGTTGTCTTTTCCTGGTGATGCCGCTGCTCGAAGGCACAAATCTGCGACAGCTGATTCGTGATCGAAGCCTGTCGTTGGTCGATGCCCTGGAGATCGCTATCCAGATTGCCGAGGCCCTCGACTACAGTCATGCCCTTGGCGTTGTTCACCGCGACATCAAGCCCGAGAACATCATGGTCGACCGCGAGCGAAGCGGTCTGCGAGTGCGGGTGATGGACTTCGGTCTCGCCCTGGGGTCTGACGAAAGTCGTCTGACGGGTTCTGGCGGGTTTGTGGGTACCGTCGCTTATATGAGCCCGGAGCAGCTCAAGTCGGCGCCGGTCGATGGACGTGCAGACCTCTACGCCCTGGGCACGGTGCTCTATGAGTGCCTGGCTGGCGAGCCGCCGTTCAGTGGCACGGTCCAGTCTTTGATCTATCGCATCGTTCATGAGTATCCCCAGTCGCTGCGTGCCCGCGGAATAGATGTCGACCGGAAACTCGACGAGATCATCTTGAACTGTCTTGCCAAGGAGCCATCGAAGCGACCAGAGAATGCCGTCTTTCTGGCGAAGGCGCTGCAAGACTGCGAAGAGAAGCTCGAGGATAAGACGCAGACGACGCTCGTGGCCACCTCTGGGCGTGCGACGCGGTTACGGCCGCCAGCGGCGCCTCTTGTAGGACGTGAAGTGGAGGTCGCCGAGCTTCAGGCCCGGCTCAGCGCGGCCCTCGAAGGGGAGTGCCAGTTGGTCTTGGTCGAGGGTGACGCGGGCATGGGCAAGAGTCGACTTCTTGCCGAGTTGGAGAAACTCGCTGTGGCGCGTGGCATTCGAGTGCTGCACGGCCGCTCAGCTGACCACCAGAATGCCTTACCGTATCAGGCCTTCTGCGAGATCGTGCAGGACTACTTTCGTTCTAAGGAGAGTGTTGGCGAGTCGTCTGGCCTCGCTGACCTGACGGACCTTGCGCTGGATCTGGTGGCGCTGTTCCCGGTTCTCTCCGAGATTACGGAGCTGCGGGTCGCCAGCACCGCGGCCGGCGGCGCGACCGCGGGGACGGAGGTCTCATTGCGGCGCAGGGAAGCGACCTTCGTCTTCGAACTCGTCGCTCGTACCTTGACCCGGTTGGCTGCCGGCCGGCCGTTGGTACTGATGATCGAGAACGTACATGCAGGTGCGATTGACGCGCTGGAGTACGTCGTGCACCGGCTGGGACCGACGCCGACCCTCCTTGTCGGCGCCTATAGGTCCGCCGAGATCGATCGTGGCCATCCTCTGAACCAGCTGCTGCGCAATTTTCGCGACGACCCGCGCTTCAGTCGGATCATCCTCAAGCCGCTCACCATCGGCGGATTTCGTCAATTAGTCAAGGTGTTGGTGGGCACCGACCAGGTGGCAGACGATCTGGTGGTGAAGCTCCACGAGGCGACGGAAGGCAACTTCTTCTTCGGCCAGGAGCTCACCCGCTCGCTTATGGAATCGAATGCCATCCGTTGTGATGAGACTGGCGTCTGGGTGCTTGAGCGGCGTGGCGGGATTACCGCGGAGGCCCTCCCAGCTACGATCCGGCAAGCTGTCGAAAGGCGAATCGATCGCTTACCCGACGCGCATCGCAACGTTCTAGCCGTCGCTTCGGTCCTCGGCCGCAGCTTCGACTACGGCGACCTGGAAGCGCTCCTGGGCAAGGATACTGGGCTCGAAGACACGGTCGACGCGTTGATAGAGAACGGCATTCTGGAAGAGGACCGTCGGTCACGAGGCGATCGACTGATCTTCTCAAGCGGCATCAAATGTGACGTGCTCTACCGAAGCCTATCTCGTCGCAAGAGACGGGCGCTCCATCGGCGGCACGCCGAGCGACTAGAACGCCGCTACGCTGGTCGTCTCGAGCGGGTCTACCCGCATCTCGTGTACCACTTCTCAGAAGGAGATGTGGCCTCGAAGACAGTGAAGTATGGTCTCGCGCAAGCCAGAAGATCGCTTGAAGCCTGGGGTCTCGAAGACGCTATTCGAACCTGCAGGACGGCGCTTGAGTTTGTCGACGAAGACGACGTTGAACGCTCTTGGTCGGCACGTGGCAAGCTGCTGCTGATCGTTGCCAAGGCAGAGCGTATGGCTGGAAATCTCGAGAAGGCATTTCGGGAAGCCGAGCGGGCAGCTTCGGCCTTCGAGGGGAAAGACGAGGCCAATAAGACGACGGAGGTAGCTCTTTTTCTGGCCGAGACGGCCTGGCAATCGGGCCAGGTTGACGTGACCTGGCACTGGGTCAAGCGCGGTATCGATTTGGCGCGGGCAGCTGAATCGGTTTCGAAGTTGAAGAAACTGCTGATGCTGGGCGCCACCGTAGCAAACTTACGGGGTGTGTATGCGAAAGCGCAGTCTTTCCTGGACGAGGTCGAACGGCTGGGCCCTCCCGAGTCGGATTCGGCAGAGGAGCAACCGGTGCCGTCGGGAGGGACATTGGTCGCCGCGTTGCCAGCGACCATCGCTAGCCTCGATCTCGGCGTATCTAAAACTGACGAAGAGATCGAGGTCGGCCTCAATATCTTTGAGACTCTCCTCGAGACGACAGAGGATGGTACTTTGGTGCCTGCTCTTTGCTCGGAGTGGGCCGGCTCCGCTGACAGCCGGAAGTTCCGGCTGAAACTGCGCCCGAATGTACTGTTTTCCGATGGCGCTGCCTTGACAGCGAACGACGTCAAGAGCTCGATGGAATACGTGGCTCGTGAAGGCGGACGAATCGCCGCCGGGGCCTTGTCTTCTCTTGAAGGTTTTGAGGCTTTCGTCGCCGAGGAAAGCAACGAGATACCCGGTATCGAGGTCCATGACGATCTCGAGATGACGTTCCGCCTGGTGAATTCGTTGCCCATTTTTCCTACACTGCTGACCACTCCCGCGACTGCCCCGATCCGCAGGGTCAGTGGTTCGTCGAGGCTTTTCGGGACCGGGCCTTTCCGGCTGACACAGTCGGCAGACAGGGTCGGCAAGAGAATCGTACTCGAGCAAAATCCGAATTGCTGGCACAGCGTGCCACCGCGGCTGGATCGCATCGAATTCCGTATCTATTCGGACGCTTCGAGCATCGCGGACAGTTTGCGCACCGGCGAGATTGATCTTGGCCGCGACCTTCTACCCGACGATCTCGAGGAGATCCTGCGGGATCCTCGATTTCGATCGAGGCTTGTCGAGACCACCAAGAAGAACGTCTATTTCATACTGTTCAATTTGGCGGGTCCGGTGGCGCGGAGTGCGGCTCTCCGTCAGGCTCTCGCAGGCGTAATCCGAACTCACGATCTCGTCTGGCGTGCCCTGGGGCGCTTTGCACAGCCGGCGGTCAGCCTGATCCCCCCGGGCGTCCTCGGCCATGATCCCGGGCGTCGTCGTCAGACGCTCAGCAAGAGGCAAGCTCGCGACTTGATGGCGCGCGACGGGCTCGGCGACGCGATCCAGCTACGGGCCTCAATCCATCCCATGATCCACGACCGCTACGGTTCTTTGACCGCGGCCCTGCTGAAGGAGTGGTCAGAACTGTCCGTCGAAGTCGTGAACGTGACACCGAAGATGGAAGACTACCTTCTTGCCTATCAAGAGACTCGCGAGATAGATCTCAAGATCGGTCGCTGGGTTGACAACTTCGGAGATCCAGATGGATTCACTCGCAATCTTTTCCACACTCGCGACGGCCTTCTTCGGCGTTACTATTCATCATCGCAAGTCGATCGACTCTTGGAGCAGGCCCGTCAGGAGAAAGAACCTGCGGATCGCCAGACCCTCTATCAGAGTTTCGAGGATCTCCTCGAGGAGGATAGTGTTCTCGTCCCCCTCTTCCATGATGTCAACTACCGTATCGCCAGCCCCAGGGTGCGTGGACTGAGTCTGAGCAATAGCAGCCCATACGTGAATTACGAGACCGTCGGCAAGGTCGAGATTGCTGCTGACGGCATCCGAGCCGTCCACACGGAGTCCGGCGGAAGAGGAGAAATCCGTATCGCGCTTCACACCCGGGTCGAGACGTTGGATCCAGCCGTGGGCCCTCAGCTACGTGATTACACTGAGGTCCGCGCGGGGGTTTTCGAGACCTTGACTCGGGTTGAAGAAGGGGCGCGGATCATTCCTTGGCTCGCGACCTCTTTCGAAGGGATGGAAGGGGGCCGATGCTATCGATTTCGACTACGCGAAGACGTGCGTTTTCACGACGGGCGGCGCCTCTCTGCCCGCGACGTCCGATACTCGCTGGAGCGACTCCTCCGTGTGCCGAATCGAGAGTCCCATCCAGCGTTGACTCCGATTCGCGGTGCCCGGGCCTTGCGTGATGGGCGAGCCAGGGAGCTGTCCGGCCTGCGGATCCTTTCGGCGCGAGAATTTCTTATCGACCTGGAACGACCGTTCCCTTTCTTTCCCGCCTCGATGGCGCAAATACCGATCGTCCCAGAAGGGGCGGAGAACTTCGCAGGGCGTTGGTCCGAAGGCTGTGTGGGAACGGGCCCGTTTCGAGTGAGCGACTTCTGGCCGGGTAAACGGCTGGAGCTTGAGAGGAATCCCGACTACTGGCGGACTGGCTTTCCGCGAAGCAGCTCCCTGATCTTCCAGTTCGGAGGTTCTCCAGAGCAATGGTGCGATGACTTTCGTCGAGGGAAGCTGACTCTGGCCGCGGAGCTCTTGCCCGCTGACGTGGAAGCGTTACGCCGGGATCCGAGGTATGCTGAGGGGTACTTGGAGGAGCCCCGCCTCGGCACCTACCTTCTGGTCCTCAACAACCGGCGACCGCCCTTTTCTGATCCTGGCCTTCGGCGGGCGTTTGCTGAGGCGGTTGACATCGCGGCGGCGCTTCAGGGGACCGCGGGGCGGTTGGTGCGTCCAGCTCGCGGTTTGATTCCTCCGGGTCTCCTGGGCTACGAGCCCGCGAGGGAAAGTACCCGAATGCTCCTCTCACCCTATCCGGTAGCGCCTAAGTTTGAACTGAAGGCGGAATATACTCCACCCTACGCCGGCCAGTATTCTGCTTTGTGGGAACGTCTCTGCGGCTTGTGGAGTGACACCGGTTTCGAAGTCAAGAGTCAGGCCACGGTCTTGAAAGAGCTGCCGACGCGGTTGAGCGAAGGTGCCCCTGATCTTCCGGATTTTTTTGCCTGTCGCTGGTTTGCAGACTATCCTGATGCTGACGGCATCGTCGGAAACTTGCTGCATTCGAGCGACGGCTACTTCGGTCCATGTTGCAGTACTCCGGAAATCGATCGTCTGATCGAGGCAGGGCGTGCAGAGTCCGCTCCGTCCCTGCGTCACGCGATTTACCGGGAGATCGAGGAAGTCATCGCACGGGAAGCCCTGGTGGTTCCCCTTTTTCACGAGCAGGCTTATCGTTTCTGCGCCGCGGGCGTGGGAGGTTTGCGTTTGATTCTGGCCGGCATCGGTGACGTTCGATACGAGGAGATTTACATCAGGCGTTAGTGGCCGCCCGCCGGCCGATCACTGCTCGTTCGGATAAGCTCGTTTCGAACCGCATGATCCGAAGGAGATAGATATGGCTTTCAATCTGAGAAACCGCAGCTTCGTGAAGCTGCTCGACTTCACCCCCGGAGAGATTGGTTTTCTGCTCAAGCTCTCCGCCGACCTCAAGGCCGCGAAGTACGCGGGAACCGAGCGACCGCGGCTGCGGGCTAAGAACATCGCGCTGATCTTCGAGAAGTCTTCGACCCGGACGCGCTGCGCCTTCGAGACCGCGGCTTACGACCAGGGCGCTCACGTCACTTACATCGGCCCTTCCGGCTCGCACATCGGCGACAAGGAGACGATGAAGGACACCGCCCGGGTGCTCGGCCGGATGTACGACGGCATCGAGTACCGGGGGTTCGGCCAGGATCGAGTCGAAGAGCTCGCCGCCTATTCCGGGGTGCCGGTGTGGAACGGCCTGACCGACGAGTACCACCCCACCCAGGTGTTGGCGGATCTGCTGACCATGCAGGAACACTGCCGCAAGCCGCTCGAGGAGATGGTGTTTTGTTACTTGGGGGACGGCGCCAACAACATGGGCAACTCGCTGATGGTTGGCTCGGCCAAAATGGGGCTGGATTTTCGCATGGCGTCGCCGGAGAAGTACCAGCCAGGGGAAGACCTGGTCAACACCTGCCGCGAGCTCGCCGCCGACTCCGGCGGCAGCATCACTCTGACCGAGGACGTCGCTGCGGCGGTCGCCGGCGCTGACTTCCTCTACACCGACGTCTGGGTGTCGATGGGCGATCCCGAATCGGAGTGGGGCGAGCGCATCGAGGCGCTCACGCCTTACCAGGTCAACAGCCGAGTCGTCGAGTTGACCGGCAACCAGCAGGTCAAGTTTCTGCACTGCCTGCCGGCGTTCCATAATCGCGACACCCGCAAGGGTGAGGAGATCTACCAGAAGTACGGCCTCGACGGCATGGAGGTCACCGACGACGTCTTCGAGTCGGATTGCTCGGTCGTCTTCGACCAGGCCGAGAATCGCCTGCACACCATCAAGGCGGTGATGGTCGCGACGCTGGGTTCTTAGCCAATAGAACCGCTGTTTCGGTCGAGCCGTAGGTAGAGCGACTCTGGACGTTGACGACGCGTCCGGGAGATTCGCTCGATGAAGTGTTTCCAACGCATACCCCTGGTTCTGGCCGTCGCGTTTCTTGTCCTGGCGCTGAATCCCGCGCTGTTTGCTCAGGAAGCTGACAGCGCAGCAGCAGACCCCACCGATCCGGTCCTGGGTCTGTTTTCGATCCTGCTGAGAGTCAAGGACTCCCAGCAAGAGGCGTTTCGCAATCTCGAGGAGAACTGGCGTGACGACTTCACGCCGATGGTGCTCGAGACCATGCACTTGAGTCATGACTCCGCCACCCGCGGACGATTGTCCCGCCTGCTCGAGAAGCGAACCGGCCAGCGTCACGGCTTCGATCTCGACGCCTGGTACCAGTGGCTTTGGGCGCGAGAACCCAAGGAGCATCCGCGTTACCCGGAGTTCAAATCCGCTCTCTACGGTCTGATCGACCCGAAATTCCGGGGCTACTTTTCGTCCCAGCGCACCTCGAAGATTCGCCTCGACGAGGTGCGCTGGGGCGGAGTGGTTCAAGACGGCATTCCGCCCCTGCGCGGCCCGAAGATGATCGTCGCCCGCGACGCGACTTACCTGAAAGACGACCACGTGGTGTTCGGTCTCGAGGTCGAGGGCGACGTCCGGGCCTACCCAAAGCGTATTCTCGCCTGGCACGAGATGTTCGTCGATACCGTTGGCGGTATCCCGGTGGCGGGGGTTTACTGCACGCTGTGCGGCACCATGATCCTCTACGAAACCGTGCACGATGACGTCGCCCACGAGCTCGGCACCAGCGGTTTTCTCTACCGCTCCAACAAGTTGATGTACGACCAGGCGACCCAGTCGCTTTGGAACACCATCTGGGGGCGGCCGGTGATCGGCCCGCTGGCGGACAAAGACATCGAGCTCGAGCGCCGCAGCGTGGTCACCACCACCTGGGGGGAGTGGCGTCGCCGGCATCCGAACACCAAGGTTCTGTCCCTCGAGACCGGCCACGATCGCGACTATTCCGAAGGCGCCGCATACCGCGACTACTTCGCCACCGACGAGCTGATGTTCAACGTCCCGGAGCTCGACCGCAGGCTGCGCAACAAGGCCGAAGTGCTGGCCCTGCTCTTGAGCGAAGACGAGCCGCTGGCGATCTCCGCCAAGTATCTCGACAAGCACCGCCTCTACCACGACACGCAGGGCGGAGTCGCATTCGTCGTCCTGACCGACGGCTCAGGTGCCAATCGGGTCTACGAGACCCGGGGGTTGCGGTTTGCCACCTGGGATGACGATCGAACCGCTGTCGATGAGCACGGTGTTCGCTGGACCCTGCACGAAGATCGACTCGAGTCGAGCGAGGGGAAAGTCCTGGCTCGTCTGGGTGCACATCGCGCCTTCTGGTTTGGCTGGTACTCTGCCTATCCGGACACGCGCCTGGTGCGCTGAATCAGATCGCGGTTCTTAAATAGCGGATCTCAAACTGAGGCCGTGGCCGAGGTGTGCGTGAAGTCTCGGTTAAGTGTGCGGCTTTGGTAGCGTATTTGTGATAAATTCACGCAAATCTACGGGCTAAGATCGCTCGCCGTGACGCGATGGCAAGCATGGCTGTGTCGAGTTGAGCTTGGATGGTCGATTGCCATCCACCGAAATCGATG
>JAAUXY010008301.1_pt1 | contig 12147 bp, 11 predicted proteins | sample 7278121 | NCBI WGS metagenome assembly JAAUXY01 (sample SAMN14350117, study PRJNA611818) | marine sediment metagenome | isolation source: surface marine sediment (1.8m) | place: French Polynesia: Moorea | collected 2018-08 | reverse complement strand
CGTCGAGTCCCGGCCCGACGGCAAGTCAGCCTTCTTCCGCAAGGGCAAGGTCGGCGCCTGGCGCGACGCCCTGAGCGACGCCCAGGTCGCCAAGATCGTCGAGACCCAGGGCGAGACCATGAAGGCCTTCGGCTATCTCGACCGGAAGGGCCGGCCGACAGGCTAGCCCGGCTTGATTCGGGCCCCACCAGGACCGATGATCGCCGCCATGGACAGCCGAGAGCAAGACAGCATCGAGAGCCGCCTGGCCGTGGTGCGGGCCCGCATCGGCAAGGCTGCGCGCCAGGCCGGGCGCCGGCCCGAGGCGGTCACCCTGGTCGCGGTCTCCAAGACCCATGGTCCGGAGGCGGTGGCCGCTGCACTGGCGGCCGGGCAGACGGTCTTCGGCGAGAACCGCGTGCAGGAGGCGCAGGCCAAGTACCCGGACATCCAGGCCCGGCATCCCGAGCTCCGCCTGCACCTGATTGGCCCGCTGCAGAGCAACAAGGCCGGCGACGCGGTCCGCCTCTTCGACTGCATCGAGACCCTGGACCGGCCCAAGCTGGCAAGAGCCTTGGCCAAGGAGATGGCCAAGGCGGGGCGCCGGCCGGACTGCCTGATCCAGGTCAACACCGGCGAGGAGCCGCAGAAGGCCGGGGTCAGACCCGAGGGCGCTGCCGAGCTGATCCGGCTGGTTCGCGACGAGCTGGCGCTGCCCCTGAAGGGCTTGATGTGCATCCCGCCGATCGACGAGACGCCCGCACCGCATTTCGCTTTGCTTCGAGAGCTGGCCAAGGCCGCGGGCCTGCCCTGGCTGTCCATGGGCATGAGCGGCGATTTCGAGACCGCGATCCGTTTCGGCGCCACCCACGTCCGGGTCGGCACCGCCGTTTTCGGGGCCCGCGCGCCGCAGGCGTGAGCGCCCTTGCCCGCGCCGCCCCGGAGCGCCGGCCGCGGGCCAGGGCTTATGGCTTACGAGGCGGTCACGTCTGATTCAAACCGACGGCTCAGGTCGCTCTGGCCTGAGCCGTTCTCGATCCCGAGACAACACCCGCCGGCGGGCTGGAAGCCGCGCGCGCCCTCCGATAAAGTGGCGTCGAAGCTCGGGAGAGCCAGGATGTCGGTGACCATCTACCACAATCCCCGCTGCAGCAAGTCACGCCAGACCTTGGCCCTGCTGGAGGAGCGGGGCGTGGCGCCGCAGGTGGTGCGCTACCTGGAGACCCCGCCCGACGCCGGCACCCTGAAGCGCATCCTCGGCCTGCTGGGGCTCGCCCCGCGCGACCTGATGCGCCGCAAGGAGGCGGCCTACACGGAGCTGGGCCTCGCCGATCCGGGGCTCGGCGAGGAGGCCTTGATCCGCGCCCTGGTCGAGAACCCGATCCTGATCGAGCGGCCCATCGTGGTCGCCGGAGACCGGGCGGCGCTGGGCCGCCCGCCGGAGGCCGTGCTCGACATCCTGCCCTGAGGCCCCGGCCCGAGCCCTCCAGGTTCAGAACTGATGGCCGAAGCGCCGGGCCTTGGTGTCCAGGTAGTCCGCGTTGTGCGGGTTGGAGGGGATGACCAGCGGCACCCGCTCGGTCACCTCGATGCCCAGGCGGGCCATGGCCTGCTCCTTCTGCGGATTGTTGGTCAGCAGCCGGATCCGATCGATGCCGAGCATCCCGAGCATGCTGGCCGCCGGCACGAAGATCCGCTCGTCCGGGTCGAAGCCGAGCTGCTCGTTGGCCTCGAGCGTGTCCGCGCCCCGGTCCTGCAGGCCGTACGCGCGCAGCTTGTTGGCCAGGCCGATGCCCCGGCCCTCCTGCGCGAGGTAGAGCAACACCCCGCTGCCGGCCTTGGCGATGGTCTGGATCGCGCCGCGCAGCTGGTCGCCGCAGTCGCAACGCAGGCTGCCGAGAAGATCGCCGGTCAGGCATTCGGAATGCAGGCGGACCAGCGCCGGCGCCTCGGGCGTGCCGATCACGATGGCCAGGTGCTCGAAGCCGCCATTGCGCGGCCGGAAGGTGATGATCCGGGCGTTCTCCGCATCGAACAGCGGAACCCGCGCCTCGGACACCCGGTCCAGGGCCTCGGCCGTGGCGATCCGGTAGGCGCTGATCGCGTCCGCCGGGACCCGGAGGATCTCGGCCGGCAGGGCGGTCGCCGCCCTGGCATCGAGCTCGCAGAGCGCCGCCGCGGGCAGCAGGTGGGCGAGCTTGGTCAGCTCGATCGCGGCCTCGGCGAGGCCGCTCGCGGTTTCCGCGACCACCGTTTCACGGCTATGGGAATCCGCTGCGAAGGGCTCGGGCAGCAAAGGGTCGGCGAGGGCCCGCAAGGCCTTCGCCGAGGCCTCTCCCAGGGACAGGCAGAGCACGCCGCCGTCGCCATCCGAGGCCAGGCCCAGGGCCAGGGCGCGGCGCCGGGTCAGCGCGAGGCGGGGCTCGGATCCGCCGAGCCGGCGCAGCGCCTCCAGCCCGGCCGGACTCGCCAGCTCGGCCGAAGCGACCAGGGCGTGGCGGTCCTGCGCCCCCAGGATCAGCAGGGACCGGCCGCGGCGCAGCTCGCCGATCGCACGATCGACCGCGCGCAGCGGGAATTCCGGCGTAACCGCCTCAGATTTCAGCGTTTTCAGCATCTCCGGTCCTGCGACTTTACGAAATGTGGCGCCTCGTGTCACCTTCAACGCCGGTCGGGGCCGCTTGGGCCCGGACTCCCTTCGTGGATGTTCGGCTGTCGAGGCAGGGCGCCGCTTTCGAGGCTCGCATGTCAGATACGGTCTACCTTCACTACGATCAAGCTCAGCTCGACGCCCAGATCAATCTCCGGGCCCGCTGGCCGGAGCACCCGGCCTACTTCGCCAAATGGGCCGAGGACAGCGCGGCCTTCCGAGCCGGGCGGGCCGCGCGGCTGGACTTGCGCTATGGACTCACCGCCGGCCAGACCCTCGACCTCTTCCCCGCCGAAGGCGGCCCGGCCCCCCTGATCGCCTTCATCCACGGCGGCTACTGGCAGGCCTTGGACAAGTCGGACTTCAGCCATCTGGGCGCCGCCTTCCTGGACTGGGGCATCGCCTACGCCTCGCTGAACTACGACCTGGCGCCGGATGCCAGGATCGGCGAGATGGTCGTCCAGATCCGCAGCGCCTTCGCCTGGCTCCAGGCCGAGGCGCCAGCCCTCGGCCTCGACCCGCGGCGCATCGTCGCCCTGGGCCATTCGGCGGGCGGCCACCTGGCGGCCATGGCCCTGGCCACGGACTGGCAGGCCGGCTTCGGCCTCGCGCAGCCGGCGCTGGCGGCCGCCGGCTCGATCAGCGGGATCTACGACCTCGAGCCGATGCGGCTCTGCTACCAGCAGCCGGTGCTGCAGATCGACCCGGAGACGGTCCGGGACATGAGCCCGTTGCGAGTCCCGCCGCCGCCGGGCGCGCGTCTGGTCTGCGCCGTTGGCGGCGAGGAGACGGATGAGTTCCTGCGCCAGCAGACGGCCTTCGCGGCCGCGTGGCGGCGGCAGGGCGCGGACCTCGACGAATTCGTGATCGAAGCGCAAACCCACTTCTCGATCCTCGACCTGCTGCTCACGCCGGAGCATCCGCTGACCGCCCGGCTCATCGCCCTGACCGGTGCCTAGAGCATGATCGTGTCACACCGACATGGTGTGACACGTGAATCATGCTCTAACCTGTTAAAATAGATCAAGATTCACGGCTCAGATTGATTCAATCTGAGCCGATCTTGATCTAGAGCCGGGTGACAAGGCGCTTGCAGCGGGACGATACGGCGCCGAATCGGCTTCATTCGGCTGGACGGGATCGGGGTCAGGTTCCGCCGCCTTGGGCCCGGCGCCTTGAACCGTTCAGCGGCGGATGATATCTGACACGGTAAAGACTTCGCCGTGCGCGCGCGCCGGCCCGGCCCGGAGAGACTCGGCCTCCGTCGTCGCGGCTCGACCGACGACATCCCAAGCGCCTGTCGGCACGGCAAGAAGCGGGGAAAGGGGCCTTCGGACCGGCAAGCCATGAATGCGACTCCAGGCAAGAAGATTCTGCTCGTCGACGACGACGAGGCGCTGCGGCAGTCCCTCGGCGAGCAGCTCCGACTGCACGAGGAGTTCTCGACCGTCGAGGCCGGCAACGGCGGCGATGCCCTGGAGCTGGCCAAGCAGGAGTACTTCGACGCCATCCTGCTGGACGTCGGCCTGCCCGACATGGACGGCCGGGAGGTCTGCCGCCTGATGCGGCGCAACGGCGTCAAGTCGCCGATCATCATGCTGACCGCCGCCGAATCCGATGCCGACACCATCCTCGGCCTCGATGCCGGCGCCAACGATTACGTCACCAAGCCCTTCAAGCTCGGCGTCCTGCTCGCCCGGTTGCGGGCCCAGCTGCGCCAGCACGAGCAGAGCGAAGACGCCGTCTTCACCATCGGCCCCTATACCTTTCGTCCCAGCGCAAAGCTCCTGGTTCACGGCGAAACCAAGAAGAAGATCCGCCTGACCGAAAAAGAGACGGCGATCCTGAAGTACCTCTACCGCACCGGGAACAAAGTGGTCGGCCGCGACACCCTGCTGGGCGAGGTCTGGGGCTACAATGCCTCGGTCACCACCCACACCCTCGAGACCCATGTCTACCGCCTGCGCCAGAAGATCGAGCGGGATCCCTCAAATGCCGCGATCCTGGTCACCGAGCCGGGCGGCTATCGCCTTGCGCCCTAGGGGCCTTTGCCGCAAGCCCGAGTCCGCCAGAGTCCGTCATAAGAGCATAGGAGGGTCTTGCGCCATGCTCGGGGCGTGTCATGCTGCCGAGGGGTCACCTTTAGGGCGGGTGCCGCCGACCGGTAGAATGGAGTGAAGAAAGGCAGCCCCTTGGACGATGACTTCCTGCTCCGCTTCTGGGGCGTACGCGGCTCGATTGCCTGCCCGGGGCCGCATTACGCCCGCTACGGCGGAAACACCTCCTGCATCGAGGTGCGTTGCGGACCGCACCTCCTGATCCTGGATGCGGGCACCGGGCTCAGGGAACTGGGCAACAGCCTGAACGGCGACGCCCCGCTGGAAGCCGACATCCTGCTGACCCACACCCATGTCGACCACATCACGGGGATCCCCTTCTTCGCGCCCTTCTTCGACCAGAGGAATCGCCTGCGTCTCTGGGCCGGCCACCTCCTGCCCCAGCGCATGCTGCACGAGGTGCTGAACAAGTACATGGCCGATCCCCTCTTCCCTGTGCCGACCTCGATCTTCGGCGCGAACGTCACCTTCCACGACTTCGAGGCCGGCGAGGTGATCGCGCCCCGGCCGGACCTCAGCCTGAAGACCGCGGCGCTCAATCATCCCAACGGCGCGACCGGCTATCGATTGGACTACAACGGCCGCTCGGTCTGCTACGTGACCGACACCGAGCACGAGCCGGGCAAGCCGGACCAGAACATCCTCGGGCTGATCCAAGGCGCGCAGCTGCTGATCTACGACTGCAGCTACACCGACGAGGAATTCCCGCGCTACAAGACCTGGGGGCATTCGACCTGGCAGGAGGGCGTCCGCCTTTGCGACGCCGCCGGGGTCGAACGCCTGGTCGTGTTCCACCACGATCCTTCCCACGACGACGCGACCATGGACGGGATCGCCGCGGCGGCCGAGGCGGCCCGGCCGGGCACCATCGTGGCGAAGGAAGGACTGGTCCTGCATCCGTGACCCGGCCGACGCTGCGTGCGGGATTCCGGCGCCTGCGCTTCGGGCTTCAGACCGTGCTGGGCCTGGCGCCGCGCGGCTTCTTCATTCCCTACCGCTACGCCGGCGATGTCACCCCGCCCGGCCAGCGCCAGCCCTATCCGGCGGCCGAAGCCCGACTGGCCGCGGCGGCGCCCGGCTTCCGGGAGGTGCTGGGCTGGATCCAGGAGCTCGCCGATGACCTCAAGGCAATCGGGACCGGGCCGCAGGACGGCCCGGGACGGCCGGCCCGCTGGACCCAGGACTGGTTTCCGAGGCTCGACGCCGCCGCCGCCTACGCCCTGACCCGGCGCCTCCGCCCGGCCCGCATCATCGAGGTCGGCGCCGGCCATTCGACCCGCTTCTTCGCGCGGGCCGTCGCCGACGGTGGCCTCGAGAGCCGGCTTTGCGCCATCGACCCGGCGCCGCGGGCCCGCCTGGAGGGGCTGGCCGTAGAGCACCGCCAGAGCACGTTGCAGGCGGCCGATCCCGGGGTCTTCGCGGGGCTCGGCCCCGGGGATTTCCTGTCGATCGATTCCAGCCACGTCGCCATGCCGGGCAGCGACGTCGACTTCCTGTTCGGCCGCGTGCTGCCGGACCTGCCCGCCGGCGCGCTGCTGCATATCCACGACGTCTTCCTGCCCGACGACTACCCGGCCGACTGGGCCTGGCGCGGCTACAACGAGCAGCTCTTGGCGGTGCAGCTGCTGGACGGCGACCGCTGGGAGCTCGTCTTCGCCAGCCACTACGTCGCCACCCGCCTGACGAGCCACCTCGCCGGTCATGTCGTCGGCGAGCTGCCGCTTTCCGCCGGCGCCCGGGAATCGAGTCTCTGGCTGCGGCGGCGATAACGCGCGGCTCACGCTAAACTGACGGCCATCCCGGGACCGGATGACCTAAATAGGAGCCATAGAGATGAACCGCAGAGCTCCGGGGGCGACATGCTGAACAAGCTGCTTGGCCGGAATCCCTCGGTCACGGCCCTGCCCGCGCGGGTCCGCCGGGAAATCGAAATGTCCCAGGACCGCAGCGAGATCCTGATCGGCTGGCTCCAGCTCGGCGTGGTCCTGACCTTCGCCATCCTCTACCTGCTGGCGCCGGATCCGCGGCGCGGTTCCTTGCGGGACAAGGCGGCGTGCGTCGATCAGGAACTGACCCTTCCGCTGGATCTCAGCATTCCGATCGAGCCCGGCTTCGCGCTGGAACCCTGGGCCATCGGCATCTACCTGGTGCTGACCGTGATTCGGCTGATCTGGGCCAGCCGGGCCCGCCTGCCGGCCTGGTCGCTCTTCATGTCGATCGTCTTTGACGTCGCCCTGCTGATGGTCCTGATCTGGAGCTTCCACCTGAAGTACTGCGAGCCGGCGTCCTTCTATCTCAAGGCGCCGACCATGCTCTACGTCTTCATCTTCATCGCGCTCAGAGCCCTGCGCTTCGACTTCCGCTGGGTCCTGCTCGCCGGGCTGGTCGCCGCCGCCGGCTGGGGCACCTTGATCGTTTACGTGATCAACGTCGATCCCGCGGACACGATGATCACCAAGAACTACGTCGATTACCTGACCTCGAATTCCATCCTCCTGGGTGCCGAGTTCGACAAGATCGTCTCGATCCTGGTGGTCACCGCGATCCTGGCCGTGGCGCTGCGGCGCGCCTACGGGCTGCTGGTGAGCGCCGTCGCCGAGCAGACCGCGGCCCAGGACCTGTCCCGCTTCTTCTCGCCCGAGGTCGCGGCCCGGATCAAGGGCGCGGACCAGGCGATCACCGCGGGCAGCGGCGAGCTGCGCGAGGCGGCGATCCTCAATCTCGACATGCGCGGCTTCACCAAGCTCGCGAACACCCTGCCGCCGGACCGGGTCATGGGTCTGCTGGCACAGTACCAGTCCCTGATGGTGCCGGTCGTCCAGAAGCACGGCGGCAGCATCGACAAGTTCCTGGGCGACGGCATCATGGCGACCTTCGGCGCCAGCACACCTTCGGAGACCTTTGCAGCCGACGCGCTTCGAGCCTGCACCGAGGCGCTGGACGTCGCCGCCGCCTGGCGCGGCGATTGCCAGGCCAAGGGCGAAGCCTGCCCCGAGGTCAACGCCGCGGTCGCGACCGGGCGGATCCTCTTCGGCGCGGTGGGCGACGAGAGCCGCCTGGAGTACACCGTGATCGGCGACGCGGTGAACCTCTCGGCCAAGCTGGAGAAGCACAACAAGGACCTCGGCGTGCGCGGCCTCTGCGACGCCGAGACCTACAAGGCGGCGCTGGACCAGGGCTTCAGCCCCGGAGGCCCCGCGCCCGAGCGCAGCTCGGCCGCGGTCGAGGGGGTCGGCCATCCGGTCGAGCTGGTGGTCCTGGCGCGCTGACGCCGCGATCTCCGTTGCATGGGGGACTCGACTTGAACAAGCCGGGCCGGGCCGCTATGTGCAGGCCTTGCTCTGGGTGGACAATCCCGCGGGGCCCGGTTTTCCAACCAGGACCAGGACGAAGCGACATGACAAAGCGAGTCGAACAACGCAGGCTCTGGGCATCGGTCCGACGGGCCATCCGCGGGCGTTGTCCGAGGTGCGGCGGCGCGGGGCTTTTCCGGTCCTATCTCAAGCAGGTCGAGGCCCGCCCGGCCTGCGGCGAAGCCTGGTCGGAGGTCCGCGCCGACGACGGCCCGGCCTGGCTCACCATCCTGATCGTCGGCCATCTCCTGGCGCCCTTCGTGCTGCCGATCGCGATGGAGGATCGTCTGCCCGTCTGGTTCCTAGTGCTCGCCCTGGCCCTCTTCGCCACCGGACTCTGCCTCCTGTTCCTGCCGCGCTGCAAGGGCGCCTTCATCGCCATGATCTGGGCGCTCCGGGCCAACTCCTCCTAGGCGGGCCGATGGCGCCGCCGCTGATCCATCTCAAGGCGCTGCGTCTGCGGATCGGCGCCACGCAGCTCTTCGAGGATGCCGAGCTGGCGGTGGCGCCGGGCGACCGCATCGGCCTGGTCGGACTGAACGGATCGGGCAAGTCGACGCTGCTGAAGGTCGCTGCCGGCGCGGTCGAGCCGGACGCCGGGGAGCGCTTTCTGCAGCCGGGCGTCACCTTGCGTTACCTGCCTCAGGAGCCGGACCTTTCCGGTTTCGCCACCACCCTGGCCTATGCCGAGGCCGGGTTGGGGCCGGACGACGACCCGCACCGGGTGCGCACCCTCCTCAAGGCCCTGGGACTCGGCGGCGAGGAGGATCCCGCAAGTCTCTCAGGCGGCGAGGCGCGCCGCGCCGCAACGGCGCGCTGCCTCGCGCCGGCGCCCGACGTCCTGCTCCTGGACGAGCCGACCAACCACCTCGACCTGCCGGCCATCGAGTGGCTGGAGGCGGAGCTCAAGGGCTTGAGGTCGGCGCTGGTCCTGGTTTCCCATGACCGGCGCTTTCTCGAGGCCCTGACCCGCGCCACCGTCTGGCTCGATCGGGGCGCCTGCCGGCGGATGGAGCGCGGCTTCGCCGACTTCGAGGCCTGGCGCGACGAGATCCTGGAGCAGGAAGAGGCCGAGCGGCACAAGCGCGACCGCAAGATCGTCCGCGAGGAGCACTGGCGCCGCTACGGCGTCACCGCCCGGCGCAAGCGCAACGTCCGGCGCCTGGCCGAGCTCCATGCCCTGAAGCAGGCCCGGCGCGAGGCCAGGGCGGCCCCTGGCAAGGTCAAGCTGGCCGCCGCCCGGGCCGAGACCTCCAGCCGCATGGTCTTCGAGGCGGAGGGCCTGGCCAAGGCCTACGGCGGCCGGCCGATCGTCGCCGATCTCTCGCTCAAGGTCATGCGCGGCGACCGGGTCGCCCTGATTGGGCCGAACGGCGCCGGCAAGACGACCCTGATCAAGCTGCTGCTGGGCGAGCTGGCGCCGGACGAAGGCGTGGTGACCCGCGGCGTCAGCCTCGAGGTGGTCTCCCTGGACCAGAGGCGCGAGACCCTCGACGAGGCCGCGACCCTGGCCGAGGTCCTGACCGAGGGCCGCGGCGACACGGTCTTCGTCGGCGGCCGGCCGCGCCACGTGGTCTCCTACATGAAGGACTTTCTCTTCCTGCCCGAGCAGGCGCGCCAGCCGGTCGCGCGGTTGTCCGGCGGCGAGCGCGGCCGCCTGCTTCTGGCCCGCGCCCTGGCCAAGCCCTCGAACGTCCTGGTGCTCGACGAGCCGACCAACGACCTCGACCTGGAGACCCTGGACCTCCTGCAGGAGCTGCTCGCCGACTACACCGGCACCCTGCTGCTGGTCAGCCACGACCGCGACTTCATCGACCGGGTGGCGACCTCGGTCGTGATGGCGGAGGGCGCGGGCCGCTGGACCGAGTACGCCGGCGGCTACAGCGACATGCTGGCGCAGCGCGGCAGCGGGGTGGTCGTGCCCGAGGCCGCCAAGACGGCGCGGCCGAAACGGCCGCGTCCCGCGGCCCCGCCGGCCGTCCCGCCGCGCAAGCGGCGCCTTTCCCCGCGCGAGCAACATGCGCTCAAGACCCTGCCGGCCGAGATCGAGCGCCTCTCGGCCGAGGCCGCGCGCCTGGAGTCCGCCATGGCCGACCCTTCGGCCTACGAGAAGGACCGTGCGGCCGTCGAGCGCGCGGCCCGCGCCCTCGACAGCACCCAGGCCAAGCTCCAGGCGGCGGAAGACGAATGGCTGCGCCTGGCGCTGCTGAAGGACGAGCTGAGTTGAGGGAGTCCGGCTACTTGTAGGGATCGGCGGCGTCGCGCAGGCCGTCGCCGACGAAGTTGAAGGCCAGCACCACGACGATGACCGGAATGACCGGGATCATCAGCCAGGGATAGAGCACGACCACGTTGATGTTCTGCGCCTCGGACAGCAGGACGCCCCAGCTGGTCACCGGCGGGCGCAGGCCGAGGCCGAGAAAGGACAGCGCCGTCTCGCCCAGGATCATGGCCGGGATCGACAGGGTGATCGAGGCGATCAGGTGGCTGGTGAAGCTGGGCAGCAGGTGGCGGCCGATAATCCGTGCCGGCGAGGCGCCCATCAGCTGGGCCGCGGTGCAAAAGTCCTCCTCGCGCAGCGACAGCAGCTTGGAGCGCACCGCCCGGGCGAGGCCGGGCCAGTCCAGCAGCGCCAGGATGATGGTCAGGCCGAAGTAGACCCCGATCGGGCTCCAGGTCACCGGCAGGATCGCCGAGAGCGACATCCAAAGGGGGATCTCCGGGAAGCTGCGCACGATCTCGATGCCGCGCTGGGTGATGTTGTCGACCCAGCCGCCGTAGTAGCCGGCCAGGCCGCCGATGATGATTCCCAGGAGGAAGCTGAGGGTGATGCCGACCAGTCCGATGGTGAGCGAGATCCGGGCACCGTAGATGATCCGGCTCAGCACGTCGCGGCCCAGGCGGTCGGTGCCGAGCAGGAAGAGGGTGCCGTCCACGGCCGGGCAGACGAAACGGAAGCGGCCTTCGAACAGGCCCCAGAACTCGTAGGTCTCGCCCAGGCAGAAGAAGCGCAGCCTGTGGATCTTGTCAGGGTTCTCCGTGAACTCGCGCTTCAGGTTCTCCATGTTCAGGCGGTAGTCGAAACCGTAGACAAAGGGGCCGACGAAGCTGCCCTCGTGGAACAGGTGGACCGACTGGGGCGGGGCGTAGATGAACCCGCTATGCCGGGTATGGAGGTTGTAGGGCGCGAGCAGCTCGCTGATCAGCACCGAGGCGTAGAGCAGCAGGATCAGGATGGCCGAGGCCAGGGCGACCCGGTGGCGCTTGAACTTCCACCAGACCAGGCGCCACTGCGGCGCCATGAAATAGCGCTCCTGCTCCGCGGTCATCGCCTCCTTGGTGGAGGGGTCGAAGGGCGCGGGATTGACGTAATGCGGCAGAGATTCGGCCGGGCTCTTGGCGCCGCCGCGCTTGGCGTCTTCGCCGGGCAGGGTGGTGTCGGTCACTTTTCAGCCCGTCCTTCCAGCCGGATCCGGGGATCGAGGGCCGCCAGGGCCAGATCGGAGAGGAAGGTGCCGATCACCACCAGGAGCGAGAGGAACATCAGAAAGGAGCCGGCCAGGTACATGTCCTGGCTCTGCAGTGCGCGCAGCAGCATCGGCCCCGTGGTCGGCAGGTTCATCACCACGGACACCAGCACCGCGCCCGAAATGATCCGCGGCAGGATGTTGCCGATGTCGGCAACGAAGGGGTTGAGCGCGATGCGCAGGGGATACTTGAGCAGCAGCTTGCGCGGCGACAGGCCCTTGGCCCGGCCGGTGATCACGTACTGCTTCTGCAGCTCGTCCAGGAGGTTGGCGCGCAGGGTCCGGATGAGCGAGGCGGTCCCGGCGGTGCCGATGACGATGACCGGGACGATCAGGTGCTCCAGCACCGAGCCGACCTTGGCCAGGGACCAGGGCTGGTCGATGAAGCGCTCGTCCATCAGGCCGCCGATGGAGACCCCGAAGTAGACATTGGCCAGGTACATCAGGACCAGCGCAAGCAGGAAGTTCGGCGTCGCCAGCCCGAGGAAGCCGAGGAAGGTCAGGGCGTAGTCGCCGGGGCT
>JAAUXY010118908.1_pt1 | contig 12149 bp, 10 predicted proteins | sample 7278121 | NCBI WGS metagenome assembly JAAUXY01 (sample SAMN14350117, study PRJNA611818) | marine sediment metagenome | isolation source: surface marine sediment (1.8m) | place: French Polynesia: Moorea | collected 2018-08 | reverse complement strand
CTGAACCAGGTATTCGATCTCGACATTCGTGCCCCGATACCCGCCGGGCCACAGGTCGAAGATCGGGTCTCGCTGCCTTTCAACGTCGCCACTGCAACCTCGGTTTCGGCTCCCGACGCTATAGATAGAGAGAGACGGCAGCGCCCCTATGACGTCCCCAGCACCCAGCTAGATATCGAGGTCGACGGCCGACTCGACGAACCCGCTTGGGCGCACGCGGCCAAGATCCCGCTGGCCTATGAGACCCGCCCGGGTGAGAACATTCCGGCGCTGGTCGAGACCGACCTCTTGATCACCCACAACCGCGACCAGCTCTACATCGCCTTTCGCGCCTTCGATCCCGATCCGTCAAAGATCCGCGCCCGCCTGGCCGACCGCGACTCGGCGTTCTCGGACGACTGGGTCGGCGTCTCGATCGACACCTTCAACGACGGCCGCCGCGCCTTCGAGTTCTTCGTCAATCCCCTCGGCGTGCAGATGGACCTGATGATGGACGACGTCAACGACAACGAGGACAGCTCCTGGGACGCGATCTGGGACTCCGCCGGCCGGCTCACCGAGTCGGGTTACGTGGTCGAGCTGGCGGTGCCGTTCTCGTCGCTGCGATTCCCGCGCACCTCGGGTCCCCAGATCTGGGGCATCGACGCTCTGCGCATGTATCCGCGCAACACACAGCACCGGCTGGGGCTGCATCCCCAGGACCGCAATATCGACTGCTACGTCTGCCAATTCTCCAAACTGCGCGGTTTCGCCGGCATCACTCCGGGGCGCAACCTCGAGATCAATCCCACCTTCACCGCCGGCTACACCGAGGTGCGCGACGACGTGCTGGTCGATCCCGCAGGCGACTTCGCGAGCAGCGACGACAACGACCTGGGGCTCACCGTCGGCTGGGGTATCACCCCCAACCTGCGCCTCTCAGGCACCCTCAATCCGGACTTCTCTCAAGTCGAGGCCGACGTCGCCCAACTCGACGTCAACACCCAGTTCGCCCTCTTCTTCCCCGAGCGTCGGCCGTTCTTCTTAGAAGACGCGGATCTTTTCGATACCCAACTGAACGCCGTCTTCACCCGCAACGTTGCCGACCCGACCTGGGGCGTGCGGGTCACCGGCAAGACCGGCAAGAACGCCTTCGGCGCCTTCGTCGCCGAGGACGAGCTCACCAACCTGCTCTTCCCCGGCAACCAGGAATCGGACAGCGACTCCTTCGACTTCTCCACCTCCGACGCGGTCGTCCGCTATCGCCGCGATCTTCCCGGCAACTCGGCGATCGGGGCGCTCTTCACCAGCCGCGACGGCAGCGGCTATTCCAATCGCGTCGCCGGCGTCGACGGCTTGTGGCGTCTCGGTCCGTCGGACACGATCAAATTCCAGTACCTGCGCTCGGAAACCGAGTATCCGGACGCCATCGCCCGGGACTTCGAGCAACCCTCTGGCTCCTTCGACGACGACGCCTTGCGCCTGAGCTACGTGCACGCCGATCGCGACTGGCGCACCTGGCTGGTCTACCAGGACATCGGCGACGGCTTTCGCGCCGACATGGGTTTCATTCCGCGGGTCGGCTTCGAGCATTCGCGCGGCGGCGTCCAGCGCACCTGGTGGGGCAAGGACGACGCCTGGTACGACCAGCTCGAGGTCGGCGTCAACTACGATCGGGTCGAGGATCAGGAAGGCAAGCGCCTCGAGGCGACCTCCGAGGTCTGGTTCGAATTCGAGGGTTCGAGGCGATCCGAGGTCGAGATCCAGTACTGGACCCGCGACCGCTACTTCGACGGCCTCGAATTCGACGAGAATTCGATCAGTGCCTCGCTCGAAATTCAACCCACCGCCAAGCTCTGGCTCGAACTATGGGCTGATACAGGCGATCGGGTGGACTTCGCCAACAGCCGACTCGGGGAAAGCTTCGTCCTCGAGCCCAGCCTGCGCCTGGACTTCGGCAAGCGTCTGCGGACCCGCCTCTCGCACCGCATTTTTCAGCTCGACGTCCCGGGCGGTAAGCTGTTCGAAGCCGGCCTGAGCCAGGCACGTTTCCTCTACCAGCTCAACCTACGCACCTTCCTGCGCGCGGTCTTCCAGTACACCGACATCGACCGCGACCTCTCGCTCTACAACCAGCCCGAGGACTTCGAGGCCCGGGAGAAAGAGCTTTTCACCCAGCTGCTCTTCTCCTACAAGATCAATCCTCGCACCGTTCTTTTCCTCGGCTACTCCGACAACTACCTGGGCGATCAGGACATCGAGCTGACCCAGGAGAACCGGGCTCTATTTCTCAAAGTCGGCTACGCCTGGGTGCTGTAGCGAGAGGCTGCGGAAAGCTCCAACCGCTCACCCCTCTGGACACGTCGACCCCGAAATCTGGCGACCCAGACATCGCTCCAGGCGCGCGACCATGGCGAGGTCAGGCTCGCCGGCTGGCAACGGGGGAACGTACAGCGTCGACCTCGTCGTCGCTGGTACTCCTGGGAGATCGGCCAGGGAGACGCGGTCGATGCGTGGACCGCCGAGAGGCAACTCCGCCGCCTCGTAGATCACCAGCTCATGCTGCTCAGGATAGAGGCACAGCAGCTCTTCGGTGAGCAGCTGTAGCCCTGCGAGATCATACGCGCCTTGCGGCATGATCTCATGGCCGATGCCCCCGACCTGCCAGAGGATCAATGCACTGCGCGGATCGTGACGTCGGCGATGCAAGAGAAAGTCCGTGGCCTCGAAACTCTGGCAGCCAGTCGCCGCCGGATCGACGTCGAGGTCGACGAACAGGCAATCTTCGGCCGAGACTCCCGGGCAGAGGCGTGCCGGAATTCCCTCTTCGGTAGCCCGTCGAAGCATGCCATGGGACGGCCGAACGAAAATTCCTGGGTGACCGTAGAAGGCAACGCAGACCCGGAGCCCGCCGCGCACGGCGTCGAGCACCCGATCTTCCATCTCCCGATAGGCCTGGCGCCGGGGCTCCCCCGGGCGGTAGCAATCGGCCAACGATTCCGCCGCCGGATTCAAGTGGTGAATCCAGTGGGCCGCCACCGTGTTGGCCACCAGATAGAAGACCTTGCTGGCGGCCTGCAAGGCATGGCGGGCCTCCGCCGTGGTCTGTGGCCCGCATTGAATTCCCGTTCCAACAATCGTCAGGCGACCGCCGCTCACTTGAGCCAGACCATGATCGGGGCGAGGTGGTCCGCGGGGCGATCGGCAGCCTTGAGGAGATCCTTTCGTGGCCCCTGTCGGAGTAGATTGCGATCCTCCTCAGAGAGTTCGAGCTCTGGATCGTCGATCACACCGTCTGGATTCGTTCGCAGCTCTTGCCACAAGTCATCTTCGGTAGAGTGCAGACGATCCGCATACGCTTTGAGGGCCTCCGACATCTCAGTCTCCTTGAGTTCATCGCTCCAGGGCGATCCATCAGTCATCTTCACCAGATGAGAAAAGTTTGCACCTTGGCTGACCTCTCCTGCCCGAGGACCTGCAAGACATCCTCTACTTCGCCGTCGAGCAGCAGATCCATTAGATTTTGCGGTAGGTTTTGTTCGCGCATGACCTCCCGCGGATTCTCGCGAAACTGTTCCCAGGCGCCGGCATCGTCCTGAAGCAGGGTAAAAAATGCGATGAGCGTTTCACGGTCATTCATCTCGATTTCTTCTCCAATGGGCCTAGTCTCCGATGGGCGTAGTCCTCGCGGACTAATCTACGCAATGAGGGCTCCCGTCGCCACAGATTTCTTCACAGGGTTTGACATCGCGCAAGAAGTTCACAAAGTCGAACTGTAGGAACGGCTTGCTCGGGAACGGAGTGTCATTGAACCAACTCGGATCTGGAGGGCCGAGGGATCTGGGACGAAAGAGATCGAGATGGGTGTCTTTTGCACCGATGGTAGAGCGGGCATGGCACGACATGCACGAAGATTCGGGATTAGAAGTCTCGAAGACTGAATTGCTGAGGACCAGCGGGTTACCCTGACGATCCATGAACGAAACCTGTACACCGTTCAGCTCATAGTGCATCCAGAAGCAAGCCTTTTGACCATCGTCCTCTTCAGATGGATCTTTCTGACAAAGCCCCTGATCGACAAAGATATCAAAGCGCTGGGCGGGAACCAACGGATCCGGCATGATGCCGTACTCGAACCGGTGCGGATTGTCGACGTGCTCCCAGGTCGCCCACAGCCAGTTGGAAAAGACTTTACTGCTGAGGTGGAGTCCCACCAGCCCGAGCAGCTGCCCTTTCAACTCCGAGGATTCGATGGTGTAATACTTATCTTTTTGCTCAGGGTCGATCGGTTTCCAGCTGGCCTCGACGAACATCGATCCGAGGGGAAATTCGGCGCGGGCCGAATAATAGCCGGGTTTGCAACAATAATTCAGATAGCGCTGTTGCATTTTCTCCAGTAGGCGCAGCTGGTGATCATCGATCCACTCGAAGGCTTTCTGATTCATGCGGACTTCCTGCAGCGTCTCTTCCAGGCTGCTTTGCAACCGCATGCGTTCGGCCTCGGGAAGCTTCTTGGTCTTGGCATATTCCAGAGCGCCGTGCTCTTCCTGCGTCAGGCGCACCAGCCGACGGACCCATGCCGGAGAACCCCACTCGGGCTCACAGGTCTCGAACAAGTACGCTTTGGTCATCCAGCACTCCCACTTGGTGGAGCACTCCTCGGCGGGAGCGTTCAGCCGGGCGAACGTTTCCCATACGAAACGGGCCTGCCCCTCTCCGATCGAAAGCTCGTCGCTCGCCGACGCCCGGGCGTTGTACGACAGCGTCAACGCCAGAACGAAAGCTACGATGCCTCCCCGGCACACGGTCCTACGCTTCGAGCCCACTGTTTGCCTCCTGTGCTGCCTGCACGGCCCGCGCAACGGGATGATAACGCCAGAAATCCCTTTCTGCTTGCCCCTCCAGATGAGCCGACATCCGGTGCAGCAGGCGTAGGCTGTGGTCGCGATGCTCTCGACTGCCGAGGGCTAGAGAGAGCAACCAGTGCCCCTCCACTCGCTCAGGCAATCGGAGAGATTCCATCGTCGTCACCTCGTCGGGATCCAGGCTGCCGAGGGCTGCCTGATAGGCCTTGATCAGGGATGTGAATACTTCAATGTCTTGATTATCACACAATTCCGCGGCCCGTTGGAAACAATCTACCGCTCGCTGATGGTCCCGCGTTTCGAAGGCCACTCGACCCAAGCCCATCCAAACTTGCACCATGCCGTAGGATGCTCCGATCTCGGTGAAGAGATCGAGTGCGGCATCAAAGGCCCTGCAACTGCGCTCGAACTCGCGGCGAACCCGGTGGAGATTGCCGCTCTCGAGATGTAGATAGGCGTCGAGGAAAGGCGTCGATCGCGCTTGGCTCAAAATCTTGCGCCGGGCGTGCAAGGTTCCCGCCCTCTTCACATTGCCCTCGATCAAGCACAGGTTCGAATAATTGCTCAGGGCGCCGATCTCCATCTCCAGATAGCCTAGTTCGCGACAGAGTTCCAAGCATTTTTCATAGTACTCGCGGGCCTCCAGGTAGTCGGCCATAAAATTGAGGGTCAACGCAAAAGCGTGGTAGGACCGAGCTTTCAGGGAACTGAGCCCTAGATCCTCACACAGGACGATGCACTCGCGTAACGGTTCCCTGGCGTCTTCTGCACGGTGGAGACCGAGAAAGGCCTCACCCATCGAACACTGCGCGTCAGCGATGCCGGCCGACTCGCCCAGGGAGCGCGACAGTTCGAGCTGGCGGCGGTAGAATTCGAGGCTACGTTCGAAACGTCCGCTGCGCAGGTGGGCCTGACCTAGTTGTCCCAAGACCCGCGCCTCTGTCAAAGAGTCGCCCATGGCGCGGACCTCGTCGAGAGTCTTCTCCAACATGCCGAGGGCGTGTGGCCCCGCGTCCACCAACAAGCGCCCCTGGAGCAGACGGGCGCGCATCGCGCGGCTGGAATCGCCATGGGCAGTGGCCAGATCGAAGGCCTTCTCGGCTGCCCGTGCCTCTTCGTCACGACGCCCGAGGAGATAGAAACACTCGGTCTGGTGCAGCAGGACCTCGATGTGAAGTATCGCGTCGTCCACCGGCGCTGCCGATAGCACGAGGTCGCCGAGTTCCAGGAGCTTCTCGTAGTTGTGGCAGTGCGCCAGATGGTCGAGGGCCTCCAGCGCGAAGGGTAACCCGCGATCGGCCCCTGCGCCTTTGAGAAAATGTTCGCAGAGGGAGACCGCCAGCTCTCCTTTCACTTCCGAGCCCGCGCTGGACTCGGCCAGCGCCGCCGCCAGACTGTGATGGTAATGCCGGCGTAAGGAAGCCGGCAAACAGGCATAGATGACTTCCTGCAGCAAGTGATGGACGAAACGGAACCCTCGCTCGGTACTCTTGATGAGCCCTTGCCGGCGTTCGATCTCCGTCAGCCGTTCGAGGATCTCGAGGAGATTCGCCCCCCGCACTCGGGCCAATAGCTCGGGAGCAAACTCAAAGCCCTCCACGGCACCGCACTGCAACAAGGCGCGATCCGCCTCCTCCAGATCGCCGAACCGCGCCTCCAGCAGGTCCTTGAGCGACGCGGGAACTTCTCTGATCCAAGTGGTTCGGGGATCGGCGTCGCCCGCCACGGTAGCGTTTTTCGCCTCGCGGATCATCTCCGCGAGAAATAGCGGGTTGCCATCGCTGCGCCGTGCGATCTTGCGCCCGAAGCGGAGCCACTCCTCCATCGGTAGCGCGCGTTCGAGCAGGCGTTCGATCTCCGCCGTCGCGAAGCGCTCCACGAGCAGCCTCTCGGGTGCGCCACGGTTCTGCAACGCCTTGCCGATCTTCACCGTGGCCTCGGGACGGCAGGTGGCGACGATCAAGCAGGGCAGGCCGCGGGCTACCTGGACCATCGAAGCCAGCAACGCACCGGTCTCCGCCGGGGCGAAATGCAGATCTTCGATCATCCACACCACCGGCTGCTCTTCGGCCAGGGACTTGATCACCTGCCGGAACAGGGAGTGGACCGTCTCTTGCGACAGGGGGCCGGCCTCAGGCGGTATCGGCATACCGCGCAAGTAGGCGGCAAATCCCGGTAACAGTCGCCGGCCATGGGGCAGGAGCTCCGCCAGCCGAGTCTCAAAATCGATTTCACCCAGGTAGTCGGCGAGAGCCCGAGCGAAGGCCCCCGGGCCGAAACGCGAACCGGGTGAATCGGAGCCGTACAGCAGATGAAACTCGCCCCCCGTGTCCGCCAGCCGATGGTGAAATGCCTCCAATAACCGGCTCTTCCCGATGCCTGCCTCGCCCACGACGAGAACCAGCTTGCCCCGACCCTCGAGGCAGGAACGCCAGGCGGCAAGGAGCCTTTCGAGATGTTCCTCGCGACCGACGAAAGGCAACTCTTGATCGACAGCCGAGAAGCATTTTGGCCGCTTCCGCGGACCCGTCGCCCGCAGGACCTTCTGTCGCGCGAGCCACCACAACGAGGCGTCGCCATCGCGCAGCGTTGCGAGCAGCTCATGGGCGGAACTGAAGCGGCGCTCCGGGGACTTCTCCAAAAGCTGGGCGATGACCTCTTCGAAGAACGAGCTTATTTCAGGCCGCAGTTTTCCGACTCTCGGCGGAACCTCGTGCAGATGACGCAGGAAAGCGGCCTCAAGACTGCTGGCGGCAAAGGGCTGATTGCCGGTAGCAGCCTCGTAGAGCACAACCCCCAGGGCGTAGAGATCCGTCGCCGCCGACAGCTTTTGACCCTGGAGTTGCTCCGGTGCGGAATACTTGAATGTCCCCAGGAACATGCCCGAACTGGTGAGCGATCGGCCGTCGTCGGTCACGCGCGCGAGCCCCATGTCCGAGAGCTTGACTTGATAGTCCTCCGTTATGAGGATATTCGTGGGCTTCAAGTCGCGATGGATAGCGCCGGCCCGGTGCACGGCGTCGAGTGCGGCGGTGATCTGAATCGCCAGCGCCTGGAGGAGATTTTCTGGAACCGCTCCGAACTGATCCATCACCTGGCGCAAGGTGCGGCCCTCGACGTACTCCATCACCAGGTAGTGCAGGCTGTGGTCGGCCAGATCTTCGCGCCCCGAATAGAACGTGCGGACGACGGCCGGATGCTTGACCGCACTGCCGAGCTCCGCCTCGCGCAGAAAGCGCGCCAGATCGGAGGCCTTGGAAGTGCGTCGGAGAATCTTCACCGCCACCTTGTCGCCGACTCGACCGAAGGATCGCTCCTCCTCCAACCGCGCGAGGTAAACTGTCCCGAAGGCACCGCTCCCCAAACGCGCAATTAAACGGCACGGTCCCAGCCGGTCGGAAAGACCGAAGGCGGCGGAGGGTTCGGAGAGTTCTGGATCGGACATCACGTCATCCTAACCTCCTCTGGCTCCACATTCAAAAGAGTTGCACCTGTAGCGTCGGAGTCACCCAGACGTCGCACCGCCCACCGGCCATCCGTGATCGACGCCGAGGCGCAGCTCGATCAACATCCTACAAAGCGAGATTGACACCTGCCCGTGCTCGTGCAAACCTCGGATGACTATGAGGTGATGACTCTTGAGGTGACTGCGCTCTCAAGGGGGTCTCCTCCATGCCGACGATTTCCGACTGATACCCGGCGCCATTTTCAGCGACGGTTTCGAGTCCGGGGACACCTCAGCGTGGTCAGGTGCCATTGGCACAAGACATGGAGCAGTCTCCGAGTCCGGCTAACGGCTACGCTTCGACGGCGGTACCTCCTGGCGCGCAGAACCACGACGCACCTTTCTTCTACCCGCTGAAGACCATCCCGGGGGCTCATACGTGTTCGGCCGAGCCAGTTAAACATGCTTATCACCAGAGTATCTTCCAGTTAGATGCCCTACGGCTGGGCCCAGCAATATTGTTATAATTATCATTGGCAGAACTGAACGGACATCAACCACCGATATGAGTATCGTGCCTGGAATGGACAGTACGACCGCAATCACCAATCCCTTCAGCCAATCTTTCATTGGCAAGGACACATGCGCCACCACAAATCCAATACCCACCCAGAATGTAAACCCAGCCATGGTAATTCGATAATCTATCCCTTGGATGACTCCAGGCGTAATATCGATTATACCGGCCAAGGCACCAATTAGCAATGACGTCACAGTCTTGTTATTCAGCATTTCAGTGTCCTAACGAGAAGCTTCTATCTGAAGTCAAGCCGAACCCTCCCATCTCGCAACTCCGCCCCCAGACTTCAGATGGAAGCGAGTTGCAGGAGGCCGCCGGCTGGTACGGCCGTTGCGTTCAGGGGTTTGTATCCCTCAGCTGCCAGGCACATCGTTCTCGTCGAGGTGATGCACGACACCGCTTGGCTCATAGCCAAGAGAAGACATGAGTGCCTGCATTGGGGCGTTGGACTCATTTGTCGACGTGAACAGCTTGGGGGTGCGGCAGGTGCGCTCGAGATGGCGGAGCAGCACCGATTCTCTACCCGCCCCCTTCCTCATCCCCACCTACCGACAGCGTCATCTGTGGCGGTGCCGCGAGGTGCCCCGCGAGCTCGCGGGAGAGGGCCAGCAAATGCATGGTGATGGTGGCCGCGGTCGCGTGGGACTCGACCATCGCCACCAGGGCCGTTTCCCGGTCGACCGGGGTGATGAAGATCTGGCGATCCCGGCCGACGATATGCGCTTCGTAGAGGGGCCCCATCTGGAAGTCTTGCTGAGCCCGGTCGAGTTGGGTGGTGATCGAGCCGCCAAAAGCGGCCAGGGTCTCCTCCAGCGCTCCCGTGCCCAGAGTGGACACCAGTGGCAAACCGTTGCGGTCGACCAACGACAGTGCCCTGATCTCCCTCACTCGAACCGTCAGTGAGAGCAGGCAGTCCTTGAGCAATTCGGCGGTGGAAGCCATGATCGCTAGAGGATCTTGGCGAGCTCTTGAGCCGCCCGCTTCATGTCGAGGAGCACCATGCCCAGCTTGGCCGCCGATCCGGCGATGGCCTCCAGAACGTTCTCGCTGCCGGCGCGCATCAGCACGACATAGCCGCTGCTTCCCTTGACGTAGATCTGTTCGAGCTCGCCACGTTCGAGCTCGCCGGCGGTTCGCTCGCCGAGGGACAGCAGCGCCGCCGCCATCGCCGAGACACGGTCCTCGTCAGTCCCGGCCGGCAGCACCGAGGCCACCGTCAGACCGTCCGAGCTGACCACCGCGGCACCTTCGAGATCGGGCGTGTTGGTCACCAGGTTCTTCAGGATCTGCTGCATGACATCCGCTCGCGTCGGCATCGAAGTCTCCTTTCAATAGTTTTCTAGGGGCGGGCAGACCGAACCCCTGGCCTACGGTGGCCACGACTCCTGGTCGCTGGCAGAACACAGGATGTCCAGGGTGTCGTCGTCGATCCGCACCTCGTTGGTCTCCCAGGCACCGGCGTGCGTGCCGCCGAGCTCGTGGGCGGCCGACTTCATGTCGAGGAGCACCATGCCCAGCTTCGCCTCCGCGCTGGTAATGGCCTCCAAAACGCAGCCTCCCTCGACGTGCATCAACACGGTGTAACCACCTGTTCCCTTGACGAAGACTTGCCTCAGCTCACCGCGGTGCAACTCTTCCGCGGTTCGCTCGCCGAGCGCCAGCAGCGCGGCCGCCATCGCCGAGACTCGTCCCTCGTCGGATCCCGACGGAAGCACCGAAGCCACCACCAGGCCGTCCGGGCTCATCACCGCCGCGCCGACAATATCGGGCGCCTCGTTCACCAGCTTTTTGAGGACTTTCCGCATGAGACTGCGCCAGTGCAAACAATGTCCGATACGGAGTGCTTCGTGCCGGGCAACTCGCGTAGCGTCTTCCGGCCATCAAGCCATTCTAGCGTACTCCCAATCTCGATAAGGCCGTTTCCGAGCACGCTTAACACGAGGTTAATGAAGCGTTAGCAATAATCTAGACGCACCGGACGGTAGCCTCAGCGAGGGACTGCCGGTGTCGTGTTTGGCGATGGAATACGGGGTCACCGTGGGGCTCCTACTCGAGCTGGCCAAAGCCGACGACGAATCCGTGAGAGCCTCGAGGCAGATGCCTGCCGCGGGTGAAGAACCGCCGGAATCGGCAAGCTCATTCGCTCAGTCCGCGAGTTGGCCGCGCCTTCCAGCACAGTCGATGGAACAACTGGAAACTGGAGGAATCGATATGGGAGATTCGCTCAAGATCATGTGGGACGACTCGTTGAGCAGCGGCCACCGGGCGATCGACGTTCAGCACAAATATCTCCTCGACATCATCAACGAGCTTGCCGAGGCGATCGAGACGGGCAAGGCAGCGATGGCCGTAAAGACCATCCTGAATCTCCTCAAGTATTACACCGAGTGGCACTTCGAGCGGGAGGAGCTATGCATGGACCGCTACGCTTGCCCCGCGGCGGAGACCAACAAGAATGCCCACGCCCATTTCATGGAGTCCTTGTCGACCTTCGAGAGCGAGTATCGGGAGAGCGGCGGCTCGGAAGACATCGCGCTACGCATGTACCAGGAGCTGACCTCGTGGTTGGTCAACCACATCCAGGGGATCGACGGACAAATGGCCGCCTGCGTCCATCACCATCCCGCCCGTTGATCCACGAGCCCAACGGAGCGTGCTGAGCGCCGGCACGCGGCACGCCAGCAAGCCAGGGCCTCACCTGGCGTGGATGGGGGCAGCAGAACCGAGTTTGGTGGCCTCCCAAGAGGGCCTTCCGCCGCGCCGGTTCAGCGATTTGTCAGACGGCGCTATCATTCACCTTCCTCACCATACTCTGAAATCCATCTCGCTCGAGGCCTCGGATTCACACTGAATCCTGACCTCCGAAAAATTTTGAACCCAGGATTCACACTGAATCCTGACCTCCGAAAAACTTTGAACCCAGGATTCACACTGAATCCTGACCTCCAAACGTAACCAGAGGTACGATTCACACTGAATCGCGGCCCCTACCCGTAACCGATGCCGAACATCGTGGTGAATGGTAACAGCCACCCGTTACCAAAAGGGCGATTCACACTGAATCCTGCTTCTCGGAAAATTCCGAAGGTACGATTCACCGTGAAAAGTGGCTTTTTACGTAACCCTGAAGTTACGGACCCCGAAAACCGGCGTTCTGGCGGCCTAATCGACCCCAAACCGCAATAAATCGAAAGGCACCGCAATCGTGCCAGCGAGATTCGTGTTTGTGGGTCTCAAAGCTGGGAGCGCAGGCATCCTGCCTGCTCCGTGCGCAACACCG
>JAAUXY010096303.1_pt1 | contig 12150 bp, 20 predicted proteins | sample 7278121 | NCBI WGS metagenome assembly JAAUXY01 (sample SAMN14350117, study PRJNA611818) | marine sediment metagenome | isolation source: surface marine sediment (1.8m) | place: French Polynesia: Moorea | collected 2018-08 | reverse complement strand
GCAATAAATGGAAACCCTAGTTCCAAAGCCTCTTTTCTTATCTTACTTCAATTTTCAATATATTCTTTTCTTTGTTTATAAAGTGTAAGAATAATTGTAATTCTTCTTTCTTTCATATAAAGAAATTATAATATAAAAAAAAGCCTTTCGGCTTTTGTAATTATTTTGATTTATTAACTTCCATTTTATCTTTATGTGGCGGTTGACCTGTTTCTTTTAAATATGTTATTCTTTCAATTAACATTGATCTAATCATCTCACCTTTTTTTAATCTATATTTAGCTGCTGTTCAATATTATCTAAATTTCTTAGGAGATCATTTCTCTTCTATTAATCTTCTAATATCTTTAGCAATTCCATATTGATCACCAAAGCATTTTATTGCATCTTATAAAGATACAGTAAAAAAGAGCCTTATGGCCCTTTAATTATATAAATTAATTGATTAAGTTTTACTTAACTAAATTTATTATATAGTATTTTTAGAAATTATTTATTCTGGTTTTGTTTTGCTTCTTTTTGAATTTCTGCTTGAACTTGCTTAGAAGTTTTAAGTAATTCAACTTTTCCGCCAGCTTTTTCAATTGCTTCTTGTGCAGTTTTTGAAAACTTATGTGCTTTAACTGTAACAGCTTTTTCAATTGTACCTGATCCAAGAATCTTAATATTCTTGTATGAAGGTTTAATTATTCCTGCTTCAACTAAAACTTCAGGAGTAATCTCAGTAACTTCTAATTTAGAAATCTTATCAATGTTTACTACAGTATATTCTACTGAGTTAACATTTTTAAAACCTCTTTTAGGGATTCTTTTGTAAAGTGGATTTTGTCCACCTTCGAATCCTACTTTCTTAGAATAACCTGCTCTAGATTTTTGGCCGTTTTCTCCTCTACCAGCTGTTTTATCTCCACGACCTACTCTTTTTTTAGTATGTCTTGAACCTGGTGTTGATTTCATATTATGTAGTTCCATAATCTTATAACTCCTTATCTCTCAATCTAGAGATCTCTTCCTTAGTTTTCATTGAAGTTAATCCGCTAATTGTTGCATGAACAACATTCATTTTGTTGTTAGTTCCCAGGTTCTTAGAATAAATGTTTCTAATTCCTGCTAACTCAACAACAGCACGAACTGAATCAGAGGCAATAACTCCTTTTCCTTCAGCAGCTGGTTTAAGCATAACTTTAGCAGATCCATGCTTTCCGATTACTTCATGTGGTACAGTTGCGTTTTCACCTACAATGTTAACTCTGTAAATATTTTTCTTTGCCTGTTTGATTGCTTTTTTAATAGCTTCAGGCACTTCAATATGTTTACCAACTGCATAACCAACTCTACCATTTTTATCTCCGACAACAACTAATGCAGAGAATTTGAATCTTCTACCACCTTTAGTAGTTTTAATAACTCTTTTGATTTCAAGAACTCTTTCTTCAAATTCACTTACTCTTTGTGGTCTATTTGCAAACTTTGGATTAGTTGGTCTAGCAAATGGATCAAAGTTCTTTGGTAAGAACTCATCAGCAACAGCACTAGAAGTATGTGGCTTACCTTCTTGTTGGGCAGGCTTAGCTTCTTCAGTAGCTGACTCTTCTTTAACCTCTTCACCTTCTGGTGATGTTGGTTCACTAGATTCTTCAATTGATGAAGATTCTTCTTCAACCTTTTCTTCCTCAACTACTTCTTCAGCTTCTACTTCCTTAGCTGGTTCTTCTGCAAAAGGTTCCTCTTTTGCTTCAGGTTCAGAAGGTGTTGTTTCTTCTTCGGGTTTTTCTTCAACAACTTCTTCTTTTACTTCTTCAGCTTCTTCAACTTCTGGTGTATCTTGTTCAACTACTGATTCAACATCTTCTTGTTCAGGTGTTTCTTCTACTTTGGGTGCTTCTTGTTCTTGATCTAGTTCTTCTTTAACTTCATCACTTGAAGGTGCATCTTCATTAGATGCATCTTCTTCGTTAAAGAATTGTATATTAAATATATATTCCATATCTATCTCCTTAGAATTTTAACCCTTCGTTTCTTGCTGCTTCTGCTAGTGCTTTAACTTTACCATGGTAAAGGTTGCCGCCTCTATCAAATACAACTTCATTAACACCTTTTTCAATTGCTTTTTTAGCAATGTCTGCACCTACCTTAGATGCATTTTCAATGTTGTTACCAGTTAGTTTTAATGTTAATGTTGAACTAGATGCAATAGTTGATCCAGTTTCATCATTAATAATTTGTGCGTAAATACCTTTGTTAGATTTTGAAACATTAAGTCTTGGTCTTTCATTTGTTCCTTCAACTTTTGCTCTAACTCTAAAGTGTCTTTTTTGTCTTTTCAATACTTTATTGTTTTTCATAATCTATTTAGCCGCCTTTCCAGCTTTTCTTCTAATGTATTCACCTTTGTATCTAATACCTTTACCACCATATGGTTCAGGTTTTCTATACGCTTTGATTTTAGCTGCAAATTCTCCAACTTGCTGCTTATCAATTCCAGAAATTTTTAATTCTGTGGGTGAAATTACTTCAGCTTGTAAGTGCGAAGGAACTTCAACCTCAACTTTGTGACTAAGACCTAATGAGAATATTAATTTAGTACCTTGTTGTTTAACATTGTACCCAACTCCTTTGATCTCTAGTTCTTTTACAAAACCTTCAGTTACTCCAGTTACCATTCCTTGTATAAGTGAATTAGTAGTACCGTGTAACATTCTTGTTTCTTTAATATCGTTTTCTCTTGTAGTAGTTACTTTACCATCAGCTTGGTTAACTGTGATTAGTGGAGAGAATGTGTTTTCAAGTTCTCCTTTAGGACCTTTTACAGTTACTTTTGTATTATCAATAGTAACTGTAACTCCTTCAGGAATATCAATAATTCTTTTTCCAACTCTTGACATAATTTACCTTCTTCCCTTGTTATCAAACAAAGGCCATTACCTCTCCACCAAGTTTTTGTTCCCTAGCTTTTGCATCTGTCATAATACCTTTTGGAGTAGATACGATTGCAACACCATATCCATTTAAAACTTTTGGCAAGTCTTGAGTTTTTGAATAAACTCTCATTCCAGGTTTACTAATTCTTTTTAAACCTGTAATTACTTTGTGTTGTCCCTTGTATTTAAGTGTAATAACAAGTTTCTTTTCAACGCCTTCGCCCATTACTTTAAAGTCAGTAATATATCCTTCTTCTAAAAGAAGTTGAACAATTGCTTGCTTTGTTTTTGAGTAAGGTGCTTCAACTTGTCTGTGTCTTCTCATATTAGCGTTTCTAATACGAGTTAATAGATCTGCGATTGGATCGTTTACCATATTATCATGACGCCTTTCTTACACCTGGGATTTCACCTTTGCTAGCCATATCTCTAAAACATATTCTACAAGTTCCAAATTTTCTCATGTAAGCATGTGGTCTTCCACATAGCTGACATCTAGTATAGTTTTGTGTAGAATATTTTTTATGTTTTCTTTGTTTAGCTATTTGTGATCTTTTTGCCATCTAGTTCTCTCCTCTTTTCATATTTGCAAAAGGCATTCCGAATTTTGCAAGTAACTTGTATGCATCTTCATTGTTTTTTGCAGATGTAACGATATTTATATCCATCCCTTTAATTAATCTTGTTTTATCAAGATCAACCTCAGGGAAGATGATGTGTTCTTTAATCCCTAGAGTATAGTTTCCTCTACCATCAAAGGCTTTGTGACTAACACCTCTAAAGTCTCTAATCCTAGGAAGTGAAATTGTAATTAACTTATCTAAAAAGTCATACATTTTCTCACCTCTTAGAGTTACTTTAACTCCAATAGGCATTCCTTCTCTAATTTTGAACGAAGCATTTGATTGTCTAGCAATTGTAGACACTGCTTGTTGTCCTGCTATTGCAGTTAATTCTGCAATACCTTCAGCAATTAATGATTTATCATTAACTGCTTTTCCAAGTCCCATGTTTATTGTTATTTTTTCTATCTTTGGAGTTTCCATTACTGATTTAACATTTAGTTCTTTAGCTAGCTCTGGTCTAATTGTTTCAGTATACTCTTTGTATAATCTTGCGTTATTTGCCATATCTATCTCTTTCCTAAATCTCCGAATCGTCTACCTTGGCGATTCTAATCTTTTCAGTATTTCCATTCTTGTTTTTTTGAACTTTGTACCCAACTCTAGTTGGTTTTTCTCCAGCTAGAATCATAACATTTGAAACATGTATTGGAGCTTCTCTTCTATCAAGGCCACCTTCTGGGTTTTGATGATCAGGTTTAACATGTTTAGTAACCATGTTAACTCCTTCAACAACAACTTTGTCGCCTTTAACAAATTGAACAACTCCTTCTTTACCTTTATCTTTTCCTGCTACTACCATTACTTTGTCATTTACTTTGATTTTCATTATAGTACCTCCTGAGCAAGAGAAACAATTTTGTTGTATCCCTTATTTCTAAGTTCTCTTGCAACTGGTCCAAAGATTCTTGTTCCTCTTGGATCTTGTCCTTCTGATTTCAGAAGTACAACTGCATTTTCATCAAATCTAACATATTCTCCAGTGTCTCTTTTAACACCTTGTTTAGTTCTAACGATTACAGCTTTAACAACTTGTCCTTTTTTAACCATTCCGTTTGGTGAAGCTTTTTTAACAGTACATACTACTACATCACCAATGTTTGTAAATTTTCTAACTGATCCACCTAGATTTCTAATTACTAGTACTTCTTTAGCACCTGTATTATCAGCTACTTTTAATCTTGATTCACTTTGTATCATATTACTTCGCTTCCTTTACTTCTAGTAATCTAAATGAAACAGTTTTAGATATTGGTCTAGTTGATTGAATAGTTACCACATCACCAACTTTAGCAACTTCATTTGCATCGTGTGCTTTAATCTTTGAAGATGATAGCACTCTTTTTCCATAAAGTTTGTGTGGTCTATAAGTATCTATTCTAACAGTAATAGTTTTATCCATTGCTGTTGATACAACTGTACCTTGCATTATTTTTCTTGTAGTATCTCTCATTATGCTTCTCCTTTAGAATCAGAATCTTCAACCTTTTCTGCTTGAACTGGAGCAGGTTCAGGTTTAGGTTCTTCTTTCTTTGGTTCAGGACTAGGAGTTGGATCTTGACTAGGTGCTTCAACCTTAGTCTCATCCTTCTCCTTTTTAGTTGGTTTTGGATCTTTCTTAGATTCAGGTTTAGTTTCTTTTTTAGAAACTACTTCAATGCCTTTTTCTTTTTCTTTCAAGACAGTGAAGATTCTTGCGATATCTCTTTTTGTAGACTTAATTAAGTGTGTTTCAGTTAATTGACCTGTTGAAGATTCAAATCTTAAAGCAAGCATCTTTCCTTTAAGCTCAGATATTAATTGTAGAAGTTCTTCTCTAGATTTTGATCTTAGTTCATTCATTTCCATAATTATTTACCTTCTTTCTTAAGTTCTTCTTGTTGCTCTTGTTTAGTTACAAACTTACATTTAACTGGAAGTTTGTGCATACCAAGTCTCATTGCTTCTCTTGCTCTTTCTTCTGAAACACCTGAAAGTTCAAACATTACCATACCTTCTTTTACAACGGCAGCGTGATGATCTACTGAACCTTTACCTTTACCCATACGAACCTCAAGTGGTTTCTTTGTAATAGGTAGGTGTGGGAATATTCTAATAGTTAGTTTCCCTTCCCTTTTAAGATATCTTGTAATAGCAATACGAGTAGCTTCAATTTGTCTTGCTGTAATTCAATTACCCTCTTGGGCAATTAAACCGTAATCACCAAATGAAATTGTAGTACCTCTTTTTGCTTTACCTTCATAAGATTGTTTAAAAGGTTTTCTATATTTTGCTTTTTTAGGTTGTAACATTATTTATCACCTCTTGGAGGTCTTGGCTTTCTTGGACCTCTTGGTTTAAACTCTCTAGGTTTTGGTGCAGTTGGTTCTTTTGCATAACCACTAAGCACTTCACCTCTTGATATTCAAACCTTTACCCCAAACACACCATAAGTAGTGTGTGCTAGAGCAAGAGCGTAGTCTACATCTTGTCTTAATGTTTGAAGTGGGATTTGACCTTCTGAGTAACCCTCTGTTCTAGCCATATCAACTCCATTAAGTCTTCCTGAGATTTGAGTCTTAATACCTTTAGCTCCAGATCTCATAGTATTTCTAATTGCTCTTTTTTGAGCCATTCTAAATGAGGCTCTGTTTTCTAGTGCAAAAGCAATTTCGTTTGCGACAACTTTAGCGTCTAGTGCAGGATTTTTTAGTTCATACACATCAACTTCTATTTTAATGTCTTTGTTTCTGATGATCTTAGCAATGTCTCTTTCGATGACTTTGATATTTTCACCATTTTCACCTAGCATTACACCAGGCTTAGAAGTGTTGAATTTAACTTTAATTGAATTTGTAGTTCTATCTATTTCAATTAATGAAAGTCCTCAAGCTTTTTGATTTTTATTAAAGTGGTTTCTAATTTTTCTATCTTGAACTGCATAAGTAGCTCAATCTTTATTATTAGTTGGATAGTATCTAGACTTTCAGTCTTTTACTATTCCAGTTCTCATTGCATTTGGGTTAGCTTTTTGTCCCATAATTAGTTACCTTCCTCTTTCTTAGGTTCATCTTCTTTAACTTCTTCAATTACTTTTTCTACTTTCTCTTCTTTTACTTCTTCTACTTTTGGTTCTTCTTTTTCAACAGGATCTATTATCTTTTCTTCAACAACAGGTTCTGGTGCTTTTTCTTCTACCTTAGTTTCTTTTACTTCCGGCTTAGCTTCTTTTTCAACAACTGGTGTTTCTTTTTCTACTTTAGCCTTTTGTTTTTTGGGTTTTGGTTTTTCCTCTACCTTTGTTTCTTTTACTTCCGGCTTAGATTCTTTTTCAACCTTTGCCTTAGTTTCTTTTTTCTCAGTAACTGGTTTTACAGTTTCTTTGACATCTTTTGATTCTTCTTTTTTAACTTCTTCTTTTTTAGGTTTACTTGCTTGTGCTGCTTTAGCTGCATCAAGTTTGTTTTTCCCATAATCATCAACCACAGTTATATTAATGTGTGCAGTTCTTTTTGAGATTCTATCAGCTCTACCTTTAGCTCTTGATTTATATCTCTTGATTGTTGGGCCTTCAGTTGCTAGCGCTTCTGTTACAACTAGGTCTTCTGCCATCATTCCGTGGTTTTCAGTTGCGTTTGCAACAGCTGATTTAAGTACTTTCTTGGCGATTGGGGCTGCTTTTCTTGTGGACAGGTCAAGGATAGCAAATGCTTCCTCTATTTTTTTGTATCTAATAAGTCTTAAAACTTCATTTGCTTTTCTGTTTGAAATTCTAATTGTCTTTGCTTTTGCTTTAGCTTGCATAATCTATTTCCTTATTTCTTCTTCTTATCATCACCATGTCCACTAAAAGTTCTTGTTGGTGCAAATTCACCAAGCTTGTGCCCTACCATATCTTCGGTAACAGTTACGTTAACAAAGCTTCTTCCATTATGTACTTGGAAAGTTAGTCCTAAAAAGTTGGGGAAAATTGTAGATCTTCTAGATCATGTTTTAATTGGTTTTCTTGTATTACCACTTGAAACAGCTGCTTCAACTTTTTTCATTAAGTGTTCATCACAAAATGGACCTTTTTTAAGCGATCTTGCCATATTCTATTTGTTCCCCTTTCTTGTTCTAACAATATACTTGTTAGATTGTTTTTTCTTGTCTCTTGTTTTAACACCAAGAGCTTTTTTCCCTCATGGAGTCATTGGTGAAGGTCTACCAATTGGTGACTTACCTTCTCCCCCTCCATGTGGGTGATCATTAGGGTTCATAACTGAACCTCTAACAGTTGGTCTAATTCCTCTATATCTTGTTCTACCAGCTTTACCTCATCTAACAAGATTGTAAGATGGATTTGAAACAGTTCCGATTGTTGCAAAGTTTGTTGCAAGTATCTTTCTCATTTCACCAGAAGGCATTCTAACAATTACATACTTTCCAGTTTCATCAAGACCAAGTCTTTGAGCTGAAGTACCAGCTGATCTAACTAGCTCTCCACCTTTTCCTGGTTTTAACTCAATGTTGTGAATAACAGTACCTTCAGGCATGTTAATTAATGGCATTGAGTTACCAGATTTAACTGGAACTTTTTGACCAGCTAAAATTTGTTGTCCTACTTTCATATCATCTGTAGCGATAATATATCTTTTTTCACCATCGGCATAGTTTATAAGTGCAATGAATGCTGATCTGTTTGGATCGTATTCAATTGACTTAACTTTACCTGGTACATCATGTTTGTTTCTTTTAAAGTCAATAATTCTATACTTTCTTTTTACTCCGCCACCTTTGTGTCTAACAGTAATAGATCCAGTATTATTTCTACCTGCGTGTTTCTTTTTAACATCTAGAAGAGATTTTTCAGGAGTTGTATCAGGTGTTAAAACTTTTTTGTAATCTATTACAGATGAGTTTCTTCTACCTGGTGATGTTGGTTTATATTTCTTAATTGCCATAATCTATTCTCCTTACTTCTTCCCAGCTTCTTCCATGATCTTTTCAGTATCAATGATTTGTCTTGCTTTTTTCTTTGGTTTCTCTTCATTGTTTTCAACACCATCAGAACCATAAATAGGAATTGATCCTTCAGATAATGTAACTATTGCTTTTTTATATCCTGGAGTAAATCCAGAATATCTTCCTACTCTTTTTGCTTTCTTAGGATAGTTTTGGATATTTACTTTTCCTACTTTTGCATTTGATGCACTAAAGATTGTTTCAATTGCTCTTTTAACATCTGTTTTAGTTGCTCTTTTATCAACTTCAAACGTATAAATGTTTGCAGGAAGACTGTTTGCACTTTTTTCAGTTATTAATGGTTTTTTAATAATATCATTTATATTCATTATGCTAGTCTCCCTTCAATAGATGAAATTGTTTCTGGAGTCATAATAATAACTTCAGAGTTTAAAACATCATCAAGTAAAATATCTTCAGTAGTAATAACTAAAACATTTGGAAAGTTTCTAGCTGAAAGATAAGTATTGTATGCTTCTTCTTCTGGTTGAAGTACAAGCATTACTTTTCTTTCATTAATTTCCAAGTTCTTCATCATTGCATTGAAGTCTTTTGACGATGGTGTCTTAAAGTTAACCGAATCAATTAATTTAATTGATTCTGATTTAGCTTTAGTAGATCATCCTGATTTTAAAGCAAGGTTTTTTACTTTCTTATTAATCTTAAGTTCGTAGTTTTTATTTGGTGTAGGACCAAATACAATTCCACCACCTCTTCATTGAGGAGATCTAATTGAACCTTGTCTTGCATTACCAGTACCCTTTTGTCTTCAAGGTTTTCTACCACCACCAGCAACTTCTGTTCTAGTTTTAGTAGAGTGTGTTCCTTGTCTTAAAGAAGCTCTTTCTGAAAGAACAAGGTCAAACATTGCTTGGTTATGTGGTTCGATACCAAATACAGAATCATTTACATCATGAGTTGAAACTTCTTTACCAAGTACATTAAAAACTTTCATCTGAGCCATTATTCTTCCTCCTTAGATTCTTCTTTTGCTTTAGCCTTCTTCTTCTTAGGTTCTTCTTCCTCTTCAGCTTCTGGCTTGTTAATATCTGCAGCTTTTTCTACTGCTTGTTCAGCTGCAGCAACATCTTTAGCTGCTTGTTTTTCAGCTTCTGCTTTAGCTTCTTCTTTTGCTTCTTCAATTTCTTCTTCAGATTTACCTGCTGCTTCAGCTTCTTTTTGAGCTGCTGCTTCTGCTTTTTGAGCTTCAGCTTGAGCTTTTACTTCAGCTTCTTTTAGTGCTTCTTCAGCTGCTTCTTTTTCAGCTTTAGCTGCAGCTTTTGCTTCAGCTTCTGCTTTTTCAGCAGCTAATCTTTCAGCTTCTGCTTTTCTTGCATCGACTACATTGATTGCTTCTTTTGGTTCTGTTTTCTTAATTGAATTTTTGATAACAACAAATCCCTTATTAGGACCAGGTATTGATCCTTTGATAATAATTGCGTTGTTTTCTAAATCTATACCTACGATCTCAAGGTTTTGAACAGTAACTGTTCCAGCACCCATGTGACCAGGCATGTTACCACCTTTTCAAGGTGTTTGAGCAATAGTACCAACTGAACCAGTTCCACGGTGATATTTAGATCCGTGTCCCATTGGTCCTCTTGATTGGTTATGTCTCTTAATTGAACCAGCAAATCCTTTACCTTTTGATGTACCTGTTACATCAACGAATTCACCGGCGTTGAATATGTCAGCATTAATTGTTTGACCCAATTCAAAGCCTTCCATATTTCTAATTTCTTTTACAAAATACTTAGCTGATGTATTAGCTTTTTTAGCTAATGCAAGCTCTGATCTTGTAGCTCTATGATCTTTTTTATCTTCTACTCCAAGTTTAATAGATGTATATCCATCAGTTTCTTTTGTCTTAACTTGTAGAACTGCATTTGGTTTTACTTCAACTACAGTTACTGGATATGCCTTACCTTCTTCTGAGAAAGCAGTAGTCATTCCAGCTTTTCTACCAAGAATACCTTTTCTTGCCATTAAATGTTGCATGAAAGTTTACTCCTAAAGTTTAATCTCAATCGAAACGCCTGTTGGAACTTCAACTCTTTGAAGTTTATCCATTGTTTCTGGTGTAGATTTCACGATACCAATAAGTCTTTTGTGAGTTCTTAACTCATATTGTTCTCTAGACTTTTTGTTAACGTGTGTAGATCTTAGAATTGTGAAAAGTTCTCTTCTAGTTGGTAGCGGAACAGGTCCATATATTTCAGCACCTGTTGCTAAAGCAACTTTGACTAGCTTTTCTGCTGCAGCATCGATTAACTTTGAATCGTATGACTTTAGCTTTATTTTGATTGCCTTATCTTTTGCCATAAGGTTCCTTTCTAAGCTCTCGCTTTATGTTTATTTATTATAAGCCTTCTAACATACAGTGAAACTGTATACTTATATTTATTCAGTTTGTATATATTAGGCATTATTTCTTACTTTTCCAGAGCTATTTTAATTGCGCTATAAGCTTTGGATTGTAAGAACATTTGTTAAAAAAATTCGAATTTGTATGAACATATTTTACCACTAATATCAGTGTTCATTTATAGATGTCTCATACACTCATATATTAACACTTTGACCCAAAAATAAAAGGCATTTTTTGCCTTTTTTACCTGTCTATATTCCTAGGTCAACTAGTCCTCTAATTGTGTCTACTCCGAGTATTTTTACATCAATTTTTTGACCAATCTTATATATATTTTTCTTGTCTTTTGAAACTAATTGATACTTCTCTTCATCCTGGAAATATTCTTCATCTCCTAATGTTTCAATTCTGATTAATCCATGAACTAAATTGTCTAATTCAACAAACATTCCGAATTTTTGAATTGAAACAATTCTTCCAGTTGTTTTATTTCCAATTTGATCAGACATAAATCTAGATTTTTTAATATCCATCAACTTTCTTTCTGAAGCCATTGCATTTCTTTCTTTATCAGAAGTTGATTTAGCAAGATATTCAATAGATTTTGCTTCTTCTTCTACATCTTCTTTGCTTGCGCCATCAATAATATATTTTTTAACTAATCTATGAACAATTAAGTCTGGATATCTTCTAATTGGTGATGTGAAATGTAAATAGTTTTTAAGTCCTAGAGCATAATGTCCTTCGTTTGAGTTAGAATACACTGCTTTTTCCATAGTTTGAATTAAAAATCTTTTTAAAATCATTTCATAATCTTTACCTTCAACCGAAGTAACAAAGTCCATTAGATCTTTAGACTTAATTTTTTCAACTGATTTATTTATCTCTTCCCCAAATACTTTTCCAAGGTTTATAAACTCAATTAAGTTCTCTTCTTTTGGTTTATCATGTACTCTATATATTCCTGGGAAACCATTTGAATCCAATTCTTTTGCAACTACTTCGTTTGTAATAACCATAAGATCTTCAATCATCTTTTCTGATGGAGTTTGATATTTTATATCAATCTTAGTTGGGAATCCATTTGAATCAAGTGAAATTTTTGTTTCAGGTAATGAAAAATCAATCATTCCGTCTTTTATCTTTTGTTCTCTTAAAGCTAAAGAAAGTTTATAAGCATCATTAATCATTTCTGAAAGTTCTTTGTTGTCTCTTAGTAATTCCTTAGACTCAAAGAACTTGTCAACCTCAGAAT
>JAAUXY010110957.1_pt1 | contig 12151 bp, 12 predicted proteins | sample 7278121 | NCBI WGS metagenome assembly JAAUXY01 (sample SAMN14350117, study PRJNA611818) | marine sediment metagenome | isolation source: surface marine sediment (1.8m) | place: French Polynesia: Moorea | collected 2018-08 | reverse complement strand
GTCAGAACGAACAACGCCAGTCCCATGTTTAAAAATGAGAATAGATTTTGTAAATACACAGTTTTGATCGGTGATTTTTCAAGGGGCAGGACCTTAAAATTATAAACGTAAATGACCACTAGGGCGGCAATTAGAAAAATCTGTGTCCACTGGGTTTGGTCGCGCAGGAAGGTTTTGATTTCCTTGACTGTAAAAGATTTTATTGAACCCGGCAGAAAATTAAACATGCGATCGCCGATGACGTTGCTTTTAAATAGGCGGGCGGGGGCATTCTGCGTTTTGGAAAATCCCTTAAAATAAATTGCATCGGCAAGTAAAATCAAGGTCAATACCATCACTCCGGCAAAGCTCAAAGACAGAGCCGAGAAAAATAAGCTGTTGCCGATCGCACCGGCAAGCGCGGATCGGATGCTGTCATAGACCCAGCTGCTAGGCAAAAACGGTGACGACGGTGTTTGCAGCGAGGTGATATAGACCATAACGGTGTCAAAAACTTCCGGGTCAACGAGCAGTTCCGGCTGTGAAAGGCGGATGGCCAAATAGATGACCACAAAAGATAGAATCCCCATGAGAATAAAGACACTTTTCATGCGCGTGGCGGGGATGAAGATGACCGCCGTCATCACTAGCAGCGTGCTAACGGCCGATGCGATGACAGCCAGACAAAGCATCGCAATGATGGCATTTAAATAGTAATAAAGGCCGGTTTGATAAACGATGCCATAGGAGATGAGCACCGGCAGGGTATAAATGATGACCATCCAGGCGCTGTCTATGGTGCTGTCGATCCAGCGTGTGATGAAAATTTTATAGCTTGAAACCGGCAAAGAATGAACCAGCAAAAGATCGCGGGATAGATAGAGTTTGGAAAGGGATGTGAGGATACTGCTGAATAAAAGCAGGGCAAAAGACACTACTAGCATCATGGACAACAATTTATAACCCAGGATGTCACCGATATCTTCAATGCCCTTAAAATAAACCAAAACCCGCCAGGAAACCGCAAATATACCGCACCAAAAAAGCAGGCCGATGGTGCCGAGCAAAAAGAATCGGGCGCCGCCATTACCGTTCGCTCTTGATAACCCGCGATTCTTTAGCGGCCAGATGCGGGGTTTAAATAGGGTCAGAACTTCGTTCATTATTCTCGCTGCTGGCGACTGGCTTCTGGCTGCTCGCTAAACCCTTCGAGCAGCCCTCCGTCGCTCCTTTATTAACTGTAATGCACTCGATAACCCAGTTACCATTTGTCAAAAAACCAAAAGTCGGCACTCATATGGAAGCAGCTTTCGACTAGTTAGCAATATCTTATAATTTCAAACCTGAATTGAGCGCTTGTCGAGGTTGCCGCAGCTACACGGCAGATGTCGTTTCGCTATAGTATACTATGCGGAACGGCATCTAACACAGTAGATGCGGTAAGATCGGCAAGCCCCTTAGGGTTTCAAATTTTAAAACAGAATTCGATAGAATTCCTTAAAATAATGTTATTTATCTTTTTGAAATTTGAAACGATCATTCAGGTTTGGAGACGTTGTTGGTTAGATTTAAAAACACTTGCTCCAGGTCGGCCTCGCTAACATTGGCCGCCCGTTGCAATTCCTGGGTTGTGCCAGTGGCAATTAAGCGACCTTTGTTAATCACTCCGATCCGATCGCAGGTATCCTGGGCAACCTTGAGGGTATGCGTCGACATGAAGACAGTTACCCCGTCGCTGGCCAGTTTTCGGAAAAGCGCTTTGACCATTATGATGGCCGCCGGATCGAGCCCCACCATGGGTTCGTCTACGATAATCACCTCTGGTTCATGCAGTAGCGCGGCTGACATGATCAGCCGTTGTTTCATGCCATGGGAATATGATTCAATCAGTTCATCCGCCCAGTCGGCCAGCGAAAAATTTTTAAGGATCCCATAAGCGCTTGCCTGAAATGTTTCCTCCGGTACGCCGTACAAATCGGCGGTGAATTTCAGAAATTCCAGGCCGCTGAGTTTTTCGTAAAGATACGGTCGATCGGGAATAAAGCCGATTTTACTTTTGGCTTTTTCAGGTTCGTCCTGCATGTTGATGCCGGCAATGGATACCGTGCCTTTTGTAGGCTCCAGTATTCCACTCATCATCTTAATGGTGGTGGTTTTTCCGGCGCCGTTGGGGCCGATAAATCCGAATACTTCCCCTTTTTGAACGCTAAGATTCAGATCATGGACTGCTTCAAAATCGCCGTATTTTTTTGTCAGGTCATTTAGTTCAATCATAATATTAAATGCTAAGGTATTATACGTATTATAGCATAGTTCTGCGGAACTTTTTCCAAATTCGAGTGCAAAAGAAACAGTCCGTTGTTTGTGGTCCATTGCCCGTAGCGACGGACCAAAGACTACGCGCAACTAACTACGAACTAATTTAAGACCGTCAACTGGATTTTACCAATGAGCCCCATGATATCCAACTGCCGCTCCGGTGATCCGGTTGCAAAACGCAGGTGGCTGACATCAGCCGGCAGCTGGCCGAAAACGGCATCGACAGTGACCCATCGACCTAAATACATAAGGTTCCAGGCATGATAGTAAAAGCGGCCTTTTAAATAGACCAATCCGGCCTCGATACGGGTGGGGATTCCGGCTGCGCGGCCCAACGCTGCAAGCAAGACGGCGTGTTCATTGCAATCACCGATTTTATTTTCAAGTGTGGATAGGGCATCGGGCAGCGACAAGACCGGCCGCTTTTCGATATGGGTGTTGACCCAATTGAGTAGCTGTTTGGCTCGGGTTAACGGGTCGGCTTCAGGATAATTTTTTAAAATTTCCTGGACTAGCTCCTGGATCTTTTGGTGGTCGGATTGGATGAAGGGTCCGGGTTTTAAAAATATTTTTTCTAACGCTGTCAGATTTTCAACTTTAAACTTTGGGGCCAGATCGTTGAGCACTTCTTTTTTAACGGTCAGCACCTGTCCCTTAAGGGTTTGTCGTCCACCATTGAGTTGCAGGTTTTTAAGCGGTATGCCCTCAATTTTGACCTGTAGTTTCTTGAGGGCGTCAATATTTTCAAACTGGATATTGGAGGCCACCGAAGCAAATTTTGTCAGATCTTGGCTAGATTGAATGGCCAACCCATTCAGGGCGTCTTTGCGGTCGGTCTTTACCAAGCTAATGCCCAGCAGTCCTTTTTCCTTAATGATATCGCCGTTTTCTCCAATCCAGGCCAGTTGTGATACCCCTTTGAAATTCATCGAAATTCTTGTAGCTGTCTGATCGATCCCGCCGACCTCAATGCGCTCGGGGCCGATGACCTCAGCAATAACATCCACCTGGCCCATGGAAGCCGGATCGAAAATCGTAAACGCGTATTTGTCACCGGTCTGCAGATCGGTGGCGGCGACGGCATCCATAATGCCGTTCATCACATAAAGCTTATCATTGATAGGTATATCCAACCTGCGACTTGAACCGGCACTTTGGGTTGTTACATGCAGGATTTTTCCGTCAACAGCGCCTTGCACAGAAAAGTGAAACCGGCCAGAACTGATTTCAAAATCAAGCTCCTGAAGTGTAAAATCCGAATTTAGCCGGCTTTTGGTGTTTAGACTGATATTCTGGACCATGCCCATGGTATTGATGCGCATGTGAACGGTTTGGGTCAGTCGGTAGCCGGTCGGGTCTGTGTTAAACCGGGTGTGGGAAAAGCCGATTTTGCGTTTATCTTGGAAAATATTCATCCAGGTGTTGCGTTCCGAGACCGAATTGATCGCGGTCAGGGAAAGCGAACGCGGCTGATAAAAAATTTTTTCCAATATCCCCAGACGTATGCTGAAAAGCACAGCAAACACCACTGTAAAAATACTGCCGGCAATCCAGAATGTTTTGGATTTATGCACAATCATGTCTAAAATTTTAAAGGATGATAGTTGGTCTGTCAAACTAGGCGGGTCAGAAGTTCAAAGATTTTGCCGTGGAAACTGTCTGCGGTTCATGATAAGTAAACTGTGGTTATGCAAAAGGAGAGACGCAATGGTATCCGAAAACGACATTGCCGGGCTGCCCGTCGCGAATTACGATTCTGATCGTAAAGGCATATTTATCCATAAAAACGAATTATCCGAAAGCCGTTTTAAACCGGGTGACCGTTTTGTGCTCAAGGTCGGCCGGCAGGATCTTTTTGCCATCACCATAGTTAGAAATGATAAAGGTGATATCGTTTTTGATAAAAATGGAATCTTTATCAAGCGGACCCGCAGGATCGATATTTTGATGGGCGGTCTTTACGATGACTTTGTCCTGTACATAGATACCGACAGGCCGGGCACCATTAAAATAAGACCCCGGGAAGCGGTAATCAAAAACAATTACATGTAGGGATGCTTTTGAATGAGGAGGCGTTGATGGAATGCAGAACCGAGAAAAATCTTCAAAAATGCAATTGCAGTTATGAACCCTGTCCGCGCAAGGGAAATTGCTGCGACTGTTTAAGCTATCATCTGGCCAGTCGGGAGCTACCCGCTTGCTGTTTTCCGAATGACAGAGAGCGTACCTTTGACCGTTCATTTGAGCATTTCGCCCGGTTGGTGGCGGAAAACCGGGTTTAAAGTGACTGTGTCCGGTTTTAAAAATTGCTCAAATGTGAGGGACAAAAAATCATCCTACAGGATGAACATTTTAACACATCATTTTTATGCGCGTGACACCCTGGTTGTAGCCCGGGATTTGTTGGGCAAAAAGCTTGTCCGTAAAACCAAAGGCCATATGTTAAATGGTCTGATTTGTGAGACGGAAGCATATGTGGGTACAACTGACAGCGCCAGCCATGCCTTCCGGGGCAGAACATCGCGCAATGCAGTCATGTTCGGTCGCGCTGGGATCGCCTATGTGTATTTTGTTTATGGAATGCACTATATGCTGAACATCGTCACCGAGGAAGAAGAAAATCCCTGTGCCATTCTTCTACGGGCGATTGTGCCGCATGAGGGTCTCAAGACCATGCAGCGTTATCGCGGCAGAATCGGCAAAGATCTGACCAATGGTCCGGCCAAATTGTGCCAGGCATTGGCCGTCGACAAAGCCTTAAACGGATGGGATCTTACAGCCGGCCGCAAATTATGGGTGGAGGCGCAGCCATCGATACCGAAGCGATTTATTCAAAAAGGCCCCCGCATCGGAATTGATTATGCCAAGCCAGCCGATAGGCGTGCCGCCCGCCGCTTCTGGGTCGATGAGAAATATATCGATAATTTGGTTTTATCTTAATTAAACTGGTTTCAGAAGCTTTAGATTTTGTTCGAGGACCAGGCGGGATTCAGTTCAAAAGTGGAGCGTACACGATAGTATGTGAGCATTTTGAATTGGATCCTAACGCAGTCATCGGACAAAATGTGAAATTTATGAAACCAGTTTGAAGGAGGGAGAAATGGCTTTAGATCCCGGCATAGGCTATGCCATCAAGGCGACGATATCCGACGTAAAAGGGACTTGCGATGCAGGTCATCAAAAAGGCGAAAGCTTTGAAATCAGTTGCTTTAGCGCCGGGGGGCTTTGTGGTTGGTTTTATCATGATATTTTTCCCAGTCTGCAGACATTTCAATTCGGCGGCTCTTTGCCGTGGTGGAAGGGCGATACCATTGAATTGCAATGCCCGGATCATCTTAATCTCGTGACCATCCAGCTGGAACGCAGCAAACGGACCTAATGTAAAACACCTAATGGCAGATATGTTTGCGGCACGCGTTCATACAGCCGGCTGAATCGATTCCAGTCCACTGGAGCGGTGGAGAAAAAATGGCAAAGATCGTTTACGGCGTTTCCGGTGAGGGGTCAGGCCATTCATCCCGATCCCGCGAAATGCTCACCCATCTTCAGGGTTTGGGGCATGCGGTGAAGGTTGTCAGCTATGATCGCGGCTATGCCAACCTCAATGCTGATTTCGATGTATTCGAAACCGAGGGGCTGCATATTGCCAGCCTCGACAACCGAGTTTCAAAAGTTAGAACATTCACCGACAATTTGAAGCGTCTACCCGAAGGACACAAAAAGCTCCAGTCCCTGCGGAAAGATGTTTTCAAAAAATTTAAACCCGACTGCGTCATCACTGATTTTGAACCCATGACCGCATATCTGGCCAACCATTACGATCTTCCGCTGATCACCATCGACAACCAGCACCGCCTGCGGTACATGTCCTATCCCTGCCCGGCCCGCTTGCAAGCCGAGCGCAAAATGACCAAGACCATTATCCGGGCTATGGTGCCGCGGCCGGATGTGTCTTTGGTGACCACTTTTTATTATGGCGAGCCTAAAAATCACCGCCCATTTTTCTTTCCGCCGATTCTGCGACAGGCGGTTTTATCCCTGCAAACAACCGTTGGGGAGCATATTATCGTTTATCTGACCAGTGGTTTTGAATCCTTCCTGAAAAGATTAAAATCATTTACACGAGAATCTTTTATTGTTTACGGGGCAGAAAAAGAGGGGACTGTTGGGCATTTACAGTTTAAACCATTCAGTAAAACCGGCTTTCTTGCAGACCTGGCTTCCTGCAAGGCCGTTATGGCAACAGCGGGCTTTACTCTGATGACCGAATCCTTTTACCTGCGCAAGCCTTACCTGGCACTGCCCATGCGGGGGCAATTTGAGCAAGAAATTAACGGATTTTTGCTGGCGCACTTAAAATACGGTGTTAACTTACGGCGCCCGACCTCAGAAGCCGTTGGTCATTTTCTGTACCGGATACCGGATTTTACTGAAAGCTTGAAAACCTATGCAGCTCAGGACAATAGGGCCATTAAAGCCAAACTCTCCGAGCTGCTGGATGATAACGGCGCGCTTGCCAGGGATTTTCACAGTAAACGGATGCGCCTGATTCCCTGATTCGGTCGTCCTAAACCTTTAAGTTCGATATCGGTGACTCAACGAAAGGAAGGCAATGGTGTTCAATAAATTCAGTTCTTTGTTGGTCGCAGCGACCCTCATTTTTGGGATGGTGATGATGGTAGCTTGTGCAACACCAGGCCCAGCCAAACCAATTGAAACCGTATTACCGCCACCGAATGAAGTCGCTTCGTCATCCGGCTGGTGGTATGCTCGCTTTCGCATACACTGGCCGGCGGAGGCGCCGGTTGAATGGCATAGGGATTTATTGATTGCAGATAAAATCGTTGCCCCGATTCTTTCAAAATACAAGGATGACATTCGTCTTTGGCGAGTTCACCGCCGGGCCGTGCGCGATGAAACCGGCCATCAGTTTAGTTTTATATTTTATGCTGCAGCCGAAACAGCTTACCAGGTTTTCAATCAGATGCAGGCCAATGAATTGCTGGCCAAGATGAGATCTGCCGGCGTCATCACTGAAGACCGTTATGATAGCCTGGAGAACAACACCCGACCCCGGATCGAGGACACCAGCGACCCGGGCTGGCCGCCGTCAATTCAACGCACTTGGCCTTACTATATAATGGGCGCTAGTCAAATGTGGCTGAATTTAGTCAGCGAGACGGCTGCTGATATGCCGAGGGTATACAGTCCGCTGTCGCTGCAAGAAATTGAGCAGCAGTATAAAAAAGTAGCAGCTCAGATTGACGCCCTTTGGGAGGAAGAGGCCCAGCATGCCTTTTTGCACCATCTCAGCGGCTTGTTTGGTTACCGGGAAATCACTTTTTACGACAAACGCAAATTGCAGTTTTAATGTTGCTGAAAGGAAGTGCCGATGAACTATATCTCCGCCAAAAAAATCTATACCGGAAAAAAAGTCCTTTCTAATGCAAATGTCATTTTTAGCGGCAAAACGATCAACGCTGTTTCAAAATCAAAAAGGGGTCGCTGCCTGGAAGACTGTGCAGTTATAACGCCCGCCTTTGTTGATCCGCACAGCCACATCGGTATGGAACGGGCTGGTGAGCCGCAGACTGAAGGAGAAGCCAACGAACATCAGGATTCGATTCTGACCTTAACCGATGCGCTGGATTCGATTCAAATGGACGACAAGTCCCTCAAAGATGCGGTCCAAATGGGCGTGCTGTATTCATGTGTGCTGCCCGGCAGCGGAAATATTATCGGTGGCCATTCAGCAGTCATCCGCAACTATGCGGCGTCCAGCACGGACGCTTTGATCACCCGCGCAGGGTTGAAAGCGGCGTTTGGATATAACCCCATGAAAACGAAAGATTGGAAAGGCAAGCGCCCCACGACCCGCATGGGCGCCATGGCCATGCTACGCAGCCGTCTGGATGAGGTGCGGCAAAAAATGCGACAATATAACAGAGCCAGGGGCAGCAAAAAGCAAGACATTGTCTTTTCAGCCGAAGACAGGGTGTTGCGGGATTTGTTGAGACGCAAGCTGCGCCTGCGGGCGCATGTCCATAAAATCGATGATATTGCAGCGCTTTTGAGACTGATTGATGACTTTAAAATTGATGTTACCGTTGATCACGCCGGTGATGTCCATCGACCGGACCCCTTTCTGGAATTAAAAAAACGCAAAATCCCTGTTGTTTACGGTCCGATTGATTCATTTGCTTATAAAGTTGAACTGAAACACGAAGATTGGCGCAACGTACGCCATCTAATGGTATCAGGGGTGAAATTTGGCCTCATGACCGATCATCCGGTCACCTTGGCCCGTCAGCTCCTATTGCAAACCCGCTGGTTTATACGCGCCGGTCTATCCCGGCAACAGGCCATTGAATTAATTTCACGCCGCAACGCTCAAATTATCGGAATCGATGCGCTCATCGGCACGCTGCAGAAAGGAAAATGGGCCTCATTCGTTTGTTGGAATGGGGATCCTTTTGATCTGACCAGCTACCCGGTGGCAGTCTACGGCGAGGGGCAGCTGCTATATTCGGCATCGTGACAATGTTGTCGGGGTTCTTTTTCCTTGCCGTCATCTAAAAATCAGGTTTCAGCTCTAAGTAGGTTTCAGGTGTCAGGTTTCAGGCCTTCGGTGGCCAATGTCGAATCTTTGCTACTCCGTCGGCATAACGGTCACATTTTTTCATTTCTTTCAGATTTTAGTCCTAAGTTCCCTGACACCTGACACCTGAACACTGACACCTTATATTGTAAACCCATTCAAGCACAGAAGCGTCTAAGAATACGGTAATCCAAATAAAATACAAAGGAATTGATCATGACGAAGCATGACCAACGTGTAGCTCTGGTGACCGGCGCAAACCGGGGTATTGGCTACACCATTGCAAAGGGACTGGCCGAAGGGGATATAATGGTGGTTTTGGGCGCCCGGGACGCTAAAAAAGGTGCGGCTGCCGCTTCAAAACTGCAAAGCGAAGGGCTGACGGCCTATTTTGAGCTGCTGGATGTGACAAGTGAAAAAAGCATTCAGGCCGTGGTGGCGAATATCCAAACCCGATTCAACCGGTTGGACATTCTCATTAATAATGCCGGAATTTTGATTGACGGCGACGCGCATACACTCAATGTTAGCCAGGATATCTTACTTAAAACATTGCATACCAACGTCTTAGGACCTCTGATGCTGTGCCAGTACTGTATCCCGCTGATGAAAGCGGGCGGCTACGGTCGCATTGTGAATATGAGCAGCACCCTGGGCTCCTTGGCGGAAATGACCGATCCAGATTCGGGATATGCCGGGGTTGAAACACCGGCCTATCGTCTTTCCAAAGCGGCACTAAACGCTATTACAGCGCTTGTGGCCAAAAAAGTCCGCCATGAAAACATTCTGGTAAATTCGGTATGTCCGGGTTGGGTGCGGACCGATATGGGCGGCGACCAGGCACCTTTGACCCCTGAACAAGGCGCCGATACGCCGTTATGGTTGGCAACATTACCCGATGACGGGCCCACGGGAGGCTTTTTTACGGAACGTCAACAGATTTCATGGTAATCTTAAGTGCCGCATCAAAAGAGGTGACCCGAAAGTGCCGCACCAAAAGAGGTGACCCGAAGCGCTGGGCATATCAGTCTTGCAAAACTAATTTCGATGGATATAATAGGTAAAAGTAAATGGGTGTTATGCACGCCGAACCATTTCGGGATATAACCAAGGAGGAAAGAATGACCAAACACCGTATTCTTTTAAAGCTAGGCGTCATTTTCATTTTCGCCGCATTTTTCATGGTGGCCAATGCTGGCGATGTGGATCCCAAGTTAATGAAAGGCTGGGAGGTCGGCAGCGAATACAATAATCACTATGATGTACGTGAATTCGAAAAAATCAGGGCCTGGTTTATACGCGCAAAAAAAGTCATCCCCATGCCGGGGATGTCGCCGGCAACTGTTGTGGAGGTGCTCGAAGGAGCTGAAACTATTGAGGTACATCTCTGCCCGACCTGGTATCGCAAACCCAGCGACATCAAGCTGAAAAAAAACGAACGCATCAAAATCAAAGGCGTTTGGGCTGAAATTGACGGCAAAGATGTATTTATGGCATCAAAGATAAAAAAAGATCCCAACACCGAAATCATCAAAGTCCGCCTGACGAAAGATGGAACGCCATTTTGGACGATGACACCCGAACGACTTGCTTGGGAAAGTCTGCCGGATGAAGAAAAAGAAGCGCGCATTGCCAAAGGGGAAAAACCACCCAGCTAAACAAAATCTAAGTAAAAATTAACGACGATGGCACATCGAAATTGGCATCCCGGCGAATTGCTTGAACTTTCAGGTTTTTTTTGGAAAACCTGTACATTGCATGCAGCCGTTAAGCTGGACGTATTTACCTGCCTGGGCGATGAACCGTTGGCCAGCGATGCAGTGGCAGCCAAGCTTAAAGTTGCGCCGGATGCCATTCAACGGTTGCTGAATGCATTGGTGGCCATGGAGCTGCTGGGTAAAGCCGCTGATCAATATGTGAACACACCCGCGAGCAAAACCTTTCTTTCCAAAGATTCTCCACAATATCTCGGCAACATAATCATGCATCACCACCATCTGGTGGAATCCTGGGCCCAGCTGGATCAGTCCATTCAGACCGGAAACCCGATCGGGCAGCGGTCATCCTTTAACGATGAAGAACGGCGAGAGAGTTTTTTGATGGGCATGTTTAACATGGCCATGCAGGTGGCGCCGATGCTCGTTCCAAAAATTGATATGTCCTCGTGTCGTCACCTGCTTGACCTGGGTGGCGGTCCTGGTACCTATGCGATTCACTTTTGCCGTCAAAATCCCGGTTTAAAAGCCACTGTTTTCGATCTGCCCACCAGCCAGCCATTTGCCGAAAAAACCATCCAACGCTTTGATCTGTCAGATCGAATTGATTTTCAGCCTGGAAATTATCTGCAAGACAATATTAAAGGCCGATACGATGCGGCCTGGCTTTCCCACATACTGCATGGTGAAGGTCCGGATGATTGCAACCAGATTATTCAAAAAACGGTTGACGTTTTAGAGCCCGGCGGCCTCATTATCATCCATGAATTTATTCTCAATAACTCTATGGACGGCCCCCTTTTTCCGGCCCTTTTTTCCCTTAATATGCTGTTGCGGACCGATGCCGGTCAGGCATATTCCGAACAGCAACTACAAGACATGCTGGCGTCCGCCGGGGTGAAGAATATTCAGCGCCTGCCGGTTCAAACACCAAATGACTCCGGTATCATCACCGCCACTGTTTGACCATTCACTTCTTTGTGATATCATAATTACAAGCGTTCGAAATTAGAAAGGAGCCCGAGCCTAAATGGCAGAAGAAGCTTTTGAACCGGTCGGTATGATGGGGCCGCAAATTTTCGGACTACCCGTCGATCGCCAAACATTGTTTTCCAATCATAAAGAAATTTATAAAAAGCGTGTTGAAAATCGACAGCGCAAGCTGATTATTAAATTGTCTTTTCTCAAGCCATTTCTAAAAAATGGAGAAAAGATCCTATTAATTTCAACCGGGTATTCACCTTTAAATTCCCTGCCCCAATATGCCACCGGCTTTTTATTTAGCTATCTGAAGCGCTCTTTGTTTGTGTTTACCAACTTTCGGATTTTTCATGTGCCCACCACGCCGATTTACAAGTTCAAGCAGTCCATATCTCAGATTCTTTATGTCGATTGCCAATCCATCGCGCTCAAAGGCGGGACGCTGGTTGTTCAATATGCAAAAAACGGCCGAACCGAACGGTTTAAGGCCATCGGGCTGTCTGAAAGAAGAAAAATCAAGGCCTTGATGAAACGCATGCCGCTTTCCGGGACCCAGAGC
>JAAUXY010018941.1_pt1 | contig 12152 bp, 11 predicted proteins | sample 7278121 | NCBI WGS metagenome assembly JAAUXY01 (sample SAMN14350117, study PRJNA611818) | marine sediment metagenome | isolation source: surface marine sediment (1.8m) | place: French Polynesia: Moorea | collected 2018-08 | reverse complement strand
TGAAGCCGAACTGGGTCAGGATGAACGACGGCGTCTTCTCCAGGATGATCACCCGGCGCAGCGAGAACGCGGCATCCTCCGCCGTGATCGGATTGCCCGACGCGAACTTCAGGTCCTCGCGCAGCTTGAAGGTATAGGTCACCCCGTCATCGGCCACGCTCCAGCTCTCCGCGATGCCGGGCACCAGGGGGCCCATATCGGCCGGGTCCAGCTCGACCAGCGTGTCGTAGACGTTGTTGGCCAGGTCGGTGCCGGCGAACTCGAAGATCTCGGCCGGATCCAGGGTCACGATGTCGTCGATGCGGTCGGCGATGACCAACGTGTCGGCAGGGGTGTCGGCGCGCGCGGATTGGAACACCGTCGTCCCTACCGCACCGAGCGCGAGCACCGCCGCGGCCAGAGTTACAGTCAGTCTGTGCATGGATAACCCCCCTTGCTTGGAGTTTGTTTGGTGGCTGTCGATCGCGCGAACGCTGACCGCGGGCGACCGATCCAAGAAACAACCGAGGACCCCAAGCATGGCGCAGAACCCAGGGGCGGGAAAGGGTTCAGCGAGGGATTCTCGCCGCCGCCGGGAACCATTCGGCATCTCGATGCGACTTACCGGCAGCAAGCAGAGAAATCCCTATAACCAAAGGACTGAACGATGAACGTTCATAAGCTAATCCGCACCACCGCGCTGACCCTGCTGTTGGCGACCCTGCCCGCCGCAGCATTCGGCGACGAGGCCAATCTTAGGACCGCCGGACCGCAGGGCGGGACCAAAGCCGTCGATGCATTCCTGAAACTTGATGGCCTGAAAGGCGAGTCCAGAGACAACCAAAGCCACATGCCGGCTGCCCCCGACCAGCTTCACGTGGATCAAGTGTTGACCGGCGTCATGCCGAAGGCCCCCGGCCACGATCAGGACCTTGGCACGCCGACCACCTCGACCGCCGACGACAAACACAACACGTGGATCGAGGTGCTATCGACCAGCTCGGACAGCGCCAGCCCGGACGACACCAATCCGGGCGGCAACGGCCCGGGCGGCAGCGGTCCGGACGGCGGCGACCATGACCCGGGCGTGACCTTGGTGGAGATGCTGCCGGCCGCTGCCGACACCCAGCCGACCAAGCGCGACCGACACGGCGAGTTCTGGTTCGAGGACCTTCACCCCGGCCACCACAGCACCGATGGAGACCCGACGGCGACCCGGAAGACCCGGCAGACCCAGCCCGGCGTCACGCGAGAGGGCCTCAGCCGAGAGAGCCTGCGCCGGGTGAAGACGCCGCTCACCGAGACCCAGAGGCGCACGACCCGGACGCCGGTGTTGAAGAAGTCGATGGCGCCCCGCCCCATGAAAGCGCTTCGGCGCACCGCGCCCACCGTGCAGCCCGCTCCGGCCACACCGCAAGCGCCGAGGCTGCGTCGACAGCGGAGGAATTGACGCCGATCAGCGCGATGCTCTCCCAGGGACAGGCTCGTCACCGACGACCCTGTCCCTCGGGCCGTCATCGGAAGAACTAGGGCGTCAGCACCCGCACCGGGTTGCCGGCGAGATACGCCGCCACCGCTTCCACCGTCTCCCGATAGAACACCTCATAGGTCTCGCGCGTCACATAGCCGATATGCGGGGTCAGCAGCAGGTTCTCGATCTGGCGCAGCGGCGCGTCGGGCGGCAACGGCTCTTCGTCGTGCACGTCCAGCGCCGCGCCGGCGATCTGCTTGGTGCGCAACGCATCGACCAGCGCTTCAGTGTCCACGATTGGCGCGCGCGAGGTGTTGATCAGGTATGCGTCCGCCTTCATCAGCGACAGCGCGGCACGGTCGATCAGACCGCGGCTGCGGTCGCTCAGGCGCAGGTGGATGGTCACGAAATCCGCTTCGGCCAGCAGTTGCTCCTTGGTCAACAGCGTCGCTCCGCATTCCGCCGCGCGAGCCTCGGTCAGGTTCTGGCTCCACGCGACCAATCGCATGCCGAAGCCCTCGGCCATGCGCGCGACCGTGCCGCCCAGACGGCCGAGCCCGATGATGCCGAGCGTCGCACCGCGCACGTCCCGGCCCACGCCGACCTGCCATCCGCCGGCCCTCACCGACTGCGCCTCGGATACGATCCCGCGGGCGAGCGCCAGCACCAAACCCATCGCCAGCTCGGCCGTCGCATGCGCCGGCGAGGCGGTGCCGCACACCATCACCCCGCACGCGCCCGCCGCCTCCAGATCGATCGACGCGTTGCGCATGCCGGTGGTCACCAGCAACTTCAGATTGGGCAGGCGTCGCAACAGCGTGGCGGGAAACGGCGTGCGCTCGCGCATCGCGCAGATGATCTCAAAGTCCTGTAGCCGTTCGGCCACCGCGTCCTCGTGGCCGATGGCCTCGCGGAAGAGCACCACCTCGGCGTCGTCGGGCAACGCGCTCCAATCGGCGAACGCCTGCGCCACGCCCTGGTAGTCGTCCAGCACCGCAATGCGCACCATCGCCCCAGGTCCTTCCCGAGCTTCAGGAGATGCGTTCGGCAACGGCCGACGCGAAGCCCGAGGTGGTCATCTTCCCGCCCGTGTCCACCGTGGTGCCGTCCTTCGAAACAAGCTGCTGGTTGAGCGCGCGATCGATGTCCTGGGCCGCGGCCTCCAGGTCCGGGCGCCCGTGCACCCGGCCGAGGTGGGACAGCAGCATCGCGGCCGAACGGATCAGGGCGGCGGGATTGGCCTGATTGGAGCCTTCCAAGTCCGGCGCCGAACCGTGCGCGGCCTGGGCCACCACATGATGATCGCCGAGGTTCAGCGAGGCTGCCAGACCGAGGCCGCCGGCCAGTTCGGCGGCCTCGTTCGACAGGATATCGCCGAACATGTTGGTGGTGACCACCACGTCGAAGGCTTCGGGTGTGCGGACCAGCAAGGCGGCCATCGCGTCGACCAGAACTTCGGCGAGGATCAGGTCGGGGAACTCCGGCGCCAGATCGCGCGCTGTGTTGAGGAACAGGCCATCGCTCAGGCTAAGGACATTCGCCTTGTGCACCACGGTGATGTGCCCCCGGCGCTCGCTGGCCAGCTCGAACCCAAGGCGCAGCACGCGGCGCGCGCCCTCGCGGGTGATCTTGCGCACCGCCAGCGCGACGTCAGGGGTCGGCATGAACTCGCCGGATCCGGCCGCCATCGTCCGGTCCGCGTAGAACCCCTCGGTGTTCTCGCGGACGATGACCAGGTCCATGCCGGGCACCGTCGAAGAGAGCCCGGACAGCGTGCAGCACGGTCGGATATTGGCATACAGATCGAGGCGCTTTCGAAACTCGGCCGAAGGGTTCAGCCCGCCTTCGGAGCGCGGCGGATAGTCACTTGTGGAGACCGGCCCGAGGATCACCCCGTCCATCTCCCGCGCGCGCTCAATCACCCCTTCACGCAACGTCACGCCATGCCGGTCCAGGCTGTCGAAACCGACCAGGTCCCGGACGATTTTCAGACCGAGCCCATGCGCACGGTCCGCCGCCATAAGGACTTCTTCGGTGGCGGCAGCGATCTCGGGACCGATCCCGTCGCCCGGCAGCACAAGCACCTGCATGGTTGGCGCGCCCCCCTCAGGAGCCTTGAAAGCTCCAGAGCCGTCTCAGCCGATCGGCCACGGCAGTCTGATCGTCTCTTGCAACAGCCCGCGTGGAAAGTCGAGGACCATCACATCCGCGAGCACCAGCAGAAACCCGAGGCCGCAGGCCGTCAGCACGACGGTATTGAGCCAAGAGCGACCCGCCTTAATCCGCAGAAAACTCAGGAAGAACGCCGCAATTGAGATAAAGAACCCGACCAGGGCCGTGGCGGCCAGCAAGCCGGCAAGCCACCATAGGTAATGCGACAAAGAGACCACCCCTTCCTGGCCGACATGCTCGCCTTCGTGCTCATGGTCATAGTTGGCCGGGTCGGTGCTCCGACCGCTCAGCAGCACCCACAGCAGATAGCCGGTGAACGCCAGCATCACCGCCGAGACGCTGACCGTGAACACGCCGCCGAGGAACGAGTGCTGAAGCCCGTCGTAGAGCCCATAGGCGAACAACGCGGCAATCAGACCGGCGAATGCCGCCTGCGGCCGCAGGTCGGTTGCCTTGGAGACCGTCTCGTCCTCGGTTTCGGTCTTGCTCTCGGGCCGGTTGCGCGCGCCCAGCCACACCGAGACCGCGATGATCGCCGTGATGACCAGCACGCCCGGCCGCAGCAGGAACCCCCATTCGTAGAACTGGATGGCTTGATAGAGATAGGTCTCGCATTGGTCGGCGAGCACGAACCCGATCAGCAACGCCGGCCGCGGCCAGCCGAACCGCTTCATCCCGATGCCCAGCAGACCGATCGCGCCCAGCGCCATCAGGTCCATGATGTCGCGCGTCGCCTGGAACGCGGCGAAGCTGATCACCATGATCATGAACGGCGCCAACAGCGCGTAGCGAATATTGGTGAGCCGTGCGATGGCCGGCGACAGGAACAGGCACGCGCCCGCCCCCACCACATTGGCGAGCGCGAGCGACCACACGATGGTGTAGGTCAGATCGAGCTGGGATTCGACCAGCGCCGGCCCCGGCTCGATCCCGAGCAGCACCATGCCGCCCAGGAACACCGCCATGCTGCCCGAGCCCGGAATGCCGAACAGCAAGGTCGGGATCAGCCCCCCGCCCTCTTTCGCGTTGTTCGCGGACTCCGGCGCCAGCACGCCGCGGATATCGCCCGACCCGAAGCCGGACTTATCGCGCGCGGTTTGCACCACATGGCCATAGGCGATCCAGTCGACCACGCTGCCGCCCAATCCCGGCAGCGCGCCGATCATGCAGCCGATGCCGGCGCAGCGCAGGCAGATCCATCGGTACAGCCACGTGTCCTTCAGCCCCTGCAGCCAGCCCTGGCCGAGCGGTGTGGCCGACTTGGCGATCGCCCGGTCCTGGCGCAACAGGTCGACGATCTCCGGCACCGCGAACACGGCGAGGCCCACGATGACCAGCTTGAACCCGTCATACAGGTAGTCGGAGACCAGCTCGACCCCGGTCAGCATGCGAAACTCGCCGGTCGCCGGCGCGCCGCCGACGCTGCCCAGCAGCAGGCCGATGCCGCAGGCGGCCAGTCCCTTCGGCAGGCTGGCGCCGGCCAACACGCCGACCATCGACAGGCCCAGCACCGACAGCATGAACAGTTCCGCTGACCCGAAGGCCAGAATCAGCGGCCGGGCGATCAGCACGAAGAAGGTCAGCACGAACGCCCCGAACAAACCGCCGAACAGCGATGCGGTGAACGCCGCGCCAAGTGCCCGCGCGCCCTGTCCTTGCTTGGCCAGCGGAAACCCATCGAGCACGGTCGCTTGCGACGCGCTGGAGCCCGGGATCCCCATCAGGACCGAGGTGAAGGTATCCGATGTCGGGATCACCGCGACCAGGCCGATCAGCATGGCCAGCGCCGACACGGTGTCCATGCCGTACAGGAAGGGCAGCAGCAGCGACAGCCCCACGATGCCGCCCAATCCGGGAAACACGCCCACACAGAGGCCGAGCCCGACGCCGAGCGTGAGATAGCCGAAATGCCCCGGCGTCAGCAGCAGCGAGAACGCCTCGTTTAGCGCTTCCAGCATGCGGACCTGCCCTATGCGGGTGGTCGGAGGCAGCCGTCAGCCGGCCGCCCCGCCACCCGTTCTGTGGTTCAGAACTTCACGTTGTACTTGGACGAAAGCCAATCCTGCACCCAGGTGCGTGCGGCCGGATCGACCTGGGTCGCGAGATCGAACTTGGCCGCCGCGGCATCGCCGGTGACCTGCTCGTACTTGCCCAGCACCTTGTCCTTCTTGGCCTTGTAGTCCGCGTCCTGGAACATCTTGTCGGCGGCCGCCTGATAGGCCTGGACCACCTCATCAGACGTCCCCTTCGGCAGGAAGATCATCTTCTGGGCCGGGAAGCCGGCGGTGAAGAAAGCCTTCCACGCATCGAAGTTGGCGCCCGATGGCGCACTGCCGTTCAGCATCTCGTAGGCTTCGGCAAAGTGCGGCAGGTCCGGGAAGGTGGGATCGCGTGTCAGGTTGCCGTCGGCGTCCAACGCACCCCAGCTCATGATCGGGATCGCCTTGCCCGCCTCGACCAGCGGCGCGACCTTGCTGAGGTAGGCCGACGAGGTCTGGTAGTCGATGTTGGTCTCACCGCGCTCGAACGCGAGCCGGCCCGCGCCGCGGCCCTTCATGCCGAACACCGCCTTCACGTCGAGCCCCAGCATTTCGAAGGCCAGCAGCGGCACGAGGTCAAGTGAGGTTGCGCCCTGGCTTCCGTACTTCAGATCGGCGCCCTTGAGCTTGCCCAGATCGGCGGCCGACTTCACGCCGAGTTCGGGGCTGACATAGACCACGCCGCCGGTCGCATAGGCCAGCACCACGCGCCAGTCCCGGTACTCGTACTTCACCCGCTTGTCCTGCAGCAGATAGGGAAACTGGGTCGAGCCGGAGGTTCCGAAGATGGTCAGCCCGTCCGGCTTGGCGCGCTTGGCAAATTGGTTGGCGCCCTTGGTGGAGCCGCCACCGGGCACGTTCTTGACCACGATGGTGGGCTCACCCGGCAGGTATTTCGACAGCAACGGTGCATTAAACCGCGCCCATCGATCCGAGCCGCCGCCTTCCTTGAACGGAATGATCCATTCGATGGTCTTGCCGCTGAAGTCGACGGCAAGCGCCGGCCCGCCGAACGCAAGCGCAGCCACCCCGAAGGCGGCAGCGGTCGCGATCCCTTTGAAGGACCGCAGGCAAAGTGTCGATGTCATAAGAGTTCCTCCCAAATGTTGAACGGTGAGTTTCTTGGTCTTCCGCGGCTGCACCGGAGCCGTTCGGTTGCGCCGCCTCAAGGCGTGTTTGGGTCTACTGCTTGGCCCATAGCCTCTCTGCCGATTGCCCCTGTGTCTAGCCCCTGGTTGAAGCGGACATCTCGGCCTCGTCCAGCCGTTCGAAATGCTGCCTCAGGCGCAACCGATGGGCGGCGCGGATATGCTGCCGCGCTGCGGCTTCCGCGCGCTCCGGGTCGTGGTCGCGGATCGCCGCAACGATCGCGGCGTGCTCTTCCAGCGCGCTGTCGCTGCGGCCCGGCGCCTGCAAGGTCGAAGGGCCGAGCAGGGCCATCGAATCCCGCAACGTATCCAGTGCCGCCAGCAGATAGCGATTGTGCGCGGCCCGGTAGAGCGTCTGGTGGAACCGGCGATTGTGCTTGGCCAGCCAATCGACGTTCGCGGTCATCTGCCGCTGCTGGTCGATCAGGTCTTCCAGTGCGTCGATCTCGGCTTCCGAAGCATGCCGCGCGGCGAGGCCGGCGGCCGCGGCTTCCAGGGTCTCGCGAGTGGTGTAGAGCTCGGCGATCATCTGGTGGTCGAGGGTGGCCACCACCATGCCCCGATGCGGGGCGTGGGTCAGCAGGCCGCGCGCTTCCAGGCGCTGCATCGCTTCGCGGGTCGGCGTGCGGCTCATACCCAGCCATGTGCTGAGTTCGGTCTCGCGCATCCGGTCGCCAGGCCGGAACACCCCGCTGTCGATCGCATCGCGCAGCCGGCGATAGGCGGCTTCGCCGAGCGGCGCCGAACCGTCCGACGCGCCGGCCGGGCGCGCACGTTCGGCCTTGCGCGGCTTTGCGCTCATGCGGCTTCCTGCTGGACCGCGGCCAGAGCCGCAGAAGCGCCGGCGATCCGGCCGAACACCGAGCCGGACATCAGCCCGGTGCCGCCCGGATAGTTGAAATAGAACAGCCCGCCGACCAGTTCACCCGCGGCATAGAGGCCGGGGATCGGCGCCAGGTCCTCGTCCACCACCGCGCCGTCGGTCGTGATCCGCAGGCCGCCGAAGGTGAACGTGATCCCGCAGGTGATCGCATAGGCCTCGAACGGCGGCTCGCTCAGCGTGTTGGCCCAGTTCGACTTCGGCACCGCCAAACCGGAGGTGCCGCGCCCGTCCTTCACATTCGGATCAAACGGCACATCGGCCTGCACCGCCGCGTTATAGGCCTCCACCGTGCGCACGAAGCCGTGCGGGTCGACGCCGTCCAGCTTGCTCGCCAATTCTTCAACTGTATTGGCGCTGACCTTGGTGATCTGACGAATACGGTATTCGTCGCGCAGCAAATGCGTGACCTGCTGGTCGAAAACCTGCCAGGCGAACTGGCCCGGCTGGGCCAGGACTTCGCGGCCGTATTTGGCATAGGTGTAGTTGCGAAAGTCGGCCCCTTCGTCGACGAACCGCTCACCGTGCGCGTTCACCATGATGCCGAACGGATAGCTGTGCTTCTGGAACTGATCGCCGACCGCGAGATCGCCGAACTCGGGCGCGTTGCGCTCCCATCCTACCGCGTGGCAGCCCGACCAATTCCCATAGGACGCCGCCCCGACGTTGAGCGCCATGCGCAGGCCATCACCGGTGTTGAACCGGGTGCCGCGCACCTTGGCCATCTCCCACCCCGGACCGAGATACCGGGTGCGCATCTCCGGGTTCGCCTCGAACCCGCCGCAGGCCAGGATCACCCCCTTGGCATAGAGGTCTTCGAAGCCGCCCGGGTGCTTCACACGGACCCCGACCACCCGGCCGTCCTCGGTCAGCAGCTCGGTCGCGCGGGTGCTGTAGCGAACCTCGATGCCGCGCTTCCTGGCGCTGCCGGTCAGACCGTCGACCAGGCCCGGCCCGCCGCCCCAGGATTCCACCGTCAGCCCGCCCCAGAACTTGAACTTGCCATCCACCTTGAACGCCTGCCGGCCATAGATCGGCACGAAGCGCACGCCCTTCTCGCGCATCCAGACCATGGTCTCCAGGCTGCGCCGCACCAGCAGCTCGACCAGGTCGGGGTCGCAGCGGAACTGGGTCACCCGGAACATGTCGTCGAAGAACTGGTCTTCGCTGTAGGTGCCGAAATCGGTGTTGGCGATCTCCTCGTCCGAGAGATCGGGCATCACCTTCTTCAGGTCTTCGATGCCGTCATAGGCAAACCGGATCGCGCCCGCCGTGAACCGGCTGTTGCCGCCGTTCTCGTCCTCCGGCGCCCGCTCCAGCACGACCACCCGCGCGCCCCGTTCCTCGGCGGCCAAGGCCGCGCAGAACGCGGCGTTGCCCGCGCCGACCACGATCACGTCATAACCCGTGTCCCGCATCCCATACCCCTCTCTGCGCACAACCGTATACAGTCGCATACAATACGCGAGGACAGCGCGCGAGGCAAGGGCGCAATGCGGCCCGGTCCCTGGTGAGAAATGCGGGCTAGTCGAAGATCTTGAAGCGATGCCGGTCGCGGCGGATCTCGTCGACCCGGCACTCCGGCAGGCGTTCGGCCAGAAAATCGGCCGCCTCCACGTGATCGTCCGCGCGCAGCCGGAGGACGCGCTGATCCGGTTCGCCCGGGCAGGTGAGAGAGACCTGGTACTGGCCGCCGGTCAGGTAATACTTGATCTCGGTCATCATCGGGCGGTGCAAATGGTTCGGCGCGGCCAACACGGGCGCGGTGTTGAGCAGGATCTCAAAGCCGACGAACCCGGCGATCAGGGTCAATCCCCCGATCACGGCACCGAAGCCGGTCAACCTCAACATGACGCGGCGCTCCCGCGCGGTCTCGGTGATCGGCGACGCGGCATGATCCGCTCCGTTCAGATCCGGTGCAGCCAGGTCACCCGGCACTCCGGGAACCGCTGCTTCAGGAACGCCATGGCCTCGACCGAATCATCGGCCTGCAAGGTCACCGCCCGGCTGCGCGGCTCTTGCTTGCAGGACAGGCTCGCATCGAATTTGTAGCCCAAGACCAGGAATGCCAGCTCGTCGCCCCACCCGCGGTGCACGTAGTCGCGTCCATCGGGAAGGCCGCTCAGATTGAACGTGAAGCTGGCGCCGGCCAGACACAGGGCCGACATGAAAAGTCCGGCAACCGCCGGGCTGCTCATCCGGATGCGCTTACGCTTGCGAAACCGCCATTTCATCGCATGCCGAACCGTCTTGACCACATGGGAAGATCACTCACCAGGAGGGGCGGCGATGAGTGAGCAGCGAGGTCTCGCATTGCGGAAAGGCGTCACGCACGTAGGTCTTGGCGTCTTGCCAGTCGTGCGCGCGCAAGCTGTACAGGCGATAGCTCGGCCTCTCGGGGCAGGCCACGGCGACGTCGTAGCGGTGGCTGAACATGGCCATGGTCATTTCTTTCATGAATCCGCGGTGCAGGTAGTCGCCCCGATTGATCACTCCGCTCGCCCCGACCGACCACACGATCAGGCACGTCATGCAGGCAACCAGAAAACTGAGCGCTTGATTTGAGACCGCCATACGGCCGAGTGTACCGGCCAAGAGTAATTTTATAGTTAACCTGAACTAAAGATTTGCAGCTATGTTAACCACTCTGCTCACCCGTTGCTTGACGTCGGCGATGCTTGCTTAGCGTTACTTTGACTGGATGGACTGCAGGAACAGCACCAGCTCGGCAATGCGGCCGCGCACATAGGTTTCCCGCGCCAGCGTCTGCGCGCCCGGGGCCGCGATATCCTGCGCTTCGGCCGAGTACCGGTCGCCCCATATCGGCATATCGCGTGAACCGTGCGCCTTCACGTCCGCCCGTCCATCGATGATTTGAATCACCCGCTCGGTTGGAAACCGGCCGCCGTTGCGCTCGGCCAGCGTGGTCAAGGGTCCGGGCGCCTTGCTCAGGACCGCGGCCATCGGACCATCGCCGAGCCCGACCGGTCCGTGGCACACGGCGCAATTGTTTCGGAACTCCAGTTCACCCATGGTGCCGGCCTCGGCTTTGGCCGCCTGCGGCGCGGCCAAGGCGAAAACCGCCAGCCCCAAAGCGGCGGCGCTCCCAAGCACGCGTTCGATCATGATCCGGGCTCCTTCACGAGACGTGATCCGGGCTTCACAGAGTAAGGTCCGGCAACGCCGCCGGCGTTGATGTGTCGCAATGCAAGCGCCATGCCGGCGGCAACGCGCGGTCAGGCGACGTCATCCAGGGGATAGATCGGCCGGCGCAGGTTCCGATAGCGCAGCACCGCATTGTCGGAGGTGGTCACGCCCTCGCCGTCGCAGGTGATCGTGTGCCGCGCCAGCGGTCCGAAGCCGGCCCGATAGTGGATGCGCGACTTCAGCAGCAGGTAGCGGGTCTTGGCCGGGTCGATGCCGTTGCTGGTGAAGATGCCGAGGTCCCATGGCTCGTGATGGCGCGAGACCACCACGATCATCATCGAGTCCGCCTGCAGCACCGCGGTCGGCCCGGTCGAGACCCGCGATCCCGTGTACATCGGACCGCGCACCACCCACTCGCCGTCGGTCAGCGACTTGACCGTGCCGGTCAGCTCCAGCGGCCGTCCGGCGAGACCGAGTTCCGGCATCGCGGTCTTGCCGCCGAGCGTCACGGTGACCGTGGCGCCGAGCCCGGCCCCCTGCATTTGCCGCACGGCATCTGGATCCCACACCGCGGCAACCGCCACGTCTTGCAGACCGGCCGCGCGGACCGCCTCGACGACCTTCATCACATCCTGCGTGCCGCCGGACCCGCAGTTGTCCGCATGGTCCAGTAGCAGCACCGGCCCGTCGCTCAGCGTCTTGGCCTGCTGCAGGGCATCCTGCAGGGCAACCGGTCGATAGACGAAATGCGCGCGCTGCTGCCACGCCGTATCCAGCAGCCGATCGCGGCCCGCTTCGGCGGCCGCCAGGTTCCCGTCCGTCAGAACCACGGCTGACAACCCCGCCTCGGCGATGTCGGCCATCGGAAAGCCGCCGAACACGGTTGCCGCCAGCGCCCCCTCCGCCTCGAGCGTGCGCGCTTGATCGATCAGTCCGGCCATCGGTTCGTCGTCGGTGCCCATGCGCAGGGTCTGGGCCAACAGCGGCCGGCTCCCCCACGCCATCACCGGGTCGACGTCGCCAGCGAGAGCGCGCAGCAGGATGCGGCCGACCTGATCGCCGCATGCGTACATGTCGACGTGCGGATAGGTCTTGTAGCCGATCAACGCGGTGCAGTTATCGACCATGCGCCGGGTCAGGTTGCAGTGCAGATCGCAGGTCACCGCGATCGGGAGGCCCGGCTTGGCGGCGCGCAGTCGCTCCAGCAGGCCGCCCTCCCCGTCCGGCTCGTGCTCGGCCACCATGGCGCCGTGCAGATCCAGCATGGCGGCGTCGAGGTCGCCTTCTGCCGCCTCCAGGATCGCTCCGACCAGGGC
>JAAUXY010090352.1_pt1 | contig 12156 bp, 10 predicted proteins | sample 7278121 | NCBI WGS metagenome assembly JAAUXY01 (sample SAMN14350117, study PRJNA611818) | marine sediment metagenome | isolation source: surface marine sediment (1.8m) | place: French Polynesia: Moorea | collected 2018-08 | reverse complement strand
GGCCTCGAGATCGACGGCGTCGACCTCTCCTAGTATCACTCTCACGTTCTTCTGATGGCGGAACACGCCCCGAATGGGCGCAGCGATGTCGGCCGGGGAGAGGGCGGCGGTAGCGACCTGGTAGAGCAAGGGCTGGAAGACGTGATGGTTGTTGCGGTCCACGAGGAGGATCCGGCATCGGGCGGAGTGCAGCTGGCGGGCGACGTGCATCCCCGCGAATCCGGCGCCCACGATCACGACCCGAGGGATCCTGCCAACCCCGTCGCGATCTGCTTTCACATCCCCGACCATGGCCTCACTCAAACCACTCCGTCAGACGCTCTGATAACCCTGCTGAAGCGTAGGCAATTGGGTAGAGCCACCAGGAGATGTAGAAAAGAGGAAGGATCGCTCCGAAAATCTTCTTCGGCGTCCCCTCCATGTGGCTCTTGCCTTCGCGGATCACCTGGGTGATGAGCACCAGTACGTGGATGAAGAAGAGCGTCGACACGATGCCCCAGAACGCCCACAGGAAGATGTTCTCGTTCAGCCTGCCGGGCTCGTAGAATTGGCCGATATATCCGAGGATGATCATGAGGGCGCCGGACGTCGAGAAGCGGATCATATACCGGGAGCGGGCGGCCCCGGTGATCTCGGCCACAAAGAGAATCTGAATCAGGAGCATCGGCACGTCGATGAGCCAGTTCAGCTGCATCTGGGCGTGAGCGTTCAAGAGCTGCAGGACAGGGGCTCCTTCGTCGAGGTGATAACCGACCGCGGCAGTGTCGAAGCGGGGCTGGCTTTCGACAGTCACTTGCCGGGCGGTCCTGCGGCACCGCGAGAAGGCGCTCGCCGAGCTCGTCCGGCTGCCTGACAGCGAGGCGGTCGATATCCTGCGAGGCGTCGTGGAGACCGCGCTTGCCCCGGCGGCTTGTTCACGAGCTCCCGGGCTGAGCGCTTGCCGGCTCGACGACTCGCCGGAAGTAGCCGTAGACCAGAAGCACCAGGATGCCGAACAGGGTGGCGAGCAGCGCCAGCTCTACGTCATAGGGCTTCTCGATGGTCAGCGAGAAGCGGATCAGGATGGTCGAGATGATGAATCCCGCGTTGCGAAAGACCAGCTTGTAATCGCCCGCCCTGAACATCGAAAACAGGAGGATGAGCACGTCAGTGAAAATCATCACGGTGAAGACGTCGACGTAGAAGATCGTCGTGACGTCGATCATCGGCGACGCGCCAAGCATGGCAACCCGGTAAGCCTCGATGCTCCAGCGGCCGAGGTTGTAGGTCGCCAGCGCGAACAGCAGACCCGCAAGGAGCAAAGCCACCGCCTTCTTGCGCATGATGAAGGTCCGGAGCGCCGGCGGTATGGCCTTCTCATCGGCATGGAGCGATGGCGACTGCCACCTCCGGATGTGGTAGAAGACCGCCACGAGCAAGAACATCAGCAAACCGCCTCCCATGTCGACCAGGACGTCGATGAACTCTTTTATCTCTTCCTTGATGATCTGGAAGCTGTCGAAATCCGCGATGTCCTTGAAGACGTTGCGGATGACGATCAAGGAGATGATCTCGTACTGCCGGCCCAGCGAGCCGGTCGTCGACTGCGGAATCGACAGGATGAGGAGCAACACCTCGTAAAAGAGTATGAAGCTGAAAGGAGTGTAGAGCGCCGCTAAGTAGTTGACCTCGAGATGGGCGAGAAAGCGGGGCGTCGGTTCCAGGTTCTGAGCCAGGAATATCAAGCTCACGTGGGCCGCGAAGCCAACGATCGCCAGCCAGATGATGTAACGCTCGAAGGCGGCAGTGCGCCTCTCCGTGAAAAGCCGCTCGAAAATGTCGGCTAGCTGATATGAAAGGGAAGAAGACATTGCGCTTTGCCTTGCAGCCCGCGGGAGGCGGCTCGCGACTATCGAAGATTTCGCATTGCGCCGGGAGTCAGATGAGCGCGCCTCGGTCCCGAGACGGACAGCCCGCCAACCGGCCATCTCGGAGATTTCGGCGACGACCCGCGTTCCTCGGCCGTGGCCGTTGCTTCTGGGTCGCGTTTGGTACTGCCAGTCCAGCCGGTCGCTCGCTGCGGTCGGCGGCAAAGAGAGGATCGCGTGATTCCGCGCTGACCAACTCGCGGAGAGCTCGGCGAGCTGAGGGCGCCGGCGCTGAACCGCTTGCAGGCGGTTAAGATCCAACCATGGATCTCGACTCTCGCGAGCGCGCCGCCGTCGCCCGATGGCGCCCGGGCGATACCCTGACCAACCGGTTACTGGCCTGGCTGGTGATCCGCCTCTCACAACGGATCATGACGCGCATGAACCGACTGTCGGTCGATGGCCTGGAGCGTCTGCGGGCCCTCGAGGAGCGCGGCGATCGGGGGCTCCTGACCTTCAGCAACCACGTTTCGCGGCTCGACGACCCGCTACTGGTTTCGAACTTCGGCCTCGGCGAGCTGCCCTACGCGCGCATGCGCTGGGTCTCCGCCGACGCCTTGAAGCTCTTCGGAGGACCCCTACGCGCCTTTATCTTCTCGGCCGGCAAGTGCGTGCCCACGGTGCGCGGCGGCGGGATCGACCAGCCCGCGATGCGCTTCCTGAGCGAGCGTCTGCAGCAGGGCGCCTGGGTCCACATTTTTCCCGAGGGCGGTGCCAATCACGAGAACGAGCCCCGTCTGCGACACCCCTTCAAAGCCGGCATCGGCCGCCTCATCGACGAAGCGCGCCCCATCGCGTTGCCCTTCTTCCACCTCGGCATGCAGTTTGTGGCGCCTCACGGCAAGCGACCTCAGCGGGGTCGTGCGGTCAGGGTGCTCTTTGGCGAGGCGACGGACTGCAGCGAGGATTTCGTGGCACGCTTCGACGCCGGGGGCGGTGAGAATCGGCGCCGTTGGGAAGCAATCACCGAGTGGTCCTACAGCGTGCTGCGGGAGCTCGAGTCAAGACTGCAGGACGAGTAGTACGCTGTCAGGTCGGCCTACAAGATGCCTTCCACTTCGGGGGCATCAGATCCTGGTAGAAGAGATTCCATCAGAGCTCAGGAGGCTCGTATTCGACGACCTTGCGCGCCACATTCTGACCGCACAGCGTGACCATCGGCATGCCACCGCCGGGATTGACCGAGCCGCCGACGAAGAAGAGATTCTCGTAGCGCTCGCTCTGTTTCGGCGCCTTGAAACCGAGGTTCTTGAAGCGGTCGACGACGACACCGTAGATCGAGCCCTTGTTGGAGCGGTAGCGCTCCGCGATGTCGGGAGGGGTCAGAACGTGCTCGTAACGCACGTGCCGTCGCAGGTCGTCGAGCCCCATTCGCTCCAGCTTGTCGAGGATGACCTCCTTGAAGGCCAGGTAGTCGGCGCGCGTCAACGGACGGTCGTCGTCGATGTAAGGGATGTGCGGCAGGATCTTGAGGCAGTCGCAACCTTCGGGAGCCACCGACGGGTCGGTGCGCGACGCGGCGACCAGGTAGATCGTCGGATCCGACGGCAGCTCGCGCTTCTGAAACACGGTCTTGAAGTGCCCGGCCTGGTTCTCAGAGAAGAAGAAGTTGTGGTGCGCCAGGTGCGGGTACTCCCGGTCGAGGCCGAGCTCGAGCACCAGCCCGGAGCAGGAGGGCTCGAAGCGTTGCAGACCACGCAGGAATTCCGGGCTTTCATCCAGCAGATGGCGATAGGTCGGTATGACCTCCATGTTGGAAACCACGATGTCGGCGCCGAGCCGCTCACCGTTGACGAGCACGACTTCGCGCACGCGCCCGGCGTGTTTGGTAATGCTCGAAACGTCGGTGCCGAGCCGAACGTCGACGCCCACTTCGTCGAGCAGACGCCCGAGGCCGCGGGCGATGTTGTAGAGGCCGCCGTCGACGTACCACAGGTCGTAGCGGAACTGGATCGTCGGCATCGAGTTCATGAATGCCGGCGCGCGCAGCGCCGAGGAGCCGACGTACTTGATGAAGAAATCCATGATGTCCCGCATGTGGCGGGTCACGAGGAATCGTTTGACGCCCTGATGCATGCTGCGCAGCAGGTCGAACCTGGAGAACTTCCACAGCCCGTAGAACTCGCGGAAGTCGGCGGCGGTATCGAGCCCCTGCTCGAAGTAGCCTTCGGCGGTGAGGTCGTAGAGCTCGCCCGAGTAGTCGAGGAAGCGCCAGAAGGCGGCCGGATCCTCACCGACGGCGCGCAGCTGCTCGTCCATGAGCTCGCGCTCCGGCGTCAGGTCGACGACTGTGTTGTCCTCGAAGAAGCAGCGCCAGTGCGGCCGCACGGCGCGAATCGGGATGTAGTCCGACATCTTCTTGCCGGACCTCTCGAAGAGCCGCTCGAAGATGTGCGGCAGGGTGAGAATCGACGGGCCGAGGTCGAAGGTGTAGCCCCCCGCCTTGAGCTCGCTGAGCTTGCCGCCTAGCCACGGATTCTTCTCGACCAGCGTCACGCCATAGCCTTCCTGCGCGAGGCTGATCGCCGCCGAGATGCCTCCAAGGCCAGCGCCGATGACCACTACTTGACGAGTTTGTTTCGAGTGCTCGATCATGTCGCTGATTCTCTCATGGAGTTATCGACCCATCGAAGCGAAAACGTCCAGGCCGGTCTTTGCGGGGTGGGGGCGCTTCGCGCCGGGTCAATCAACCAGCCAGTCGCGCGGCCTGAGAAACTCGGTCATCAGACGTTCCTCGGGTGAGCCGGGCTCCGGCTGCCAGTCGTAGGTCCAGCGCACCCGCGGTGGCATCGACACCAGGATCGACTCCGCCCGACCGCCCGATTGAAGGCCGAAGAGTGTGCCACGGTCATAGATCAGGTTGAACTCGACGTAGCGCCCTCGCCGGTAAAGCTGGAAATCGCGCTCCCGCTCGCCCCACGGCATGGGCAGCCGGCGGTCGAGGATCGGCAGGTAGGCCTCGAGGTAGGCGTGCCCCAGGGCTCGGATCAGGGCGAAACAGTGCTCGAAACCGCCCTCGGCATGGTCGTCGAAGAACAGCCCTCCGATGCCCCTTGGCTCTTTGCGGTGGGGAAGGTAGAAGTAGCTGTCGCAGCGAGCCTTGAAGCGTGGGTAGAGGTCTTCCCCGAAGGCCGCGCAGGCGTCGCGAGCGACCCGATGCCAACGTCGGGCGTCCTCCTCGAAACCGTAATACGGCGTGAGATCGAAACCGCCGCCGAACCACCAGGTCGTCTCGCCGCCGCCCGCGGGAGTCGCTTCGAAGTAGCGCCAGTTGGCATGGCTGGTCGGCGCGTAAGGGTTCTTGGGGTGGACGATGGTCGACAGTGAGCCGGCGCTGTAGCGGCCGCCGGATAGCTCGGGGCGGCGAGCGGTCGCCGCCTCTGGCAGAGCGGAGTCCACGGTGTGGGTGAAGTTGACCCCGGCTCGCTCGATCACCTCGCTCTCGAGCACCCGCGGTCTCGCCGTCTGGCAGCCCTCCTCGAAACGGTCCCCCCGAAAGCTGATGCCCGCGCGTTCAGCGAGGCTGTTGCAGGTCAGGTCCTGCAGTCGCTTCAGGTGCTGACAGACTCGGTCGATTCGAGACTTGGTTCGGCTCATGTCAGATCGGTCCTTTCGCCGTCGACAATATCGCCGGGAGCTTATGAACCCCGTCAGCGAAAAGCTACTAAAACCGGCCCCTGATGGATAGGCGTGCGTTAAGGGGCGCTCCCACGGTCGCCTGATGCGTGCTATGCGAGTTGGGGAAGTAGAGCTCATCGGTCAGGTTCTCGACATTCAGCTGAATTCGCATCGTGTCAGACACGTCGTAATAAGCCGCCGCATCAAAACGGGTATAGCTTGGCAGAACCGCGCTATTGTTGTTGTTGATGAAGCTCTCGTCCTGGTGCGTCATCCCGAGCCCTAGAGAGAACACCTCCGTCACTTTAAAGCTATTCCAGATAGAAAACATGTTCTCAGGTAGCTCGCGCGGGCGACGAATTCCGTCCGCTTGTTTGCCATCCAGATAGCTATATCCGGCTGAGATAAACCATCTGGCCGCAACCTGTCCCTGAAGCTGCAATTCGAAGCCGTCGACGGTGGTTTCGATCACGTCAAAGGTTCCGGCGTCGGAATCTGAGACCACCGGCGACTCTTGTTCAATCTCGAAGACCGCGGCCGTCAGGCTCAGGCGCCGGCTGAAGTCCCACTTCACCCCCGCCTCGAGGTTGACGAAGGTATTCGGATCCAGTCGATTGTTGTCGCCATTGATGTTGGCGAACTGCTCGCCACTGCGTGGAAGGAAAGATTCGCTGTAGCTGGCGTAAAGAGAGACGTCCTCCTTGGGCTTGAACACCAAGCCGAGGCGTGGCGAGATCTCTTCATCCCGGCGGGTTCGTGTGTCATTCGCTGGAACATTGAAAACCTCAATATCGAAGCTGTCGAAGCGGGCGCCGAGGGTCACATCGAACTTATCCGAAAGCTCGATCTCGTCCTGAATGTAGAGCGAGAACACTTCGATGCCCACACGGGTATCGTCATTGAGATCAGTTGTGAAACTGTTGGTCGTGACCCGACCATCGGCCAGAACGCCGACACCGCCTGTCAGATCGATCGGACGGTTCGCGGAGAAGTTCGCCTGGTCAGTTCTCGCGCCGGGAACGCCAGCCGCAACATCAGCCGCCGAAGTGTCGAAGAATGAGTTGAAGCGATTTTGATCCGACGAGGTGTCGATGTATTCGGCACCGAAGATCACGGTATGACGAACGTTGCCCGCTTCGAGCTCTCCGATCAAGTCTCCGGAGAGAATCATGTTCTGACGCTGGGTGATGTCCACGTAGCCGTCAAGCTCAACGATGTTCGTCGCTTGATCGTAGTCACTGGCGTAGAAGTTCTGGTAGAGCTTGTCATAGTCGCCGTAGAACGCGCTGAAATTGCCCTGCACGTTATCTGAGAAGTTGTGCTCGAGTCTGGCGCGAATCAAGTGCGCTTCAAGCTCTGTCGTGTTGAGCTCTCGGTCACCGAAAACCACGTCTTCGAGGGCTTCAACCGGGCGTCCGTCGTCCCCGGTCGGAATGCCGCGGTCCACGAAACGCTGGTGATCAGCATATTCGTACGATAAGTCCAGCGTCGTCTCCGGCGTCAGCTCAAACTTAAAAGTCGGATTGATGCCGATACGGTCACCATCATAGAAGTCTCGGTGATTGTCGAGGCCTTCGTAAAAAGCGTTGATGCGGAAAGCCCGTTTGTCAGTGGTACCGAAGTTGCTGTCGATTTGGACGCTGAATTCACCGAATGAATTGAAGCCAGCCTGATAGTCCGAGAAAGTCTCACCCATCAGACCCTTCTTCGTGACGCGGTTCAGGATGCCGCCGGTGCCGCCACGCCCGAAGAGAAGCGCATTCGGGCCGCGAAGAATCTCGACCTGCTCCAGGTTGTAGAGCGGACGGTAATACTGCACATCATCGCGAACGCCATCGATGAAGAAATCAGCCGTGGAGCGCACACCCCGGAAGACGATCGCGTCCCGGTGGCCTTCGCCCTGCGATGTATTCACGCCGGGCGTGTAGTTGATGAGGTCGCCGATGCTGGTGAAGCCCTGTTCGTCAAGCTGGTCGGCGGTGGCAATGGAGAGGCTTTGGGGCACGTCGATGATCGGCGTTGGCGTTCTCAGGGCATTGACCTGATCGGCGTACAGGTACTTCCCGAGAACTACGATTTCGTCTTCGACGACTTCGTCTTCGGCGCCCTCGTCCTCGGCGCTCTCTTCCTCGGCGGCAGTCTCTTCAGCGGCCGTTTCTTGGGCCTGGAGCGGATTGACGGCGACGAGAGCCGCCAGGACCAAAGGCACAATCGACCATCGTCCGCGGTCAGCTGGCAGGTCACGGGTCATGGGTATCCTCTTCTTCAGAAATTATGGGCAATGCCAAGCGTGGCCCGAACCGGGCCACGGCAATTGTTGGCTAACGTTTTCGAAGCGTAGAGGGCGGTTGCGGTCTTGTCTTTGACCCGGATCATTGATCTAGATCAAGTCGGAGGCGGTTGATGCCGCGTCATGCTGGGTCAAACAGCTGCTGCGCGGCGCGACAGCGGCGTCGTCTATACTTCCCGCCTGGGGCACGCGGAAGGCGGCGCCGTCGTTTTCTTGTTGTCTGACGGGCGACCCGCCATCATAAGCACATCCTAGAGAAGGCCCTTCGACGGCTTCCCGATGTTCTCACCCGACGGCAAGCACCTGGCCTTTGCCTCCAAACGCAACCAGGGCAAGCCCGGCGAGACCGACGTCTACGTCGCGCGCTGGGTGGAGTCGGCGAAGTCAGCCGGCTCGCCGGGGCGCTGATTGCGTAACCGCTTCACGATCTCCACGTGGCCCCGCCGCCAGACCCGGGCCGGCGGCGTCGCCCAAGGCGGCCCGCTTTGCGTGCGGTGACGGCCGCCCGCGGCAGAGCCCGAATCCAAACGGTAGTGCTCGGCGAAACTCCGTCCGTCGACAGCTAATTCATGGTGAGACGAGGGGCCTGAAAAGTAACGTGTGCGTAGACGATGAGGGAGCTCGTCCGTAAGCCATGATTGTTCTGGAGATCGAATCGTCCTCGTCGCAGGACCGTCGCGTCGAGATTGACGCCCCACGGACAACCATCGGCCGTTCGTCACACGCCGATCTGTGGCTCGACGACAATTTTGCTTCGCGCATCCACAGCGAGCTTTGGTTCGACGACGGCTCCTACTGGGTGAGCGATCTCGGCAGCATCAACGGAACGTTCCACAACGGTGAAGCGATCACCGGGCCGACCCGCCTCGAACATGGAGACTCGTTTCGAATCGGCGAGTCGGTTCTGACCGTCGCCGGGCTCTTGGACAAGAGCCAAGGCAGCACGGGGACGATGGTCCTCGAACGCTCCGCGATCCGCGCCGCGGCGGCCCGCGTCGACCCGCCCTCCTCCGACGATCTGCAGCTGCTGGCGCGTGACGACCTGCTACCGGCGATCTCGAGGTTCGGCGGCGCGCTGCTGTCGCCGGCCAGCCCCGACGAAGTGCTGCACGAGGTCCTGGGCCTTGTCTTCGACCTCCTGCCGGCGGATCGGGCCTACGTCCACCTGGTCGACGCTGACGACGGCCAGCCGGCGGTCCGGGCCGCGCGCCAGCGCGACGGTCGTCCTGTGGAGTCCTCCGTGGAGGGCTCCCGTGGCGATCTCCAGGCGCAGGTGATCGAACGGGGACTCTCGCTTCTGACCTCCTACCAGGACCTGGACCCCGTGCGGGTCGGCAAGTCGGCCGTGGTTTTGGGACGGCGTTCCGTGATGGCGGTACCGCTGGTGACGGGGACCGGGATCCGCGGCATGATCGAAGCCGACGCTCCCGAGGAGGCAACGCAATTCGAAGACGCCGACCTCGAACTGCTGAAGGCGATCGCGAGCATCGCGGCGGTCAAGATGGAGAACTCCCTGCTGGTCGAGCAGCGAGTCGAAGCCGAGCGCCTCCAGCAGCAGCTCGAAAGCGCCCGCGAGATCCAGGCGCGGCTTTTACCCCACGAGCCGCCGCGCCTGGAGGGATATGACGTCCGCGGCCTCAGCATGCCGTCCCACGCCGTCGGCGGCGACTACTTCGATTTCGAGCTGTGGACGGACACCCGGCTCGGGGTCGTCCTCGGCGACGTCTCGGGAAAGGGGCTGGACGCCGCGCTCCTGATCTCGAGCGTGCACGCGATGGTGCGGGCGCAGGCGGCCGTCACCAAGACCCTGGGCGCGCTCATCGGTCGCGTGAACAGCTATCTCTGCGAGTTCACGCCGACGAGCAAGTTTGCCACCGTCTTCTGCGGTGTCCTCGACTCGGACACCCATCGTCTCCACTACATCAACGCCGGCCACAATCCGCCGCTGGTGGTGCGTGCAGACGGCACGGTCGAGCGGCTGCCGGCGACCAGCGTGCCACTCGGCCTGATGCCGGATACGCGTTTCTCGAGTGCTTCGGTCGAGCTCTCCCCGGAGTCGGTAGTGGTGGTCTACAGCGACGGTCTGACGGAAGCGACCAACCCGGCGGGCGAAGAGTTCGGCGAGGACCGCCTCGCGGCGGTGGTCCGCGAGCATCGGGGGCTGACCACCGCCCGGATGCGCAATCGGATCGACGCCGCCCTGTCGCGGTTTTTAGAGGGCGAGCCAACCGCCGACGACTTGACGATCGTGCTGATCAAGCGGGACGCGTGAGGCTTTCACGCGGCTTCCGCGGTTTCTTTGAGGCGCGGCTGCGCGACCGGTGATAGAACGCCAGACTGTCGAACGCCAGACTGTCGCCCGTCGCCCGTCACACCACCGCGACGACAATCGACATGGCAAGCATGGAGAGTGCCGGCAATGACCTCTGCGGTGGATCGCTGACTTTGAAGTGCATCGCGATCGCGCCCAACATCAGTGCCGCCATGCCGACCGCCGCGGGCAGGGTCAGCGCCGGGAACCAGATGCCCGCGATCAGCAGTGCCGCCAGGGAGAGCTTCAGCGCTCCGATTGTTCTCATGAACCAGACGGGCAGTCCGTAGACCGTGAACTCCTCTGTCATGTTTCTTGCCACGCCACCGCGCCAGATCGTTTCCTTGCCGAATCGCAAGATCCAGACGTTGACGATGCCGAGGGCGATGACTAGCTGACAGACGATCTTTAGAGTCTCCATGATGTCTCTTGTTCACCTTTCGAAGCAATCGAATCGTGCTTGAGCGCTTGAGTCACAGATCTGGGCGCGTTCACACTTGGCTCCGACTGCAGAAGTTTGAATCTTGTCGGTATCCGTTTTGTCCGCCGCCATACCTTCGCCGGGCGAAGGAGTTTGGATGAATCTGCGAGGAAGTGAAGAAAGTCTCATCCAAGACCTGGTAGGCGGCGAACTAGAGCGATGAACGTCAACGACTCGAAGAAAGAGTCACAACGCGATAGCGGTTGAGGACGTTTGCCAACGTTCCTTGATCTACCGATACTTCCAAGGTTTTGGGAGTAGTGGTAATTCAAGCAAACTACGCCACGTCCCGGCCTTCCCCAATTCAAAAGATGCCTACAGTGCGTGTAGGTATCAGAGCCTCTATATTTGAGGAGAACATCATGTACGAGATGTCTGAAACTATGCGTGCACTCCAGGCTGGACTCAGCCTTGAAGGCATCACGATGTACCTTTTTTGGATCTCGACCGTCGCCATGGGTGCGGGCGCGATTTTCTTCTGGCTGATGCAAGGCAGCGTGGCGCGTCCCTACCGTAGCGTCATGGCTGTCGCCGGTATCATTTGCGCTGTCGCTTGCTTCCATTACTGGCGCATGTCGGGTATCTATATCGAGGGTTTGGCCTCATTGTTCGATGGCCAGGGCAACCGGATTGAAGGTGCGCAGATCGGGACCTTCCCAACGGCCTATCGCTATATCGACTGGTTTATCACCGTTCCTCTACTGCTGCTTGAGTTTCCGCTTCTGCTTAACCTCGGAAGCAAGGGCAAAAGCCTTTTCCGCAATCTGACGATCGGTGCGGTCTTTATGTTGCTCTTTGCCTGGATCGCGGAAGAAAGCGCGCTCGGCTCCACCACATGGTGGTCTTTCTATCTGATTTCATGCGCCGCCTGGGGCTACATCGTCTACGTTCTCTATACGCAGGTTTCGCAGCGCATAGCTGAAGCGCCGGCCTCGATCGCTCGCTCGGCCTCGCTGATGCGTCTGTTTATTCTGATCGGTTGGGTCATCTATCCGATCGGTTTTCTGATGGCGCTTGCCGGACCTGGTGGCGAGAGCCTACGCGAAATCTTTTATAACGTTGCCGACGTGATCAATAAGGTCGGCTTCGGCTTGGTCTGCTACGCGGGCGTCAAGGCCCTCACGGTGCCGCAGTCCGAGTCGGGACTGAAAGCGGCGGCCTGAGCGATGGTGGTATCGAGCCCGGGAGCGGGCATCATGCCGGCGGTCAGATTGGAGCGCATTGCGTCTCCGCGGGTCGAACACTGGCTGCCTGCTCTCGGACTCGCTACCGTCTTGCTCGCTTGCCTCACCAGCCAGAAGCTCGCCGCGGCGCTCGTGCCTTGGCCGTTCCTGGTCGCGGTGATCGCTCTCGGACTTCCTCACGGCGCCGCTGACGGCGCCGTCTTTTTGCGCCGTTTTTCCTGGCGTCAACGTCTACTGCGGATCGTTGGCTACTTGACCCTCATGGCGCTGGCCGCGGCGGCCCTGGTCGTTGCGCCAGCGGCGACGCTCCTGGCCTTCCTGGCGCTCTCATGGTGGCACTTTGGAGCTGCCGACGCCGACAGTCT
>JAAUXY010068968.1_pt1 | contig 12162 bp, 14 predicted proteins | sample 7278121 | NCBI WGS metagenome assembly JAAUXY01 (sample SAMN14350117, study PRJNA611818) | marine sediment metagenome | isolation source: surface marine sediment (1.8m) | place: French Polynesia: Moorea | collected 2018-08 | reverse complement strand
CATGTCGTGCACTTCTATCACCTGCACGCACTCGACTGGGTCGACGTCGTCAGCGCCCTCAACGCTGACCCGAAGGCCACTTCCGAACTGCAGCAGGCGATCAGCCGCTGGCCGAAGTCATCGCCGGCCTACTTCAGTGACGTACAGAACAGGCTGAGGCGTTTCGTCGAGTCGGGTCAGCTCGGCATATTTGCGAACGCCTACTGGGGCAGCGACGCCTACAGGCTGCCGCCCGAAGCGAACCTGCTGGCGGCGACCCATTACCTGGAGGCGCTCGATTTCCAGAAAGAGATCGTGAAGATCCAGGCGATTTTCGGCGGCCGCAATCCGCATCCGAACTGGGTCGTCGGTGGTGTGCCTGCGACGATCGATATCGACAATCCGGGCGCAGCCGGGACGATCAGCATGACCTGGCTCAACATGCTCACCGACATCATCGAGCAGTCGATCACATTCACCGACCAGGTGTATATCCCGGACCTCAAGGCCATTGCCTCGTTCTACAAGGACTGGGGTTTCGGCGGCGGACTCTCGAGCAAGAACCTGCTTTCCTACGGCGAATTCCCCGCTTACGCGAACGACCACAGCAACAACAGCCTGATGCTGCCGGGCGGTGCGATTGTCAACGGTGACCTCACGACGGTGCATGACATCGACACTCGTGATCCGTCGCAGATCCAGGAATTCGTATCGCACTCCTGGTACGAGTACCCGGACGAGAGTCTCGGTCTGCACCCGTTCGACGGCGTCACCGAGCCGAGTTTCCAACTCGGACCCAACACGAAAGGCACCAGGACGAACATCGAAGAGATCGACGAGGGCGCCAAGTATTCATGGCTCAAAGCACCTCGCTGGCGCGGTCACGCGATGGAAGTCGGGCCACTGGCGCGGTATGTCGTCGCATACGCACGCGGCCGCGAGGACATCAAGGCGCAAGTCGACGGCCTGCTCGCGGAACTCGACCTGCCGCTGACGGCGCTGTTCTCCACGCTCGGCCGGACGGCGGCCCGTGGGCTCGAAGCGTCATGGGCAGCTCACAAGATGCGCGATGTCTACAACGAGATGATGGCGAACCTGCGCAACGGTGATTCATCTGTCGCCAATATGGACAAATTCGACCCGTCTACCTGGCCCACCGACGTCAAAGGCGTAGGCTTCGGCGAAGCGCCGCGCGGTGCGCTGGCACACTGGATACACATCAAGGACGCGAAGATCGAAAACTACCAGTGCATCGTACCGACGACGTGGAATGCGTCGCCGCGGGACCCGTACGGCAACATCGGGGCGTACGAAGCCGCGCTGCTCGATACGCCGATGGTGAACCCCGAGCAGCCGCTAGAGATCCTGCGCACCATTCACAGCTTCGATCCGTGCCTCGCATGTTCGACGCACGTCATGTCGCACGACGGCAAGGAGCTGAGCGAGGTCAGGATCCGCTGAGGAGGGATCGATGGATATTCCCAATGAAGTACTGGAACGACAGGAAAAGGTATCCGGCCCGTTCTACGTATTCGAATTGCCGGTGCGCATCTGGCACTGGGTTCATGCCCTCTCGATGGGCACGCTGATCTGCACGGGTTACCTGATCGCGGCACCGTTGCCCTCGCTCACCGGCGAGGCCAGCTCGCATTTCATCATGGGAACCCTGCGTTTCGTGCACTTCAGCGCGGCATTCGTGTTTGCCATAGGATTGCTCGTGCGGATTTACTGGGCACTGGTCGGCAACCGCTTTGCTCGTGAGCTTTTCGTACTGCCGTTTTGGCGGGCCAGTTTCTGGTCACACGTCTGGCACGAAGTGAAGTTCTACCTGTTCATTACGCACAAGTCTCGCAAGTACGTCGGCCACAATCCGCTTGCTCAACTCGCCATGTGGATCACGAACGTCGTACTGTCGATCTTCATGATCTGCACGGGTTTCGCGCTCTACAGCCAGGGGCTCGGGATCGGCAGCTGGGCAGACCGCATGTTTGGCTGGGTCTTCGCGATCGTGCCGAGTTCGCAATCGATACGCATGTGGCACCTGATGGGCATGTGGATCATGCTGGTCTTCATCATCATTCACATTTACATGGTCGTTCGCGAGGACCTGTACTCGCGCCAGAACGGCGCGAGCATGATGATTACCGGCTGGCGCCGCTACATTGACGACGGGCCGATGGACCCACGATGAACGAGGAGACCCTCATCCTGGGCATAGGGAACGTCCTTTGGGCGGATGAGGGCTTCGGGATTCGGGCTGTCGAAGCGCTGCACGCGCGCTACGAGTTTCCGGACAATGTGACCGTTATGGACGGCGGTACCCAGGGCATGTTCCTGTTGCCCGCGGTCCGAAACGCAAAGCGACTGCTCATCTTCGATGCCGTCGATTTCGGAGATCCGCCGGCGACGCTCCGGCTGGTTCTCGGCGACGACGTGCCTCGTTACATGGGCGCCAAGAAAGTCAGCATGCACCAGGCAGGCTTCCAGGAAGTGTTGTCGGCGGCGGAGCTCGCGGGCGACTTGCCCGATGAGCTCGCGCTCATCGGCGTCCAGCCAGAACGCCTGGACGACTACGGGGGCAGCCTGCGGGCATCGGTAAGGAGGCAGATCGATCCGGCTCTGCGCCTTGCACGCGAAGTTCTCGAGCGTTGGGACATCCCGTTCCGGCGCCGCGGACAGCCGCCGTCGGATTCGGTTGGCACCGCTGCACTCGATATGCACAGGTACGAGCGCGACCGGCCGTTCATCGACAGCGACAGCTCATGAGCAGCGTCCTGATCGACAGGCTCGTGTCCGAGCTGGGGTATCCGGAAGTATCGGCGGCGAACCATGACGAATTCGCCCGTTCGCCCGGTCTCAACGTCCTGTTCTTTCCGGGAGACCCTGCCACCGTCAAGGACGCTACGGATGTTGCCGTCGTGTTGCCGGAGCTCGTCAAGGCATTCGAAGGCCGACTCAATCCTGGCGTTGTTACGGACACCTACGGCGACGGCGTTACACTGAAGCGACAGTACGGCTTTCGGCGGTTTCCTGCCCTGGTGTTTGTCCGGGACAGCGACCACGTAGGTACGATCGAGCGCATTCGTGACTGGGCAGAATACCTGACGAGAATCAGCGAGATGCAGGCATGAACATCAAAGACATTCCGGTACGCGTCATCGGCGCCGGCAGCCAGCCGGTGAATGCGGGTGATGAGATATCGTCGCTGGACATGCCACGACAATTCGACACGTTCGTCCCGCCAACAGTCCCCGAGCCCGGCGACGTCGAACACCTTGCAGGCGCCCGCGAGGCGATGCACTGGCTGCAGCGGGCACTCGATCGCTACGCGCGTACTCCGGTGCCACAGCTCGCGGACCTGGGCCGCCTGGACGACGAGAACCGTGAGCTTGTCAACCAGATCCTCGGGGAGGGAGAAGTCAGCGTCACGTGCTCTGGCGAGTGCAGCGCCCGCGTCCAGGAAAGTGTCCTGCCCGGAGTGTGGCGATCGATCTACCTGGAACCGCATGGCGAGTTGCTCGCCGACGTCCTCGAAGTCAGCAGCGTTCCTCATATCGTGGCGTCAGGACGAGATCACAGTCGTCCGGTGAATGCCAGCGCCGATCGCGACGCGCACATGGCCGGCCCGAATGCGTTGCCGATTCTCGTCGAGATTGCGGCAGCCAGCGAACGTTTCAGCGAGGACGGCGCTCTACACAGCATCAACCTGACGATGTTGCCGATGTCCGACGCCGAACTCGAATTCCTCGACGAACGCCTCGGCCGCGGTCCCGTCGACATCCTCTCTCGCGCGTACGGCAAGTGCCAGGTCATCAGCACCGCCACGGACTGCGTATGGTGGGTCCGGTACTACAACTCGATGGAAACGTTGATACTCAATACGATCGAGGTCTGCGAGGTTCCGCAGGTCGTTGCCGCCGCCCCGGAGGACCTGGCCGACTCGGCGACGAGGCTTCGCGAACTCTTGGAGCCCTACTGGCCCGAAGCAGAATGAGCGAGGACGAACAGGAAGAATCCCGGCTGTCGGCAGGTACGCGTATGGAATGTCGGATTTGCTGGCACGTTTACGACCCGGCCGAGGGCGACTCCGTGCACCAGGTCGAGCCGGGCACCGCTTTTCTCGACTTGCCGGATTACTGGCGCTGCCCGCAGTGCGATGCGGAGCCGAGTGCATTCCTACCCGTGCATGAATGACATGAGCGACACATCCGCGACAGTTTCCGGCCTGGTTGATCGATTCCAGGAGATTCTGGACAAACGAATGCAGGAACTGCCGATCTTGAACGCGCGCCTCGAGGTCGAAGCCGTCGGTTTTCGCGACTTCGCCAATGGCCGCCTGGGCGTCCTGATCACACCCTGGTTCATGAACCTCGTATTCCTGAAACAGGAAACGGGCTGGTCTTCCCGGCCCCAGGGGGACCTCGAGAAAGTCGAGTTGCCGTGGGGCGACGTCGAGTTCACGGTCAACCAGGACGAAAAACTCGGTGCATACCTGTCGGCGGTCCTGTTTCGCAGCGTTAGCGATTTTCCCGACCAGGAGACTGCGCGCGAGGTTGCGACCCAGGTGATGAGCGACCTGTTCAGCCAGCCTCCAGGCAGTGCCAGGCGACTGAGCCGGCGCCAGCTTTTCAGCAATATCGGGGGCGGCTGATGCACGAACTATCGGTCTGTGTTTCCCTGCTCGAGCAGGTGCAGGATATTGCCGAACAGCACGACGCGGTATCGGTGGACAAGATCGTGCTCAGGATCGGCCCGTTGTCAGGCATCGAAGCCGACCTGCTGGCCCACGCTTACCCGCTTGCGGCGGCCGGTACCTGCGCCGAGAACGCGGACCTCGTCATCGAGGAATGCGACGTCGTCGTGCGATGCACGCAATGCAAGGCTGAGTCGACGGTCCCGCCGAATCGCCTGATTTGCTCGGAATGCGGGGATTATCGAACCCGGGTCGTCAATGGCGACGAAATGATTCTGCAGCGACTCGAGTTTAGCGCACCCGGTACGTATAAATGACGATTGAAGGCAATCGGCGTTGTGATGATATCGACGGGCCGATTCCTTTAGGGAGGCGAGAATGAATGATGTGCTGAAACGCATGCTTGACGCCGAGCAGCGCGCTCAGCGTCTCGTCGACGATGCGCTCGAGCAACAGAAGGCAATGCTCGAACGGGCCCGGGAACAGGCGCATGAGGCGGAGAAGCGCTTCGAGTCGCGGATGCACGATCTTCGACATGAACTCGAAAGCAAGGCCGAAGCCGAGGCGGCACGCACGATCGCCCAGATGGAACGTCGTTCCCGGGAGAATCGCGATCAACTCAGGGCTTCGGCCGACGAATGCCGGCACGATGCTATCGACGCCGCGATCCGAATCGTCGCCGATCCGGATCGGCTGTAGGGTCTGACCATGTCGGCGGTCGCGGATTACGCCTACCTGAACTGCCGTGTCTCGATACGGGCCGAAGGCCTGTTGCCGCCAAAGCGCCTTGCTGAGCTCACGACAGGCCCGGAAGGCCAGGTCGCTGACATTCTGCGTGAAGCAGGATTCCCGCGATGTGCAGCCGAGCTCCCGTCGACACCTCGCAGCGTCGAAGAGACCCTGATCGCCGACTACCTCGAGGACATAACAATACTGGTGCGGCCGCTGAAAGGCGCGGCGCGCGCGTTTCTGAACCACTGGAAACATCGTTTCGAAATCATCAACCTGAAACGCTGCATACGCCACCAGCTTGCCGGGCTCCCGCCTGCGGAGCTCCGCAACAATCTGATCGAGATCGGCCCCATGCAGGAACTCCCCATTGACGAGCTCCTGCGCGCCGAGGATGCGGAAGAGGTCCTGCGACGACTCGAGGGCACTCCGTATGCGGAAATGGCGCGCCACGCCCGCGAAGTCTACGAGGAACGGCACAGCCTGTTCGATCTCGAAGCCGTGCTGGACAGCCAGTACTATCGGGGATTGCTCGATCGCTTTAACGCGCTCAACGATAGCGATAGGAATTCGCTGCGCAAACTCCTCGGCACGTTTGCGGACCAGATCAACCTCGTCTGGCTGCTGCGCTATCGATTTGTATTCGGCCTCGCACCGCCGCATGCCTACCTGCTGCTAATCCCCGGCGGTCATACACTGAAGCGAACGCATCTTCTGTCGCTGGTGCAAATGGATACGATGGAAAAAGTGTTCCAGGCGCTACCTCCGCCGCTCGACGTCGAGATCGGCGACGTCAATTCGATCATCGAGGTCGAGAAGGCGATAACAAAGCGAACGCACCGTGTTGCCGTGAAAGTCCTGCAGCACACGAGCTTCAATCTCGCGCGCGCCCTCGCCTACCTGATCCTGCGTGAACGACAGATTCTCAAAGTACACGTGGCGCTCAAGGGACGAGTCATGAAGCTCGACGAGGAATCCATCCAAATCGCAGCCAGGTTGCCCGACGATTTTCTGCAGCAGGCAGTAGCGGGCTGAGACGGTGTTTACTCCTCTCGCCATGCAACGAACGACGATCTACCTGCTCAGGGAAGACGCGCCACTGGCCGCACTCGCGTTCGGATGCTGCGGGACGTTCGAGCCGGAGCACAGCGATGACGAAGAGTCGATCTCGGAGGAGTTCGGATCGCAGTATCGCGAACTCTACGAAGCGGCCAGTAATCGCCTGGCGAAGATCGATGCGCACCTCGGCGATGGCATATCCGATCCGGGCCCGCCGGACATACGCCTGATCACTCAGTCCGAGCTGGACTCGGTCAACGATGCTCTCGCCAAAGTGTGGACCCGGTGTTCGGAGCGTGAAGAGCTGTCGCGTCACGTACGCGACGAACTGCGCGCGGTCGCGCAGCTCGAAGAGGCGCTGGACGTATATGAGCCGCTGGATTTCGATCTCGGGCTGCTGCACTCGGGTTTCCGGTTCCTTGACGTGCGAATCGGCGTGGTCCCGCTTGCCGACATCGGACGCCTGCGCGAAGCCGTCAGCCTCATCGGCTACACGCTTTCGGACTTCTCGCACACCGAGAACATCGCGCACGTGCTGCTCGCGGGACTGGCCAGCGACTCCCCGGAGCTGGAACGCGTGCTGGCCGCCGCATCCTTCACCGAACTCGTGATCCCGCCTGACTTCGCTGCACACCCACGGCGTGTGCGAAACGAACTCGAAGCACGCAGGGATAAGCTGAACGCGCAGCTGCAGGAAATCGACGAGGCAATCGGGGAGGAGATCGCACAGAACGGAGACTTGCTACGCGAAGCCGCGCAAGTGCTCGCACTCGCGTCCGCGTACGCGCGCATGAGCGAAAAGCAGCGCAGGCGTGGCGGGCTCGCCCGGATTTGCGGTTGGGTACCGAAGGACCGCGTCGACGAGTTGCGAGCGAGGCTGCGACAGCAGCTCGACAATCGCTTTGTGCTTGAAGTCCGCGACCCGCTGCCTGAAGAGCGCGCCATAGTACCGTCGGCCTTGCACCATCCTCGCCTGTTGCGTCCGTTCGAAGCGCTTGTCAGGACCTACGGCGTGCCCCGTTATGGCGAGATCGATCCGACCTGGCTGTTCGCTCTGTCCTTCATCGCGATGTTCGGCATGATGTTTGGCGATATAGGACATGGGCTCGTGATCGCCGCCGCCGGTATACTCGCGCGTCGCAAGCTGTTCGGGTTCGCTCCGTTCGTGGTCGCTATCGGCAGCTCGTCCATGCTGTTCGGGCTCCTCTACGGCAGTGTATTCGGTTACGAGGAGCTGATTCATCCGCTCTGGATCGCTCCGTTGAGCGACCCGGCCCTGATGCTCAGACTGGCGCTCTATTGGGGTATCGGCTTCATCGTCCTGATGACACTCATCCAGATCCGCAACCGGCTGCGCGAAGGAGCAGTGGCAGAAGCGTTTATGTCGGGCGGTGGATTCGCAGGCGCTGCGTTCTATCTCGGCATCGTCTACGCCGCAGCGAACTGGCTGCAGACGGGGACGGTCGGAGGCGGCGGGCTGGCCGCCTTTCTGGTTCCGCTGCTGGTCATTCTGCTATATCACTGGCAGCACATACAGGCGCCGCTTAGCGAAAAAATCATCGTCGTGTTTATCGAGGGCTTCGAGACGCTGCTCGGCTTTGTCGCCAATACGCTGTCGTTCCTGCGCGTGGCGGCATTCAGCCTCAATCACGTAGCGCTGGCTATCGCCGTGTTCACGATTGCGAACATGCTCGGGCCGACGGGACACTGGATCACTGTCATCCTCGGCAATGTTTTCATACTGGTACTCGAGGGCGCGATCGTCACGATCCAGGTGCTTCGCCTCGAGTACTACGAAGGATTTTCACGTTTCTTCAGCGGTGACGGTCGCGAGTTCCGGCCGCTGACCATGGGTTACTGAACGACTAAGGAGATAGCGCGATGTATTGGATGGTGGCAATCATGACGGCGAGCCTGCTTGGCGTCTTCGGCACGGGCATATACCTGGAGTACCGTCCGTTTAATCGGCCGCGTATCAAATGGCTGCGCGGCGCCGTGCTGACGAACCTGGTGCTGTTTTTCGCGGCTCAGTGCGGGCTGCTGTTTCTCGGTGTGAGCGAAGCATTCGCTCAGACGCCGGCCGAGGCAACCGGCCCGGTCGAAGTATCGCTTGGCCTCGGGCTGGCTATGATCGGCGTCGGTATTCCGACGGCCGTGGCCACGATCGGCGCCGGCATCGCGGTGGGACCCGTCGGTTCATCCGCGATGGCCCTGATTTCCGAGAAACCGGAGATGTTCGGGCGTACGCTCGTGTACCTCGGCCTCGCGGAAGGCATCGCAATCTACGGGCTGGTTGTCTCAATCCTGATACTCGGCAGGATCTGATGTCCGACGGCGCCGATACACGCCTGATAGCAATGGGCAGCGCCGAACTGACGCTCGGTTTTCGTCTGATCGGTTTCGAAACGTATGACGACGCGACCGAAGACGATGTCGAACAACTGCTGAGTGACCTTGTGCAGCAAAAACAACGGGCGCTGGTGCTGCTGGAGCCAACGCTCGCGCGCTGTGGCGCGCCATCGCTCGAACATGTACGTAACGAGGGCGGACGCATCGTGGTCACCGAAGTACCCGCGCTGCGCGCGCCACAGGATTACCACCCGGAGGTCGAAGACGTTGTGCGCAGCGTACTCGGTCCCGGTGCGCTGGAGGACCTGGAATGACAGATCCGAAGAGTGTTCCCGATCTCGAGGCCGCGTTACTCGACAGGGCCGAGCGACTTGCAGCCGAGTACCTTGCTCGTGGCGAGGAGTCTCGCGAGACGATCCTCAGGGAAGAGCAGGATCGCCTGCGCTCGCGGGAAGCACGTATTGCCGACGAGGCGAAGGCCGATGCCGATCGCATATTCCGGCGTCGCGTACAGGCTGCACAGCTCAGGGTCCAGGCCGCGCTCGACAAGGAGCGCTGGAACCTGATCGAGTCGGTCATCGGCGACCTGTCGCAAGAGCTCGCGTCGGTGCGCGACGACCCGAAGCGCTACGAGGCGCTCATTGGTTCCCTGCTCGCCCAGGCGGCGGAGAGCATCGACGAAGAGGATCTCGTCGCGTCACTGAACGTGGACGACCTCGAGGCCCTGAAAGGGCGGTGGGAAAAAATTGTGGAAATGGCGGCACCGGGCAAATCGGTCGAGCTGGATACGCAACCAATCGAGTGCAGCGGTGGCGTGCGGCTCGCAAGTCGCGACAACCGCGTTCGCGTGGACGCGACATTCGAAGGGCGGACCGAGCGATTCCGCGACGAGCTGACGCAGACTATAGCTGAACGGCTGTTCGCGCGCGCGAGCATACAGATGGGATGAGACATGGGCAGGATTCTCGAAATTAACGGCCCGATCGTCCTCGCCGAGTTACCTGGCGTTCCCAATGGCGAACAGGTACGTGTCGGCGAGCTCGGTCTCACGGGTGAGATCATCGGCCTCGACGGCAGTACGGCAATGATCCAGGTCTACGAAGCGACTGACGGTCTTCGTCCAGGGCAGGAAATCGAGCCACTGGGCCACCCGCTTTCGGTCCAACTCGGCCCCGGCATGCTGGGGCAAATCTACGACGGCGTGCAGCGCCCGCTGCTGGCAATCAGCGAACTCAGCGGCGACTACATCGCACGTGGCGTCGAGGTAGAGTCGCTGCCGCACGACCGCAAATGGAACTTCGAACCGGATCCTGAGCGCGCGGTGGGCCAGCACCTGGACGGCGGCGCCGCGCTGGGCTCCGTGCCCGAAACGCCGGTTATCCGCCACCGAATACTCGTCCCGCCGGACGTCAACGGCGAGCTGATTGAGCTGGCATCGGCAGGCGACTACAGCCTCGACGACACCGTTGCGCAGATACGTGACGCGTCGGGCCAGGTGCACGACCTCAAGCTGTACCACCGCTGGCCCGTGCGAATTCCGCGCCCGTACCGGAGCCGCGACGACGCGATCGCACCGCTCATAACCGGGCAGCGTATCCTCGATACGTTCTTCCCGCTCGTCAAAGGCGGCAAGGGCGCGGTCCCTGGCCCGTTCGGCGCCGGCAAGACGGTCGTGCAGCAGCAGATCGCGCGCTGGTCGAACGCCGACATCGTCATCTACTGCGGCTGCGGCGAACGCGGTAACGAACTCGTCGACATCCTCGAGACGTTTCCGAAGCTTACGGACCCGCATACGGGCCGCTCGCTCATGGAGCGGACCCTGCTCGTCGCGAATACCTCCAACATGCCAGTCGTGGCGCGAGAGGCATCGATCTACGTCGGCGTCGCGATGGCCGAGTACTACCGCGACCAGGGCTACGACATCGTCATGGTCGCGGACTCGACGAGTCGTTGGGCCGAGGCGCTGCGAGAGGTGGCGGGCAGGCTCGGGCAGATGCCCGTCGAGGAAGGTTACCCGGCCAACCTCGCATCACGACTGGCAGCGTTTTACGAGCGTGCCGGCCGAGTCGTATCGCTCTCTGGCCACTACGGCTCCGTCACCCTGATCGGCGCGGTGTCGCCGCCAGGCGGTGATTTCTCGGAGCCCGTCACCAGCCACACGAAAGAGATCGTGCAGACGTTCTGGGCGCTGTCGAAGGAACTCGCAGACGCGCGTCATTACCCGGCGATCGACTGGACGGACAGCTTTTCCGAGTACATTGAAGTGGCCGCGCAGTGGTGGGCCGAAGAAATCGACCCGTCCTGGGCACGCAAGCGCGCTCGCGCGATGGCGCTGCTCACCGAGGCCGATGAATTGTCCCGAATCGTCAATCTTGTCGGACCCGAAGCCCTGTCGTCCCAACAACGCTGGGATCTCGAGAGCGCAATGTTGATCAAGGAAGGCGTTCTGCAGCAAAGCGCACTCGAGGAGACCGACAGCTTCGCGTCTCCCGAGAAACAGTACGCCCTCCTCCACCTCGCGCTCGACATTGACGAGCGCGGCGCGGCACTCCTCGAGATCGGCGTGCCGGTCCAGCGTCTACTGGCATTGCCGATACTGGCGCAGGCGCGGCGCTGCAAGAGTGCTTATACGAGCGAGCAGGTTGCTGAGATACGAACCTTCGAGACGGACGTCAGGCGCGAGTTCGACCGGCTCCGGGCCGAATACATCGAAGCGGCGGAAGCAACATGAGAGAACTGGAATTCAGACGCGCATCGTCTGCCAAGGGCGGCCTGCTCGTCGTCAAGGGCGTCCCGGGCGTTGCGTTCGGTGACCGGGTTGTCGTGCGCGACCACAAAGGCCGCCAGCGCAACGGCCAGGTGATTCGTGGCTCCGACAAGGTCACGCTGGTCCAGGTGCTGGAAGGCACCGACGACCTCGATCTCGACCGAACCTGGGTACGATTCCTGGACGAGCCATTCGAGATTTCCCTTGCCCCGGAGATCATGGGCCGCATTTTCAACGGCGTTGGCGACCCGCGAGATGATCGTCCTCCGATCGTTGCGCGCCTGCGGCGCGACGTGAACGGTGCGCCGGTCAATCCCGCCGCGCGGACGTATCCGCGCGAATTCATCCAGACGGGCATCTCGGCCATCGACGGGCTCAACTCGCTCGTCCGCGGCCAGAAGCTGCCGATCTTCTCTGGATCCGGCCTGCCGCACAACCGCCTCGCGGCGCAGATCGTGCGCCAGGCTCGCCTGCCTGGCCGCGAGTCGGAATTCGCGGTCGTATTCGCGGCGATGGGTGTCGCGTATTCGGATGCCCGTTTCTTCCGTGAAGACTTCGAATCGAGCGGCGTGCTCGGCAACGTCGT
>JAAUXY010186141.1_pt1 | contig 12165 bp, 11 predicted proteins | sample 7278121 | NCBI WGS metagenome assembly JAAUXY01 (sample SAMN14350117, study PRJNA611818) | marine sediment metagenome | isolation source: surface marine sediment (1.8m) | place: French Polynesia: Moorea | collected 2018-08 | reverse complement strand
ATCATTGGCGTTTCAAGCCCGTGGTGCACCAGCGTATCGCGCACGAAGCGCGCCTCATTACTTAACAGGGCTTCCTTTTCCGCCGCGGCGGCTTCCGCAATAGCGGTCAGGCGAATGGCTTCAGGGCTCATGATGCTTTCTCCAATAGGCGCGGCACGGCCGCGTGCTGCGCAGAATGTTCGAGGGTCAGCGATACCGAATCGGCAAAGCGCAGTGCGTGCGGCTTTTCAATGGTGACGGAGGCCCGCTGGACGCTCGCATCGGTGCTGCAGATGGCCAGCACGTCGCCGACCAGCTTCTCGAGCAGTAGGAACTGCCCGCCTTCCACAAGCTCGATGATGGCCTTGGTGATCGTCTTGTAGTTCAGCGCTTCCTCCACACGGTCCTCGAAAACACCGTCTGCCAGGGCGTAGGCGATTTCGGCGTTGACAACGATGTCCTGCTTTTTCACACGCTCTTCGGGGTTGAAGCCGATGAGCGTGCGAAGGCGCAGGTTGTGGATGCGAATAGTTGCTACCTTTCGGGTCATTTGTTCTGCTCCCTTTCCAGGCCAGCTCCTGGCACTCGTGCCGGGATGCTGGGGTGCGCGTTAGATGCGATATGTGGATTGTGTCCGAAAGAGTGGTGGGCGGTGTAACAGTTGGTAACGGAGGATGAGTTTGAGCGGGGTCGGACGATTGAAGATGCAGCAATGCGCACGCCAAATTTCGCAAAGGAGCCTATCCGCTATGTCGACCATCGCAAGCGCGTTAACCCGTCCGCCAGTTTCCGGGCTGTTTGAACTGGCTGGTCAATCCAGCGCACGGCCTGAGCACGAGTAAGGCCTATAATTTGATCGCCGCCGCACGCCAACGCGTTGCCAAAGCGGGTTTACGGACTGCATCGACCTGCGCATTGAATCGAGCGATACGACGTTTACCTCATACGCAAAAATCTGTAAACCGGTGGTGTGCATAATCCGCGGAATAGAGTGAAACGCCGCCACCGCGCAGTGAACGCAATCAACAGGTAAACTTTTTACGATCAAGGCCTAGATATTGCAGAAAGGAAATCAATAGATGAATCGACAGTACGTTCACGGCTATGAACCCACGGAGGCCGTTCGCTTGCAGGATCAAGCGCGCACCCTGGTCCAGCTATTGCACTCGGATACGCATTTCCCCGAGGGCAGCACAGTGCTTGAAGCGGGTTGTGGGGTTGGCGCACAGACCGTAACGCTCGCGCAAAACAGCCCGGGGGCTAAGCTAACTTCGATCGATGTCTCGGCTGAGTCCCTAGGGCAGGCGGAAAAAAACGCACATGCAGCAGGACTCACAAGCATCGATTTTCAACAAGCCGACATTTTCTCTTTGCCGTTTCAATCCGAGTCATTCGATCATGTTTTCGTGTGCTTTGTCCTTGAGCACCTGCCGAACCCCATTGACGCCCTAATCAGGCTGAGAGCCGTCCTGAAACCGGGTGGCACCGTCACGGTTATCGAAGGCGACCACGGTTCAACGTACTTCTACCCCGAAAGCGACGCCGCAGATGCGGCGATCAATTGTCAGGTCGAGCTACAGCGCAGAGCCGGTGGTGATGCTCACATCGGGCGGCAGCTCTATCCGCTGCTCGATCAGTCCGGGTATTGCCCTGTCCGGGTATCACCACGCATGGTCTATGTGGATTCCAGCAGGCCGCATCTGGTTGACGGTTTTACCAAGAAGACGTTTACGGCAATGATCGAGGGCGTTCGTTCCCCTGCGATTCAAGCCGGGATCGTCGATGCGACAGTCTTCGACGAAGGAATAGAAGCGCTGTACCGAACCGCCGAAGCAGACGGGACTTTCTGCTACACATTCTTTAAGGCAGTTGGCGAGAAAATGCTGCCGGCTTGAAGAGAAAGGCAACGTGGACTGGGGCAGTCCTGCCTTGGTGTAGGGCGTGCCCGGAAGGATTGATCAAGACAGCCTAAGGGCTGTTTTGACCCTGCGGGCTCCGCAGCTGCGCCGTCCGTCGCCAATCGCCAGCGCGATTGGTTGAACAGCAGCCCTCATCTTCATCCGAACCTTGTCAAAAAAAGAAAAAGGCCCCACGAAGGGGCCCTTTGTCTTTTGGCGCGCCCGAAGAGATTCAAACTCCCGACCGCCTGGTTCGTAGCCAACCGGCTAAACCCAGCTATCTGATTGAACGACCGCGTAGTTCCGCAAGCGCATCGGGAAATATTCTTCTCAACTGTGAGCGATAACCCTCTGTTGATTGTTAGTCCTCGGGGGACTTATTGCTCATACAATCGGGCGCTCTGTTTCATCGCGGAAGAAGCGCACGGTATGGGATCCGGAGACAGAGTCAGTCAGTTGCGCATCTCACGCTCCCGATGTCGCTGGAGATTCACGATGACGACACCCCGCTGCAAAAAGACGTGAACGCGAGAGACGCAACCTGGTCGGGCGTGTACGCCCCCTCCTGCAGTTGCATCCAGCAAACGATGAACAGACCGTCAACCAGATTCACCACCCACGACGTCGGCAGGGACCTGTCAATGGAGCCCTCTTTCTTCCCCAGCTCGATAAGTTCGCGCATCTCCTGAGCGTGCCGTTTGCTGAACGCCGCAACCTTCGGATCATCCTCTCCCCATTGATCGAGGCGCATCAGGAACTGCAACTCCTCTGTCAGCGGTATTGCCAGTTCAAACAGCAGGCGCACAGCATCGAGTGCCGAGGTGGCCTGACGTTCGATCGGGTCGGTGACTTCGTTCAGAGCCCCCAGGCAGTAAACGGCGATGGCGTTGATGAGCTTCTCCCGGGTTTCGTACTGACGGTACAGCGTCGTCCGCCCGACGCCGGCGTGACTCGCGATATCGCTGAGAGTCGCATCCGGGTTGGCATTCAACAGTTCAATCCCGGCCCGTAGCAGAGCCTTCTGCGACCTTTCGGCGCGCGCATCGAGTTTTCGGGTCATCGGCGACGAAACGAATTTTCGGAACACACTTGTACCGTAACAGATTCTGATTTATGATACAAGCTTGTTCCGTATCTCGTCCCGAAGGAGTAATTCCGTGGGCCAGGCATCCCTGAAAGCTCGTCTGGACGGGCTGGATTTCGCCCGTTTTCTGGCGTTCGTCGGCATGGTATTCGTGAACTTCAAGATCGTCATGGGAGCCGAAGGCGGCGATGACTGGCTAAGCCTCGCGACCGGCGCGCTGGAAGGTCGAGCGGCAGCAACTTTCGTTGTATTGGCCGGGGTTGGCCTGGGTCTTTCCGCTGCGCGAGGCGATATCAGTCGGACGGTAGGCGTGACGGTGAGACGCGCGATATTCCTGCTGGTTCTGGGCCTCGTCAATATGTTGATATTTGACGCCGACATCTTGCACTACTACACATTCTATTTCCTGTTCGGTGTTCTATTGTTGCCCCTGAGCAGCCGTGGACTGGCCGTGAGTATGCTTCTCATCGTATTAACCAGCGTTGGCATGTTGCTGTTCCTGGACTACGACGCTGGTTGGGACTGGACCAACTACGCTTATCAGGGCTTCTGGACGCCGACCGGGTTCGTGCGGAATCTGTTTTTCAACGGATGGCACCCGGTGTTCCCATGGCTCGCGTTTCTGCGTTACGGAGTCATCCTCGGCAGACTGTCGTTGGGCGAGAAAAGGATACACATGCGAATGATCGTCGGCGGCGCACTGATCGTCGTCGTCGCGGAAACCACGGGCCGTGTGTTGCAACCCACGCTTGCGTCGATTGATCCCGAGTTGATCTACTTCGCAACCACAGCACCGATTCCGCCGATGCCGCTCTACGTTCTTTCGGGAATCGGCACGGCCACGGCTGTCATCGGTCTCTGCATGAGTTCCGCGGAGTGGCTATCCCGCAAAGGCGTTCTCGAAATCGCAAACCCGGCCGGACGACAAACGCTGACTCTCTACGTCGCGCACATCATAATCGGCATGGGTACTCTTGAAGCCCTCGGCATGATAGGCGGGCAATCGATTCAGGCTGCCACACTCGCAGCGGCAGTCTTTTGTTTGCTGACTATTGTCTATGCCTACTATTGGTCCCGCTCATTCAAGCGCGGGCCCATTGAAACCTTGATGCGAAAGATCGCAGGCTGAACCGATAGACGGGATCGAGCTCCACTCGCGTCTATGTCTATTTGCGAGGGAGGTCATTCATCGAAAGGCGCAACGGGGCCGAAATCCGAAGCGGAAGGATTACTCAAAACTGCCTTAGGGCTGTTTCGACCCTGTGGGCTCGCGGCTGCGCCGCTCGGTCCGTCGCACAAGCCGTTGATCCTCGGGCTCCTGCTGGATCGCTATGTTGATCGACGCGAGCTGTCGGGCCAGCGCAGGGCAGTCGACGACGTCCAGGTAAAACCGCGCCATCTCTCGCGCGTGTAACCAGTCCTCTACCGCGATCCACTCGCGGAAACGACGATCGACGGCCGCAATCCGCTCGGCGTCATCGGTGATCCGGCCCTGGCGCTTGGCAAGAATCAGCCGCCTGACGTCCAGCGGCAATGCCCCGTATGCGCCGTTGAGCGCGACCTCTGCATCGGCCAGCCGACCGGTTGCGAGTAACACGTCCACGAGTGCGCTTCTTACCTGCGCATTCTCCGTCAGGGCCAGCGACCGATTGAAGTACGCAATGGCCTGCTCCGGATCATCGGTCGCGACCGCCAGGTCACCCGCGACACTGAGCGCCCAGGCAAATGTAGCCGCATCGGCATGCGCTGTATCCGTCACGGCCAGCAGGCGTTCGAAACCCGGGCGGGCACGGGCGGCCGCGCCCGTCGCATGCGCCACGCGCGCCGCGCAGCCGACGATGACGAGCAATGGCGAACGCCTGAGCGCGTCGCACGCGGCCCCGGCTTGTTCGACTTCGCCCGTTACGAGGTAGATCGATGCGAGCAACATCCAGGCCTGGTCGTCGTGTGCATCGATTTCCAGCGCAGCCCGGGTCAGCCCGAGGGCTTCGTCGAACCGGTGCCGGGCCTGGGCGACGAGCGCGGCGTCGATCAACAGTGACGGGGTTGATGTGCCGGCGTGAAGTTGTGGCTCGACCAGCGACCAGGCGCGATCGAGGTGCGAATCGTCACCGCCGGCGCGAAAGGCCTGCAACAGGCTTCGCGGCGTATCCGATTCCGGATGGCCCGCGGGCTCGGACGTATGGTCGTCATCGTGTTCGTGCACGTCATGCGCACGGACCGGAAATGCGAGCAGCATGAGTGCAACGAGTATCGGCGTCCATGAGCCGGGGCTTCGAATAAGTGAGTCGAGTCGACGTTCCATTGCATCCTCCAAAAAAACCGGGGAGCAAAAGCTCCCCGGTATGCATTGCCGTTATTGCACCAGAAGATCGGCGAAGTCGTCGTTGCCGGCATCCTGTTCGAACTCGACGGCATTCACGAGTTCGGGCTGCCCGTCTGCATCGACGGAAAACGATGCGCGCGTGAACTGCTGCATCGACTTCTGCTCCGGATCGACGGTCAGCAGGAACGTACTGCCGGCTGTGAGTCCGTCCGCGTCGGTGACCGTGATCGTGACGTAGGCGTCACCGACCGTGTCGATCGCGGGCGTGACGGTCAGCTGTCGCGTCGTACCTGCGCCGCCCAATGCGAGACCGTCCTCCGGGACGACCCGCGGGTTTTCCGAGATGACGGCCACTGCGAGGCTATCAGGCTGATCATCGTTCACCGTGAAACCGATGGCCGGACTGACCTGGTTGGCCGTGATGGCCATGTCGGCAATCGCCGAGACCGTTGGCGGCTGGTTGCGCTCCGGCCCGTCGGGGCCGGAGCTGCCGCACGCCGCGACGACCAGTGCGGTCAGAGCGAGGCTTGCATGTTTCATTGTCATGACTGTCTCCTTAAGTTGCACGTCAGTTCGTCGGCTGCGGCAAAGGTGCGCCAACGGGCGAGCCCGGGTACGGCGTCAGCAGGTACGGGAAGCTGTTGTTCAGGTCCGTTGCTTGCAGCGGGGCACCATCCGTGAACGCCTGGTTGCCGACGACGGCGTCCTCCGGGCTGCACAGCCCGAGGTTGATGAGCCCGCCGCCCTGACCGAGCGGTACGTCGTGGCACAGGGCGCCCATGACGACACGCAGCGCGATATCTACGCTGTCATCGCCGGGCCGGCGGCCGTTCGGGAAGCCTGCTACGTCGCCTGCTGCCACACCCAGCGGGTGCTGCTGGTCACGCGGGGTCGGGTCGACGGACGTATTCAGGCGCAGCATTTCGCCCGGCACCACGTTGGCCGGCTGGTTCAGTCCCGGGAATCCGGTCAGGAATGCCGTCACGAGGTCGTTGCGCGGGAAGTTGGTCGGCGCCAGGTTGTCGATCGATGTGCCGAGCGTCGCGTTAACAGCGTCGCGGAACAGCGCATCAAGGATGACCGGCAGGCCGGGGTTGGTGACGAACGTCAGGAACTGGCCGTCGTCCTTCGGCTCGCTCGAGTTGAAGCGGTCCTTGGTGTCGTAGCCGATGACGAGTTCGTTGACGAGCGGCGCGGACAGGCGCGAAACCTGCACCCAGCGGCCTCCGCTTATCTCCGGCCTTTCGAACGTCGGCCGCGGATTCAGAATGTTCACCTGCCGCAGGCTCGACGTCGTCCAGGCACCGATCACGGGCTCATCTCCCGCGGTCAGGCAGTCTTCGTGAACCTCGATCGCGATCGACGTGACGTTGTCGCGAGCGAGAATATTGCGCTCGGGATCCTGGGTGACGCCACCCGGGAATCCGCCGCCGTCACCGGCGCCCGGTGCGCTGTCGCCCTCGAGCGGCACAAAGTTGACGAGATCGAAGACTTCGCCGAGGCTGAGCTTGAAGGCTTCGTTGCGCTGTCCTACGAAAACACGTCCGGGTGCACTGCAGCCCGGAATACTGATGTCGTGGATAAAGCTGTTCGCGTAGGCCGTGTAGTTGCCGGGACCGCCGAAGGTCTTGGTGCCAGCATAGTCAAACGGCTTGGCGAACGTGTCGCTGCCGGATTCCAGGTCGACAACGGCTGCCTTGCTACCTCGGCGGCGGTCGCCGCTGATCATCGTCACGTTGTACGTCTCAAGGTGATTGAGCCCGGTCTGATCGTCGGCGCTCAACACGCCGATGTTGCGGAGCACGCTGGAGATTTCTTCGCCGCCAACGTTGAACTTGATCGTCTCGCCATTGGGAAACGAATCGTCGAAGTCGAACCGAAACGTGATGTCCTCGACGCTGTCGCCGTCGTTGTCGACGTGGATCTCGTAGATCGCCTGGCTGTCGAGCGGGAAGTAATTCGGGCCACCGTACGCCGACTGCACCGGGATGTAGTTCGCGATCATCGTGACGTAGTCTTCGCGACCCGGCTCGTAGCTCTTGAACAGGTAAAAGTCCGTGCCGTCGGTCTGTGGGTACTTCGTGACGAACGGGGCTTCGCGATGGCTCGATGCCAGCGCCGATCCGGCCGTCAGGATTGCGCAGGCAACACCGAGGCCAAGCAGCTTAGCTTTCATGGTTAGTACTCCTTTGGGTTGTGGTTGAAGCTGCTCCTACTACGGCGACGGCGCAGATTTGGATTCACCTGACGGACAAAGCAAGAAGAATTCTTGAAAAAGGAATCCAGATTGGATGTTCGTACGTAACAAGTGTGTAGAAATGCGCTTGTCTCGTGCGTGGTAACGAGGCAATGGTCAGTCAGGCAACCATCGATCAAGCGAGGGCCATGAACGCGGAAACCAACGAACAATTGCGCCGATTACTGCACGCAACGGCGGGCGGTGACCGGGCTGCCTTCAACCTCCTGTACAAGCAGACCTCGCCGCATTTGTACGCGATCGCCATTCGACTGGTGCATCGTCGGTCAGCGGCCGAGGATGTGTTGCAGGACGCCTATGTGCAGGTCTGGCACCGTGCGGGCGACTATCACGTACAACGCGGCACGGTCATTGGCTGGATGACCGCGCTTGTTCGCTATCGTGCAATCGACATGTTGCGCAGGCGCCGCAACAGCAGGCCGTTCGACGAGGAATCGATGGGCGAACCCCGGGCCGGACCGGACGCTGGCGATTCCGGCGACGCCGCGCTGACCTCGGCAGCAGCAAGCGAGGATGCCGACTTCCTGCACGAATGCGTGTCACGACTGTCGGGGTCACAGCGCGAAAGCGTTGCACTGGCGTTTTTCCACGGGCTGACGCACCAGGAACTTTCGCGGCACCTGGCGCTGCCGCTCGGCACGATCAAGAGCCGCCTGCGGCGAAGCCTCAAGCGCCTGAGGGCGTGCCTCGAGGACCTCGGATACAAGAATGAACTACGGACCTGACGCTATCGAGTTGCTGGCCGCGGAGTACGTGATCGGTACGCTTCACAGCGCCGCGCGACGGCGCTTCGAGAAACTGCTGACCGAGCGAGCCGATGTGCGCTATGCCACCTGGGCCTGGGAGCAGCGACTGCAGAGCCTGTGTGCAGGCATCGAGCCTGTGCAGCCGCCGCGCTCGTTGTGGCGCCGTATCCGGCGCGACATCGGCAGGAACGAGCGCAGCAAGCTCACGCGCTCGCGGTTTGCCCTGGCAAGCGTGACGGCCACCATTGCCGCAACTGCGGTGTTTGCCTTCTGGCTCGGGAGCTTCATGCCGGACGAAGCGGCGCCGGGCGATCCCGAACACCTGGCAGTTTTCGAGGACGACCAGGCCCGCGCGCTCTGGGTCATCAGTCTCGACACCGACACCGGCGCGCTCGTCATGCAGTCGCTCGGCGTGACCGCGCTCGACGATGATCTCGTCCACGAGTTGTGGGCCCTGCCGGCCGGCGGTAATCCGCGGTCGCTTGGCCTGTTGCGAGCGGACGCCGGGCGACTCGAGCGTACGCTGACACCGGAACTGGTAGCGGCGGTCGATCAATCGGCAAGCCTTGCGATCAGCATCGAACCGGCCGGCGGCTCGCCCACCGGCTCGCCCACCGGTCCGGTCGTGCGCCAGGCATCGTTGGTCAGGCTGTAGCCCGGCGAGGGCCTGCACCCGTATCGCCTGCAGGCCCTCCGCTTGAGAAAACGGGGTCAGCCGGCCCGGTACTCGCCCGCGATACCGCATTGCAGGAACAGCAGGCAGCCGTGCACCGAGGTTGCATCCTGATGCCGACTGCCCTGGTGCGCAAAGTGATAATCACCTTGCCGCAGCTGCAGCTCGCCGAAGGCAACGTCACCCTCGATGACGCAACAAAGCTCGTCGGAGCCGTGCCGGTGCGCAGGGATCCGACCGCCGGACTCCATTCGCAGCAGGAACGATTCGACGCCGCGGATTTTGTCGACGTTAAGGGTCTTCTTGTAGACCTGCGGCATGATCTCGAGCCATTCGCCTTCGTCGCTGCGAATCGTGTCGAGTTTGAGCTGTGACATCACGCGTCCGCGCAGGCGCTCGACGCGATGTGCATCCGCCGGCTCTGCGGCGATGCTCTCGGATATCGCTTCGAAGACGTCGTCCTCGCCGGTCTTGCGGCTGCCGGAATCCGTGCCCCGCGCACTCATTTCGATTCTCCGGCGCTCTTGCGTATGTCGTTCATCAGGTCCCTTACTTTTATCAACGTGCGTCGAATACGTGTCTTGACCGTGCCGAGAGGCTGGCCGGTCATTGCCGCCAGCTCACGGTGCGTATAGCCCCGGAAGTAGGCCAGGGCGAGGAGTTGTCGTTCCGACGGATCGAGCTGTTTCAACGCCGCGTGCACCGACGACTCCCTGTCAGTGGCCGCAAGCAAGTCCTGCGGGCCGCACTCCTCGTCGTTGGTGGCCGGCTGTTGCTCGAACTCGGCCAGATAACCGGCCGCGACGGACCTGCGGCGCAGCATGTCGAGCGCCCGGCTGCGGCATATCGTCATGATCCAGGCGATCGCGCTGCCGCGCCCCGGATCGAAGTCGCCCGCCTTGCGCCAGACCTGCAGATACACGTCGCTGGCGACATCATCGGCTGCGTCCGCATCGCCCACAATCCGGGTTGCGAGGTTCAGCACGCGTTCGACGGTTGCGGAGTATAGCGATTCGAATTCAATTCGGTTTCGGTCCGCGACGGCGACCAGGCTCGCATCCAACGCCGACGAGACGTCGGCGCTCCGACTGACCGCGTCACATGCACCCTCGTTCATGTTGACGACTATATCAGCCGCGTTTTTGAACGACGCTCGGCCCGTTTCTTCTGGCTCCGGGTTCACTCGCGGCACCTCCCGATCCTCGTGTTGGCCCCAATATACGACCGCCCACCGCGGCCCGCGGCACGCAGGCCCGATATCTCCTATACGCGCGCCCGGGCGGGCCGGATTCAACTTCGGGGAAAAACAGGCCCGGGAGAATCCGAATCCACGCCGGCTGCGTAGTCAGGGCAGAACGCAGCCTGGAGGGAGATCATCGTGACAACTGGGTTTCGTGGCATCGTTGCCGTGACGTTGCTCGGCGCGGCCAGCCTGGCCGGTGCCGATACGCCCGCCGCCGGATCGTCCATCGACGAGATCGTCGTCTACGGTCGCGCCCGTATGCTTCTTGGCGAGACGGATTCGGCGTCCGAGGGCGTCATTGGATTCGACGATATTCGACTGCCGCCGCTGTCCCGCACGGGCGAGCTGGTCGAAGTCGTACCCGGACTCGTCGCGACACAGCACTCGGGCTCCGGCAAGGCGAACCAGTATTTCATTCGCGGCTTCAATCTCGATCACGGCACGGACTTTGCCGTGTCGGTCGAGGGCGTGCCAGTCAACCTCCGCAGTCACGGTCATGGCCAGGGATACCTCGACCTCAATTTCTTGATCCCGGAACTGGTTGCCTCAGCGACGTTTCAACGTGGGCCGTACTCGGCGCGGGTCGGCGACTTCTCGTCGGCTGCGAGTCTAGAATTCGAGTTCTACGACGAGCTCGACGAGTTTCGATTGACGTCGACGACCGGCGAGTTCGGTTACCAGCGCCTGCTCGCCGCCGGAAGCCGCAACGCAGGACCGGGCACGGCCACGGCCGCGTTCGACGTCGTGCGGAACGATGGTCCGTGGCAACTCGATGAGGCGCTTCGTCAACACCGGTTCATCGGCACGTATGGCATCGATCTCCGCGACGCCCGCGTGGAACTGGGCCTGCAGGCGTATGAAAGCCGCTGGCAATCGACGGACCAGGTGCCCGCTCGGGCCGTATCCGCCGGCCTGATCGGGCCGCGTGGTTTCATAGACCCGGACCTCGGCGGCCGGACACGCCGGTATGCGCTGTCCGCATCCGTTGAGACCGAAAGGGTGCGGCTCAGCGCGTATGCCGTCGACTACAATTTCGAGCTGTTTTCGAACTTCACGTATTTCCTCGTCGATCCCCGCCGTGGGGACGAATTCGAACAGACTGATCGGCGCCAGGTGTATGGCTTGTATGCGACGGGTGAGGTACCGATCGATAGTTTCGACAGACTCGAGATCCGCTGGGGCGGGGAGTGGCGTCGGGACACTATCGACGAGGTCGGTCTCTACGACACGCAGTCGCGCCGCCGCGACGGCGTCATTCGAGACGATGCATTGGAAGAATGGTCGCTAGGCGGGTGGCTCGAAACAAGCATCGCGGCGACGGACCGCCTGCGCGCTGTGCTGGGCGCCCGTGCCGACTACTACGACTGGCACGTCCGTGCGCAGCAGGACGACAACAGCGGCCGGGGCGACAAGGCCCTCATCAGTCCGAAAGCGTCTCTCGCCTGGCAGTGGCATGAGACGGCAGAGCTGTACCTGAACTGGGGTCGCGGTTTTCACTCCAACGATGTCCGTGGCACGACCACTCGTATCGACCCCGTCACCGGCGATGCGCTCGAGCCAGTGCCAGCACTGGCGCGCTCCGAGGGCGCGGAGGTCGGAATGCGATTCCAGTTGGGGGATCGCTTCAATGCCACCCTGACGGCGTTTGGGCTCGAGCTTGATTCCGAGCTCGTCTACGTCGGCGATACCGGTAGCACCGAGCCGCAGCGCAGCAGCTACCGCCGCGGCGTAGAAACAGCCGTGTTCTGGCAGGGCGGTACCAACTTTGCGGTCAACATGGCCTACGCGGCAACCCGAGCCCGTTTCCGGGGCGGGGCACCAGACGACCGACGCATCCCCGGTGCGGTCGAGTCCACGTTCACGCTCGGTGCGAGTGCGAAGTGGACCGGCGGCTGGCAGGCCGCTGCCAAGCTTCGCTGGCTCGGCAGTGCGCCACTCGTGGAGAACGGTGCGATTCGT
>JAAUXY010022876.1_pt1 | contig 12167 bp, 15 predicted proteins | sample 7278121 | NCBI WGS metagenome assembly JAAUXY01 (sample SAMN14350117, study PRJNA611818) | marine sediment metagenome | isolation source: surface marine sediment (1.8m) | place: French Polynesia: Moorea | collected 2018-08 | reverse complement strand
CTTGCTGCGAGATCGCTTCATGCGTCCTCGGGCGCGCCGGAGGCGGGGTCGTGGAGTCCCACCGCGGCTGCTGTTACGAATCAGGATACACCCCTGGAACAGGGTGCGACGGCTAGTCGCACGCCGGTCGGCAATCCCGGATCTCGAGCGCAGCGCCGTCTAGGGCGTGGCCGGGATGTACTCCGTCGGCGCCCCGGGGCCCACCGGCAGACCGAGGAGGAAGACCCAGACGTAGAACAGCACCATCCAGCCGGTCAGGAAGGCGATGGAGTACGGCAGCATGGTGGCGATCATGGTGCCGATGCCCAGGTCGCGTCGGTACTTCGCAGCTACCGCCAGGATCAGACCGAAGTAGCTCATCATCGGCGTGATCACGTTGGTCGACGAGTCGCCGATGCGGTAGGCGGCCTGGATCACCTCGGGGCTGTAGCCGACGGTCATCAGCATGGGCACGAAGATGGGCGCCGTTACCGCCCACTGGGCTGACGCAGATCCCAGCATCAGGTTGATGAAGGCGCAAATCAGGATAAAGAAAAAGAAAATCCCGGGCCCCGTCAGACCGATACTCTCGAGGAACGTCGCACCGGTAACGGCCGTTACCGCGCCGAGATTCGTCCACGAGAAGAACTTGACGAACTGCGCAGCGAAGAAAACAAGCACGATGTACAAACCCAGGGTGCTCATCGCGTTGGCCATCGCATCGATTACGTCGCGATCGGAGCGCATCGTGCCGACGACCCGACCATAGACAAAACCGGGTACCAGGAAGAAGACGAAAATCAATGCAACGATGCCGCGGAGGAACGGTGAGTTGCGAATTTCACCCGTGTCGGGATTTCTGAGTACGGCGCCTTCGGGCACCACCAGCAAAGCGATGCCGATGGCCATGAGCAACGCCGCAATTCCCGCGGCTGCCAGGCCGCGTCGCTCCACCCTCGTCAACGGGTCCAGCCGGTGACTGTCGTCGTCATCGAGCGTAGCCTGTGCGGGGTCATAACTCCCGAGCGTCGGTTCGACGATCTTGAGGCTCACGATGCTTGCGACCGCCGTTATCAGGAAGGTGCTAACGAACATGAAGTACCAGTTTGCGCTGGCATCAACAACATACGAAGGGTCAATCAGTCGCGCCGCTTCCTGCGTGATACCGGCGAGCAATGGGTCCACCGTTCCGAGGAGGAGATTGGCGCTGTAGCCGCCCGAGACGCCGGCGAAGGCGGCGGCGAGTCCGGCAAGCGGGTGGCGTCCGAGGGAATAAAAGACGGTGGCGGCAAGCGGAATGAGTACGACGTATCCCATCTCCGACGCCGTATTCGAGAGTACGCCCGCGAACACGATTACGACGGTGACCGTTCTGGGGTTCGCTTTGAGCACCATGCTGCGAATCAGCGCCGTCAGCAGCCCGGATCGCTCGGCCACGCCGACGCCAAGCAGTGCGACCAGGACCGTTCCCAGCGGAACGAAGCTGGTGAAGTTGGTGACCAGGTTGAGGACGATACGGCGGAAACCGTCCGCGTTCATCAGGCTGACAACCTCTATCAAGCCGTTCGGCGCTCGGCCTGCCGCACCCTCGGGTCTGGGGTCGGTCACGGCAACCTCGAGCCAGCCCAGGAGACCGCTGAGCAGGACGATGCCGACAGAAAACATAGCGAACAGCGTGACCGGGTGCGGCAGGGCGTTGCCCAGGGCTTCCACCACCCTCAGGAATCGCGTCATACGTCCGGGCCTGGCTGGCTCGGTGGCTTCCTTGCGAGATTTCAACGTGTTGTCTCCTGCGTGGGATTCAGATCCGGAATCGGGGATCGCGGCTACGAGTCCGGCGGCAATGGGCGGGAAAGGATAAAGACTGCGGATGCGCTCATTGCTACGGCCTGGATGACGATCACCGATGCCGGAACCGAATGCAGCCACGAAATGACGAGCACCGCGGCCATCGACAGGACTCCGGCGATCTTTGCGCGTCGGCTGATGGCACCGTGTTTACGCCAGTTCGCGATCAGCGAGCCGAACAGATCGTGGTCGACAAGCCACGCGTGCAGCCGCTCCGATGACCGTGCGAACGCGAACGCAGCAACGAGTACGAACGGCGTGGTCGGCAATAGGGGTAACGCGACACCGAGAGCGCCAAGCGCGAGCGCAACCACACCGACGACGAGCCAGGTGACGCGAGCGGCGTGTGTCATGACTTTCTTCACCGATTCCGATCCGTCGCATCAAACCGAAACGCGGTCAGGTCGAACTCGATGTCGATACCTTCTGCTACGCGAAGCAAACCGCCGGCGGCGCTGTAGGGAATCAGCCCGAAGTCACCATGTTCGACGGTCATCGAACCAGTCACTGAAAGTCGCTCCGCGTCCACCTGTATCTGAACCGGCACGAGATATTCAGACGTCGCGCCGTGCAGGCTGACGCTGACGGCAAGGCTGTGAGCTACGTCATCCAGGGCTGCGATACGCGCGTTCACAATTGCCCAGGGCCAGGTCGCGGATTCAAGCACCCTGTCCTGCATGTTTCGGGTCGTACCATTGATGGCAGATGCCGAGATGTCGGAGTCCAGCCCGAAGCGTTCCCGGTACGCGGGCGCGTCAACGACCAGTTTCTGCAGCGGCAGGCGGAGGTCAGCGCGGGACGTACCCGGATCGGAGCCGAAAAGAACAAGACCCTCGACGTCTTCGCTGACGATCACGTGGTCGTGCCCCGCCGACTTCATCGGGCCATCGCGCCCGACACGGATGAACACCCGAGAGCGCTCTTTATCGAGGCGGTACATCGGCACACCGTCCCGGGCGGCGCGCCGATACTCGTCCTCGGGCAGCGGGGGACCCGCAAGCTCGGTTGGAACGTAAACCGGTTGCGCGCAGCCCGAGAGGGCCAGTAACGCCAGACCGAAAGACGCAATGGTGAATCGTACGGATACCGTCATTGCCGCGCGAACACGATCTTGAATGACAGTCGCACGTCGAAACCGATGGAATCGTCGTTCGCCCACTCGCCGCTGCCGATCTCGAACCGCGTACGGTCGATCACCAGTTCACCGCTCATTACTGCGCCGTCGGCTGAATCAAGCCAGGTAAACGGCACGTCAACGGACTTCGTGATCCCCTTGAGTTCAAGATCGCCTGTAGCGCGGTACTCGCCGGGGGCCGTCTCGACAATTGATTGACTCGTATACGTTGCCTGCGGGTGTTTGTCGACGGCAAACCATTCTTCACCGGCGATAGCCTCGTTGATATCGGGATCGTCCATGTCCGCACCCGAGAGGTCCACGGTGACCACCAGCATTGCGCGCGTCAGGTCGCTGGCCTCGGCATCGAGTCGCACGTCGAACTCGCTGAAGCGACCCGGCAACGCCGTCCCTTCCCAGCTGGCCTCGAAATCGAACGCGCTTTCATCGAGCATGCGCCATTGATCAGCACTGGCGGGCGCAGCGGCAAGGAGCGTCGATAGCAGGAAAACAAATCGCATCATTGTTCGTGTTTCTTCAATCTCTTGTTATTCGTCGCTGCCCCGGCAACATGCGTCGCAGCACATCGTCCTTGAGAACGACGTGATGTCTCACAGCTGCCGCGACATGAACAAGGGCGACAACCAGCAGGGCATTCGCGAGCGCGTCGTGCACAGTTTCGGCTATTTCCTGCACGTTCCGGTTCATTTCGATCAGATCCGGCATCGGCACGGCGAAGTAGGCCTTGAAGGGCACGCGCGATGCGTCGCTGATCCACCAGCCTGATATCGGCACGGCGAACATCAACACATACAACAAGAAATGACCTGTCGCGGCGAGTTTGGTTTCCCACCCCGGACTGTTCGCTGGCGGTGCTGGTGTCGGATGAGTGAGCCGCCACGCAAGCCGCAGGACTACGAGCAGCAGTACCGTTACGCCAATCGACTTGTGCCAGACGAACAGGTCGATCTTCAATGGCGACAGCTTCATCTCCTCCGCGATCTTGCCGAGAGCGAACTGTGCGGTGATCAGCAGGGCAATGACCCAGTGGAACGATTTTGCGACGGTGCCCCAGGTTTCGATGGAATTGCGTCGCATCGGCCGTCAACGAGCAAGCCAGGCGCGGGCTTCGCCTTCCGTCCTGAAAACCTTCGCATCGAAGCCCCGGTCGACGACGACCGTTTCGGCGAATTCGACGTCTTTGTATGACGCCTCGTCGAGATCGCCGCCGCTCCTGTGGCCCTCGACGCAGATGCGCAAGCGGGTGTTTTCGACGCGGAAATCGAGCGTGTACGACATCGGGAGATTGTAGACGAAACCTGCGGCACTTATTGAGCGGAAACGGGTCCCAATGGCCATGAAGGACACCGACTCGAATCAGACGCCCGGCAACCGTTCTGCGCGCCCCACGTTCGCCGCAGAGCCCGGGCCAGGGCAGGAGTCCGTGTGGGACTATCCGAGGCCGCCCGCTGTCAGGCGGGACAGCCGCCCGATCGACGTGCGAGCCGACGATGCCGCCCTGGCGAGTGCCGGCGGCAGCTACAAGGTCATGGAAACGGCCAGCCCGCCGACTTTCTACATCTCACCCGACGATGTGAACTTCGACCTGCTGGTGCCGGTTCGTGGCGCCACGGTCTGCGAGTGGAAAGGCGCCGCGACCTACTGGGCGCTGACCAGCGACCCCACAGAACCTGTTGCCTGGAGCTACGAGCGGCCGCGAGCGCGCTTTGACGTGATCAAGGGTTTTCTTGCCTTCTATCCCGGGCGCGTGACGTGTCATCTCGACGGCGAGCGCGTGCTGCCGCAATCCGGCCGTTTCTACGGTGGCTGGATTACAGCGGACATCGTCGGGCCGTTCAAAGGCGAACCCGGTACCGGCCACTGGTAGGCAGGATTCAGCGCGGTCCTTGATGGTGACGACGTAGATACTCGTCGAGGGCGCGTATGCTCCAGGCCGAGAATCCGACCGGCACTGTGGGCATGGGACGTTCCATGTAGTCCACACTCGCAATATCGAAATGCGCCCAGGGTTGGTTCTCATCCACGAAGCTGCCGATGAACGCCGCGCCGATGCTTGCGCCGGCGCCTGACACGCCCCCATTGATGATGTCCGCTACGTCGGATTCGATCAGTTCGAAATGGGTGTCATTGAGAGGCAGTCGCCACGCAGGCTCACCGGCGGCCTCCGCAGCGGCGAGCAGGCGATCGGCCAGATCGTCGTGACGGCTGAACAATCCCGCATACGTATCGCCCAGTGCGCGAAAGACGCTTCCCGTGAGTGTCGCGACATCGATCAGTACGGCAGGCGAGTACTCCGTCTGCCCGTAGTGAACCGCATCGGCAAGCACGAGGCGGCCTTCCGCATCCGTCGAGCTGATCTCGATGGTCTTGCCGGACATTGCGGTCAGTACGTCGCCAGGACGAATGGCATTGCCGGAGGGCATGTTCTCTGCCAACGCGGCCAGCGCTACGACATTGATGGCTGCTCCACGACGCGCCGCGGCAAGCACGGTCCCCGACACGACGGCCGCGCCAACCATGTCACCTTTCATACGCCACATGTTGTCGTTGTTCTTCAATGACACACCGCCGGTGTCGAACGTGATGCCTTTCCCCGCAAGAACCGCCGGTGGCTCATCGCCGCCCCCCGAGTATTCGATGACGAGCAGGCGAGGTTTTCTCTCGGAACCACCGCCAACACCGAGATGAGCACCCATACCGAGCCTTGCGAGATCACGCTCGTCGAGGACCCTGATGCGTACATTGGCGAGTCCGCGAAACTCTTCCTGCATGCGGTCCACGAACGACTGGGGATAGACAGCGTTGCCCGGTTCTGTGGCGAGATCGCGGGCCAGGTAGACGGAGGCTGCAACATAGGCCAGGTCGTCGTCGAAGTGTGCGGCTGCGCTGGCGTCGTCGCTCAGGACCGTCACCCCGCCGCGCGTAGCCGGGTCGAGACGATCCTGCTGGTAGCGATCGAAGCGGTAGTCGCCGAGGCGAAATCCGAGAGCAACCCGCGCCGCATCTGCGTCTTCAGCGCGCGCGACGTCGCCCCAGAGTATTTGTATGTCCGTACCGCTGGAGCCGTCGTTCAGACTTGCTGCAATGCCCCCGAAGTTCTCTGCATCGACGCGGCTCAGTTTATCGACGCCCAGTCCGATCAGATCGATACGCGCGTAGGGTTTCACGCCAAACAGCGTCAACGTCTGGTCTTTTTCACCAGTAAAGCCGGACTCGGCGACGGCCATCCCAAGGCCGCCGTTGGTAATCTCGTCTACTCTCGCCGCAAGGCCTGTCAATCCTTCGCTTTGGACGACGGGTAATACCACGTTGCCATTCGTTGGTATCGTAAACGCGCCAAACTCGATGCTGCGCTGAGCAGCGGCTGGAGCCGCGAGGAGTATCATCGCGGCAATACTGATAACGCTTTTCAATCTTTCAGATCCTTGTCTGCGTTTCGGCAGCAGTAACAAGCAATGTCAAACCCTCGCGTTCGATGACGCGCACGGCTGAACCGGCCTCGAGGGGTTCGCCGCAGCGGTTCGTCTGACGAGCCCGCCACCGCTCACCGCGTATCGAAACGCATCCGCGCCGGTTTTCGAAGTCGGCGATGACGGTGCCGAGCTCCGTCGGTAGCTCATCCCTGTGCCGGCGCTCGCCGGGGCCGAGCTTGACCCGGGTCGGCGAGACCGACTGCATCAGGAAGGCGAGAGCAATGTCTCCCGCGATGATGAGCAACACGCTGAGCTTGACCACGGTCTCGATCGGCAGCTCCGTGAAGAGCGTCAATATTGCAAATGACCCGCCTCCGGTAACCACCGAGGAAAGCAGGATCGAGGCCCACCACAGACGAGAGTTGCGTTGCATCGACGTGCAGGGTTCCTCAGGCAGCTTTGCCCTCGTTGCGGGCCAGTTCCGCTTGCTCGTAAAGCGACGCGACCAGGTCCTCCGGGATGGAAAGCGCCGCCGCGAGACTGCGCAGGTACAACTGTCCTTCCGCAGAGGTCTCATCGATCGCGATCAGCGACGCCGTGTAGACCTCTACCGCAACCTCGGGAGACGTTACCTGCGTCACGAGCTGCGACATGCTCAGGGGGCTCCGAAGCTCGTCGAACAGCATTCCCTTTTCAGCGGGCGTGAGGCTCATCCGATCGAGTTCCGCGAAGATCCGCGACTGCTCCTGATCATCGAGATGACCGTCGGCGGACGCAGCGGCGATCATTGCACGCATCAGCAGCAAGCCGCCCGAGCCGGATTCATCCTCAATCGGCGCCGCAAACTGCTCCGGACCGATGTTCGCCCATTTCTGCGCGCCGACTTGCGCCGATCTGTGGTTGGCGCCCGCGTCGCCGGAACCCTGCCTGTAGCGCTGGTACGCCGAGTATGCGAGTCCACCGACCGCCGCTACTGCGCCCAGCTTGAGCGCAGACCCGGCCATCTTGCGTCCTTTCTTGCTGCTTAGCGCGCCCGCCAGCGTCGAGCCGGCAAGGCCACCGGCGAAACCGGACACTGCGCCGCTCGACGCGAGACTGTTAACGAGTTTGTTCAGGTCAGCCATGATGTATCTCCTTGTAAATCGGCTCGTGTATCGTTTCAAAAATGGTCAGGTCCGGGGCACTGCGGGCAGTGGATTCGAGGCCAACAGCTCGCGCAAGCGTCTCCTCTCGATTCGACGTGAACGGCGCAGCGCGCGGCTCACCGCCCGCCTGGTCCGATGGACGCCTTTCCTGATCGCCGCGTACAGGTTCTCGTGTGTCGTGCTGACGGCCAGGAGTTGTCGATTTCGCAACCGAACACGAATCAGCACCTGTTTGTCGACACCGCCTTTCGGCCCGTTCGTGTCTCTCAGGAAGACGTCGACAGCAACGATATCGTGGTCGATGCGCCGTAGCGAAGACGCCAGCGAGTCGCGGACACATGCGTCGATCGGTTCCGTTAGTTCGAAGTCCTGCGCTCTGGTCGTAATGTTCATCGGTTTGCCCTCCGTTTGAGTAAGATCAGCTTACGGATTGTGAGCCGTCGATCCAGTCGAACTATTCGACTAAAAGAATCGGGTTTCCCGATCTTTTACAAGCGTTCAAACATGACCAGTCGGCCTGCTATGATTCAACGATGCGACATCTCAATTACAGTCATCTGCAATACTTCTGGACCGTTGCCCGGGAGGGCAGCATCGCCAAGGCGTCGGAGTCGCTGCACCTCACCCCACAGACCATCAGCGGCCAGCTGAAACTGCTTGACGAGGCTGTAGGGCAGCCATTGTTCGATCGGGTGGGTCGCCGCCTCGTTCTTTCGGACATGGGCGAGACGGTGTTCGAGTACGCAGATGAGATCTTCTCGGTCGGTGCGGAACTCGCGAACGTGGTGCGCGGCAACCAGGTCCGCGGCCCCAAGACGCTGACGGTCGGCATCGTCAGTTCCATGCCAAAACTCATCGCCGAGAGAATCGTCGCTCCGGTGCTTATGGGCGAGGCGTCCATCCGGGTTCGTTGCCACGAGTCGTCGTTGGAGTCATTGCTCTCGGAGCTCGCGGTTCACAAGCTCGATATCGTGCTTTCGGATCAGCCCGTTCCCGATGGGTTGAATCTGAAAGCGTATAACCATCGGCTGGGTGAGAGTGGGATGTCGTTCTTCGCGCTGCGACGAACGGCGCGCCGGTATCGCAGCCGGTTCCCGCATAGCCTCAGGGATGCACCCATGCTGCTGCCGTCCCCGCATTCCGCCCTTCGCCGCCGACTCGACGACTGGTTTGATAGCGAGGAGATTTCCCCGCGGATCGTGGGTGAGTTCGACGATAGCGCTCTGCTCAAGGCTTTCGGTGAGGCCGGCGCGGGAATCTTTGCTGCGCCGACGGTTATCGAGGAGGAGATCTGCCGGATGTATCGCATGGCCGTCATCGGCAAGACGGACGATATCAAAGAGAGGTTCTACGCGATCTCGGCGGAGCGGCGTCTTCGTCATCCGTCGGTAGTACTCATTACCGACACCGCCCGCTCTGACCTGTTTACGTGACGGTCGGTTGCCCGCACCGGTCAGAATTTCTCCGGGCGCAGCACCTCGACGTCGGAAAGGTAAAGAACCATCGCGTAGTCGCGATAGTAGTGCTCGCGCAGGTACCCGGTTATGCGTTCCGCGGTTGCCGCGTCGCATATGACTTCGACACGGATGTTGCTGTTCGATGACCAGCCGGCATCGCGAACACCGCGACTGCCGCGCCCGCGCGCATCCACAATCGTATAACCGTGCGCACCGAGACGCGGAATGACCTCCGAAAGATCGCTCTCCAGCGCCGACTCGGTAATGATCGTCAGTAGTTTCCGTATTTCGCCCGACATAGTCTCATTCGATCAGCTGTGCAGCCATTTGGCAACCGCAAGATATAGCGGTATGCCGATGAAGATATTGAAGGGAAACGTTACGCCGAGGGATGCGGCCAATGACAGTGCTGGATTGGCCTCGGGAACGGCGATACGCATAGCCGCCGGCGCAGCGATGTAAGACGCGCTGCCCGCCAGCACGGCGAGCAGGGTCGTGCCTCCGACGGAAAGGCCAATCGACCAGCCGACGACGGCGCCGCACAGCGCCAGCGGAACCGGGGCCAGCACGCCGAAGCTGACGAGTAGCAGGCCTTGCTCGCGCAGCGCCCGCGCCTGGCTCGCAGCGATCAGCCCCATCTCCAGCAGGAACAGCGCGAGCACGCCTTTGAACAGATCGAAGAACATCGGCTCGAACGGTGCGATCCCTTCAGGGCCGGCAATCCAGCCGATCAGGAGTCCGCCGAGCAGGAGTACTATGCTTTTTCCGAGGATTATCTCGTGCGTCAGGCGCCCCCATTTCGTTTTGCGGCTGACTCCCCGAGCGAGCACGATGCCGACCATGATTGCCGGCATCTCCAGCAATACGAGGAACAGCGCGAGATGCGGTTCGAAGCTGACGCCGACGCTCGCAAGGTAGGCAACCCCGACGGCGTAGGTTGCGACGCTCACCGAGCCGTAGTGCGCCGCAATCGATGCCGCGTTCGGCCGGTCCATGCGGCCGGCGAACCGCAACACCGGGAACACGATCAACGGCAAGAGGATACCCATCAGCACGACGACGACCGCCTGGGGCAGTATGCTGCCGACGGGTTGCTGCGCGAGCTCCACGCCGCCCTTCAGCCCTATTGTGAGGAGCAGGAGAATACTGAGCAGCTCGTAGATCGCCGGCGGCAAGCGCAGGTCCGACCGCGCAAGCCCGGCGAACAATCCCAGCAGAAAGAACAGAATTACCGGATCCATAACGAAACGTCAGAAGTAATAGACCAGCACGTAGCTGATCAACAGGATCGCGATCCACAGCGCCGTGCTGCCAATCGGCCAGGCGCGCGCGAATACACCGGACCGATCCTCGCCCGTCGCTGTTGCAAAGTGTCGCAAAGCGAATTCACGGGCTCGACCGAGCGCGGAGCTGACCGATGCCTGCAATACATTCCCGGCCCTTGCCAGTCCGGCATAGATGCTGCGCGCGATGTGGAACAACCCGACGCGCCAGAACCAGTCCGTATCGAGGCTTATGGTATTCGTGCGTTTCATGAGTGGCAGCAAGAGGAAGAACGCGAGGCCGGAGAACAGCAGCAGCTGCAGGTAGAACAAAACCTTACCGGGCGTGTAGGCCTCGTAGTCGACGGGATACGGCAGGAAACGGTACAGCAGGTCCGGCATGACACCGAGCAGAATGCAGAGCGCGGCGAAGATGACCATGGCTACGGCCATGTTCCAGGGAGCATCCTTCGGGCGCAGACCGGAGTCGCGCTGGAAGAACACGAACCACGGAAACTTGATGCCTGCATGCAAAAATACGCCTGCTGACGCCGCCGCGAGCAGGAAGTATACGGCAACGAGGCTTTCATCGGCCGCGGCCTGCGAGATCAGCGTCTTCGTAGTGAACCCGGACGTCAGCGGAAATCCCGAGATCGCGAGAGCGCCGACGATGCCGCACATGGCGGTCAGCGGCATCGTGCGGAAGAGACCGCCAACATCGGTGCATCGATTGAGGCCGGTGCGATACACGACGACGCCGGCGCTCATAAACAACAGAGCCTTGTAGATGATGTGTGCAAAGGCATGCGCCGCGGCACCGTTCAGCGCCATCTCGGTGCCGATGCCTATGGCACAGACCATGAAGCCAACCTGGTTGACGATCGAAAACGCAAGGATCCGCCGAATGTCGTTCTCGAGCAGCGCGAAGATGATGCCGTACATCACCATGAAGAGGCCGATACCGATCAGCACGGTCTCGCCGGGAAAGAGCAGTATCAACGCGAGCACCGCGGTCTTCGTTGTGAAAGCGGAAAGGAACACGGATCCCGTCGGGCTCGAGTTCGGGTACGAATCGGAAAGCCACGCCGAGACGGGTGGTGCTGCTGCGTTGATAAGAATGCCGATCAGCATCATCCACGTATCGAAGTTGCTTGCGAGCATCGGCTGCACGTCGATCGACCCGGTATGCACGACAACGCCTTCGATACCGACCTTGAGAATGACGCCGCCGAGCAGGTGCATGATGGCATAGCGAATGCCGGCAGCACGCGCAGCCGGTGTGCCGCCGCACCAGACCACAACGGTCGAAAACAGGGCCATCAGCTCCCAGAAAAGGAACAGGCTGATCAGGTCACCGGCAAAGCTGACGCCGATGGCGCCGGCGGCGTAAGCGTAAGCCGCCGCAAGTTCGTACCACTTTGCCTGGCGGAAGGCATAAAGGCCGCCAATGAACGCCATCAGGGCGAAGACGGCTGCAAACAACCGCCGTACGGGGCTGCCTTCGAGCGGCTCGATGCGATAGTCGAGGAATGCGACATCGAAGACGACGCCATCGGGCACTTGCCAGACGGCCCAGAAGGTCAGTAGCGGTGCAATCAGTACGATGGCACTCCGCGTTACCCCGCGCGCAGGACCGATCAGCAATGCGCCGAGCAGCAGAATCAGCGCAGGAGGCACAAACTCAAGCACTGTCGCCTCCGTCGTCGTAGTATTCCTCGTCGCGTTTCAGAACGACGCCCAGGCCTTTTGCAACCAGTACCATCGCTACACAGGACAGGAACCCGAAGATGGCCCCGAAGCCGAACCATTCGTCCACGCGGAAATAGCCCTTTACGTAGATCGCGCCCTGCAGGAGCCCCGTGACACCGAGAACGACGGCGAAGATGCGCCAGAGCCACCGAATCGTGCGTGGGCGAGCCAACCAGTGG
>JAAUXY010061674.1_pt1 | contig 12171 bp, 5 predicted proteins | sample 7278121 | NCBI WGS metagenome assembly JAAUXY01 (sample SAMN14350117, study PRJNA611818) | marine sediment metagenome | isolation source: surface marine sediment (1.8m) | place: French Polynesia: Moorea | collected 2018-08 | reverse complement strand
GGGATATTTTAGCGAACATGAATTTCCATTTATGATGGAGGTGGCCGAAAAAACTCCGGCAGACATCAAAGGCGGGCATCTGGCCAGGCAAAAAAACGGCCGCCTGATATTGCGTGAGGCGGCTCAATGTCCGCAGGATGAAATTGCGGCTTTTCAGGATATTACCCGTTACCGCTTTTTCAATACTAACAATATCTGGGTCAATTTAAACGCTTTAAGCGCCCTGTTTAAAAAAGATCACACCCTGCCCCTGACTATGATTCTCAACCCCAAAACGGTGGATCCGCGCAACGAAGAAAGCCCATCCGTCATTCAAATCGAAACCGCCATGGGAGCGGCCATTTCGCTATTTGATGGAGCGACCGCGGTCAGGGTTCCACGATCTCGATTTTTCCCGGTCAAATCCTGCAATGACCTTCTGGCCTTGCGTTCGGACTGTTATGTGTTGGGAGAAAAAGATAATTTGCGGTTAAACCCGAAGCGATCAGCTGAAGGTCGGGCAGAAACGATAAAAATCCGGCTGGATCCGAAATTTTATGGAAAGATTGATCTTCTGGAACAGCGCTTTAAGCAAGGAATACCTTCTTTAGTGGGTTGCGACGCTCTCAGCATCCAGGGCGACGTCTATTTTGAAAGCCCTGTCACCATTAAAGGCAATGTGTCGATAAAAAACCGCCAAAAAACCCCGGCGGTCATCAAAAAAGGAACTGTCATCGACAGCGATATTGTATTCTAAATCATCTCAGATCCAAAATCTAAAATCCAAAATCTTACTATTGCCTCGGTCGAATCAAATATTGAATCGTGACCTTATCTTTAGACCCCGGTGCCATGATCAGAGAGGCGGGATTTAGGGCCAGGTTGGCCGTAATTTCTCCTTTGCCTCTCAAATTATCAAGGAACACTTTTTCTGTATAAATGGTTTTTACTTTTTCAAGGATACGTTTACCGCCAAGGACCTCGACGGTTTCAGGATTGGAAACGGAGTCGACCAGGATTAATTGATCAGGAAGCCTGCCCGCCCAATCGATTTGAATCGGCAACTCTTTCTTGATGGTTTCATCAATTAAGACTTCTATTGTATTGGGCGTGGCTTCCCTTAGAATGATTCCGGGCGGCAGCGAAATATTATCAGATGTAATGGAATATGAATTGGGGCCGATGACGGAATTGCTTAAGTCCAGACGCACCCCGACCTGATCGGGTGTAATCGATTTGACCAATGCACCCGATCCACTGAGCACCAGGCTGACGGATTTTACCGACGTATCGACAATTTCAGTGCCTGCATTTCGATTCGTGTAGTCAATGGGAATGTCAAGCGAAACCAGTGTGTCCTGGCCCCTGGAAACGCTGAACCATATGCCGGTTATAAAAATAAGGGACAGCAGGGCAGCTGCTGAAATTTCCATGCGCTCTCTTTTCACGGCGCCTTTTTTTACGGCAGCGATCCCGACATGTTCCTGAATGTTTTGTTCCAGGGTCCGTTTTTGCTTGACTTCCCGCAGGCGATTGCCCTTGGCAAGCAGTACATCCCCTCTTTCTTCAGATACAACAATGACCAATGAATCCGTAGCGTCGGCCAGGCCGAGAGCCGCCCGATGCCGCGTACCGTAGTGCGACGGCAAATCGTCACGGTCGGATAACGGCAGGATGGCGCCAACAACGCGAATCTGATCCCCCTGAACAAGCGCCGCGCCGTCATGCACCGGATTATCCGGCCAGAATATGCTGGTGATCATCTCTTTGGTAATGAGTCCTCTCCAGGGCGTACCACCCCGGACAAGATCGGTTAGATCCTCTTTGCCCGGAAAAACAATCAGGGCGCCGCATTTGCGTTGTGCCATCTCAAACACACTGTCGACGATAATCTCTATGGGCGTAATGGCGGATTTGTAAGAAAACCCCCACAGGATGGATTTTAAATTTTTGGCCTGAAGTACGCGGCGGATCTCGTTTCGAAATACAACAATGATAATAATTGCACCAACGGCCACGATGCCTTGAACCACCCAGCTGGTAACAATTAGACCCAGCGAAATGGCAATACGCTGCAGAAACCACAGAACGGTCATGCCGATAAGAACCCGAAAAACATTGGTGCCCCTGAAAAGAACATAGAAGCGAAAGAGAATGTAGCTGTTCAGGCTAATATCAACGACATCCTGCCAGCGAATCGTGGTCAAGAATAGAATAAAGTTTTCCATGGCGATTAATCCGTAACACTGAATCTTAGCACGCCTAAAATACTGCCTTTTTCGTCGGTGATTTCCACCCGCCAGGGGCCAATGTCTGTTTTGCGCAGCTGGATGCTGCTGAAGGTTGACCAGCGAGGTGGATTAAGAACGAGTCGGATTTTAGCGCTGGGTACATCGCGATGAAACCAGTTATGAAAAATGACCGATTTTTGGGTCACCGGATCAAACGATGAAAAGCAAAACGCCTTTTTCTGAGCGATTGAGAAAACAATTGTCGGATTGCGGGGGGCGTTTGCTAAAACGTCTTCACACATAACTGCCTGAAAAATTTCGGGCGGTGCGGCATTGGCAGCTTTTAAATTTTCCAATGGATATATGGGCAAAAGAAACAAAAGCGGAATGATAATGACGGCACAAAGAAAAACATTGAATCGATATTTCATAATCATTAATCCTGAATTGATGGCCTTGATATTTGTGGTTTAATCAGCGCTGAGCGTCGGTTAAACCTTATTTGCTCAAGAGCGGGTTTAGTAAATCCATAAAAATTTCTTATACTTATATTTATGGTTTTTCAAGAGGAATTTCAATTTTGTAATCGGACGATCCGCCGTTGAATCGCACGATCATTTCTTTGTACGAATTTAACTAAAATTTTGCAAATTGATAATGATTAATATATTAAGATCTTATTATATGAAGTAATAAATGATGACACTTGAAACTCAAATCGTTCAGAGTCCGATGCCGGGAACCCGGATGATCCGCTTTTGCGGAGATCTGCTGACCTTCACCCTGAGGCTGCCGCAAGCGCAGGCCGGTACGGCCTGGGTGCGCACCAATATCGGTCATGCAAAAATTATCAGAAATGAAATTATCAGGGAAGTAGAAAAAAATGAGGCGCCTCTGGGAAGAGCCTGGTTTGATATTCCCATGAAGCGCATCGATGACCAGAGTTTTGAAGCAACCCTGCCGTTATTTGAGGTGGGACATTTCGAAGCCAAATGCTTTTTCTTGGAAGAAGGTGAAGCCCAGCCCGTATGGCCGTCAGGGCCTAATACCGCTGTCAATGTTGAATCGGCCGACGCCTGTTGTGCAAACATCATTTATAACGCCTTTGTGCGGCAGTTTGGCCCCAATAAAGCCGGCGTCCAGAATCTCACCCCCTCTGACGAAACCTGTATCCGCAAACTCGATAAAAACGGTTATGCAGTTATTCCGCCCTCCGGAACATTTCGTGACCTGATCGGGGAACTCGACTTTATCATCGGCGAACTCGGATGCCGCATTCTTCTACTGCTGCCAATCCACCCCACTCCGACGACCTACGGCCGCATGGGAAGATTCGGCAGTCCATATGCCGCATTGACTTTTACCACCGTTAACCCCGCCCTTGCTGAATTTGATCCGCACGCCACGCCAATGGAGCAATTTGTAGAACTGGTGGACGCTGTCCATCAACGCCATGCCAAAATCTTTATCGACATTGCCATCAATCACACCGGATGGGCTGCCCGCCTGCATGCTACCCATCCGCACTGGCTGGTCCGAAGTCCCGAAGGCCGCATCGAGGTTCCCGGCGCCTGGGGGGTTGCCTGGGAGGATTTAACCAAATTGGATTATTCCCAGCCGGATCTGTGGCAATACATGGCTGATGTCTTTATCACCTGGTGCCGGCGGGGCGTGGACGGTTTCCGCTGCGATGCCGGCTACATGATACCCGCGGCTGCCTGGAAATACATCATCGCCAAAGTAAGGGAACAATTTCCCGAGGCCGTTTTTTTACTCGAAGGCCTGGGCGGTAAAATATCGGTGACGCGTGATCTTTTAAACAAGGCCAATTTAAATTGGGCCTATTCAGAGCTGTTTCAGAATTATGATCGCGCTCAGATCGAACATTACCTGCCGGAAGCCATTGATATTTCAAACACGGACGGCATCACGGTTCATTTTTCAGAAACCCATGACAATCCCAGGCTGGCCGGAAAATCTAAAACGTATGCCAAAATGCGCACCGCCCTGTGCGCTCTGAGCTCTCACCATGGTGCGTTCGGCTTTGCCAACGGAGTGGAATGGTTTGCAACCGAGAAAATCAACGTTCACGATGCGCCTTCGTTAAATTGGGGCGCTGAATCCAACCAGGTTGCAGAAATTCGGCGACTCAGCGATCTGTTAAAGACCCACCCGGCCTTTCAAGAAGGTGCTGTTTTAAGCATGCACCAGAAAAATGACGGGAATTATATCGTCCTGAAACGGCAGCACTCCGAATCCGGAAAAAGCCTGCTGATTATTGTCAACCTGGATCCTGAAAACCGGACCGTCGCCACATGGGATCCCGTATCGACGGGAATGAATTTGCCTGGATTTCACGACCTGCTGACCGGAAATGAAATCACGGTTACCGAGTCCAATGGCTTAAGTACATTGTTGCTGGATCCCGGCCAGGTTTTGTGCCTCTCAACTGCTGCCGAGGATCTAGCGCACGTTGAAAATTTAGCCAAGCACGCTTTGCGGCTGCCGGAACGAATAGCGCAGCAGCGGCTGTATGCCAAGGTCCTTGAAGTAATGGCATATCTTCGGGGGATCAAACATCTTGACCATTTAAATCTCACGCAGGCCGCGCGGCAGTTGAAGGAAGATCCTTTCGATTTTTGCAACCAGCAGTACCCCCACGACGACCAGCCACGAGCGATTGTATGGCATTGGCCCCGGGACATGCGACGAGAAGTCATGATTCCGCCGGATCATTTTCTCCTCATTCGGTCCGACAGCTCCTTTCGGGCACGCATTATGGATGGCAACCGAACACTGACATCTGAAGTCAGCCTTGCGGGTGAAGATGAAAATCACTTTGCCCTGTTTGTGCCGCTGGCAACTCCCGGAACGCTGAAAACCTATACCCTGAAGCTGGCGGTGCATGATCTTGATGATCCGGCAGGTTGCCGGCATGAAGTCGCCCGATTGCTGTTGCTGCCGCGGTCAAAAAATGTGGGTGTAAAACAAACCGTTAAACATACCGAATTGCTGCAGGAAGATTTTAGCTTTCTGGGAACCAACGGCCGCGGGGCCATGCTGCACAGCCCGGTGTCCTGGGGAGATCTAACCAGCCGCTATGATGGTTTGCTGGCGGCCAACCTGAATCCGGACTATCCGGAAGACCGCCAGATCATGTTCAGCCGCTGCCGGGCCTGGGTTGTATTTCAAGGCTACTCGCAGGCTTTGAACCGGGACTGTCTGGATTTGTTCCGCCTGGCGAACGGTTCCGATGGCATCTGGCAGTATCATATCCCCACCGGTCAGGGAGAACATGTTCTCATAACCACACATGTTGAAATGATTCAGGGCCGGAATTCAGTGGCGTTAAGTTTTTTCCGCCATCCGGCCGATCATCTGCCGGAACGGCTGGCAGATTCCAAGCCGGTCCGGATTATCTTACGGCCCGATATTGAAAACCGTAATTTTCACGCAACCACCAAAGCGTATCAGGGCCCCGAAGACCAGTGGCCACAGGCAGTAACCGCTTTTTCCGATGGCTTTCATTTTGCGCCGGACAGCAACTATCAACTGCAGGTTAAAATTTCCAACGGTACGTTTGTCTGGGAGCCGGAATGGCTCTATATGGTCCACCGACGGCAAGATGCGCGGCGAGGCCATGATCCCGATTCAGATCTGTTCAGTCCCGGATACCTGTCCGCCTTTATCGAAGGCAATCAAACCGTGACCCTCTGGGCGAATGTCGGCGGCGAGGATGAATTGCCGCTACGGGATTCCGCCAGCCCGCATGCAATCGCCCTTCCAGCCTCTCTGGATGATTGTGAAACCGAAACCATCATCGGGATGCTGAAAAATACCGTGGATCATTACGTGGTTAAGCGCGGGGATTTAAAAACGGTCATTGCCGGGTATCCCTGGTTTCTCGATTGGGGAAGAGATTCATTAATATTCGTGCGCGGGCTGGTGGCCGCCGGAAAAATGGCAGCGGCCCGGGATATCGTCACCCAATTTGCCCGTTTTGAGAATCAGGGCACCCTGCCGAATATGATTCAGGCCGAAAACGCCGCCAACCGGGACACCTCCGACGCACCGCTGTGGTTGATCACCGCCTGTGCGGATCTGGTTCAAGCTGAAGATGACGAACGGTTCCTTGAGTCCGATTGCGGGGGTCGCTCGATACGCCAGATTCTACTGTCAATCGGTCAATCCCTGACAGTCGGCACCCCCAGTGGCGTTCACATGGACCCGGAATCCGGGCTGGTTTTCAGCCCGACCCACTTTAGCTGGATGGATACCAATCATCCGGCCGGCACTCCCCGGCAGGGCTATCCCATCGAAATTCAGGCGCTCTGGTATGCAGCGCTTTGCTTTTTGTCTAAAATCGATTCTGCTGAATCCGCTAAAGTCTGGCAGCAACTGGCCCAAAAGGTTGAAAACGCCATTCTAAAATATTTCTGGCAGCCGGATTTAGCATACCTGTCGGATTGTCTGCATGCTTCCTCCGGCCAGCCGGCCAAAGATGCAACCGCCGACGATGCCTTGCGCCCCAATCAGCTGTTAGCCATCACACTGGGCGCAATTAAAGAGTCGCAAAAATGCAGGGACATCTTGAACGCCTGCCAGGAATTACTGGTTCCGGGTGCCATCCGCAGCCTGGCGGATCGGCCGGTTCGACATGAGATCAACATTTTTCATGACGGAAAATTGATCAATGATCCCCATCGCCCTTACCAGGGACGCTACGAGGGGGATGAAGACACCCGGCGCAAACCGGCCTATCATAACGGCACGGCCTGGACCTGGATGTTTCCATCCTTCTGTGAAGCCTGGGCCATGACCTATGGAAACGAAAGCAGGGAAACCGCCCTGGCCTGGCTATCAAGCAGCGCACGCCTTCTGGAAAACGGCTGCCTGGGCCACATTCCGGAAATTTTAGACGGTGACGATCCCCACACCCCGCGTGGATGCGATGCCCAGGCCTGGGGGGGCAGTGAGTTGTTGCGGGTCTTCCTTAAATTGTCAGACAAAGAGCATGTTGATTTTTAGTGTTTAAAGCTTTATTCTTCTTTCCTGGAGGATTGGGGTGATGAAAATGACATCAATTCTTAAGCCATTATTTCAATACGCCGGTGCTCCAACACGCTATAATTAATTGAAATTAAAAGCTCTCCAATGGATTACCTTTGGTGAAAAATAAATCCGAAAAATAAAGCCAAGGACAACAAGATGAAAAATTTTCAAACATTTCAAGTGTTTCCGAATATACCGCAAAGTCTCCAGTTTCTCGAGGTTCTGTCGCGCAATATGTGGTGGTGCTGGAATAAAGATGCCATCGAATTGTTACGTCGCATGGAGCCCGGGCTCTGGATTGAATCCCGACGCAACCCCATCGCGTTTTTATCGAAAATTCCTCAAAATCGCTTTGAAAAACTGTCCAAGGATAAAGGCTATCTGGCGCATCTGAAAGAAGTTCAAGAGCAATTTCAAATCAGGGTTCTCGACACCACGAATGGAAGCGATTCGGTGTTTGCTCCCGGAGAAACCATTGCCTATTTTTCCATGGAATTTGGCATCCATGAAAGCCTTCCATTGTTCGCCGGCGGCCTGGGCATTCTGGCCGGTGATCATTTGAAGGCCGCATCCAATTTAGATCTTCCGCTAACCGGGGTCGGCTTGATGTATCACCACGGTTATTTTAGCCAGTATCTGAATCCCGATGGATGGCAGCAGGAAGCCTATCCGGAAACAGATCTTTACGATCTTCCCGTTGAACGCGTCAAAGATGAATCGGGGAATGAGCTGCGGATTTCTATTGCCGGGCCTGAAGGCCCGATTCACGCCATTGTCTGGAAAATCATGATCGGACGCATCCCCTTGTATCTTTTGGATACCAATATTCTTGAGAACAAACCGGCGAATCGTCAAATCACCTCAAGGCTCTATGCCGGTGACCAGAAAGTTCGCCTGGCACAGGAGGTTTTGCTGGGGATCGGTGGTATGAGAGCACTGGCGGCCTTAAACATCAATGTCAGGGTCCTGCACATGAACGAGGGGCACTCGGCCTTTGCCAGTCTGGAACGGATGGCTCAAACCATGTCCAACCATAATGTTGACCTTAAAACCGCCCTTGAAATCGTCCCCCGCACCACGGTCTTTACCACCCACACACCGGTGGCTGCCGGGCATGATGAATTTCGGCCCGAGCATGTTAAACCGTATTTAAAACCGCTTGAAGAATCACTGGGAACAAGCGAAAAAGAAATTCTGTCCTGGGGCCAGCCGGTGGGTGCCGGCTCCGATGCGCCTTTGTCGATGTTCATTCTGGGGCTGCATGCGGCATCTCATTGCAACGGTGTCAGTCAGCTGCACGGAACTGTAGCCCGGCGCATGTGGTCTCATGTCTGGCCTGCACGGCCGGTGGAAGAGGTTCCCATATCTCATATTACCAACGGCATCCATATTTCATCCTTCATTTCGCAGGAATTTGCCAATCTTTTTCACCGCTATCTCGGGCCTGATTGGTATATGAGTTCTCGCAAACCTGAAAATATCAAACGTATCGACGACATTTATGATGAAGAATTGTGGCGCAGCCATGAAATGAACCGCGCGCGTCTGGTACGCACCTGCCGAGAGCAATTGGTCAAACAATACACGCGGCGCAATGCGCCCCGCAATGTGATTGAAGCGCTTGAATCGGCATTGGACCCGGAAGTGCTGACCATCGCCTTTGCCCGGCGCTTTGCAACTTATAAACGTGCCCATCTGCTTTTCAAAGATCCCCAGCGTCTGGAATCGATTATTAACTCTGAAAAATACCCGGTTCAATTTATCTTTGCCGGCAAAGCCCATCCCAAAGACGACCAGGGCAAAGATCTTATTAAAATGCTTTTTCAGTATGCCAGCAAACCGGAAGTCCGCGACCGGGTCATTTTTCTGGAAGATTACGACATGCATCTGGCCCGCCACCTGTTTCAGGGTGCGGATGTGTGGCTCAACACGCCCCGCCGCCCCCTTGAAGCCTGCGGGACATCCGGAATGAAAGCCGCCATTAATGGCGTGCTGAATGTGAGTGTTCTCGACGGCTGGTGGTGCGAAGGCTACACCGAGGAAAGAGGCTGGCGCATCGGAAATGGTGAAGAATACAAGGATCACGATTATCAGGATGCCGTCGAGAGTCAGGCGCTATACAATGAGCTGGAAAATGAGGTCATTCCCTGTTTTTATGATCGCAAGAACGGAGAATTGCCGGCCTGCTGGCTGGAAAAGATGAAAGAATCGATGAAAATGGGCATGGAAGAATTCTGCAGCATCCGCATGGTGACGGATTATAAAAATCGTTATTATATGCCGGCGGCCGAACGCTATGACAGCCTGCTGGCCAATCAGGCCGAAGAGGCCAAGAATCTGGCTGCGCAAATCAAGCGGTTGCGTTCACACTGGAGCAATATTGAAATCCATTCTCCGGTCAGAAAGGAACATGGCCCCTGCCGGGTGGGTGAAAACTTCGAGGTCACCGCAGAGGTAAACCTGGCCGAGTTTCAGCCCGATGAAGTTGATGTTGAGCTGTATTACGGCCATATGAAATCTTTAGAAGATTTGGATGTCAGCCATGTTGAGCAGATGAACGTACTGGAAGACCGCGGCAACGGCCACTACCTGTATGGTTGTTCCTTAACCTGCCAGGGTTCGGGTCGATTCGGATTTACGGTCCGAGCCACGCCGCGGGGGGATGAGCGCGTTAAGTCGACGCCTAGATTGCTTACTTGGGCGTAAGGGCTACAACCAACAACCTGAATCAAAAAATGATTTGTGATTAATTGTCAGATAAAGGGAGTATTGGAAATTTCAAATCACAAATCCCAAATATCAAATAAATAACAATGACCTAAATTCGAAATTACAAACATGTTTTGATTTTTGAAGATTGGAATTTGAGATTTATTTGTCATTTGATGCTTGGAATTTGGGATTTAATTAAATGGCTCCGACTTTTAAGAAGTCCATAACATGAACACCGTTCCCAACAACCCCCGGGTGCTTGTTGTGACCCCGGAAGTGACCTACCTTCCGGACCGCATGGGCGGTCTGGCCTCTTTTTTTACGGCCAAAGCCGGTGGGCTGGCCGATGTATCCGCGGCCCTGGTGACGGCGCTTTTTGAGCAGGGAGCCGACGTGCATGTCGCCATTCCGGATTATCGGGCGATTTTCAGCAACGGTCTGGCGCCGGTATTAAAAAAAGAATTCAATAAAATCCAGCGCAAGATGCCCGATGACCGCATTCATCTGGCAGAAGACCGTGCTTTTTACTATATCAACCGAGTCTATTCCGACTACGGGACTGAAAATATCAAACTGGCCCTGGCGTTTCAGCGCGAGGTCATCAACAATATCGTTCCCCATGTTCAGCCCGACCTGATCCATTGCAACGACTGGATGACCGGTCTGGTCCCGGCCATGGCCCGCCAGATGGGCATTCCCTGCTTATTCACCGTTCATAATGTGCACACCGTAAAAACGACCCTCGATTTTATCGAAGACCGCGGTATCGATGCGGCATCATTCTGGCAGAACTTATTTTTTGAATTCATGGCCGATCACTACGAAGCGACCAGGGGGTCAAATCCGGTTGATTTGCTGACCAGCGGTGTCTTTGCCGCCCATTTTGTCAATGTGGTCAGTCCGAATTTTTTAACGGAAATCGTCGACGGCCGGCATGATTTCGTTTATCCCCCGCTGCGACAGGAACTGGCCAACAAAGTCAAAGCCGCATGCGCGGCCGGGATTCTCAATGCCCCGGATCCTGCCTTTAACCCGTCAGCAGATAAAGAATTGAAGCAGACCTACGACCCCGACACCCATGTGGCCGGTAAAAAGGAAAACAAGCGCTATTTACAGAAGAAACTGGGGCTCAAACGGGATGATCGGGCACCGATTTTTTTCTGGCCTTCCCGGCTCGATCCGGTCCAGAAGGGCTGTCAGTTGTTGGCGGATATCATGTATAAAGTTATTTCCACATACTGGAATCAAAACCTGCAGATCGTCTTCGTGGCCAACGGCGGTTATCAGCAGGTATTCCGCGATATCGTCAATCGGCATGGTTTCCATGAACGGGTGGCCATATATGACTTTGATTTCCACCTGGAGCATCAGGCCTATGCTGCCTGTGACTTCATCCTGATGCCATCGAGCTTTGAGCCCTGCGGTCTGCCCCAGATGATTGCACCGATTTACGGAAACCTGCCGGTGGCCCATGATACCGGGGGTATACATGATACGATTTCGCATCTGAACCTGGCTCAGAACCGGGGAAACGGCTTTTTGTTTAAAACGTTTGATTCCAGCGGTTTTTTCTGGGCCATTGAGCAGGCCATGAAATTTTATAATTTGCCGGAAAAAACAAAGGCCGCCCAAATCGGCCGTATCATGCAGGAAAGCGCGGCCGCTTTCAACCATGCCAATACGGCTCGCCAGTATATTAAGCTGTACGAAAAAATGCTGAAACGTCCTCTCGTCCGGCACGATGAGACGCATCCAGACGCCGAGGAAAAAAGCGCGACGCCACAAAAATAGATGAAGAAGATTCCCTCCTCAAGCGATGACATCAATCAGGCCCTGCAGCATATGCTGGCAATGGATCCCTGGTTAAAACCCTATGAAAAATCCATTCATCATCGCCTGCAAAAAATTGCAGCGACCGAACAACGCCTGACCCGGGGAAAAACAGGCCTGGCTGATTTTGCAATGGGGCATGCATACTTCGGGCTGCATTTTGAAGACAACCAGTGGATTTTCCGCGAGTGGGCGCCGAATGCAACCGCCATCAGCCTGATCGGGGACATGTCGGGCTGGCAGGAAAAAGAAGCGTTTGCCTTAAACGCGCTTGAGGACGGAGTCTGGGAAATCCGCCTTGGGGCCGATACCCTTAACCACGGCGACGTTTACCGCCTGCGCATCCACTGGCCGGACGGCATGGGGG
>JAAUXY010030121.1_pt1 | contig 12177 bp, 12 predicted proteins | sample 7278121 | NCBI WGS metagenome assembly JAAUXY01 (sample SAMN14350117, study PRJNA611818) | marine sediment metagenome | isolation source: surface marine sediment (1.8m) | place: French Polynesia: Moorea | collected 2018-08 | reverse complement strand
GTCGCCGACGAGTTCGAGAGCTTCATGCACGGCGCGATCTTCGTCGCACACAACGTCGAGTTCGACTACGGTTTCATCGCATCCGAATTCCGCCGCATCGGCCGTGGTTTCAGGCATCCGAAACTCTGCACCTGCGCGTCGATGCGCAGGCTGTATCCCGGGCACCGGTCATACAGCCTCGCCGCATTGTGCCGGGAGTACGATATTCCGCTGAAGAGTCATCATCGCGCGCTGTGCGACGCGGAAGCAGCCGCGGAGTTGCTGCTGCTGGTCAACGAGAAACGTGTGAGTGCTCAGGCGTCCTGACAGGACGGGCAGAGGAAAACGCCGCGGCTGGAGATCGTGATGCGCTCGACGGGCGTTTCGCAGGCGTAGCAGGGCAGGTTCTCGCGGCCGTACACCTGGAATCGGTACTGCTGGTAGGTCATGCCCAGCGCGGCACGCTTGCGCACCTCCGTCGAGGTCGCCGTGATTCCACGCGTGCGGTAGGAACGGCGAGCGATCTTGAGTGTTGCCGAGGCCAGTCGCTTGAGCGTAGCTTTGTCGAGTTCCGACGGCTTCTGTTTCGGACCCACGCAGGCGGCCCACAGGATCTCCGACCTCAGGTAGTTGCCGTTCCCGGCCAGGAAGCGCTGGTCCAGATACAGACTGCCGAGCGATCGGTTCCGGAATTCCGGACTCGCGAGCCGGTCGGCGACTTGCTTCGAGGTCAATGCGGCGTCGAGAATGTCGGGCCCGAGACGAGCGAGAAACGGATGGCTGGCAACCTCTTCATCCGTGAGCACTTCGATGTCCGAGGCGCTGTAGAGCAGGGCGCTGTGCGTGGTCGTGTGCAGCGCAACGCGTAGCGACCGGCGGGTGCTCGGCACTTTCGGCCGCTTCGTTGTATACCAGCGGCCATACAGCTGATTGTGGCTGAACAGCGTCAGGCCGTTGTCGAACCGCGTGAGCATGGCTTTGCCGAGCGTATCCACAGCTGTCACGCGGCTGCCGCGGAGGCGGGGCTCGAATGGCCTTATTCCGGGAAGCTCGAGCGCCACGTCGACGATCTCGTTGTCGACCAGCACGCGTGCCACGCGGTCTGCGGCTAAGCGGATTTCAGGTCCCTCTGGCATGACGGAATCTTGCCCGCAGGGCGATCCGGTCGCCATAGATGTGCTGTAACAAGTCGTAACACACTCGGCTCTGTGGGCGGCTCGTATTAGACTCCCGCCATGGAAGACAACCGGCTGTACACAGTGCTGGCACTGGCCGGCGCTACACCTTTCATAGTGTGTGCGTTACTGCCCCTCGCCGGAGTCGAGGCGGTCGAGCCTCTGGGTAATCTGCACGAGCTCGCCGCTCGCTACGGCCTGGCGATCATCTGCTTCCTGACGGGTATCCACTGGGCGACGTACCTCTATAAGCCCGACAAGTCACCGGCCAACCTGTTCATCGTCAGCAATGCGATTTTCCTGGTCGTGTGGTTCGCCTACGAACTGGTGGACCTGCCGTTCGCGTTGGCAACCCAGTTCGTGGCCTTCGCCATGCTGCTTGCGATCGACTATCGCATCATGACCGCCCGTGCCATTACGCCGCATTACTTCCGCACTCGGGCCCTCGCGACCGGACTTGCATCGGTGTCTATCGCGATCATGTTGGTCAGCTGATCCGATAGCACATAACGGAACTGTGTCCCGTCGGCAGACCGTCGTCTGAGTGCGGTGTCTCAGTTTCGGCCCGCGTTCATTGACGCCCTTTAGGCCGCTATCTAAGGTGGTCTCTTGCCTAAGTTGTTGATTCACCGGCATAAGCCGGGCGGGGAGGGCAGGATGATTCCAGCAACGCACTACGTTCATTCCGGCAAGACGCCGATCGGGGGCATTGCGATGACGCTCGTCGCGGGTTCCATCGTCGGAGGCATCCTGGGTGCCCTCTACGCCGCACTCATCTACTGGATTCCCTTCGTCTTCCTGCTGTTCATTTTGACGGCCGGTCTCGGGATCGTTCTCGGGGCGTGTTCGGGAGGCCTGGCAGCCGCCGGCAAGATCCGCCACAACGGCGTCACGACGCAGCTCGCCTTCGTCGCGTCGCTCGTTGCGTACTACGTGCACTGGGTTGTCTGGATGGATCTGATGACCGGCGAGATGTTCCTTAAGCCGGACGAACTCTGGATCATGATGAACCGGATCGCTGCGACCGGCGCATGGTCGGTCTTCGACTGGACGCCGCGGGGCTTTTCGCTCTGGGCGATCTGGGGCATCGAAGCTGCCATCATCGTCGGCATGGGAACGCTCGGCGCGCACGCGGCGACCGACGTGCCTTTCTGCGAAGCGTCCAATCAGTGGACCGAAGAGAACACGCTCGCGACTCGATTCCGAGTGGTCGACCCTGCGCAGCCGATCGAATCGCCGAGCGCGCTACTTGGCGCGCTCCAGCCCGAGCATGGTACGACGGGCACGTTCAGCGAAGTGACGGTGTTTACGGCACCGGGTTCGGAACTACGATGCGTCACGCTCGACGCCGTGACGCTCGAGTACGACGACGACGGCAAGGAGCAAAAGAACAAGCAGACGATCGTCAAGCAGATGATCTTCGACCGCGGCAGCTTCGACAAACTGATGAGCTTAAACGGCGAGCCCGTCGCTGAGGCTGCTCCCGTCTTGTAAAGATCGTTCAGCGCGCCTGCATTCGTTTTCAATTGCGAATCAGGCGCAGCCCGCGCAGACTCCTCCTGTGCTCAACCGGGGGGACGAGGATGCGGCAAATTCAATTCTGGATCGTTGGCTTGCTGGTGTCGGCAGCGATGCTGATCGGCATGAACGGAAAGGCATGGGCTTCGGAGGCCGCAAGTCCCTACGACCCGATTCCTTACGTTCAGATCGAACACCCAGAGTGGACGCGGGACGCGACGATCTATCAGATCAACACGCGGCAGTTCACTGAAGAAGGAACCTTCGCTGCGGCAGAGGCCCACCTGTCGCGGCTCAAGGATATGGGTGTCGACATCGTCTGGCTGATGCCCATCCATCCGATCGGGGAAGAGAACCGTAAGGGAACACTGGGCAGCCCGTATTCCGTGCGCGACTACTACGGTGTCAATCCGGAGTTCGGCACGCTCGACGACTTGAAGAGCTTCGTCGACGCTGCACACGCGCTCGACATGTACGTAATCCTCGACTGGGTGGCGAATCACACGGCGTGGGACAACCCGTTGCGGGAGGAGCATCCGGACTGGTACGAGCGTGACTACAAAGGCGACTTCCGGCCGACTCCGTGGTGGGACTGGTCGGACATCATCAACCTCGATTACAGCGTGCCCGAGGTTCGTGAGTACATGACCGAGGCGATGGTGTACTGGGTGCGCGAAGCCGATATCGACGGTTATCGCTGCGACGTCGCGGGCTTCGTGCCGCTCGAGTTCTGGAACAACGTGCGCCGCGAGCTCGACGCGATCAAACCGGTCTTCATGCTGGCGGAATGGGAATCGCGTGACCTGCACGCCAATGCGTTCGACATGACCTACGCGTGGACATGGCACGAAGCGGTGCATGAGGTCGTGAACGGCACCGCCGGGCTCGGCGCGTTGTTCAGGTACTATTCGTGGAACGAGAGCGCATATCCGGCCGATGCGTATCGGATGGTCTACATCAGCAACCACGACGTGAACGCGTGGGACGCGACTCAGTTCGAAGCCTTCGGCGACGGACTGGAAGCGGCCATCGTGCTATCGGTCGTGGGCGAAGGCATGCCGCTGATCTACAACGGTCAGGAAGCCGGAAACGAGAAGCGTCTGGAGTTCTTCGAGAAAGACCCGATCGAATGGCGCGAACACCGGATCGGCGAGCTGTACACCGAACTGTTCGCACTGAAGAAATCCAATACGGCCCTGTGGAATGGCAGCGCAGGCGCGCGAATGATTCGAGTCTGGAACTCACGTCCGGACGATGTGTTCAGTTTCACGCGACTGCACGAAGACGAAGGCGTATTCGTCGTGATCAACTTCAGCGACGAGCCGCAGACGGTCAGCTTCGAGAGCGGACCGTTCGAAGGCGGCTACGTGGAGTACTTTTCTGGCGATTCGGCAAGTTTCGACAGTGATGCCCAGATCGACCTCGCGCCGTGGGGTTATAGAGTCTATGTGGTGGAGTAGATCGTTTAGCCGTCTGGCTGCGATCGGATTCTAGAACCCGTACTCCTCCGAGTACTTCTTCCTGAAGCTCCAGTCCGGGTCGCTCCGAAACTCGAGTTCCAAATCGTACTCCGGATACCGGCGCTGCAAGCCGTCAAAGAGGTCCTGAACCGGAGCGTCGTCGGAAGCATAGTGATAGAAATGCCGTTTACCGGCGAACGTTTCCACCAGTACGGTGAAACCCCTGTCGCCATCCTCGAACAGCGCGACGACCTCCTGATCGAATTCGAACAGCTCGTGGTTGTATTCCGGCTCAGGTAATCCAGAGGTTTGAGTCTCTGCGAAGTTCAGCGTGACGATGACGAGCGTCGGAAAGTCGGCCGCTCTCGAGTAGTCGATTTCGGTCGGTGCGCGGACGTACAGCGGGAACCCCTCGTAGGTGGCGCTCGCTGTGGTCCATTCTTCGGATACAGCGCTCGACCCATCCGGCACGTCAGGTTCTCCATTGCATGCAGCGAACAGCGCCAGAAGAAGGCAGGCAAGCCACCTGTACCTGGGACCGATCACCGTTCGAAAGCGCTCGATAGACTCGGCATCAGTCAGAAAGCGTCCCAAATATGCGCACCAATCAGAAAGGCCAGTGCAATGAAACCAAGTGTGCCCCCGATAACTATTTCGATCTTGCCGAGCATGCTCGCCTCCGCGAACGAAACTCCCCGAAGCATGAAGGCACGGACGACGACGTACAGAATAACGATCGCGATGACGATGCGCGAGGTCGGCGGCCAGCATAACGAAGCGCCCCCGCAGGGTTCGAAAAGAAGTACTCCGAGCAATACGACCAGAAAGATCGCACCGAAGAAGTTTCTGATCACGTGCTGCAGGTTAGTGGCTCCGGTCGACTTCTGAAGAAGAACAGTGACTTTGGCGGCAGACCTTAGGCCTCGAGTTACAGCCGATGGCAGTGCTCCTCCTCGATTCGTCGGAGATACAGGCAGTAATGCACTCCGCCGTGCGTGCAGGATCAGCCCGGCATCGACATCATCTCAGCAAGACCGATCGTGCCGATTTCGAGGTGCGGTGAGTCTTTAACCAGTTCGAGAGCGGCGTCCATACTGTCCGCTCGGAGGATCGCGATGCCCATGATCGGATTCGGGCCACCGCCGTCGGTCACGCCGTCGGCGGCTACCGTCTTCCAAGAGGGGCATGGAGATCCGGGATTGACCCATGCATCGCCGACGCTCTGCACCCACTCCATCCAGCGCTGTTTCATCGCTTGGCCTTCTTCCGGGGTGTCCGGCTGTTTGCCGCCATGGTAGGTGAGCAGGAAGTCAGGCATAGCACGTCTCCTTCGATAGAGTGAGGATCATCGGTCGCCGCCGACGAGCATACACTCGCGCTCCGGCAGCCTCCAGAATGTCGTGGCCAATGGGAGTCCGCTGCTGCGATTCGTTCGCCGTCTTCCAACAGGCGTCACAGCAAGAGCCCCGGCGACAGTTGCGTGCCGCGCGATGTCGCTGGTACCCTGGAAGGACGTTGCCCCAGAGTTCGTCCGTGACCAACGACGCACTGATCTCGACCCCGTTTCCGGCCGCCGGTGCCGACGCGCTTGAACATACGGAGCCAAAGAGTCGGGCCGGAACCGTGGCGCCGAGATCGCCTTTCAGATTCATCGATCTCTTCGCCGGCATTGGCGGTTTCCGCTCCGGGCTGACGGCACTCGGCGGGCGCTGCGTCTTCACGAGCGAGTGGGACAAGTTCAGCGCGCAGACCTATCGCGCCTGGTACGGCGACGACGACATCTATACCGGCGATATCCGGGAACTGGACAGCCGCGAGATCCCCGACCACGATGTGCTCTGTGCGGGCTTTCCTTGCCAGCCGTTTTCGCTGGCCGGCGTGTCGAAGAAGAACTCACTCGGGCGGCGTCACGGTTTCGACGACGAAACCCAGGGGAATCTGTTCTTCAAGATCATGGACGTCGTCGATCATAAGCGTCCGCCCGTCCTGTTCCTCGAGAACGTGAAGAATCTCAAGTCGCACGACAAGGGCCGCACATGGCGAGTCATCGAGGAATCGCTCGTGGATCGTGACTACTCGGCGTTCAGCCGAGTCGTCGATGCGAGGTCGTGGGTACCACAGCACCGCGAGCGGATATTCATCGTGTGTTTCGATCGGCACGTGTTCGGCAGCGAAGACGAGATCGGCTTCCGCTTCCCCGAAATGGACGACACCCGGAATCCGACACTGTCGACGGTGCTGGAGCCAAAGGCGCCGGACCGGAAGTACATGCTGTCCGACAGACTCTGGAAGTACCTGAAGGACTATGCCGAGAAGCACCGCCGAAAGGGCAATGGTTTCGGCTACAGCGTGTTCGACAGTTCCGGCGTCGCACGTACCTTGAGTGCTCGTTACTACAAAGACGGCTCCGAAGTGCTGATCTCGCAGAAGGGATTTCGGAATCCGCGCCGGCTGACGCCAGCAGAGGCGCGCCGCCTGATGGGGTTCGCGGATCGCTACGCGCAGATGTTCGGTCACGAGAACGGCTTCCCGATCGTCGTTTCGGACACGCAGGCCTACAAGCAATTCGGCAACGCGGTTGTTCCCGAAGTCGTCGAGGCGATCGGTGAGCAGATAGTGCGTGCGATGTCGGCGATGCACGCGAACGTCGGCTCCCGCTCCGAACGGAATCATGGACGTTCACGATAAGGAAACTCGCAGCTTCAACATGTCCCGCATCCGCGGGAAAGATACGAAGCCCGAGATGATCGTTCGCCGCGCGTGTCACGCGCTCGGTCTGCGCTTTCGCCTGCATCGCAAGGATTTGCCCGGCAAGCCGGATCTCGTGTTCCCGAAGCACCGGACCGTCGTCTTCGTACACGGCTGTTTCTGGCACTCGCACGACTGCCGCTACGGACGCGTCGTGCCGAAAACGAACGCCGAGTTCTGGCACGAGAAGCGAGCCGCCACGGTAGAGCGCGATCGCAGGAAGACCGCGGAGCTGGAAGCGCTCGGTTGGCGGGTGCTCGAATACTGGGAATGCGAGACAAAAGCGAAGACTGTCGATGCGCTGCCTGGACGCATCGCGAGGGACTTCCGGCTCTACTCGAACGGTGAGTCCTGACTGAAACTTGCTGGCGCGCCGCGATGCCGAAAGCGTGAGTTGATTCGCTCAGGCGATCGCGGTCGAGGTGTAGACTTCGCAGGCACGAACAACCCGGGGTGCGCCATGCAGATCGATGACAGAATCGCCGAGTTCCTCGCCGGGGATATCGCATTGGCGGAACTCGAGTCCGACCTCGACCGGTGGACTGCCGGGGGTGGTGACGTCGCACCCGTAACTGAAGCTCTGCAACGAGCATTCGACGCCGGCCGCCTTCCGCTGCAGCTCTATCAATCGCTGACCGAACGAGTCGGTGGCTCGTCTGCTGCAGAGAGCGACGCGACACGCATCGCGACGCCCGAGGAGGCTACGCGCATCGCAGTTTCGGAGGAGAAGACCCGGATCGCGGCGCCGACTGCTGACGAAAGGACCCGGCTCAAACCGGCAGCCCATGAGAAGACCGAGGTCATCCATCCGCCGACCGAGGTCGTGGATCCTCCCACCGAAGTCATCGGCACGTCCGCGACTCCGGTCGATTTCGACGTCGGTACCGAATCCAACTGGGAGAATCCGGAACAGTGGACCGCGACCGGTTCCGATCCGATCGGCGCGGGTTCCCTCGTGAAGAACCGCTTCCGTCTCGAGGAGGAACTGGGCCGCGGCGGCATGGGTGTGGTCTACAAGGCGCGTGACCTGCGCAAAGAAGAGGCGCGGGACAGCGATCCGTGGGTCGCTATCAAGATCCTGTCGGACGAATTCCGTGATCATCCTCAGGCGCTCGTTTCGCTGCAGCGGGAGGCTGTGAAGGCACAGAAGCTCGCGCACCCGAACATCATCACCGTCTACGACTTCGACCGCGACGGTACGACGATCTACATGACGATGGAGTTGATGCGCGGCAAGTCCTTCGCGGAGATCGTCAACAAGATCGGTTACGTCGGGATGGACGCCGCCGCCGCGGTGCCGATGATTCTGGAGATGGCGGCCGGACTCGCCTACGCGCATGAACGGGAGATCGTTCATGCTGACTTTAAGCCGGGCAATCTGTTCCTGACCGACGACGATCGCGTCAAGATCCTCGACTTCGGCATCGCGCGAGCGACCGCCCCCGGCGACAACCCTGACTGGTTCGACGCCGGGGAACTGGGCGCGCTGACGCCCGGCTATGCGAGCCTCGAGATGATCCGCGGCGACGAGCCGCATCCGGCGGACGACGTCTACGCGCTCGCGATCGTTGCCTACATGCTGCTGACCGGGTCGCATCCGTACGCGAGGAGGACCGCCGATAAGGCTCTCGTCGAGAACCTGAAGCCCGAACCGATCAAGGGCTTGAAGCGATATCAATGGCAAGCGATCCACGACGGGCTCGCGTTGCGGCGCGAGGATCGCATTCCCGATGCCGGCACATTCCTCAGGCGCTTCCGTGGAAGCTCCCCGGTTCGGAAGTGGCTGGCCGCGTCCACGGTCGTCTTCGCGGCTGCAGCCGCATTCTTTGCCTGGCAGTCGACGCTCGACGATCCCGGTCCATTCCCCGAGGAGCAGCGGGCAACGTTCGAGCTCGCGCTGTCGAACGGCGAGACGCTCTACGCCAGTGGCGTGAACGGCGGCAACGTGCAGGACGTTTGGGCGGCAACCGAGTTCTTCGCCGCCGCATGGGACATCCATCCGCGCAACCCGAGAGCGCAGAACTGGCTCGAGCGCTCGGCCGATGCCGCGCTCGACATGATGCCGGAGGATGCGCTGGACGTGACGCTCAGGAACCTGGTCTGCCGAGGGAATCTCGCGACCTACCGGCCGGTTGTAAGAGCCTGCGAGGATGCCGGCGACGGCTATTGCGAAGCGTTGCTCGAATCCGATTGTTCGTAGCTATCGTTCCTTGTTGCCAAGACCCAGAGCGGTCTCGACGTCCTGCCAGATCCGCGGCCAGTCACGGCGCCAGCAACAGACGTGGCCGTAGTCGTCGAACACCCGGAGCTCGGCGTCTTCACCGCTGAAGAACGCGTCGCGCGCGAGTTCGATGGGCACGACCGTGTCGAGGGTGCCGTGCAGATGCACTCGGGTGGCGCCTGTTGAGGCCGACGCGGGATTGATCGACTCACTCAGTCGCTCGTAGCCGTGATGGTCGGTCCACCGGTCGCTATCCAGGAGTCCCGAGACCGTGACGACGCCGTCGACGTGATCGAGTTCTGCGGCGACCAGCACGGCGAGTGCGCCGCCGCCGCTGTAGCCGACAACGACGACGGGACGCTGCGGGTCCGTAGCAGATCTGATCGCGCTGGCGAGGCTGGATACCACGTCCGCAGAGAAACGGCCGGACGTCCAGACATTCGGCGAACAGGATTCGTTCCACGTGTCGAAATAGCACGGCCGCGTAACGTAGATAGCGTGTGCCGGCGTTGCCAGCATCAGGTCGAATGCGAGTGCATCGCGGGGCGTGGGGTCCGCCGAGGGATCCGATCCGGCCCTGTTCCACGGCCGTCCGTCGCCTTCGATGAACACGACCTGATACGCCTCGTCACCGCCTTTTCGATAGATCGAATGCTCGAACGCGGCTGTCCGCACCACGGACCTCTCGAGACCTTCCTGAGCGGCACGGTCCGCGAGCGGGAACGTCGATGTCGAGCAGCCTGCAACCAAGCTGAAAGCCAACAGCAATGCGATCTTAGAGCTCATTTGACACGGTCCTGAGCCATGGCTACCGTCGGTTACGGGAATGGCCACCCCGATAAGCCAATGACTTCTGGATGGTTGGACGCAGTCTATCGCGCGAGCTTCAGCGCGACGAGGCGCACGCGCCAGATAACCGCTCTCGCGGCACTGCTTTGTGCGTCCTGCGCACAGTCTCCGACCGCGTCGGCGGACGAGGACAGCGGCGCGATGGAGGGTTTCACGCCGGCACAGCAATTCGAGATTGTCGACTGCCTGTTCCCCGGTCAGGTCCGTACCGTCGGCGGGCGCGTCTACATGACGCCGCGTCGCCCCGGACGAACGACCGTCGCCGACTGCGCCGCGAGCGGCGGAGAATTCACACTCTACGACCGCGCCAACCCCGAGGCGTCTCTCGCCGTCTGGTTACCGGAAGCCGAGGGCGGCGACGCCGAGGCGCAGACCTACGTCGGCATGCTCTATGAGCGCGGCGTCGGCGGACCTCCCGACTACCAGGCCGCCGTGCGCTGGTACCGGCAGGCCGCCGATCAGGGTTACAGCCACGCTCAGTTCAGTCTCGGCACGATGTACGAGCGGGGCTTAGGCGTCGAGAAAGACGTCAACGAGGCATTCAATCTCTACCGGCGTGCCCAGGGCGTGTCGGATGACGACCTGGTGTTCGCATCCGTCATGCGCGAGGCGCTCGAGACGCAGCGCGAGGAACTCGAGGCAACGATCGAACAGCGCCAGGAGGAGATCGACGTACTCCGGCAGCAGATCGAGGACTTAAGCTCCCAGGAGGGCGTCTCGCAGACCACGATCGAGACGTTGGAACGCCTGGTTCAAGCCGCCGAGGCGGAGCGCGACGCGGCGGTCGCCGAAGTGCGGAGCATTCCGCCGGCCAGCGACGAGCCGGAGCCCGAGATAGCGACGATCACGCCGGGTGAGATTCGCCGGCTGGGCGACGCGCAGCTCGGGCGCTATTACGCCGTCATCATCGGCGTTCACGACTACGGGCCGTTTCCCGAATTGTCGACCGTCCGAAACGACATGCAGCGCGCGGAACGGATCCTGAGCGAGCAGTACGGGTTCAGCGTCACGGTGCTCGAGAATCCCAGCCGCTACGCCGTACTGGACACGATCAATCGTTTCCACGACGAACTCGGCGACAACGACAATCTGCTGATCTATTTCGCCGGACGAGGCGAAGTACTGATCGACGAGGATCGGCAATACGGCTACTGGCTGCCGAGCGATGCGGAGGCGCCGCCCAGCGACACGTTCTGGATCGCGAATGAGTTGATGACCGGCCACATGGGGCGCATCAACGCGCGACGGGTGCTCGTCGTGTCGGATGCGACCTTCGTCAACCTCCCCGAATCGAGCCCGGGAATGGTCGCGTACTTCGACGAGGTGTCGCCGGGCTACCTCAACGTGAAGTTGCCGCTCAGGTCGAGACTGCTGCTTGCATCGGGCACCGAGCGGCCGGTAGCCGATGACAGCGGGGAGAACTCCAGATTCGCCAGCGCGTTCCTCGATGTGCTGGAAGCGAATGAGGGATTGTTGCACGTGCCCGCGCTATTCAGACGTATCGGAGAACGGCTCGAGGCAGAACCGGGTAGTCAGGAACCCGTCTTCAGGACCGTTAAAGCAGCGCGGCACGAACTCGGTGAGTTCTTTTTCGTACCGACAGACCTGCGGTAGAGCCAGTCGCCAACCAGACCCTACGAGGAGACAGCATGACAACCGATAGCAGCATGTTGGGTGGCACACGCCGATGGCTCGCAGGGCTTCTGATGCTCGCAATCGGACCGCTGGCGTTCGCGCAATCCGTTCCGGGCCCGGGGTTGGGCGGCGTCGAGCCGAGCTTATGGGACAACGACATCGAACGCGCGGCCGCGATCGCGAATCAGGCCGTGTTCGATCTGCTCGACGAGTCGTGCAATCCGGGCGGCGTGCTCGACAACGATCCGGACCCTCGGGTACCGCCCGATCCGACCGCCTGCGGCGGAGACGTGTTCGCGGTCTATATCTCCGTCCGCCAGCTGATCCACACGGCGAACGAGCTGCAAGGCTCGGGTCCGACCGTGGCGAGCCTGCAGCTCGGACAGTCCGAACTCGGTACCGCGCTCAGGTGGACGGCCGCGGAGGAACTGGCGGCGCAGGGTTCGGCTGCTACCGACTTCGCCAACAATCAGCTATCGAACCTGGCGTCGCGGCTCAACGCGCTGCGTTTCGGCGCAACCGGATTCTCCGTCGCCGGCATATTCGACCCGAGCGGGAACGCAGACGGCCTCGTTGCCGGCCTGCCGCGCAG
>JAAUXY010117431.1_pt1 | contig 12180 bp, 12 predicted proteins | sample 7278121 | NCBI WGS metagenome assembly JAAUXY01 (sample SAMN14350117, study PRJNA611818) | marine sediment metagenome | isolation source: surface marine sediment (1.8m) | place: French Polynesia: Moorea | collected 2018-08 | reverse complement strand
TCGTACTCGACCGACCCCAGCCGCTCGCCGCCCGGACCTTCCGGGTCGTCGTAGTCGACCACCAGCGGTGCGCCGCTCACGATGCTAAGCGCCTGTTTGATGGTCGGCGCCAGTTCGGTGTCGGCGATGAACACCTTGGCCTCGCCATGATCCAGGATGAACGCCACGGTGTCGGCATCGAGCCGCGTGTTGATCGTGTTCAGCACCGCGCCCGCCATCGGGACCGCCAGGTGGCATTCGAAGATCGACGGCGTGTTCGGCGTGATGATGGCGACCGTATCGCCCTTGCCGACCCCGGCCTTGGCCAATGCGGAGGCGAGCTTGCGCACGCGCCGGGCGGTTTCGGCCCAGGTGCGCCTGGTCGCGCCGTGGATCAGCGCGATGCGGTCCGGATGCACCGCGGCCGCTCGGTCGAGAAACCCGACCGGCGATAACGGCACGTAATTGGCGGCGTTCTTGTCGAGCCCGATTTCGTAGGGATTACTCATTCTGCGGCGGTCCTCCCGGCGATCGCGTATTGTTCGTATTCTCGGCGCGCTGCGGAAAGATGGGACAGCTTTCGGCGACAGGGCAAGGCGCTTCTCGTTCCGAGTCCGCCTGGCGCGAAATCCACAATGCGGTCGGGGCTTTTCAGCGCGCTGCCTTTTGCGCAAACTGCCGCGGCAGAGCGGACCGGGAACGACGCAAGGACCGGCCAACGAGCAGGGAGGGGACACGCCGATGACCAGCTCAAACGGGCACTTTGATGCCGTCTATCGCCGTTCTCTGGAGGATCCGGACGGATTCTGGGGCGATGCGGCCGCCGATATCGATTGGACCAAGCCTTACGACAAGGTGCTCGACAGCACAGCTCAGCCGGTGCCGCGCTGGTTCGTCGGAGGCGAGCTGAACACCTGCTACAACTGCCTCGACCGGCATGTCGAGAACGGCCGCGCGGACCAGCTCGCGCTGATCTACGACAGCCCGATGGCGGACCGGAAGAAGACCTTCACCTATGGCGAGCTGCGCAACCGGGTCTCCCGGTTCGCCGGCGCGCTCCGCGACCATGGGGTCGGCAAGGGCGACCGTGTGATCATCTACATGCCGATGATTCCCCAGGCGGTGGTGGCAATGCTGGCGACCGCGCGGCTGGGCGCGATCCATTCGGTCGTGTTCGGCGGCTTTGCGGCGAACGAACTGGCCACTCGTATCGACGACGCCAAGCCGAAGGTGATCGTGTCGGCGTCCTGCGGTCTCGAGCCCGGACGTACGGTGCACTACAAGCCGCTGCTCGACGAGGCGATCAATCTGTCCAGCCACAAGCCGGAGACCTGCATCATCGTGCAGCGCCCGCAAGCCGAAGCCTCCATGATCGAAGGCCGCGACGTCGATTGGAAGGAAGCCCTGGACAAGGCCGGGCCGGCCGAATGCGTGCCGGTGGCCGCCACCGACCCGCTCTACATCCTCTACACCTCCGGCACCACCGGCCAGCCCAAGGGCATCGTCCGCGACAATGGCGGCCATGCGGTCGCGCTGAAGTGGACCATGAAGAACATCTACGGCGTCGAGCCTGGCGAGGTGTACTGGGCGGCAAGCGACGTCGGCTGGGTGGTCGGCCATTCCTACATCGTTTATGCGCCTCTGCTGCACGGTTGCACCTCAGTGGTCTATGAGGGCAAGCCGGTCGGCACGCCCGACGCCGGAGCGTTTTGGCGGGTGATCGCCGAGCATGGCGTGTCGGTGATGTTTACCGCGCCCACCGCCTTGCGCGCGATCAAGCGCGACGATCCCAACGGCACTTTCATCGGCAAGTACGACCTGTCCAAGTTCCGCACCCTGTTTCTGGCCGGCGAGCGGTGCGACCCGGACACCCTGCACTGGGCGGAGCAGAAGCTGGCGATTCCGGTGATCGACCACTGGTGGCAGACCGAGACCGGCTGGGCGATCGCGGCCAACTGCATCGGCATCGAGACCTTGCCGGTGAAGGCCGGCTCGCCGACCCGGGCCGCGCCGGGCTGGAACGTGCAGGTGCTGAACGAGGATGCCGAACCGGTCGGCCCGGGCGATATCGGCGCGATCGTGTGCAAGCTGCCGCTGCCGCCGTCCTCGCTGCCCACCTTGTGGAACGCCGAGGAGCGCTTCAAGGAGGCCTACTTGTCGGTGTTCCCCGGCTACTACCAGACCGGCGACGCCGGCTATATCGACGAGAACGGCTACATCTTCGTGATGTCGCGCACCGACGACATCATCAACGTGGCTGGCCATCGGCTGTCCACCGGCGCGATCGAAGAGGTCCTGGCCGAGCATCCGGACGTGGCCGAATGTGCGGTGATCGGCGCGGCGGATACGCTCAAGGGTCAGTTGCCGCTCGGCTTTCTGGTGCTCAAGTCCGGTGTCGACCGCGAGCCGGAGGAAATCGTGCGCGAGGCGGTGAAAATGGTGCGCGAGCGCATCGGACCGGTCGCCGCGTTCAAGACCGCAACCGTGGTCGACCGCCTGCCGAAGACGCGGTCGGGCAAAATCCTGCGCGGCACCATGCGCAAGATCGCCGACGGCGAAGAGTTCAGGATGCCGGCCACGATCGACGATCCGGCGATCTTGGGCGAGATCGAGGGCGCTTTGAAGCAGGTCGGCTACGCCGGCAGCTAGCCCGTATTTCTCACCAGGGACGGGGCCGTCGGACGGCGCTCAGGGCGGGCGCGCTCGCACCGGTTGTCGAGCGCACGGCAGCGGTGCGGCGCGCGCGGTCGGCCGGCTTGGTTAATGCGGCGAAATCGGCGGCCCAAGCGCGGGTGCGGCCGCGGTAACCATTTATCCAGACATTTTTGGGACTCTAGGGCGGTAGGCCGGCGCATTCGGCGCCGGTGAGCAGGGTTAACAGGACGGCGGCTCGGTCTTGCCGAGACGCTGCGCTGGAAGATGATCTACTCGCCCGCCGACCCTCGCCGCTGCCCCGTGTGCAGCGAGATTCAACCGGAAGCTGCGATAAATCCCACTTCGCAGCGTCGGGTCCGGCGCTGTGACAGCTGCGCGGTCTGGTTTGTCGCTCCGGAGCGCAGATCTGTGCTGGTTCCGGCGGAAAGCTGGAGCCGCGAGAAGGCCGAGGTGGTTCGCTTCAGACCGGCCGGACACCCGTCATTGCGTGCGATTTTCCATCGCCTGGGCAAACCTTTGCCGCCCGGTCTCGGCGGGCTGCCGGTGCCGCTGCCCGCGCCGACGCTCGGGTCGGCCGGACGGCACAACAGGCATGAGGACTAGCGCGCCGCGCGCCTGACGCCCTTCCCGCTGCCTCCTCCGGCACTCCAATCAAGCTTCGCCCAGGCGTGAGCCTTGCCCGCGCTGCCGCCCGGCTGTACAGCAGATTGGAGTTGTCAGAAGGGGAGGCATCAACGTGTCTAGGCTCGATGGAAGAGTTGCGGTCGTCACCGGCGCGGCGCAGGGCATCGGCTTTGCCTGCGCGCGGGCGCTGGGCGAAGACGGCGCCAAGGTCGTGCTGGCCGACGTCAACGCAGACGGCGTCGCCAGTGCCGCGCAGACCTTGAAGAACGACGGCTTGGATGTCGCGGCGCGGACCTGCGATGCCGGCGACAAGGCCGATGTGGATGCGCTGGTGGACTCGGCGGTCGAATCCTTCGGCGGCCTCGACATCATGGTGGCCAATGCCGGGATCGTGCGGGCGGCCGACTTTCTGGAGATGACCGAGGACGACTTCGATTCGGTGATCCGGGTCAACCTGAAGGGCGTATTTCTTGCCGGACAGGCTGCTGCGCGCCGCATGGTCAAGCAAGGCCGCGGCGGGGTGATTATCAACATGTCCTCGGTCAATGCGGTGCTCGCGATCCCGAACATCGTCGGCTACGTGGCGGCCAAGGGAGGGGTTAACCAGCTGACCAAGACCATGGCCCTGGCGCTGGCCCCGCACGAGATCCGGGTCAACGCGATCGGTCCCGGCAGCATCGAAACGGAGGTGTTCAAGCAAGTGGTCACGGACAAGGCGGCGATGACCAGGATTTTGTCGCGCACACCGATGGGCCGCGTCGGCCAGCCGATGGAGATCGGCCGGGTGTGCGCTTTCTTGGCCTCCGACGACGCCAGCTATGTGACCGGCACCACGATCTACGCCGACGGCGGCCGGATGCCGCTCAACTACACGGTGCCCGTTCCTGATGCGTGAGCGCGGTCCACGTCACAACCTCGTGCTTCCGACCGCCGCGCGCTTCTGTCACGGTGATTGATGAGTCAAGATAACTAGTTCACAGACGGATACATTTTGCGGCGGCAAGCTTCACGACCGGGGGTTTCAGCAAGGAGAGCGTGATGAAGGCATTGAGATCCGTGGCTGGAGCGGCAGCCGTGATACTGGCCTCGGCCACACCGGCCCTGGCTGTCGAAGGCAATCCCTTCGACGGTAAATGGACCGGCGAGATGGAAATCGAAGTCGGGCTTTGTCTGCACGTCCGGACCTTGGACATCGAGATTCGCGATGGCCAGATGAGCGGAGAGGGCGGCAGAGGTCTCTACAAAGTGACGATCCAAGGCAGCGTCGATCCGAACGGCCAGACCAGTCGCACGATCGGGTACAGCGCGCGGACCCTGCTTCGCATCATCAATGGCGGTTTCAACGGAAACGAGGCGTACCTAAGCGTTTTGGCCGACGCCGAGCGCGCGACCGGCGGCGCCATCAATGAAAATGGCGGCAGCCAGGAGTGCTTCGGGACCATCTCGCTGACCAAGGTCGGCGAGTGAGCCCTCGGCGGCCTGGCGCGGCCGTGCCGACCCACGCGCAGCGTCCCTGAATTCCCTACCTTGGCGTTCAAGCAGGGAACAAGCGAGGGATCACCATGCGGTTCATCAGGTTGGCCGCGCTTGCAGGCCTCGTGTTCGTGATCGGCGCCGGCACCGCCCGTGCCGACGGGCCGTTTGACGGACAATGGACCGGCAAGATGAACGTCGAGACCGGCCTGTGCTTCGGCGTGCGAACCCTCAACATCGAAATTCGCAACGGTCAAATGACCGGCAGCGGCGGCCGGGGGCAGCACAAGCTCACCGTGAAGGGCAGCGTCGGCGCTGACGGCAGAACCAGCCGGACCATCGCCTACAGCGCGCTGACCCTGGTGCGCATCATCAACGGCCGCTTCCAAGGCAACCAGGCCAATCTGAGCTTCCTCGCCGATGCCGAACGCATGACCGGTGGCCGTCAAGGCAGGGGCAGCCAGGAATGCTTCGGGACGATCAGATTGACCAGAGTCGGCGCGTAGGCAGAACGAATTCTGTGCGATCGGCATGAAGCCGATCGATGGTGCGAAATTTCTACACCCAAATTGCATCGGCCCTCTTGTGCACCGCCCCCGTTGATCCCCATTTGTTCTGCAACACCGTTAACAAGCAGAGGGCGAGGGATCGAAATGAGATTTCGCGCAGCATTGTCGCTTCTAGCGCTTTTCGCGGGGACGGGAACCGCCCTGGCTGAGGGACCGTTCGATGGCAAATGGACCGGCGAGATGGTCACCGAGCTTGGCCGATGCGCGGCCTACCGCACGGTTACCATGGAAGTAGCGGACGGAGTCGCCAAAGGGGAAGCCGTCGACGGACAGGTCGAGCCATTGAACATCAGCGCCACGATTTCGGATGACGGGCGCGTCGACGGACCGTTCGCCAGCAATGGCGGAACTGTGATCAAGGTCCGCAGCGGCCGGTTCGCCGCCGGAAGCGCCACGCTGAGCTGGGCCGGCCAATCCGATGCGCCACTGTTCGCCGAAGAGACCTTCGACAGTTGCGAAGGGATCATGCGGCTGACGCGATCGGGCAGCTAAGGGCTCCCCCAATCCACCATAACCCCCGGCGGGGGCGCCGCTGTCAAAGCTCGGCGGCCCCGTCGGCCAGGCTCGGAGCTTCGGTTTCGGCTTGCTCGGCCCGCAGCCGCTCGGCTTCGTAGTCTTCCGGGCTGACGCGGCGACCGGCCTTGGCAACCGCTTCGGTCAGCTCCGGCGCAGTGCACAGCCCAAGCTCGACCGGATTGCGCGGCTTGATGTTCGGGCTGTTCCAGTGTGACCGGTCACGGACCTTTTCGATGGTCGCTTTGGTGGTGCCGACCAAGCGCGAGATTTGCGCATCAGAGAGCTGAGGATAGCTCTTCAGCAGCCAGGCGATCGCGTCGGGCTTGTCGGCGCGCTTGGAGATCGGGGTGTAGCGCGGCCCTTTCGTGCGCACCCGCGGCTGCGGCAGGGTCTGTGCGGCCATCTTGAGCTCGGCCGTGGGATCGGCCTCACAGCGCTTGATCTCATCTGGCTCGAGCTGGCCATTCGAGGTCGGATCGATCCCCTGCATTCCGGGAGCCACCTCGCCGTCGGCAATCGCCTGCACTTCGAGCGGATGCAGGCCGCAGAACTCGGCGATCTGATCGAAGGTCAGCGTGGTGTTGTCGACCAGCCATACGGCGGTCGCTTTGGGCATTAACGGCGTTGCCATTCGTGAGTCTCCCAATGGCGGCAGCGCACAAGGACTGTGCCGCCTCATATTCTAGGCTGCGAACTTATATAGGCCACCGACGGTCCGGCGCAAATGGAGCCTCGCCACAAGTCTAAGTTTGGGTCAGCACGATCTTGCCGATGTGCTGGCTGGAATCCATCAGCGCGTGGGCATCGGCTGCCTGGGCCAAGGCGAAAGTCTTGAAGATCTGCGGGCGCACGGTGCCGGCCTCCAGCAGCGGCCAGACCTTCTCGCGCAGCGCCCGGGCGATTTCGCCCTTCTGTTCGACCGAGCGCGGGCGCAGAGTGGAGCCGGTGATGGTCAACCGTTTCAGCATCATCGACATGAAATTGATCTCAGCTTTCGGTCCCTGCAGGAAGGCGATCTGCACCAGCCGGCCTTCGACCGCGAGGCTGTTGATGTTCTTCTGGATATAGGGGCCACCGACCATGTCGAGGATCAAGTCGACCCCCTTTCCGTCAGTCAGCGCCTTGACCGCTGCGGCGAAGTCCTCGCTGCGGTAGTCGATCGCGTGATCCGCGCCGAGATCGCGGCACGCCTTGCACTTTTCTTCCGAGCCGGCGGTCGCGAACACCTCGGCCCCGAACGCCTTGGCCAGTTGGATCGCGGTGGTGCCGATGCCGCTCGAGCCGCCGTGCACCAGGAACCGTTCGCCCGGCTGCAGCCGGCCGCGCTCGAACACGTTGGTCCACACGGTGAAGAAGGTCTCCGGGATCGCGCCGGCCTCGACCATCGACAGGCCCTTGGGCACCGGCAGGCACTGCGGCGCCGGGGCAACGCAGTACTCGGCATAGGCCCCGCCGGCGACCAGCGCGCACAGCTCATCCCCGACGGCCCAGTCGCCGGCTCCCTCGCCGACGGCGGCCACCGTGCCGGCCAATTCGAGGCCCGGGATGTCCGTGGTGCCGGGCGGAGGATTGTAGTTGCCCTCGCGCTGCAGAACGTCCGGGCGATTGATCCCGCCGGCCGCCACCTTGACCAGCACCTCTCCGGGTCCGGGCCCAGGCGTCGGCCGCGTCGTGGGGCGCAGCACTTCGGGGCCGCCGGGCTCGGTGATCTCGATTGCGGTCATGGTCTCGGGAACGGCGGTCATCGCATTCTCCGCTCGGGGCTTGGGACAAATTCTCAGACAGGCTCTAGAGCGCGGTTGGGATAGACTGCGCGTCTGTGACTGTCTAGGGCCGTGCCTGATCGATGGACAAGAAGGTGATTTCCGGGAGGAGCCGATGGACGAAGAAGACATGCTGCCGCGTCCGAAGAAGGCAGCCAGCCTGCAGCCGCTCCAACTGAAGGAGCTGTCGATCGAAGAGCTGGAGGAATACATCGAGCAGTTGGAGGCGGAGATCGAGCGCGTGCGCGCCGACATCGAGGCCAAGAAGTCCCACCTCGGCGCCGCCGCGGCGCTGTTCAAGAGTTAAGCGCGCCTGACCGCCCGGCGCTTGCGGGCGAGCGCGCGCCGAAACAGCAGCCAGCCCACCGGGCCGCACAGCAGCACGATGACCAGCCAGCCGGCGCGCGGACCCAGCGGGCAGGCCGACCCGGCCGGCGCCCGCCATGGCCCGGCCTCACGCGAACTGAGCACGTGCAGCAGTGGCAGTGCCCAACCGCAGATCAGGATCGCCCACGCCGCGGCGGCGGGAAGCGAACCATCCGGCGCCATCGCTTTCTCCCAAATAACCAATTCGTCAACATACTACGGCCGATTCTGCGCTTGTGGCGCGCAGCCGGTTCCGATCAAATCGCCACCCAGATTAGGACGAGCGGCAAGCGGGGAGAACCATGCTCGACGGCAAATGCGCGGTTGTGACCGGGTCGACCAGCGGCATCGGTCTCGGGATTGCGCGGGCTCTGGCGGCCGAGGGGGCCGCCGTCATGCTGAACGGCTTCGGTGACGCGGCCGAAATCGAAGCGCTTCGGGCAGCCCTTGCCGCCGAGTATGGCGTACCGATCGGCTATTGTGGCGCCGACTTGGCTGTCGCGACCGGCGCGGCCGAGCTGATCGCCGCGGCGGAGACCGAACTCGGCGGGGTCGACATCCTGGTCAACAACGCCGGTATCCAGCATGTGGCCCCGATCGAGGACTTCCCCGATGAGCGCTGGCAGGCGGTGCTGGCAATCAATCTGTCGGCCGTGTTCTACGGCACCAAGGCCGCCCTGCCGCTGATGAAGGCCAAGGGGTGGGGCCGGATCATCAACATCGCCTCGGCGCATGGCCTGGTCGCCTCACCGCAGAAAGCGGCCTATGTGGCGGCCAAGCACGGCGTGGTCGGGCTGACCAAGGTCACCGCCCTGGAGACCGCGGAGAGCGCCATCACCTGCAACGCGATCTGTCCCGGCTGGGTGCGAACCGCGCTGGTCGAGCGCCAGATCGAGGCGCTGGCCGCCGAGCACGGCTGCGATATCGAGACCGCGGCCAAGGCGCTGCTGGCCGAAAAGGAGCCCACCCTGCGGTTCACCGCGCCGGAGGACATCGGGGCGATGAGCGTGTTCCTGTGCTCCACCGCAGCCGACAACATAACCGGATCCGCCCTGCAACTGGACGGCGGCTGGACGGCGCGCTAACAGGCCCGCGCGCGGCTGCGAATTCCCGACGCTGTGAGAACAGCTTGGTGAGTTTGCGGTAAAGACGCGGCCCCGCATCATCGCTAGCGTGGCGCAGAATGATCGGTGTTCTGGGAGGGACGCCCATGCTGGACGTGCAATACGAGACCTCGCCGCTGATCGGGCTTGGCAGCGCCCGGGTGCGCAAGTCGCCGTTCTTCGAGGCGACCCGCCGCTGGGGCGCCAAGGCCTATACGGTGTACAACCACATGTACATGCCGCTCTGGTACGAGAGTCCCGAGGCGGACTTCTGGCACCTGGTCGAGACGGTGACATTGTGGGACGTCGGGGTCGAACGCCAGGTCGAGATCATCGGCCCCGATGCGGCGCGCTTTGTGCAGCTTTTGACCGCGCGCGACCTGTCGACCATGCAGGTCGGCCAGTGCAAATACGCGTTGCTGTGCACCGACGATGGCGGCGTGGTCAACGATCCGATCATCCTGAAGCTGCGCGAGAACAAGTTCTGGATCTCGGCCGCCGACGCGGACGTTCGGCTGTGGGCGCTTGGCATTCTGCACTCGGGCAGGTTCGATATCACCATCAAGGAGCCGGACGTTTCGCCGCTGCAGCTCCAAGGGCCGCGCTCGCTCGAAGTGATGCGGGACTTGTTCGGCGGCTGGGTCGACGATCTCAAGTACTTCTGGTTCCGCAAGACCGAGCTCGACGACATCCCGCTGCTGGTCTCGCGCACCGGCTGGTCCAGCGAACGCGGGTACGAGATCTTCCTACGCGACGCCGAGCATGGCGACCGGCTGTGGGAGCGGATCATGGAGGCCGGCAAGCCCTATGGCATTGCGCCCGCCGCGCCCAGCACCATCCGCCGCATTGAGGGCGGGATGCTGTCCTACGGCGCCGACATGGATCTGTCGACGAACGCCCTGGAGCTTGGCCTGGACCGGATCGTCGATCTCGACATTGAGGCGGAGTTCATGGGCAAGGCGGCCTTGCACCGCATCCGCGCGGACGGCCCGAAGCGCAAGCTGGTCGGCCTGGAGCTTGGCGGCCTGCCCCTCACGGCGCCGAACGAGGAGCCTTGGCGCGCCTATGTCGATGGCGATCCGGCCGGTACTCTGACCAGCGCCGTCTATTCGCCGCGGTTGGAGAAGAACATCGCACTGGCTTTGCTGAACGTGGAATTCGTTGAGACCGGCACGGCGCTCGTGGTTCGCGCGCCGGACGGCGACCGGCCAGGCACGGTGGTGCCGGTGCCGTTCTACGACGCGAAGAAGGGGCTTGCCACCGGCAAGGTGGCTTAAGCCGGAAAACAGGACGCCTCAGCGCCGGTTGGCAATGACTGAACCGCGCGCTAGTTGTCAGCGCGCGCGATGCGCGCGCGGCAAAGGTGGCTCAAACCTGGAGAGATCCCGCACATGGCCAAGGGCCTGCTGTTACTGATCGACGACATCGCGACTCTTCTGGACGACATCGCCATTCTGACCAAGGCCTCGGCGAAGCGGACCGCCGGGGTGGTCGGTGACGACCTCGCGGTCAGTGCGAACCAGGTGAGCGGCGTGCGCGCGTCCCGCGAGTTGCCGGTGGTCTGGGCCGTCTTTAAGGGGTCGCTGGTCAACAAGGCCATCATGGTGCCGGCCGCCCTGCTCCTCGAGGCGCTCGCGCCCTGGGCCATCACGCCGGTGCTGATTTGCGGTGGCTCCTTCCTGTGTTTTGAAGGGTTCGAGAAAATCGTCCACTTGTCGCATCGGAGCGCCGATGACGCCGCCGTCCGCCAAGCCGAACTGGCAGCCGTGATGGCTGGGGCGGAGGTCGATCTGGTGGAACTGGAGAAGCAGAAGATCAAGGGGGCGATACGCACGGATTTGATCCTGTCCGCGGAGATCATCGTGATCAGCCTCGGCGTCGTGGCGGACCAGCCGTTCGCCATTCAGGCGGCCGTGCTGAGCAGCATGGCGCTGATCATATCGGTCGTGGTGTACGGCCTGGTCGCCGGGATCGTCAGACTCGATGATACCGGTCTCTATCTGAGTGGAATTCAGGGCGAGAACGGCTTTGCGCGGCTCTCGCGCTGGTTTGGCCGCACGATTCTGCGCGGCACTCCCTATTTCATGCGACTGCTCTCGATCGGCGGCACCTTGGCCATGTTCCTGGTCGGCGGAGGAATCCTCAGCCACAGCATCCCCGCGATCCACCACGCGGTTGAGCATCTGGCGGGTCAGGTCGCCGGCCTACCGGGCGTGGGCGGCGTGCTGTCAGCGATCACCCCGATGACGATGAACCTGGTGATCGGCATCGTTCTGGGCGCGGTGGTGACAGCCTGTGTGATGCTGGTCAAGCGAGTCCGGGCCGTCGCCTGAACAACCGCATTTCACCGAAGGGTTTGCTCGTGCTGGCCGGCGTGCTTTGCCCGGCACGGCGACGGCGAGCGCGTCAGGCCACCGCCTCGATCGGTTCGGACCGGTCCGTCCCATCACCGGCGACCGACGGCCTGGACCGCCAAGCCGGCAGCAGCACGCGGACCGTGGTGCCGATCTCCAACGCGCTTTCGATGACCAGCTCACCGCCGTGCAACTCGACCAGGGCCTTGGAGATCGGCAGCCCCAAGCCGGTGCCGCCATGCTGTCTGGCGTACACGTCGCCGACCTGACAGAACGGCTTGAGGATGTGCTCGATGTGTTGCGGACGGATGCCGGGTCCGGTGTCGGTCACGGCTATCTCAAGCGCACCCTCCGCTGTCTGGCTTGTCAGCACCGCGACTTCACCGCCGGCCGGCGTGAACTTGATGGCGTTGGTGATCAGGTTGACCAGAACCTGTTGCAGCCGGCGTTGATCGCCAAAGAACAGGATTGGCGCGCCAGGCAATTCCACGGCCAGCCCCACCTCCGCCTGTTCGCTGATCGGACGCACAAGCCGCAACGTTCGTTCGACCAGGGCGGCGACGTCGCAGAGATCCTCCTCCAGCGCGATCGCCTCTGCGTCGATCTTCGACATCTCGAGAATGTCATCCAGGATGCCCAGCAGATAGCGGCCGCTGGTTGCGATATCGGCCATGTATTCGCGCACCCGCTTTGATTCCACGGGGCCGAGCAGGTCCTGCTGAATGGCTTCCGAGAAGCCGAGGATGGCATTCAAGGGCGAGCGTAGCTCGTGGCTCAT
>JAAUXY010182568.1_pt1 | contig 12184 bp, 8 predicted proteins | sample 7278121 | NCBI WGS metagenome assembly JAAUXY01 (sample SAMN14350117, study PRJNA611818) | marine sediment metagenome | isolation source: surface marine sediment (1.8m) | place: French Polynesia: Moorea | collected 2018-08 | reverse complement strand
CGACCGCGACGAGGCCGCGGCCGAGCTCACCGAAGCCAAGGCCAAGCTGAACGAGCAGGAGGCGCGGGTCGAACTGGAACTGCAGGCCCTGTCGCAGGACCGGGAGATCCTGGCGCTGCTCGCCAAGGAGGTCGACCGCAAGGAACAGCTCAACAAGCGTGGCAACGTATCGGTCCAATCCCTTGAAGAATCGAAGAGAAGCTATATTACGCAGCGCCTGCAAACCGCCAATCGGCTGAACACACTCACCATCGAGCGGGCCAAGCTGGAACAGCAGAGCTCTGTCGTCGAACGCGCCCAGGTCGCCTTGTTGCGGGCCGAGCGCGATCTGTCCGAGACCCTTCTGATTGCGCCGTTCGACGGTTTCGTGGTCGACCCCGCGGCCCAGGTCGGACAGCGCCTGAATGTGAACGACCGGGTCGCCACGCTGATCGACGCGCGCCGCCTCGAGGCGAAAGTGCAGCTCCCCGCCGCGGCCTTCGGAAGATTGACCGCCGACCGTGGCCTGATCGGTCGCGAAGCGCGGGTGACGTGGCGCGTCGGCGCGACGGAGATCTCGTATGACGCGGTGGTCGAGCGGATTTCCTCGGAGCTCGATCCGACCACCGGTAGCGTGCAGATCTTCGCCGGGCTCGTCGACCTCGATCCGTCGACGCTGCTGCGCTCCGGCGCCTTCGTCCAGGTCACCATCAAGGATCGCCGGTTCGACGACGTTGCCGATCTTCCGTCGACCGCGTTGTTCGGGCCGGACACGGTTTATGTGGTCGTCGACGGCCGGCTGCAGGCGCGTAAGGTGAACGTTGCAGCGCGCGCCGGCGATCGCATTTTCGTCTCCGGCGAGTTGGCCGACGGTGAGCGGGTGGTGACCACCCGCTTCAAGGAGATCGCGCCCGGGCTGTCGGTCGAGATGATCGGAGGCGAGGACGAGGCCACCACGGCACGGCGCGAGGCCGGCGGATGAGCTCCGCAAGTTCGGACGGGGGGCGCGCAGGAGGTCTGCTCGGCATCTTTGTCAGGCACCCGACCGCCGCCAATCTTCTGATGACCTTGATGATCGTGTTCGGCGTGATCGGCCTGGTCCGCATGAACACGCAGTTCTTTCCCACCTTCGGCATCGACTGGGTCCAGATCACGGTGGACTGGCCCGGGGCCAGCGCCGAGGACGTGGATCAGAACATCGTTGCCGCGATCGAGCCGGAAGTCCGGTTTCTGGACAACGTCAAGCAGGTGCGCGCGAGCTCCTTCGAGGGTCGAGGCTCGATCTTCGTTGAGTTCAATGCCGGCGCCGACATGCAGAAGGCGCTGTCCGACGTGGAGACCGCGGTCGGCCAAGTGACCACTCTTCCCGAAGACAGCGAGACACCGGAGATTCTGCGCATCATCGGCTACGACTTCATCAGCCGCATAATGGTGACCGGGCCGTTCCCGGAGTCCGCTCTGAAAGCGATGGCCAAGCGCATCCGGGAGGACCTGCTGGCCCGCGGCGTAAGCCGGATCAACTTCTACGGCGCGCGCGACGAGGAGATCCTGGTCGAGGTGCCGCCACCGATCCTGCGCAGGCTCGACCTGAAGCTTGGCGATATCGCGAACCGGATCGCCGCCGCGTCGCTCGACCTTCCCTCCGGCACGCTCGAAGGCGCGCAGGTCAAGCAATTGCGCTCGGAAGGCTTGGCCGAGACCGCGGCCGAGGTCGGTCTGATCGAGGTCATGGCGCGCGAGGGCGGCGAGCGCGTCCTGCTGCGGGACATCGCCCGGATTTCTGAGGATTTCGACGACGATGCCGGCCTGGCACTGCGCAATGGAATGCTTGGGGTCGAGCTTCAGGTCCAGCGGGCCAAGACCGCCGATGCCCTCCAGCAGAAGGCGATCGTCGAGGAATATCTGGCGGAGCTGATCCCGACCCTGCCGCGGGGCATGATCGTCGAATCGTACGACGTGCGGGCCGAGTTCGTCGTTCAGCGCATCAACCTGCTTGTGGAGAACGGGCTCGGCGGCCTGGCCCTGGTGCTGCTCGTGCTGTTCGTGTTCCTGCGTTGGCGGCTGGCGTTCTGGGTGGCCATGGGCATTCCCGTGTCGCTGATGGCAACCATGCTGGTCATGCTGCTGACCGGCCAGTCGATCAACATGGTCAGCCTGTTCGCCATGATCATGGCGCTCGGCATCGTGGTCGATGACGCGATCGTGGTCGGCGAGCATGCCTTGGCCCGGTTCGAGCGCGGCTTGCCGCCCGCGCCGGCGGCCGAGATGGGCGCCCGGCGCATGCTGGCCCCGGTGATCGCCGCCTCTCTGACGACAGTGGCCGCGTTCAGCCCGATCCTGCTGATCCGCGACATCATCGGCCAGATCATGTCGGCCATCCCCTTGGTCATCATTTCGGTGATCCTGGCCAGCCTGATCGAGTGCTTCCTGGTGCTGCCCCACCACATGAAGATGGCGCTGAGCGCCGAGGCCCGCAAAGCCGAGCGCAAGCCGGGCTGGGGCACCCGGCAGCGCCAGCGCTTCGACCGCGCGTTCAACCGGGTGCGCGACGGCGTGTTCCGGCGCGTCGTGGCGACCTGCCTGCGCTGGCGCTATCTGACCTTGGCCACGGCCATCGCGTGCCTGGTTTTGACCATCGGCATGATGATGGGCGGCCGCGTCGGGTTCGTCTTCTTCCCGTCACCGGAAGCCGAGGTGGTGCACGCCGACCTCGTGTTTCCGGACGGCACTCCGCGGGAGACCACGCGGCTGATGCTCAACGAGCTGGAACGCGCGCTGTGGGCCGCGCACGACCGGCTGACCGGCGGCGAAGTCAGCGTCATTCGCTTCAGCTATCAGCGTCTGGGCGGCAGCCTGAGCGACCGCGGGACCTCGACCGCGGCCGGGGCCGACAATGTCGCCGCCGTCTTTGTCGAGCTGACGCCGTCGGACGGCCGCACGGTCCGCACCCAGCAGCTGATCGACGCCTGGCGCGACGAGATCCGCGAGATGCCCGGCATCGAGACCTTGACCATCGCCGCACGCCGCGCCGGCCCGCCGGGCAACGACATCGACGTCCGTCTGCGCGGCGACGACTTGCCGTCCCTGAAGGCCGCGGCCGAGGAGGTCAAGGGCCTGCTGGCGCGGTTCGACGGGGTCAGCGACATCACCGACAACACGCCTTACGGCAAGCTGGAGCTGACCCTCGAGGTGACGCCGCGCGGCCAGCAGCTGGGCTTTTCCACCGCCGACCTCGGCCGCCAGGTGCGCGACGCGTTCCAGGGTGCAATCGCCAAGCGTTTCGCGCGCGGCGACGAGGAGGTCCTGGTCCGCGTGCGCCATCCGCAGGCGGACAAGACCGAAGAGGCCCTGCGCGAGCTGTTCGTGCGCAGCCCGACCGGCGCCGAAGTGCCGCTGGAGGAAGTGGCGCGGTTCACCGAGGACCGAGGGTTCAGCAGCGTCACCCGCGAGGACGGGTCGCGCGAGATCTCGGTGTCGGCGGAAATCAACGAGGAGATCGTGAAGCCGGATGATGTGCTTGCCGCGCTCGACTCCGGCGACATGGCGCGCATCGCCCAGAAGCACGGGATCAGCTACGTGTTCCGCGGCAAGAACGAGGAGCAGGCCAACACCTTCGCCGACATGCGGGTCGGCACCGCGATCGCGCTGTCCGCCATCTACATCGTGCTCGCCTGGGTGTTCGCCAGCTACCTCAAGCCGCTGGTGGTCATGTCGATCATCCCGTTCGGCCTGATCGGCGCGATCATCGGCCATCTGGTGATGGGCTTCGATCTCTCGATCCTCAGCATGGTGGCCCTGCTCGGCCTCAGCGGCATCCTGGTCAACGATTCGATCATTCTGGTCACCAGCATCGACGACCGGCTGAACGCCGGCGAGCCGATGGACCTGGCCATCGTGGCCGGCGCCCAGGACCGCTTGCGCGCGGTCATCCTGACCTCCATGACCACCATCGGTGGCCTGCTGCCGCTCATGTTCGAGACCAGCTTCCAGGCCCAGTTCCTGATCCCGATCGCGATCACCATGGTGTTCGGCCTGCTGTTCGCCACCATCCTGGTCTTGATCCTGGTACCGTGCCTGCTGGGCGTGATGGAGGATCTGAAGGGCCTGTTCGGGGCCGGTCACCGGGTCGTGCCGGCGCCGGCGGAGTAGGGGCCGGAAATCGCCAATCCAGGCCTTGCGGCCGGCCTCGGAACTTCTTAGCTTCCATCCGGGTTGATTGCGGAGACGCCATGCACGTTCGGATCTACCAGCCGGCCAAGACCGCCATGCAGTCCGGCCGCGCCAACACCAAGCACTGGATCGTGGAGGCCGAACCCTCGGCCAAGCGGGAGATCGACCGGCTGATGGGCTGGACCAGCTCCGCCGACACCGCGCGCCAGCTCCGCATGCAGTTTCCCACCCGGGACGAGGCGATCGGCTTCTGCAAGCGGCACGGGCTGATGTACTCGATCGCCGAGCCGCGCCAACGCCAGGTGCGCCCCAAGGCCTATGCTGACAATTTCGCGTTCAACCGGCTCGTCCCCTGGACGCATTAATTAGTTAACATCCCAGGCAAAATTCAGCGTTCTTAAACCTATCGCGGGCAAGATGGCCGCCGTGGAAGCAGGCGGTCGGCCGCGCAGGGCTCTGGCGGGGCCGAGGTTTGGGCGCCTTGGAACGCGGGGATGGTTCACAAATGCCAAAGAAGACACGGCGAGAGGCCGAGACCCATGCGGTCGAGGTCAAGGAGCTGATTGCCGAGACCGAGCGGCTGCAGGCGCTGAACGCGGATCTGGAGCGCGAGCTGGTGGCGCGCACCAACGAGCTGATCGCGGCCAATGAGGAGCTGCGCCGGCTGGCGATCAGCGACACGCTGACCGGCATGCACAACCGCCGCCATTTCTGCGAGCGGGCGGCCGGCGACCTGCGGCGCTGGCGCCGGCATCGTCAGCCGATGGCGCTGGTCGTGCTCGACATCGACGACCTGCGGCTGATCAACGAGGATTTCGGCCACTGGGCCGGCGACGACGTGCTGGTCGCGATCGGCCAGACCATCCACGACGCGGTGCGCACCACCGATCTGGTCGCCCGCATCGGCGCCGACGAATTCGCGATCCTGCTCTACGACACCGGTGCCGACGGCGCGCGCGAGCTGTCCGAGCGCCTGCGCGAGGCGATCGAGGCGAGCTGGATCTCCACCCGCACCCAGCAGGTCCGGGTGACCGTCAGCGTCGGCGTGGCCGTGATGGAGGACGCCATCGCTTCGGTCGAGCAGTTGCTTGCCTACGCCCAGGTCGGCCTTGACGCCGCCCGCTCAGGCGCCGGCAACCGGATCGTCACCCACCTGCAGGTGGTTGGGGCTTAGGCTCACTTCCAAGCCATTTGATCCGCTCTTATGCGCCAGTCTCTGATCGGGGGCGGCGCAGCCGCTCACCTTTTAGATGCCAAAGTCGCGTGACCGCATCTCATGCGTCTTTGCGAGCAAAGCGAAGCAATCCAGACTTCGCCCTGAGCGCCGGTACCCGGCTCGGGATCGGGACACGCACTTGCGCCCCTGGACTGCTTCGCTGCGCTCGCAGTGACGGACTTGGGGCGGAGGACGGCGAAGCTGAGACCATCAGACCCATGAGCGCTCCGCACTTGAAATCATCCGGCGCAGCGCGTTAGGTGCTGTTCGGCTGCGCCCGTAGCTCAACCGGATAGAGCACCTGCCTTCTAAGCAGGATGTTGCAGGTTCGAGTCCTGCCGGGCGCGCCACGTCTTAGAGGGCCCCACCGGACACATGGGTCCTGGCTCGGATCCAGCCAGCAGGCGTCCTCCTCGAAGTATCCGAGATCGTCGATCAGTCGATGGCGTGAATGTTCAGATCCGCGGCAACGGGGAGATGGTCTGATGCATGTCGCATCCTCCACACCGCCCAGGAACGCTCAAGCAGCGGGGCGGGCCGGCACCAGATCCGGTCCAGCGGCAGCATCGGAAGCTGGGCCGGAAATGTGAAATGTCGCGCACAACGATCGAACAGCGGCGCCAGCAGCCGGTGGCCATGTCCGCGCCATCGCCATTCGTTGAAGTCACCCATCAGAACTTGCGCTGAGCCCTTGCGAGGCTTGGCGATCTCGGCCAGGGCCTGGAACTGTTGCCGTCGCTCGCGGGCATCGAGCCCGAGATGAGTGGCGATCACGCGCAACGGGCCCGTAGACAGCTCAATCCGGGACTCGACGACCTTGCGCGGTTCGCGGGACTCGACCGAGATATCGTGCACCTGGCTGTCATGTAGCGGCCAACGGCTGAGCAGCATCTGCCCATAGTCTCCGTCAGTCGTGGAGATGCTTTTCGCTTCCACGCCCTGACAGCCCGCGGCGTCCTTCAGATAGGCAAAGATGTCGGCCCCATCGTAGAGACCACGCCGCGAGTCCACCTCTTGCAGGGCGACGATGTCCGGCGACAACGATCGAATGACGCGCGCAGTGCGGTCCGGATCGAAGACCCGGTCTGTCCCAACGCAGCCATGAATGTTCCAGGTCAGAATGCGAACCCGGTGTGATCGCACCTTATGCACTCGATGAGGACCGCATCCTGGAGACGACGACCTGCAGCCCAGCCGATAAGCCGATCCAAATGCAGAGAACGAGAGCGAGCAGGGCGATCTCGGCGGGGCTCGGATCAGCGAGCACCTTGGCCAGTTGATTCCCAAGTGCGGTCATGACCAGAATTCCGGGCGCCATGCCCAAGATTGTCCCGAGGAAGAAGTCCGCGAACCGGATATGGCTGACGCCGGAAACCAGATTGACCAGGGTAAAGGGGGCAACGGGCACCATTCGGATGGTCATGACGCTAAGCAAGCCCTTCTTGGCCAGCGCACGGCTGATGCGGTGCAGTCGCCGCCCCATGATCCTTCGCAAGACTTTGTGCCCTGCCAGAGCGCCCAGCTGATAGGTCGCCGAGGCGCCGATCAGCGAACCCGTGCCTGCGTAAGCGAGCGCGGGCAGTGGGTCGAAAACCATTGCGGTTACGGCGATCATTACGGTGATGGGAAATGCGATCAATGCACCGATCATGTAGAGACAGGGCACAATCAGCGGCGCCCACGGGCTCGCGCTAAGTCCGCTCACGTGCGTCCGCAGGGTGTCTGGATCGGCTAGCTGGGAAACTGGCGTCACCTGCCAGATCAGGGCGAACGCAAGAACAGCCATGCCGATTAGCACCGCGGGCCAAAGGTGCTGGAGGCGCCGTTTGACGGGTTTGCCGCAAAACATGTCGCCGACGAACTTCGATGCATGTATCGGACGTTCGGGATCTCCGACGGTGCCGATTGCTTGCGTCACCGTATCGGAAAAGTCGTCCGGGTCTTGCACCGGCAGGAGTTGGCGCGGCCCGCCTGAATGGGCGTCAAGCGTTTGGAATAGGGAGCCGTTGGCTTCGCGCGACTCTGCAACGACCGCAGCAGACACACCCAAGTGCTCGCCAAGGAGTCGATTCAACACGCCGGCGATCGACCGTCGTTGCTCGGACCTCGAGGCCTCTACGGCGAGATCGTACTCCGTATCCACCCCCATGGATCGGTTGTTCAGATTGGAGGAGCCGACGCGCAGGAACTTGTCGTCCACGATCATCAATTTGGCGTGGACCGTGACCGGGTGCTCCGTCTTTTCCTCCAGAACGGCCGGGTGGACCAAGCGAACGCGATCCCCGACGCCGGCATCGTGCAGTTGGCGCATAAAGTTGACGCGACCGGCCTGCATGCTGCGTGCTTCAAGCCAACCATGATGGTCGCGGCGTGAGATGAGCAGCACTTCCAGCTCGGGCGTATCGGCCAGCCGTTCTGCCAATCGCTCTGCGATCACATACGAGGTCAGAAATTGGTTCTCGATGTAGATGAAGCGCTTAGCCTGATCGATCGCGGTCAGGTACAGGGACTCGACCTCGCGGATTGGAGGGGCGCCGTCAAGTGCGGGCACCGTCCGCGCTAAGGCAACCTCCACGTTCGTCAGGTCCGGCGCCAGATCGGTCGGCCAGAGATCGCCCGCCGAGTTGGTCTTCGGTAGATGCTTGTCCGTGGCGTTCCGCCATCGCTCCCGGGCAAGGTCGGCCATGATCGCGGCCGCTTCACCGTCGACGCACATCTGAATATCGTGAAAGGGATCGTAAGGCTTTCCGTCAGGGTCCCGTCGCGACGGATGATTTGGTCGGTGCTCGCAGGTGTCCCATCGTCTGATCGCCAGGTCGATGCCGCCACAAAATGCGATCGCGTCGTCGACCACCACCATCTTCTGGTGATGGCTGGCCCCCAGCGGCAGCGCGCTATCAAGGCACACGTTGATCCGCCGCGGCGTCGCCCAGGCCAGATTGATCGACGGCAGCGGCTCTCGCTCCAAAGCGTAAAGAATCGAGTAATCCCAAAGCAGCAAATATACCTGCAGCCCGGGGCGGTTCTGCACCAGATGGATCAGCAGGTCTCGAAGTCGCCGCGGGGCTCCATCGTCCTGCTCTGGATCCTCGCCGATCAGCTCGACCCGGCTGTCAATGTCCCAACCCAGGACAAAAATGCTGTGCCGAGCTCTCATTAAGGCGTTGCGCAGCACGCCAAAGTAGGCTGCGGCATCGACTAGAACAGCCGCGCGGTTGGCGTGCCCGGCACGCCAATAGGTGCGCCCCTCCTGAAGAAACACGGATTCCTTTGTCGACATTTTCGCAGTCGCGCGACTCTCGCCTGGAAGTTTCGTTCGAAGCGAGGAAGACTCCTAAAGAAGTTTGGCGAAAGGCAAAATGAAAAGTGACGAGTTCCAGTTCCGAAGCTGCGCACGCCGGCATCGAGTTTGCCTATCGAGTACTCAGCGGGGACGACAGCGACGAGCGCGCCTGCGCTTCGATACCGGATGAATCCTGCACCAGCGTGCCGCGGAACTACGTTCTGAACGTGGCCAACGGTGCTGCCACGAAGCTTGCCGAACAACTAGCGAGTCCCGGTCTGGTCCTGCCTTGGCTGCTCTCCTCGATCGGAGTTCCGGCCGCGCTGACGGCCATCGTCATGCCAATCAAGCAAGCCGGGTCACTGCTACCCCAACTCGCCGTCGCGGGTTGGATCAGGTCGCGTGCGACGAGGAAGTGGGTGTGGGTGGCTGCGGGCACCATTCAAGCCATTGCCTTGATGTTGATAGCGTTTGCGGCCATGCAGATGCCTCCCTTGGCCGCGGGCATGGCCATCGTCGCGCTGTTTGCCGCGTTCAGCATGGCAAGCGGGATGGGCTCGGTGGCTTTCCAGGACGTTATGGGAAAGACGGTCCCGAAAGGTCGGCGCGGCCGTCTGCTCTCGAACCGCGCGCTGATTGGCGGTTCGCTTGCCTTGGCCGCCGCGGCGGCGCTCCAATTCGGTCCAGTCGGTCAGGCGAAGCTCGACCTCCTGCTCCTGTTGGTCTTCGCCGCGGCCGTGCTGTGGGCGCTTGGCGCCTTGGCGTTTGCCGGAATCGAAGAAGAGCCCGGCGAGACGGAGGGCGGCCGCTCCATGTTGCGCGAGTTGCGAAGCGGAATGCAGAAAGCCCGCGAGTTGAGGGGATACCGAAAGTTCCTGGTCGCACGCGCCCTTCTGCTTGGTGTCGAGATCGCCATGCCTTTTTACGCGTTACATGCAAGCCAGCTGTTCGACAGGTCGGCTGAAATCGTGCCGCTGTTCATTCTCGCCGTCGCCGCAGCGAGCGTGGTTTCAAGTCCGTTTTGGGGCGCTCTTTCTGATTGGTCGAGCCGCCGGGTCATGGCGGCGAGCGGCGCAATCGGGGTCATCTCCGGTCTGACCGCATTGGCAATTGACGTCTTACCGCCTGACCAACCCCGGCTCTGGCTCTACGCGGTCGTGTTCGCCGCACTGGGCATCGCGGAGTCCGGCCTGCGCCTGGGCCGCAAGACCTATCTTACCGACGGCGCGCCCGGCGATGAGCGGCCGCTCTTCGTGGCGTTCGCCAACACGTCGGTCGGACTGCTTGCCCTTGCCGGCGTGTTCATCGGGATACTGGTCGACGCTACAAGCCCAGTCATGGGCGTCGCCTTCACCTCTCTAATGGCCGCGCTTGGCGTTGCTGCGGCGCTTTCGTTGCCGCCGGCGTCTCGGATGGCGGAAACGCACTGAGTGGTTTTGGGGAATCCCGATAGAGCGCCTTTAACTTGACGATCGCCGAGCGCACTTCGCCGAGACGATTGGGTTAGCCACCGGACATGTTTTCCTTGCCGGACATGGACGGCGCGCGGGGTGCGCCGAGCAGCCTATTTCACGATGATGCTGGTGCAATCGGCCGCGCGGGCCACGTCGTGGGACACGCTGCCGACGAACAGCTCCTCCAGGCTGCTGTGGCCGACCGTGCCCATCACCACCATGTCGATCCCGTGCGCCTGGATGTAGTCCAGGATCTTGCCCGCCGGATCGCCTTCGCGGACGTCGAACTGAACGTCCGAGATGCCCTTGTTCTCGAGCCGCGCGCGCACCGCCCGCATGATGTTCTCGGCGATCTTATGATAGACCTGCTGCGCCGGTCCGCCGATGTGCTCGACCTCGGCAAACCGCTGCAATTCCTCCGGCACCTTGGACGACTGAGTCACAATCAGGGCGAAGCAGTCGGCACCGTACTTTTCGACGAGGTCGCCGCCGATATCGACGGCCTTGAAGGACGGCTCCGAGCCGTCGACCGGAATCAAGATTCTCTTGAACATCAGCCTCACGCCTTCTGGCTGGGGGGTGGAAAGCACGTTGTCCAGCCCGTGCTAGTGCCATGACGAGCGGGGCCGCGCGTTGACGTAGATCACCGGGTCACGGTGCAGCCGGCCGCGACACGGCGCCGATGACGCCGGTTCTTGCCTCCGCGCGCCCAGTGACCTTTAAAGGGAGCGTGGCCGCACCAAGACGGCCGCCGAGTTCGGGAGGTGAGGGCATGAAGACCCAGGTCGGCATCATCGGCTCCGGGCCGTCGGGCCTTCTGCTGTCCCAGCTTCTCGACCTGCAGGGCATCGAGAGCGTGATCCTGGAGCGGCAGAGCCGGGAACACGTGATGGGCCGGATCCGGGCCGGGGTGATCGAGCAGGGCACCGCGGACCTGCTGCGCACCGCTCAGGTCCATGCCCGCATGGACCGCGAGGGCCAGCCCCATGACGGGGTGAACATCGCTTTCAACGGCGAGCGGTATCGCATTGATTTCAAAGGGCTAACCGGCTCGGCGGTCATGGTCTACGGGCAGACCGAGATCACCCGCGACCTGTTCGAGGCGCGCGATGCGCTGGGCGGCACCATCATCGACGAGGCCGAGGACGTCAGGCCGCACGGGATCGACACAGACTCGCCCTACCTGACCTACCGCAAGCACGGCGAGGCGCACCGCATCGACTGCGACTTCATCGCCGGCTGCGACGGGTTCCATGGGGTCAGCCGCCAGTCGATCCCGGCCGACGTGCTGCACACCTACGAAAAGGTCTATCCGTTCGGCTGGCTCGGCGTGTTGTCGCAGACCCCGCCGGTCGCTGACGAACTGATCTACGCCCATCACGCGCGCGGCTTTGCCTTGTGCAGCATGCGTTCGGCGACGCTCAGCCGCTACTACGTGCAATGCCCGGTCGACGAGGACCTCGCCGACTGGCCGGACGACCGGTTCTGGGACGAGCTGCGCCGGCGGCTGCCGGACGACGCCGCCGAGGCCCTGGTCACCGGTCCGTCGATCGAGAAGAGCATCGCGCCGCTGCGCAGCTTCGTCGCCGAGCCGATGCGCTTCGGCCGCCTGTTCCTGGCCGGCGACGCGGCCCACATCGTGCCGCCGACCGGCGCCAAGGGCCTGAACCTGGCGGCCTCGGACATCTACTATCTCTCCCGCGCGCTGACCGCCTTCTACAAGGACGGGCAGCAGGCGTTGCTGGACGCCTATTCGGAGACCTGTCTCAGGCGCGTGTGGAAGGCCGAGCGGTTCTCTTGGTGGATGACCACGCTGCTGCATCAGTTCCCGGAGAACGGCGCGTTCGGCGCCCGGGTCCAACTCGCCGAGCTGGACTACCTGGTGAACTCCAAGGCCGCGATGACCGCGCTGGCGGAGAACTATATCGGCCTGCCGTATTAGGCGGCCCCTCTCTCAACCTCCTCTGCGTCACTGCGAGCAATGCGAAGCAGTCCAGACTCTGCCCTGGCGAACGGCGCTCGGATGGAGACCGGATCTGGATTGCTTCGCTTTGCTCGCAATGACACCGTGCGACTGAGGCT
>JAAUXY010053666.1_pt1 | contig 12184 bp, 9 predicted proteins | sample 7278121 | NCBI WGS metagenome assembly JAAUXY01 (sample SAMN14350117, study PRJNA611818) | marine sediment metagenome | isolation source: surface marine sediment (1.8m) | place: French Polynesia: Moorea | collected 2018-08 | reverse complement strand
CGCCGCTCCCTTGTGCTGTTGATTACTTGGCGTTCATCAGTGCGACCGCCGTGTCGAGCATCCGGTTGGAGAAGCCCCACTCGTTGTCGTACCAGGCGATGACCTTGACGCAGGTGCCGTCGATGACCTTGGTCAGCGTCGAGTCGTACGTCGACGATGCCGGGTCGTGGTTGAAGTCGATCGATACCAGCGGCTCTTCGTTGTAAGCCAGAACGCCCTTCAGCGGGCCGTCTGCGGCTTTGCGCATGATGTCGTTGATCTCGTCGATGCTCGTCTCGCGATTGGCAACGAACGTCAGGTCGACAGCCGAAACGTTGATCGTCGGTACGCGCATCGAGAAGCCGTCGAGCTTGCCGTTGAGTTCCGGCAGCACCAGGCCGACTGCTTTAGCGGCACCCGTGCTCGTCGGGATCTGCGACATCGTGCCGGAACGTGCGCGACGCAGGTCCTTGTGATAAACGTCGGTCAGCACCTGGTCGTTCGTGTAGGCGTGAATTGTCGTCATGATGCCGTGCTTCACGCCAATGGCCTCGTGGAGCGGCTTGACCAGCGGCGCCAGACAGTTGGTCGTGCACGATGCGTTCGAGATGACCTCGTCAGACGCTTTCAGCGTGTCATGGTTGACGCCGTAGACGATCGTGTTGTCGACGTCCGCGCCACCGGGAGCCGAGATGATGACTTTCTTCGCGCCACCCGCGATGTGCTGGCCCGCCGCCTCTTTCGTGCGGAACAGGCCCGTGCACTCGAAAACGAGGTCGACGCCGAGTTCGCCCCAGGGCAGCTTGGACGGGTCGCGTTCGGCGAAGACGCGAATGCGGTCGCCATTGACGATAATATCGTTGTCGTCGACCTCGACCGTGGCCGCAAACGTGCCGTGAGCCGTGTCGCGCTTGGTCAGGTGCGCGTTTGTCTTCGCATCACCGAGGTCGTTGAGCGCGACGACGTCGAACTCATCCGTACGGCCCGCTTCGTGAATAGCGCGCACGATCTGACGCCCGATGCGGCCGTAACCGTTGATGCCAACTTTGATTGCCATGGTTTCTCTCTCCAGTCCTATTTCAGAACGGCCTTTGCGACCGCAACGACGTTGTCGGTCGAAAAGCCGAAGTGTTCAAACAACTCGCTCGCAGGCGCCGATTCGCCAAAACGATCCAGTCCGATTACGCGACCCTGCGGTCCCGCGTAGCGCCACCAGGTTTCGGTTACGCCTGCCTCGACCACGACGCGTGCCGTGATCCCGGCCGGCAGTACCGACTCCTTGTAGTCCGCATCCTGCGCATCAAAAAGGTCCGTGCATGGCATTGAAACCACGCGCGCACCGATACCCTCTTCTGCCAGCTCGTCGGCCGCGGCCATCGCCAGTGCAACCTCCGAGCCTGTCGCAATGAGCAGGATACTGGGGTCGCCGTCTGGGTCCCGCAATACGTATCCACCGCGACCAATTGCGGCGATCTGCGCGGCCGTGCGCGACTGGTGCGGGACACCCTGGCGCGTCAACACCAGGCTTGTCGGCCCGTCACCGCGCTCGATGGCATCGCGCCACGCGACCGCCGTTTCCACGGTGTCGCAGGGCCGCCATACGCGCATGTTCGGCATGATCCTGAGCGATGCCGTGTGCTCGACCGGCTGATGCGTCGGGCCGTCTTCACCGAGCCCGATCGAGTCGTGCGTGTACACCGAAATGGTCTGCACATTCATCAACGCCGCCATTCGCAGCGCGTTCCGCGCGTAGTCCGAGAACGTCAGGAACGTGCCCGCATACGGAATGATGCCGCCATGCAGCGCCAAACCGCTGCAGATTGCCGTCATACCGAACTCGCGCACTCCGAAATAAATATAGTTCCCCGACGCATCATCGCCAGTCACCGGTACAGACCCGTCGTGCCTGGTAAGGTTCGACCCCGTCAGATCCGCGGATCCGCCCGCGAGCTCGGGCAGGACCGGCGAGAATGCGTTCAGCGCAACCAGCGATGCCTTTCGGGTCGCCATGCTCTCGCCCGCCGCGTCGATGCCGGCGATGGCATCCTCGGCAATTGCCGCCCAGTTGTCCGGCAGCTCGCCGGCCATGCGGCGCCGGTATTCAGCCGCCAGCTTCGGGTGCTCCTTTTCGTAGCCGGCGAACAGCGTAAGCCACGTGTCCTCGTCGGCCGCTCCCCGGGCACGCGCATCCCAGGCCTCGGCGACCTCCGCGGGAATCTCGAATGGCGGCGCGGTCCAGCCGAGTTCTCTCCTGGCGGCCGCGACTTCATCGTTGCCCAGCGGCGAGCCGTGCGTCGAAGCTGTGCCCTGTTTGTTCGGTGCGCCAAAACCGATAACCGTCTTGCAGCAGATGATCGTCGGCTTGCGGGTCTCGGCGATCGCGGCTTCGGTGGCCGCGGCGATCGACTCACTGTCATGTCCGTCGATGTTGTCGATCACTTGCCAGCCGTATGCCTCGAAGCGCCTGGCAGTGTCGTCGGTGAACCAGCAGTCGACCTCGCCATCGATCGAAATGTTGTTGTCGTCGTAGAAACAGATGAGCTTGCCGAGCTTCAGCGTGCCGGCCAGCGAGCAGGCCTCGTGCGAAATGCCCTCCATCAGGCAACCGTCGCCAAGAAAGACAAAGGTCTTGTGGTCGACAATACCGAAGCCCGGCCGATTGAACTGCCCGGCGAGCATCTTCTCGGCGAGCGCCATGCCCACGGCGTTCGTTATGCCCTGCCCCAGCGGGCCCGTCGTGGTTTCGACGCCGAAGCCCGGCTCGTATTCAGGGTGTCCCGCGGTTCGGTAGCCCAGCTGACGGAAGTTGCGGATTTCGTCGATGGGCAGGTCGTAGCCCGTCAGGTGCAACAGGCTGTAAAGCAGCATCGAGCCGTGGCCGTTCGACAGTACGAAGCGATCACGATCCGACCAGTCGGGGTTCGCCGGATTATGTTTAAGGAAGTCTCGCCACAGCACCTCGGCGATGTCGGCCATTCCCATGGGCGCGCCCGGGTGGCCGGAATTAGCGGCCTGCACCGCATCCATCGAAAGGGCGCGAATCGCATTCGCCAGGTGCCGCCGGTCCGAATGGCCGGGAACGGTTTCTTTTGTCATCGGTTTACAGGGCCACTTCAGGAGCAGCGCATTCTCGCAATGATGCCGGGAGGCCGCAACTTTGTAACGTTTCGAATCCGCTACTAACTCGCGGCGCCGTTGAGGTACAATTCGCCACCCTTTCTATACGACCAACATTACCAATGAGTGACTCTTTCCTGTTCACCTCGGAATCGGTGTCCGAGGGGCATCCCGACAAGATTGCCGACCAGATCTCGGACGCCGTCCTCGATGCGATTCTCGCCGAGGACACCGATGCTCGCGTAGCCTGTGAAACCATGGTCAAGACCGGCATGGCACTGGTTGCCGGCGAGATCACGACCTCTGCCTGGGTCGACCTCGAGGAGATCGTTCGCAAGACCATCGTCGACATCGGCTACAGCCACTCCGACATGGGCTTCGACGGTCACTCGTGCTCCGTACTGAATGCTATCGGCAAGCAGTCGCCCGACATCGCGCAGGGCGTCGACCGCGAACGCGACGAGGACCAGGGCGCCGGCGACCAGGGACTGATGTTCGGCTACGCCACCAATGAGACAGACGTGCTCATGCCGGCCCCGATTACCTACTCGCACCGGCTCGTGCGTAAACAGGCCGAGGTTCGCAAGTCGGGCAAGCTCGAATGGCTGCGCCCTGATGCCAAGAGTCAGGTGACCTTCGTTTACGAAGACAACAAGCCGGTCGCAATCGACGCCGTCGTGTTGTCGACGCAGCATCATGGCGACGTGAGGCTCGACGAACTCCGCGAAGGCGTCATGGAAGAGATCATCAAGCCGGTCCTGCCGGCCGGGATGCTCAGCAGCAAAACCAAGTACCACATCAACCCGACTGGCCGTTTCGAGATCGGCGGACCGATGGGCGACTGCGGGCTGACCGGGCGCAAGATCATCGTCGACACCTACGGCGGCTCTGCGCGTCATGGCGGCGGCGCTTTCTCTGGCAAAGACCCGTCGAAAGTCGACCGCTCTGCCACCTACGCCTGCCGGTACGTGGCAAAGAACATCGTTGCAGCCGGACTGGCGGAGCGCTGCGAGGTCCAGGTGTCTTATGCAATCGGTGTTGCCGAACCAACGTCGATCAGTGTGCGAACTTTCGGTACCGGCAAAGTGTCAGACGGCGAGCTGACCGTGCTCATTCGCGAGCACTTCGACCTGCGGCCGTACGGCATTCTCAAGATGCTCGACCTGCTGCGACCGATCTACCAGCAAACGGCAGCGTACGGTCACTTTGGCCGTGAAGACATCGATGTGAGCTGGGAAAAGACCGACAAAGCCGAGGCGCTTAAGGGCGCGGTTGCGGCGTAACCCGAGAAACCAGGAGAGTTGATATGAGCAGCCAAGCTGCCGCAATCGAACAGAACGATTACAAAGTCGCGGACATCGGCCTCGCCGAGTGGGGTCGCAAGGAAATCGCGATCGCCGAAACCGAGATGCCGGGCCTGATGGCGTTGCGCGAAGAGTACGCCGATCAGCAGCCGCTGCAAGGCGCGCGCATCGCGGGCTGCCTGCATATGACCATCCAGACGGCGGTTCTGATCGAGACCCTCGAGGCGCTCGGCGCGGAAATTCGCTGGTCGTCGTGCAATATCTTCTCTACCCAGGACCACGCCGCAGCAGCGATCGCCGCTGCCGGTATCCCCGTGTTTGCCTGGAAGGGCGAGACCGAGGACGAGTACTGGTGGTGCGTCGAACAAACGATCAAGGGCCCCGATGGCTGGACGCCCAACATGCTGCTCGACGACGGCGGCGATCTGACGCTCGTCATGCACGACAAGTACCCCGAGATCATGGACGAGGTCAAAGGCGTCTCGGAGGAGACGACCACCGGCGTCAAACGCCTGTACGAAATGATGCAGGAGGGTTCCCTGAAGTGCCCCGCGTTCAACGTCAACGATTCGGTAACGAAGTCAAAGTTCGATAACCTGTACGGATGCCGCGAGTCGCTCGTCGACGGCATCAAGCGCGCGACCGACGTCATGATCGCTGGCAAGATCGCCGTCGTCTGCGGCTACGGCGACGTTGGCAAGGGCTCCGCGCAATCGCTGCGCGGTCTCGGCGCGACCGTCTGGATCACCGAGATCGACCCGATCTGTGCCCTGCAGGCCGCAATGGAAGGCTACCGCGTCGTCGATTTCGATGACGTATGCGACCAGGTCGATATCGTCGTCACCGCGACGGGCAACTACCATGTGGTCTCTGGTCCGCAGATGGACCGCATGAAAGACCAGGCGATACTCTGCAACATCGGGCATTTCGACAACGAGATCGACGTCGAATACCTGAGAAGGTATGAGTGGGAAGAGATCAAACCGCAGGTCGACCACATCATCTTCCCGGACGGCAAACGCATCATCCTGCTTGCCGAAGGCCGGCTCGTTAACCTCGGTTGCGCTACAGGACACCCGAGTTTCGTCATGTCGAATTCGTTCACCAACCAGGTACTCGCGCAGATCGAGCTCTGGCAAAACGGCGACAACTACGACAACGAGGTTTACGTTCTGCCCAAGCATCTCGACGAGAAAGTCGCGAGACTCCACCTGAACCGAATCGGCGCAACGCTGACCGAGCTCAGCGACGAGCAGGCGAACTACATCAGTGTCGACAAGAACGGGCCCTACAAGCCAGAGCACTACCGTTACTGATCGGAATGGAATGCGGATCCTGCACCTGACGGATCCGCATCTCTTCGCCGACAAGATGGGCACGCTCCGGGGCGTGCAGACCAGCGTTTCGCTGAAACGCGTGCTCAAGGCCTATCACCAGCACTCCTGGGAGGCCGACATGGTCGTATGCACCGGGGACATCGTGCAGGACGACTCCGCGAAGGCTTACAATCGCTTTCGCAAGAAGCTTAAGAAGCTGGAACTCCCGGTCGTTTGCGTGCCCGGAAACCACGACGTACGCTCGCTCATGAGAGAGATGCTGGCCGAGCCGCCGTTTTCCTATTGTCCGGACCTGCGCGACGGGAACTGGCTGCTGACCTGCGTTGACAGCTGCGTCGATGGCAGGGCCGGAGGCCGTATCGGGACGCGTGAGCTCGAGAGGTTCAACGCGACCGTTGCGGCGACCGACGCCGAACACGTCATCGTCTTCCTGCACCATCCACCGGTCGTCATGGGCAGCGCCTGGCTCGACTCGGTGGGTCTCGAAGACGCCGCCGAGTTCATGGGCGCAGTAGGCTTGCAGCCAAAAGTCCGTACGGTGGTGTTCGGTCACGTGCACCAGGAATACGACCGGATGCACGGCGCCGTGCGCGTGTTGGGTACGCCGTCGACCTGCCGCCAGTTCAAGCCTGGCAGCGCAGAGTTCGACGTCGACGATCGGCCGCCGGCGTATCGCCGCATCTCTCTATTGCCGGACGGCAGCGTTGAAACCTGCCTGGTTTGGGTGACCAATGACTAGATTTTGTGTGGCACTGCTGCTGACGCTGTCGGCCCCTCTCGCCGTCGCCGACGGGTCGTTGACGAGCGCCTGGCTCGCCGAGGGCGCGACCAATCGCGTTTATCTGCTCGGCTCCGTGCACCTGCTGCGAGAGTCGGACTATCCGCTGCCCGCGGTCGTAGACGATGCGTATGCAGACGCCGAGACGCTCGTCATGGAAATCGACATGGACGACCTCGATCCGGTCGCGACGCAAACGCTCGTCAAAGAACTTGGAATGTTGCCGGACGGCGAATCGCTGGCAGACCTGATGGGCAGCGAGATGTACGCCCGAGCCGAAGAGGCCGCCGCAGCCATCGATATTCCGATCGATATGCTCGAACAGAGCGAGCCGTGGCTTGCCGCGATGACGGTAGAGCAGATGCTGTTGTTCCGCATGGGCTTCAACCCGATGCTGGGCGTCGAGATGTGGCTGACCGACCGGGCGCGCAACGACGGCAAACCCATCGAGGGCTTCGAGACGGCGGAGGAGCAGCTGCTGTTCCTGGACGGCCTTTCGCTGCAGGCACAGCGTGAATTGCTGCTGCAGACGCTGATCGACAGTGCCGAACTCCGGGTGATCATGGACGACACGATCGAGGCCTGGCGCAAAGGAGATACGGCGTTCATCGAGGAAACCATGCTTGCCGACATGCAACAGTACGAAGAGCTCAACAAAGTCATCGTCGTCGATCGAAACCATCGCTGGACCGATGCGATCGAGGCGATGCTCGACGACGAGAGAGACTACCTGGTCATCGTGGGAGCGCTGCACCTCGTTGGGGACGACGGCGTGCCGCGTCTGCTCGAGAAGCGCGGCGTTCGTATTCGCCAACTGGCCGCATCGGGACTGGAGGAAGAGCTATGAGCTATTTCGAAGAAGCCAGGCAATTCATCGCCGGCGGCGTCAATTCTCCGGTGCGGGCATTCAACGGCGTAGGCGGTGAGCCGGTGTTTTTCCGAAGCGCCAGTGGCGCGTGGCTCGAAAGCGAGGACGGCCGCCGCTTCATCGACTATATCGGATCGTGGGGCCCGATGATCCTGGGACACAGCCACCCGCAGGTCGTCGAGGCTGTCGTTGAGACGGCACGCCAGGGTTTGAGCTTCGGCGCACCGTGTGTGCTCGAAACGCGCATTGCCGAGAAGATCTGTCAGCTCGTGCCGTCGATCGAACGTGTGCGCATGGTCAGCTCTGGTACCGAGGCCACGATGAGCGCCATTCGCCTTGCCCGTGGGCATACGGGCCGTGACACAATCGTCAAGTTCGAGGGGTGCTACCACGGCCACTCGGATTCGCTGCTGATCAAGGCCGGCTCCGGCGCACTGACGCTCGGTGTACCGAGCTCACCCGGCGTACCGGCAGGTCTTGCTGCGCACACGATTAAGCTGCCGTTCAACGATGCGGACGCCGTGCGCGCGGCATTTGCGGAAGTCGGCGAGCAGATTGCCTGCGTTATTTTCGAGCCGATTGCCGGCAATATGAACATGGTACCGCCGGAGCCCGATTTCCTCGCAGCGCTGCGGGCGGAATGTTCAAACTCGGGCGCGATCCTGATCGCCGACGAGGTCATGACCGGATTCCGCGTGGCCAAAGGGGGGGCACAGGCTTTGCTCGGATTCGAGCCCGACCTGACGACGCTCGGCAAAGTGGTCGGCGGCGGCATGCCGGCTGCCGCATTCGGCGGGAAAGCCGACATCATGAACAGCATTGCGCCGGACGGTCCGGTCTACCAGGCAGGCACGCTATCGGGGAACCCGGTCGCCATGGCGGCCGGGCTCGCGACGCTCGAACTCATCGACGAGCCGGGTTTCTTCGAGACGCTGGGCGTGCGTACGACGCAGCTCGCCGAGGGTCTCAAGGCGACGGCCGCTGATGCGGGCATACGGCTCGCGGTCGAGCACGCCGGAGGCATGTTCGGTTTCGTGTTTACCGACGCCGGCCGGGTGCGTTCGTTCGACCAGGTTGCCGCGGCCGACATCGACCGATTCAAGGCATTTTTTCATGGCATGCTGGACGCCGGCATCTACCTGGCACCCTCGGCGTTCGAAGCCGGTTTCGTCTCGGCCGCGCACGGCGACGCCGAGATCGAGGCGACCCTCGACGCCGCGCGTACGGTGATGGCGACACTCTAGAAACTCAGGATCAGGCCGGCGCTGAGCGTGCGCTCTACGCCGTACAGGCGCTCACCGACGAGTATATCCGAGCCACTTGCGCGATTGATGCCGGCGACGTGGTCCTGGTAAGTCTTGTCGAGCAGGTTGTCGACGCGTGCTTCGAACCGAAGCGACGCGAGGGGATTCCACGCAAACGCGAGATTCACCAGCCCATAGCCCGGGGTCGGTTGCTCATCGTTGTAGGCCGACACCTTGTCCTGGCTCGCGAACGCCACCAGCTCCGTCTTCATTGACCAGGCGGATGCCGCATACGTCAATCCGACGCTGCCGTTGAACGGAGACAGCCGATACAGATTGTCAGCGACGTCCGTTCGACGCCCGCGAATCGCGCTCGCGATCCCGTCGACGTACCAGTGCTCCGACAGCTCATACTTCCAGGCGATGTCAGCACCCCAGATCTCGGCATCGACGTTTGTCCACTCCAGTGCCGGATTGCCGGACATCATCATTGCGATCGCATTGGAAACGTCATTGCCCGATGGCGTCCCCTGGATGTAGTCGTCGATGCGTTTGAAGAACAACTGAGGCGCCAGCGAAAAGCGCCCTTTGTAGCTGGCAAATCCCACGACCAATTCGTTCGATCGTTCCTCGCGGAGCCCGAGGTTGCCGACGTAGGTCCGGCCGTCAGCCAGACCGCCGGTCGCCTGCAATGGCAGCCAGAGATACAATTCCTGATACGCAGGTGCCCGCGTCTTGCTGCCAATCTCGATCTGCCACTCGAGGTCGTTCGAACTCCGACGACTGAACTTGGCAACGATATCCGCCGCCGTCCAATCGAGGTCACGGTTCGCGTTGTTGAAAGCATCAGCGAGCATGCCCGCATTGGTGCCCATCATTCCCGACATACCCGCTGCGGCGACGGTGCCGGCGTTCGTGTCGACGCGCTTCAGCCGCACACCGACCTCGACGTCCGTGGGTGCTCCGTTGCGGGTCCATTCCACGTAAGCGCCGAGCAGATTGCGCTCGATATCGACGAAATTGTCGACACGGAACATCGCCATGTTCGGATTGGTGATGGTTGAATCGTGCTCGGCGGCAATACCGTCGATGCCGATGCGCAGGCTGGAATTGCCAAGATCGAACAGCGCAGCAGTATTGAATTGGTAACCGCTGCCATGAGTCAGGTTCTGCCGCTGGCGCATCGCCGGCGGAGCTTCCCGCAGCGCGAAGTTGTCCATCAGGTGACTGACATCGTTGTAAGCCAGCCTGATCTCGACCGCCAACCGATCGTTGAGATCGAAATCGCCGTGCGCACCGAACAGGTCCGTGTCGATGTACCGAATGTCCATCGGCAATGCGGGCGTTCCGGTCTCCTCGGTATCGAGCTTGCCGGCGAACAGCAGCAACCCGGACCGCAGGCCCTCGAACGCGTAACTCGCGTCGTAGCGCCTACGATCGAGTTGTGTCGGCCGAATATCGCCCTGCGGTGTAGCGATGTCGTCTCCGCTATCGACCTCGGCAACGGTCGAAAACCGATGCCTGCTGTTCGACACAGTAATCCGACCCGCCGTCGTGTTGACGTTTCCGTTGCCCGCGAAACGGCTGCCGACGAAACCCGACATTGCGAAGTCTCCATCACTGAAATCGCCCCTGTCGAGTTCGGCACGGATGTGTCCGCCAACGGACTCGGGGGCCGACGATACGCTGGCGATACCGCGCTCGACGACGAGACGACGGGTAAGCATCGGCGATGCATACGACAGCGGCGCGTCCATGGCATTGGGCCCCCCGGCAATGATGCAGAGATCGTCGATGTCGACGGAGACGCGATCGCCAAACATACCGCGATATTGTGCGATGCCGGTCAGCGGTCCGTTGCGGTTGACGTTAGCCCCGGGAATATCCTTAAGCACATTGGCCGAGTCGACGATCAGTTCTCGCTCAACTTCGATCTCGGCGGCACTCGTCGACACCGATCGCCCGGTGACGACGATTTCGTCAACGGCGGTGGCAGCAGGGCTCTCCTGTGCCGGCAAAGCAGCGGGCACGAGCACGGCGGCGATGCACACAGCCGTGCGATGCAAAATTCTCATTTCAATTTCCTCTAAAGCACGAGGTCGCGCCGGGATTTACCGCGCGACGGTTCTTCATGGCAGGGTCGTGCGTGTCAGGCGGGCGGGCCGCGCGAGGAAGTCGCAGTCCGTAGCGCGCGCAGCCGGACTGTCACCGGCGCGGCTTCGAATTCGGGGGCCGGAGGGAGCGCATCGGCATCCCAGCTCATGTCGATCGCGACAGCTGAGGCCAGCAAGTGCCCGATCGGGCACTGCGCCCGGTCGTGCGTGGAATGGTCTGCCGGCTGTTCAGACGCGCTGTCGTGATGACCGTGGTGACCGTGATGCGCGTGTGCGCCGGGTCCTCGCCGTTCCTGCAGGGCTCGCATCACCTCGGCAGGTACCGCACTTGGGCACAGCTCGTACAGGAATCCGGAACCCGGCGCTGAAGGCATGTAGCCCTCGGGTATCGTCGCGCGCGTTGCCAGCGTCGCAAAGACGAGCAAGAGCGCCAGCAGCTTGTTCGAACGAAAATGGGTCACGATGCGGGCATTGTAACCGCGCGCGTGATCGGCGTCGCGCCCCGAGTACTGCGTATTGTGCCTATTGCCGTACGGACTCGAGCAATGCCGCGACCTGCTGCAGCCGCGCCATCGTATCGTTGCTTTCGAGACTTTGCTGTTTGCGTTCGAGGTCGATCGGCAGGACCTCCATGAAACGGTAGCCGAGCCAAACGGCATCGTCGACACGTCGCTCGAGGCCCTCGTAGAGACGGCCCAGATCGTCTATTACGGCGTTGAGTATATCGGGTAGTTGCGAGAACTCCGGCGGTAATGCCAACTCGGGTTCGTTCTCGATCGGCTCGATTTCGCCGACGTTCAGCCCGTCGCGCTGGTGCTCGCTCGCCAACAGGCGGAATCGCTGTTCGCCGATCGCCGTAACGCCGAGCAAGCCGTCACTGCCCTGGTACCAGTCGGTGATGCGTGCGAGCGTTCCGGTTTCGAACGTCGTCGCCATCCCCGACTCGACGCCTTCGCGAATGAGCAATACGCCGAAAGGCGCGTCAGCCTTCATGCGTTCGCTGATCATGTCGATATAACGCGGCTCGAAGATCCGCAACGGCAATGGGCCGCCGGGGAACAGCACCGTATTCAGTGGAAAGAGAGGAACGCGCATAATTCAATTATAGGCTGGGGATCGCGGTCTTACGACCGCTCCTACAACGGCGTGTCTGTAGGAGCTGTTGAGCGCAGCGTTGCCTATTCGCGGTTTTACAACCGCTCCTACAATTTGCTATTGGCGCCTGTAGGAACTGTTGAGCGCGGCGTTGTCTATTCGCGGTTTTACAACCGCTCCTACAACTTACTATTGGCGTCTGTAGGAACTGTTGAGCGCGGCGTTGTCTATTCGCGGTCTTACAACCGCTCCTACAACTTACTATTGGCGTCTGTAGGAGCTGTTGAGCGCAGCGAAACTGCGATTTACGTGCTGCGTGTCCTCTGCAGCACCGCCGTCAGCGTCTGG
>JAAUXY010007301.1_pt1 | contig 12187 bp, 12 predicted proteins | sample 7278121 | NCBI WGS metagenome assembly JAAUXY01 (sample SAMN14350117, study PRJNA611818) | marine sediment metagenome | isolation source: surface marine sediment (1.8m) | place: French Polynesia: Moorea | collected 2018-08 | reverse complement strand
GGTGAAAGGCACTCATTACCGTAAAACCGCCGAAGCTTGGCTGGCCAATTTAGATGGTCATCGGAAAGAAATTTTGCCAATTTTAGAGAAAACTTACGGGGAAAAAAACGCAAAGCGCTGGTTTCAGAGATGGCGAATGTTTTTTATTGCGTGTGTTGAACTATGGGGGTTTCGCAATGGGCAAGAATGGCTGGTATCTCACTACCTTCTAAGAAAAAGAGATAAAGATCAGTCTTATTGCTAAACGACAAAAAAAATTTCTTGCTAATGCGCTATTACGATAGACGCCGCTTTTGCAAAGAAGAGACGTTGAGAATAGCGGCCTTTGATACTATATATAACACCAGAATCAAAAATGGGCAGATGACCATCCATATGGATATCGCATAAAGCGCAAGGTTCCAAAGGTTGGTCATGCTGCCCCAGAAGTCGTTTTTCATTAATTCAATAAAATTTACGGTGGTCGCGCTACCTTTATCGTTAAAAAGCCAGTTACCGACGCTGTAAAAAGGCGCAATCAAAGCGATTTGTAACGGGTACACCATATAGTTAACCAATTGTATGGCCGGCAGGTTCAGCCGAAAAGCGAAGGCCGCTGCCGCGCAAAGCAAGGTTGTTATTCCCAGAATCGGGAAAATGCCCAGCGTTATCCCAAGTGCGATGCATAGCCCGATTTTTCTAACGCTCATACCTTCTTTAAGCAACGAGCGCATCAGTATTGCGCTTTTCGATTTTAGCCGTCCAAACATTTTGCCCCTACCCTTGTTAAAAGCTGATTCGATTTGATCTAATTGTTTAATGCGGATTGTATCCGCATATATTCACCAAGATTATCCATTGTCAGAAGGCCAACCAACTGATTGTTGCGCGTTACCGGTAGTGTATGACAGTTACAATCATTTAGCTTACCAAATGCCGTTTCGAGCATGTCATATGAATCAACCGTTATAAAATGATTCTGCATCGCCTCAGTCACCAATGCCTGTGGACCATTTTCTGCTAATGCTGCAAGTAGATCAGACTGAGTCAGAACGCCCAAAATCTCACCATTATCGGTAACTGGAAAATCCTTTTGTGATCCGGTTATCGTCAATTCGACGGCCTGCTGCAGTGTTTGATTTCGATCTAAGGTTCTAAAATCAGTTAGCATCGCGTTCGTTACGGGTATGCCGCTAAAGGCCGATTTCATCTGCGTCATTCTAGTTTCTTGAGCAGCACCAATCCACACAAAAAATGCAATGAAAAGCAACAAAGGATTGTAAAATAGACCTATTATACCGAATAATACGGCAAAGCCCTGTCCTAATGTTGCCGCGTACTGCGTTGCTTTCAGATAAGGTAATCGTATTGCCAGCAATGCTCTTAACACACGGCCACCATCCATGGGAAAGGCTGGGATCATGTTGAACACCACCAAAAAGATATTAACCGCCATAATCTGCTCGACGATAGAAGCAGTTGCGCTGGTCAGTTGGCCGACTGGCGTAAAATTATTGGTTATGAAAAGGTAACCGGCAAGTGCAGCGGCAATGATGATGTTCACCGCCGGGCCGGCGAGGGCGACCCAAAGCTCCTGCAAAGGCTTGTCTGGCATTTTCTCCAAGCGGGCAACGCCACCGATCGGCAACAGTATTATGTCACGCGTTTTGATGCCATACCGCCTGGCTGTTAATGCATGACCAAGTTCATGGAGCACAACACAGACGAAAATCAAAAGGATAAACACAACGCCTGTAATCGCAGCGCTCAAAGATTGACTCTGATTGTAGTAAATGAAGGCAATCCAAGCCAGCAACAAAAAAAAGGTAAAGTGAATATAAACATCAATACCGGCTAGTTTTCCGATCTTAGTTGACCATCTCATAATAGCACCACCTTATGTCCATTTAGTTATAGTGGTTTGTTATGCCACCTTCACTGTATGCGGCATAATCAGGTAAATTTTCTTTAAACGAATCTTTAAGTTTAGCAATAATTCCTTTTTGAATTTGGCGGACCCGTTCTCTTGAAATTCCATATTGTTTTCCGATTTCAGAAAGCGTTACGGGGTCTTCTGCAATAATTCGCTGGTTAAAAATGTGCAGTTCTCGCGGGTCCATCTCTTTTCTAACCTCCTCAAGACGCTTTCGGAGCAAAACTTGTAATTCCTTTTGTGACACCCTTTCCTCTAAGGAGTCAGAAGGTGTTTTTACAAATTCAATACGAGCCGTATCAGAATCTTCTGTTAGCGGCGCATCTAAAGAAACATCCCATCCGCTAATGCGCTGGTCCATCTCGACGACGTCTTTTTTGGGAACGCCAAGCCTTTCTGAAATGAGTTCAGCACTTGGTTCAAAACCGTCATCTATTAGCTTTTGCTTTTCACTCTTTAATTTAAAGAACAGCTTTCGTTGCGCCTGGGTGGTGCCAATTTTAACCAACCGCCAATTATCCATCAGGTGCTTAATGATATAAGCCTTGATCCAAAATGAGGCATAGTATGAAAATTTCACATTTTTTTCCGGATTAAACTTATCGACCGCTTTAATGAGTCCCAGATTACCTTCCTGAATAAGGTCAAGTAAATTTTGCATCCATAGATTACTGTAATCCATCGCAATCTTGACAACTAAGCGAAGATTCGACGTTACCAGTGACTGCGCTGCCTTCTTATCGTCCAGCTCATGAACTCTCTTGAAAAGCGCTTTTTCTTCTTCTCTGGAAAGAAGCTTGTATTTGCTGATTCCGCTCAGGTACCTTTGAAAAGCATCTGTTTTGGCGATATTTTTAGCCGCACCTGCAGTCGCAGTTAAGTCTGAATCACTCCCAGAATCCGGGTTTTCTTTAAAGGCATCCGTTTGAAGATCTCCGGATATACTCTTTGGGGCCTCATATTCAATCGTTTCACCGTTAGTCAACATGCCAACCTCCTCGTTCTTGTTAATGGTAATAAAGTTAAAAATGGGCCGTTAGTTAATTGCGATATTTATGCGTAATTGATTTTCAATGTCTTTAGTAGCCTTGCCCGGTATAAGCGACGGGCAAGGCAATTCGAGAATTAAGTCCTTGAACTCTAATGGTTTTTATCCCTGCTTTTTGTGATGATAGCTTTTGCCAACACCATGCATTTTCAGAAATGTATTCCATTCGTCAGTACTAATGGATCCATCGTTATCAATATCCAGAGCATTAAAACTCCATTTCATCTGTTCGGTATGGAAATCTGAATATTCTTCAAACGAAACCATTCCATCTTTATTGGTGTCCATTTGACTGATGTCTGAACCAAACATCGAATAGCTATGGTGTCCCGCATTAACAGACGTGACAGCGCCGATAAATAGCGCTATAGCAGAAAATATAGCCATGATCGGTATTGCAATTGCTATTTTCATAATTTCTCTCCTTTATTTGAAACAATTTATTTTCTTCTAAATGTTTGTTTATAGTTTGTCTAACTTTTGTAAAAGATATTAAGCATTGACCCATGTATGTCAACAGTTAAATATTTGGTAAGGTCATAAACATATATGGTGATCATCAGAGCTCGCAGGCGGCCTCGGCCGGGGTGATCGCATTAATTGAAACCGGCTGATAACTGCTGGGTTTGACGACCAACACCGACAAGTTTGTATTGCACAAAATACTTTCAGCCGTATTGCCGATCATTAGCCCGTCCAGTCCAGAACGGCCGACGGAACCCAGTACAACCAGGTTGATGTGATTATCTCTTGCCACAGCATCGATTTGAATTTCGGGATTACCATGGCGTAAATGAACTCTGTAATTGACCTGTTGGTGTATATTTTTGTTCAGAAATTGTGTTAATCGCATCTTTTGCTGAGCACGCGCTTCTATTAGTGTTTTATGGATTTTTGCGTCGGATAAACTCTTGTTTTTGCGCATGCGCTCCACCATTGGGTGCCGCCAGCAATTCACTACATGCATATTTTGTTCAGAATTCAGCGCGATATTGTTCGCCAAAGCCATTATTTTTTCATTGAGCGCATTACCTGGCATTTCAAACGCACTCGAAATATCCAATGGGTCTATCGCTGCCATAATCCGCATTTGATGGTTTGTTCTTTCGGGTCTGGACACTAACACCGGGATTGGGCACCGTCTTATGAGATGCATGCCCAATTGAGTAAACATATGACTTTGCGCCACATTTTTATGACTGGAATCCACTACAATCAGATCATGGTGATCGCGTCTGATTTCTTTGTCGATGAACTGCAGTGTATCTCCCCAAATCATTTTGTATTGCACTTTCACTTTTGACTGTTTGATAAATTTGTAAATATCGAAGTTTTGCTGACCTAAAAGACGCAAAATCGATTTCGTTTGCGGGGCCCTGTAAGGCATTGTTTGTCGGAGTTGTTGTTCGTAGATAGTATGACCAACCTGCAAGAGTTTGAGATTGGCGCCCTTTTTATCAACTATTTCAAGTGTTTGCTTAAGAACCTGATTGTTTATTGTGTTTCCGATAAGTAAAATAACGCGATTAAAAAGATTCACCACATGCCTCCTATAATATTTAACTCATCCATTCAGATTTGATTGTTATATGTTTCTTAGCAACTCAAAGATTGAGCGCATTTTTAATTTGTCAATATTTTGTTTAGTTTTTGTTTATGTTTTTGCAATTGCAACAACACGGCGTCGGTGTCGATTAAAGATTCATTAGATGTGGCGGTGGGCCGATGGCAAAGTCAGGGTAAGGGCTAAAGGGCGGTTGATTTTACTGTAGCGATAGTTAGATTTATATACAACTTTTGGTGCAATCGTATAGGATAAGCAATGTTAGCAAAACACATAACTCGAAGAATTGTAATAGGCGTGCTGGTTGTGATCGTTGTGTATGCAATCGCCTGCACCTATTTGTGGGCGCGGCAGGGTCATTATATCTTCACGCCCCGGCGTGAAATCAAAAAAACACCGGCAACTGTGCAATTGTCATATGAAGACGTCTACATATCGGTAATAAGCAATAACAATCAAACAGAACGTATTCACGGTTGGTGGATTCCGGCCCGAAATCATGCGAGCGACGTTTTACTCTACCTTCACGGCAGTGCCCTCAATGTGGGAGCCAATGTCAACGCATTACGCCGCCTTCACAATCTGGGTTTTGCCGTATTAATCGTTTCATATCGCGGGTACGGGCTCAGTGATGGTGAATTTCCGTCCGAAAAACAATTATATGCCGATGCTGAGGCGTCCTGGAACTACCTCGTTGTCCACAAAGGCATTAAGCCGAAAGAAATCTTTATATACGGTCATTCCATTGGCGGGGCGGTTGCCATTGATCTTGCTGTACGCCATCCAGATGCGGCTGGACTGATTGTGGAATCAACTTTCACCTCTATCATCGACGTAGCCCGTCTGAAAACCCCCTATCGACTTTTCCCATTGGATTTGATTGTTCATCAGCGTTTTGATTCGCTGATTAAGGTTGCGCAACTGCGCGTACCGGTATTATATATCCACGGCACCAATGACCATCTCATCCCATTTGAAATGAGCCGGCTGCTGTATGAACGGACGCCGGGTGATAAAAGTCTAAAACTGATCCCGGGTGGCGGTCACAATAATAATGGAACCGTCGGCGGTAGCGCCTATTTGGCCGCCGTATCGGATTTCGTTGCGGCTACTTCACGTTCTCACTCAGACAATGCCCCTGATATAACCCCTTAAATGCCGGCTATTTTCTTATCGCATCAACTTTAATCGGATAGGGCCTTTAAAGTTGGATGGATCTACGGATTTTCCAGCCTGAAAGATACTGATCTTACCTCTGTGCGCTAACCGCCTGGCCGCCCTGCGCGTTGGTTCCAACAAAAGACGCCAGTTCTTTTCATTCTGATCTCCCAGGAATTTTCGGGCAACTTCGCCGGGGCATATACTGGATGCTGTGGACCGCGAATGCAGAAGATCCATAATGGTCTTTTCAAGCGCCCGGTCAGTATCGGAAAGGCCTCTTTTTCGGCAGGCATGCGAACACGTATTGACCTGGTGCCAGTTATGGCGCCATTTCTTGCGCCATTGGAATTCGCGTCCACAGACGACGCATATCTTGCGGGAGTGTTTCATTATTAACCGTCCTAAAGGGCCTGCGAGATGCCGGTATTCAAGCTGAAGATTCTTCCTGCCATTGCCATGCCGCTCAGCGCAGCGCCTTCTATCCGGGACATCTGGCACCAATCACCGCACACGCCGACCTTTAGCTGCGCATCCCAGAGACAGCCGACATTCAGCGGATTGGCCGCCGCCGCACTTTCCCAATAGCAGGAGCGTCGATAAACCGGATCGATGCGCCTGTGGCCAATGCTTTTGAAAAACGCGTCGACCAGCACGGATATTCGTTGTTCATCGTCTGTGTCGGTGTTTGCTTCTGACCATTGGGCGTTGGCATGCAATGTCCAGCATTCCGCGGTACCCCGTCGGGGTTTGCTGTTATTCCTGGCCGCCCATCTGAGCGCTGAATCATAAATAAAGGCAGCATCAAACGGCACGTCCAATGGTTCGTTAAAAGCAGCCATTACCGCCAGACACGGCTGCATTTCAATGCCAGAAATGTGGGCGCTAAGTGTTTGGCTAAACTCAACAAGACGATTGGCTTGGGGCGGCGGGGTGGCGATGATCACAACATCGTATGGGCCATGCGTATTTTGCTGGTTATCAATCAGGTGCCACTGACCAACTTTATTTTGTAATGATAAAATCTCGATATTAAATCGAATATCTACAATCTCTGATAAATGCACTGCAATCGCATCCATGCCGGGTATTCCCACCCAGCGCTCGGTCATTTTTTTTTCAGGGGACATTTTCCCTGTTTTGGCGATACCGATTTTGCCCTCCCATGGTGATACGATGCCATCCATCTGCCAGGATCGTACAAAGCGCGCCAATCGCTCATCCCGCACCGTAAAATATTGGGCCCCGATATCAAAAGCGAAGCGTGAATCTTTGATGCTGGCCGTGCGGCCGCCGGGATTACTGGTTTTTTCAAACACATGCACTTGATGATCATGATCCATAAGGGTTCTGGCCGTAAAAAGCCCAGCGATGCCGGCACCGATAACGGCTATCTTAAATGATTTTCCGTTTACCGGTCCGTTGACTTTGGCGGTGTAGGCAGCCATATCCAGGCGCCGGGCATGATCTTTGGTGGAGCGTGGGCGCAGTGTGCCGATCACCGGTCGTTCCGGTTTAAAGGGCCGGTCAAATAATCCCAGACACCACAACATTCCGCCGTAGGAGTTCGGATCATTGCCGTCTAAAGCCAACCGATGATTTAAATCGATCATGACATTTAGCGCTGACTGTGGATCATTGGTCCAGTTTAGCAAGGCCTTGCCCCAAGTCATACGAATATTATTGTGCAATTCACCGTGCACAAGCAAAGATTTCTGGGCAGCGTCCCACAATGCATCACCGGTTTTGCCTCGGTAGAGTCGCTCCCAAGAATAGACTGCCTCTCGTGGATCGTCTTGATGTTGTTTTAACGTCTCACGTGCCCATTGTGGAAGGACATCAATCGTTTCCGGATCTTGGTGATAGAAACAATAATTATGGGCCAGCTCGCGCCAAATAAGCAACTCATCCAGAAATTTTGCTGCCCCGTTGGATCCATCCATCTCAGCCTCTCTGGCAATACGAAACGGGGACACATGACCGTGATGTAAATACGCCGACAGGCGGCTAACGCCGCGCGGAAAAATGACGGCAGCATCGTTACGCAGGCGGGCATAACCTTTTAGACCGCTGCGTTTAAATTCCTCCCAACGCGCATATCCGGCTGTGGAACCGCCGGGCGTATGAACCACCGGAGGAATCGTATGATCAATATCACACTGGGCACACAATTCAGCAATGTCAGCGTTCGCAAAGTCGACAGTATCAAATCCGCAATCGCCCTTAAACATCTCGGCCTCAGCTGTCATATCTTTCCATGGTTGTCTAAGACGCTGTTTGTATTCTTTATGCTTGTGGTTACGAAAGGCATAAGCACGGGCAAATGAGCGTTTGATCGACTGCATGGGAAAGATGCAAGTGCAATCCACCGCCCAGACGGCCGTGTTCACATGGCCGGCCAATACCAGGGTCCATTGGGGAAATGGAGGTGCCGGAAAATCTTCGGTGATCACCAGCGCCGCTCGTTCGGCTAAGCCTTTGAGCGGAGAGGGTTGGGTTGGCTGGCGTCCTAAATAGAAAACATGTACGATGTGTCGTTTTTGCAGCTGCTGCTGCACCTCCCGCGCCCCCTCCATGATGAATGTATGGTGGCGGTCCGAGTTAAAGGGGTGTAGGCCTCCCAAGCCTTGATAAACCAGTACCGGCAAGCCAGATTCAACGGCTAAGTTAAGAGCGGTATCCAGTGCCGGATTTTCGTGGCTACGAACAGCATGATGCATCCAGTAAAGAACAAAATCGCCGTCAGCACGGATAGGACCTTCTTGGATGATTCTAATCCGTTCAGACAAATGAGGCGACAGTTTTTTGATTATGTCGGATGATGATGAAAAAAGGGACATAATGAGCAACTTTCTGTAAGGGTATTGTGTATATTACCAATGGAAATAAACAAAATAACGCTTATTTTAATTTATTAAAGCTTAAGGCGAGCAAAAAGCACCTCAACGCTCAACAAACGGATAGAAACGATGGCAGACGATCGTACAAATCGTGAAAATTTGCAAATTCCAAAACAAAATAAGGTAGTTATAATCGGCGGTGGACCGGTGGGCCTCACCGCTTCGCTTTTGTTAAGCAAATACCATATAACGCACATCCTTGTGGAGCAGCTGGCCGAACCCGACAATCATCCTCAGGCCCATTTCATAAATTGTCGATCCATGGAAATCTTCCGAGAACTCGATGATCTCAGCCAGGGCATATATGCTCAGAGCGCTCCCACAGATGAATGGCGCCGCTTTGTTTATTGCACTGGTTTAGCAGATCTGCCGGCCTTACAGCATATTGAATCAACGTCAGTGAGCCCTCTGCTGGGTATGGTTGATCATTTGATCGATGGCCAAGAGAACGGTAACAGTCCTGAACGGGTAGCCCATTTTCCCCAGCACGATTTTGTTCGCTTACTGCGCAAGACTGCACTGCAAAAACCATTTTGCAGTGCAATGGAAGGATTTCGCGCCGAAATTCAGGAAGATCGTAATCGAATAGCGGTCATGCTCAGCGATTGTCGAAGCGGCAGGCGTCAGCAAATTGGTACCCAATATGTTGTGGCGGCCGATGGTGCTCACAGTGCTATACGCAAACAGCTTGGCATCAAGCTCGATAGTGAAACCGGTACCATACAGCATCTTATCAATGTTCATTTTTTCAGTCCGCAACTGGCCGAACGGCTTCGATCTCGCATACCGGCAATGCTGTATTTCATCTACACCAGTAGCGGTGTTGCTGTTTTGGTTGCCCATGCTTTGAAAAAAGGTGAATTTGTCGCTCAAATACCTTATTTCCCGCCGTATCAGCGTCCAGGGGATTTTGATCAGCGCAGATGTATCGAAATGCTCCAGAGGCTCGCCGGACATAAGATGCCAATCGATGTTCGAAGTATTCGCAATTGGCGCATGGGCACCGGTTTAGCATCGCGATTTCGATCCAAATGGGGCCGTTGTTTTTTAATCGGAGACGCTGCCCACCAGTTTACCCCGGCCGGTGGATTTGGGATGAACACCGGCATCCAGGATGCGCACAATTTAATGTGGAAAATCGCCACTGCACTTCGATCCGAAACCACGGTTCACAAAAGATCTGTAGAACGTCTGCTGTCATCCTATGAAAAAGAGCGGCAACCTGTGGCGCATCTGAACGCAAAGCTGAGTGTAGAAAATTATCGCATAACACTTATAATCCCCAACGCTATCGGCCTAAACATGAAAATGCTCTTGCAACTCAACGGCTTGATTCGCCGCCTACCAGGAATGCACAGACTAAAACAGACTTTTTTTCTAACGGCGATGCGCCTGGGTCTAAAGCAGGTCGGCTGGCTAAAATCAGACCATGCCATTGCCAGATATCGGCGACGTGCAATCCGAAAAATGTTTAGCGATGCAAAGCACCAAACATTACAGTTGCTGTTTCCTGGTCAGGATATGGGTTTTTTTTATGAAACAGGCGCGTTTTGGGGTCAAAAGAAAAGCGTCCGTGAACAGATGAATCCGTTCGAGTTCAAACCTAAGCTCAAAATCGGGGGCCGTTTACCCCACTTTTGGCTGATCGACGAAAGTGGCCAGCGCAAATCCGTCCTTGATTTGCCCACAACGCTGCTGGATTCTGACAGGGTACCTAAGTATGTGATGTTATTGGGCGGAAAAATGAGGTTGGCGGAACGCGATTTAGGCTTTGCACCCAATCTATCGCTTATACCTGTTTACATTTCTCAAAGCAATTCGTCATCAAAATCACATTTTAGATATCATTTAAGAAAACCCAACTTCTTACCTGCATCCTTTGCGATCCTCATTCGGCCGGACGGACACATCGCCTGGTTGAAGTTATCTTGATCAGCTGCTCGGTTGACGTTTAGTAAGGGCTAAAGCAGCCATTTGGCCAGGATGAAACTCAATGTTGCGACTGCCGTGCACAGCACCACTCCCCAAATAATATCGACAATCACGATATTCAAAGGCCAATCCTTGAGCAAGGCTAAATTGGTTAGTTCATAAGTCATATAGGTAAAAAAACCGAACAAGGCACCATACAACATTGCGTGTTGCCAGGAATTTTTGCTTAACGCGGGCACAACAGCAAAAATCAGAATTCCGGCAATAAACAGCAAATAAAAAAGGATCGCCGCCGGCCAGTTAACCTGCGGACTGAGAATATAATTTAAATTTTTCTGATATAGACCTTTGGCGACAACACCCAACCAAATTAGGTCAATAATGAAAAAGACCGGTACCGTGAGGGCATAAAGCTTTAAGTAAAATGCAATATTCATTTGGGCCTCGCTTGTTGAGAATTTGCGACAAAAATTGCTGTTTGGAGGGTGTCTATGCCGCTTGTTTGAATGCTGCGCGTAAGCGCTCCACCCGGCGTCGGTTGGCGCCAAAGTCGTAGTAACCCGATCTTGATGCTGATTTCACATGGATGATAGAGTCATCAGCAGGCAAGTAAAACTCGACATCATCGACAAACCGAAAAACCAATGAGCGAAATTCAACCTTAATATAGTTTATTTCGGTTTTAATTAGCTGGGTGCGCCCGGTTTTTTGAAGGATATCAATCAGTTTTTGCCTGGCATCGGCTCGGCTGCCGGTATAGCGTAATGGCTCTATATAATGGGCCTTATCTTGGCTCAAAGATGAAACGCAGTTGGGCGAAGATGGACAGGGCGGTAGTTTTGCAAGATTGGCAGTCGAGCCGGCAGCGACATGTGTGGCTCCGAACAAAACGCAAATTAATGACAGCGTATCTTTTAAGGTCATGATTTTCATACGGGAATTATCAAAGTGGGAATGTCGGTGCATTTGATAACGCGATCAGCAACACTGCCGAAATCAAAATGGGCTTCGCTACCCCGACTGGCTAAAACAACCATGTCAATGGTTTCATTTTCGATCAATTTAAGGATCTCTTTGGCCGGCTCGCCGACAGAAATGTGCCGGAAGTAAAGCGGGCAGGCGTTTAAGAATTTTTCGCAAATCTCATCCAGCCGGCTCTCGGCGGTCTGTTTTTCCCATTGCTGCATTTTTTCGATATCCTCTGGGTCATTATGACCATAAGAGGCTCCGACTGCGGGGTAGTCTTTGAGCACGTACAGGATATGAATCTCAGCCGTATATTTTTCGGCTAAGGAGGTAACCACCGGCAAGGCCTTAGCGGCATTTTCAGAAAAATCGGTCGGCCATAGGATTTTTTTTATTTCCATCGTTTTAAAGTCCTCCGTTTGATGGCGTCAGGTGATCTTATCGAATAAATGGGTGTTTTCCACCCAATAGAACATTTTTTTTTAGCTATGTTTAAGATAGAACATAATAAGCATTACGCCGCTGTCTAACAAATATTTTTTCGCGACAGAGCGCGTCTCGCCTTACTGAGCCAAAAAAGATAGGTTCTGAAACCGCGATGAGTCGAGTGTGAGGCGCGGTAATTGGGATGGGTTTTGTGGTGGTTCAGCGGCATTCTCGCAGCTAAGGAAAGGAGGTAAACTCAACTGGAACTGAACCACCACCAT
>JAAUXY010085680.1_pt1 | contig 12189 bp, 12 predicted proteins | sample 7278121 | NCBI WGS metagenome assembly JAAUXY01 (sample SAMN14350117, study PRJNA611818) | marine sediment metagenome | isolation source: surface marine sediment (1.8m) | place: French Polynesia: Moorea | collected 2018-08 | reverse complement strand
GCTTTGGCAGCTCGGTATCGATGGCAGCGAGCCAATCAAACTGGTAGGCGGTGGGACAGTGGGATCGTTCGACGCAGCCGACGATCACATCGTCTATGCGATGAACAGCCTCACGTCGCCGAACGAGCTCTACGTGCTCGACAATGACACTGGCGACAGCCGCAAGATCACAGACGTGGCCTCGCGCACCCTTTCAGGGGTGGCGATGGGCGAGTACGAGCAGTTCTCCTTCGAGGGTGCAGGTGGCGCTACCGTCTACGGATTCGTGGTCAAACCGGCCAGGTTCGAGCGCGGTGAGTCGTACCCGGTGGCTTTCCTGATCCACGGCGGACCGCAGGGCAGCTTCTCGAATAACTTCCACTATCGCTGGAATCCGCAAACCTACGCGGGTCAGGGATTCGCGGCCGTCAAGATCGATTTTCACGGCTCGACCGGCTATGGCCAGGACTTTACCGACAGCATCTCGGGTGACTGGGGCGGTAAACCCCTGGAGGACCTCAAGCTCGGCCTTGCTGCCGCCGTGGAGCAATTCGACTTTCTCGACGGTGACCGGGTCTGTGCACTCGGCGCAGCTTACGGCGGCTACATGATCAACTGGATTGCGAGCCAGTGGCCCGATCGCATCAGCTGCCTCGTTAACCACGACGGTGTGTTCGACAAACGCTCGATGTACTACACAACCGAGGAGCTGTGGTTTCACGAGTGGGAGCACGGCGGACCCTATTACCAGAATCCGGACGGGTTTGAGAAGCGGAATCCCGCACTGTATGTCGACGAGTGGCAGACACCGATGCTCGTCATACATGGCGAGCTGGACTACCGGGTCCCGATAACGCAGGGCATCGCCGCGTTCACCGCTTTGCAACGCCAGGGCATCGAGAGCCGCTTCCTGTACTTCCCGGATGAGAATCACTGGGTGTTGAAGCCGCATAATTCGATGCACTGGCATGAACAGGTCAACGACTGGCTGCACAAATACCTTGGCGAATGAGCGCCCCGCGCTGTTTGTTTCACACGGCCCAATTGGATCTGTGCCCACTTTCCCCGGATCTTGGCGAGGTCGCCTTTCCTGACTTCGAATCGCTAGCGACTCAGCCGAACGGTTTGTCGATCGAGGGCGATAACTCGGTGAAGAGCCTCGGACCGTCTTCGGTCATGTAGAGGCAGTCCTCGAGACGGATGCCGAATTCACCGAAGATGTAGATGCCGGGCTCGTCGGAGAAGCACATGCCCGGCGCCAACGGAGTCGTCTCGCCGTGTACGAAGTTGATCGGCTCGTGGACGTCCATACCGATACCGTGACCGAGGCGGTGCGACAGCCCCGGCGTCGCATAACCCGGGCCGAATCCTTCGCTTTCGTAGAAGGCGCGGACGGCGTCGTCGACCCGGCCGGCAGGCAGGCCGACCTCGGCCGTCTCCAGTGCCAGTTCCTGGCCGCGCTTACAGGTGTTCCAGACTTTGCGCTGCTTCGCCGTTGGCTCGCCGTAGACCCAGGTGCGGGAGATATCCGATACGTAATCGTGCACCGCGCAGCCGCAATCCATCAGGATGATAGTGCCTTCCTCGACGACCTGCGGTACGTCGGAGCCGTGCGGGTAGGCGGTGGATTCGTTCAGCAGCGCGCTCGAGAACTTCACGTTGCCGCCGAGGGTGCGCATGGCGTCGCTCATGATCGCGGAGATATCGCTTCTATTCATGCCCTTGTCGACGTTCGCGTAGACATGGCCGTAGGCGGCCAGCGTTATGTCGTTCGCGATCTGCATGAGCGCGATCTCGTTCTGCGACTTGTACATGCGGCAACCGCGCGTCACGGTATCGGCAGAAACTATCTCGAACTCGGGCGCGGCATGGCTCACGCCGTCCACGATGAAGTGCCGGGTGGTCTCCTCGATGCCCAGCGTCCCGGCCTTCAGGCCCCTGTCGGCAAGGATGCCGGCGACGAGGTCGTACGGATTCTCGTGCTCGTGCCAGATACGGACGTCATCACCGAAGGCCATACTTTCGCGCACCGACGGCTCCTCGAAGTAAGGCGTGACGAAGGCGATCTCACCTTCGCGCGGGATGATGACACCGACGAAACGCTCGGACCGCCACCAGCGTACGCCCGTGAAGTAGTTCAGTGCGGTCCCGGCCTCGACCACAATGGCATCGATGTCGTTCTCGGCCATGAGACGTTGGGCTTTGGCCACCCGTGACTTGCGTTCGTCCACGGAGATCGGCACCGCATCGCCGGTCATGTCCCGGAGATCGGAGAGTGAAGCGGCGCCCGCGGCTGCGGGCAGCGCGGACGCAACGCCAGCGGCACCGGCGAGTTTGAGGAAATCGCGTTTGCTTATGCTCATGTTGTCTTTCCCGAGTCGGTCACGGCAAGATGGTCGGATGAAGATAGTCATCGCATCAGACAATCCGGTCAAGCGGCGTGCCGTGGGGGCCAAAAAGGCGATCTAGCAATGGAAATTCGAAACCTGAGGCGAGCGCTAATTGCGAGTGCAACGGTGGCCGTCCTGATAACCGTCGCGTTCCTGTACTTCGGCGTGAGTGGCTGGACAGGGGTACATTCGCACCCGGGCGCGTGGCTGTTTGCGGCGCAGGCCTTCGGTCTGCTGTTTCTGGCAGGGGCACTTGCCAGCATTGCGACACTGTTCTTGACCAGGAAATGAGCTACAGCCTCAGGCTATGACCCAGGATCTCGTCCATTACAGCCAGCAGGACCGGATCGCAGTCATCCGAATCGACGACGGCAAGCGCAACGCCCTGTCGCCACAGGTCCTGAAACAGATCTACGCCGCGTTCGATCGAGCCGAAGCCGACAAGGCAACGGTCATCGTCACCGGTCGGGACGATGTGTTCTCGGCGGGCTTCGATCTCAAGATCATGAGGAAGGGCGGACTGGCGCCACTCTCGATGCTGCGTGCTGGTTACGGGCTCACGGCGAGAGTGATGCGATATCCCCATCCCGTCATTGCAGCCTGCAACGGTCACTGTCTCGCCATGGGCGTATTCCTGATGCTGTCGACCGACTACGTCATCGGGGCTCGCGGCGATTTCAAGATCTCAGCCAATGAAGTTGCGATCGGCATGAACATGCCGAGAACGGCGGCCATGGTCCTGAAAAATCGTCTGACTCCTGCTGCCTACCAACGGGCGGTAAACCTGGCGGAGTATTTTGACGTTGACTCGGCGCTGAATGCGGGCTTTTTCGACAAGCTCGTCGAGCGTGAAGACTTGATGACCGCCGCGGAAGCCCATGCTCGCGAACTGCAGAATCTCGATCCGCGCGCCCACACGGTCACCAAGCGGCGCATCCGGGCAAGGCTGACGAGAAGAATTCGCTGGACGATACCGATCGATCTTATCGACGCCGCGGCGCAGGGGCTGCGCGCCGCCAAGTCGAGGAGATGAGCGGGCGCGTCGTGGTCCGCTTTAGGAATCTGGTGCTTCTCTTGCCGCTGCTCCTGGGCGGCGTGGCCTATGGACAAGAGCCGAGCGTCTGCTATGGCACGACGTCGAACGGTAGGCTCGAAAACGGCTGGAAACTGCCCGCGTCAGGGCCGAATTTCGTTGCATATTCGACGATCGGAAGAATGGCCGGTCGAACCTATGTCCACAGCTCGGTTTACGCCGTCGTGCTGGAAGCGTATGAGCAGCTTGCAACAGAAATGCCGGAGCGGATCTTCGTCTACGGCGAGACGGGCAAGAAGAAGGGTGGCGAGTTCAAGCCTCACAAAACCCATCGGAATGGCCTGTCCGTCGACTTCATGGTGCCGGTGCTCGACGCGTCGGGCGATTCCGTCAAGCTGCCGTCCAGCGTCATGAACAAATGGGGTTACGATCTGCAGTTCGACGCTGCTGGCCACCTGGAAGGCCTCGAGATCGACTTCGAGGCCATAGCCGAGCACGTCTATCAATTGCACGTCATCGCTGAGCGGCACGGAATCGGGATCTGGCGGGTCATTTTCGACCCGGAACTGCAGCCGCTGCTCGAAAACTCACCACGCTGGCCGTACCTTCAGCAGAACGTGCAGTTCTCGACGAGACGATCCTGGGTGCGGCACGACGATCACTACCATGTCGATTTCGAGGTGCCGTGCGAGGCCCTGTGACGTGCCGGTGTAACCCTTTTCATTGGCCGCGGCTATAAGAGGGAAAGCACACTGGCTGAGGAGCCGACAATCATGCGAATCCTGAAAATCCTGCTGGCACTCTTCGTCGTTGCAGCGCCCGCGGCGGCGCTCGGCGCGGTCTCGGCCGGCGACCTGCCGGACGAGTCCACCTGGTACTTCCACGTCGACTTTGCCGAGATGCGCGGTTCGGAAGCCGGCCGGAGTATCTACAACTGGCTTGAGACCGAGGTCTTCGAAGAGATCCTCGACGAAACCGGCGTCGACCTCGGCAAGGAGGCCGATCAGGTAACGGCATTCTCCGACGGCAACGACGGTTTCATCATGGTCCTCGAGGGCCGGATCAGCGACAAGACGCGTGACAAGGCCCTCGCGGTTGCCGCGACTGCCGAGCGCTTCGAGACCTTCGAGCATCGCGGCCGGACCTTCTACCGGGTCGTCGGCGACGGCGACGATATCGACGTCGATGACGGCAACATCGAGATTGACGGCTTTGACGACGAAGCGTTCTTCAGCTTTGCTATCAAGAACAAGCTGCTGGTCGCGTCGAGCCGCGCGCAGATGGAAGAGCTACTCGGGAACAAGGGCAGAATTGCAGGCGGTAAGAGTCATGACGGCGCCTTGTTCGTGCTGACTGCCGAGAAGAGTCTGATTCAGGCGGGTCTCGACACCGGCGGTTTCGACACGGACGAAGACGACGGTTTCCAGTCGAATATCATGCGCAACACCAAACAGGTTGCACTGATGATCGCCGACGTCGCGGGCAACGTCGCCATTGAGGCACAACTTGTCGCGGAAGAAGCGGAGAAAGCCGAAGCGCTGGGCAGCATCGTCCGTGGCCTTATCGCACTGCAGGCCTTCAGCGACGACATGGATCCCGACGTCGCCCAGTTCCTGCGCAATCTGAAGGTCGACGTTCAGGACCGCCTGCTGAAAGTAAGCGTCGCGATCAGCCCCGCGCTCGTGACAGCGACGCTCGAGGACGCTTAAAGGTCCTGCCAATCGCGTGAGCGACGAACTCGAACAAATCAACGCGGCAAAAGCGGGCTCGGTGGAAGCATTCACCGGGCTCGTCGGCCGTTACCGGGAAGGACTGTTTCGCTTCCTGCTGACGCGTTGCGCAAGCCACGCCGATGCGGAGGACGCGCTGCAGGACACCCTGATCAACGCCTACCGCTACCTCCACTCCTACGACTCGCGCTGGCGCTTCAGCACCTGGCTGTACCGCATTGCGATTCGTAACGCCGCAAAGCTCGCGAGCCCGTATGTGACCGAGCTCGGTGAACTCGAAGCGGAAGAGAGCGACCCGCTTTCGGCCGTCATTCAAGAATCGGAGCGCGAGAACCTGTGGCTCGCGGCGCGCCGGCTCATGAACGAAGAAGTGTATTCGGCCATGTGGCTGCGCTACGTGGAAGACATGTCGATCAACGATGTTGCCGCCGTGCTCGAGCGGTCGACGTCATGGACCAAGGTAAACCTGATGCGGGGCCGCAAGGCCCTTGATGCCGAGCTCAACGGAAAGTCCGTGAAAGAGAGTCAAGCCTATGGACAAGCTTAAAGAAGCGCTGCGCGAGGACGCGGCCGCCATCGACGCTACCGTTTCCACGGAGCTCGACAACCGAATCCGCGCATCGCTCGAAGGCATTCAGCCCGAGCGACCGGAGCAAGCGCCGCGACCACGTCGTGGAATATCGATGTGGTGGGCGAGCAGCCTGACCGGAATCGCTGCGGCCGCGGCCGTGATTGTGGCGATCAACCTGTCTCTCAATGAAGCGCCGGAGGTTACGCCGACCAACACCGTCGCAGGCGCTGAGAACGTGCCGCCGGTCATGCCGGACCTGACGGCGCGAGCCGCCGTGTTGGCCGGTCCGCTCGAGGAAGAACTCGAAGCGCTCGAGTCCGATCTCAGGAAGGCGGAGCAGGCCGTGCGCAAGGAGATGGGACTCGATCTCTGATCTGGAAATCGCCATTTGATTGTCATATGCTGACAGCGGGGAGCCATTTGCCGGTATCAAAACAAATAGAATCTTAAGGACGATACCGAAACGGAATTGACCGCAGGACGGGGACTTAGCGACACCAAAAAGCGAATAGGCTTCATTGACACGGACCGGCAGTGACCCCGTCGCGTCGGCCGGAGTGCGCCGCGACGAGTTGGGTCGCTCGCGGGAGAACGCACTCGTGCTAGACCCTTTCAAGGGGGGTGCAAGTCGTATGCCTTTCGCTGTCGTGCTGATACTGCTCGTCGTCGGCTCTATCCTGTTTCACCTGCTGAGTCCCTGGACTTTCACACCGCTCGCCTCGAACTGGGGGATGGTCGATACGACCGTCGATATCACGCTCTACATTACGGGCGCGGTGTTCGTTGCGGTGAACCTGTTCGTTGCGTACGCGATCATCAAGTATCGCCACAAGAAAGGGGAAGCGTCGAAAGCCAAGTACGAGCCCGAGAACAAGCGGCTCGAGACGTGGCTGACCGGCCTCACGGCGGTTGGTGTCGCGATGATGCTGACGCCCGGCCTGTTCGTCTGGGCCAAGTTTGTCGACGTCCCCGACGACGCGCACGTCGTCGAAGCCATCGGTCAGCAGTGGCACTGGACCTTCCGCTACCCGGGAGAGGACGGCCGTTTCGGTGAGGTCGATGCCCAACGTATCTCGAAGGACAACCCGTTCGGCATGGATCCGGATGACCCGAACGGCCAGGACGACGTCCTTGTCTGGAGCCCCGAGGCTCACATACCCATCAATCGGCCCGTGAAGTTCAGCCTGCGCTCGAAGGACGTGCTGCACGATTTCGCCGTCGCCCAGTTCCGCGTCAAGATGGACCTGGTGCCGGGCATGAACACGTTCCTTTGGCTCACGCCCACCGAGAACGGCCGCTTCGAGATTCTCTGCGAGGAGCTCTGCGGAATCGCGCATCACACGATGCGAGGTGCGGTCATCGTCGAGGAGGCCGAGGACTTCGAAACCTGGCTGGCTGCACAGCCGACCTACGCTGAACTGCAGAACGCCGTTGCCGGCGATCCTGCGGTCGGTGCCGCACAGTACGCCGTTTGCGCAGCCTGCCACGGTCAGCAGGGCGAGGGCATGGTCGCATTGAACGGGCCGAAGCTGGCCGGGCAGAGTGCGTGGTACCTGAAGCGGCAGATTCTCGCCTACCAGAACGGTCATCGCGGTACGGACCCGAACGATACCTACGGCCAGCAGATGGCGCCGATGGCCGCAACGCTCGCGACCGAAGCCGCCGTCAATAATGTGGTCGCCTACATTCGCACCTTCCCCGACGTCGCAGCGGAGGCGACCGTCACCGGCGATGAGCACGCCGGACGCAAGACCGCCGCCGTTTGCGCGTACTGCCACGGCGCGGACGGCATGGGCAACCAGGCGCTCAACGCACCGCGCTACGCCGGCATGAGCGACTGGTACCTCGTCCGCCAGCTCGAGAACTTCAGGAACGGCGCGCGCGGCTCGCACCCGCAGGACTACTACGGCATGCAGATGGGCTTTATGGGGCGCATCCTGCAGAGCGACCAGACGATCAACGACCTGGTGGCCTACATCAACACACTACCGACACCGGACGCGCGCATGAGCGCGCGCAACGAGGAGCGCTAAATGGCTTACGTCGCAATTGCCGATCGCGATCACGAGGTCGAGCATCACGATCCGCAGACGTTCATCACCAAGTACGTCTGGAGCCAGGACCACAAGGTCATTGCCATCCAGTACGGCGCTACGGCGATATTTGTCGGCGTCATCGCATTGCTACTGTCGGCAATGATGCGCCTGCAACTCGGCTTCCCTGATCAGTTCGCGTTCATCAACCCGGAGAGCTACTACCAGTTCATCACGATGCACGGGATGATCATGGTGATCTACCTGCTGACTGCGCTGTTTCTCGGCGGCTTCGGCAATTACCTGATCCCGCTCATGTGCGGTTCCCGCGACATGGTGTTCCCGTACATGAACATGCTGTCGTTCTGGGTCTACCTGGTATCGGTCATTATTTTGCTCGCGAGTTTCTTCGTGCCGGGCGGCTCGACGGGCGCCGGGTGGACCCTGTACCCGCCGCAGGCGATCATGCCGGGTACGCCCGGTATCGACTGGGGCATCGTGCTGATGCTCCTGTCGCTCGCCGTGTTCATCGTCGCGTTCACGATGGGCGGCCTCAACTACGTCACGACGGTACTGCAGGCGCGCTGCAAGGGCATGACGTTGATGCGCATGCCGCTGTCGGTCTGGGGTATTTTCATTGCAACCGTGCTCGGCCTGCTGGCGTTCCCGGCGCTGCTCGTCAGCGCGATCATGATGCTGTTCGACAAGGGTCTCGGTACCTCGTTCTTCATGCCAGCGATCAGCTCGATGGGTGCGGATCCGGGCTATACGGGCGGCAGCCCGATCCTGTTCCAGCACCTGTTCTGGTTCTTCGGCCACCCGGAGGTGTACATCGTCGCGCTGCCGGCCTTCGGCATCGTCTCCGATCTCCTGTCGACGCATGCACGCAAGAATATCTTCGGCTACAGGATGATGGTCTGGGCAATCATCGCGATCGGCGGCCTGTCGTTCATCGTCTGGGCGCATCACATGTACGTGTCCGGCATGCACCCGTACTTCGGCTTCTTCTTCGCGACGACGACGCTGATCATCGCGGTGCCAACCGCCATCAAGGTCTACAACTGGGTACTGACCCTGTGGGAGGGGCACATCCACCTGCGAACGCCGATGCTGTTCGCAATCGGCTTCATCTTCACGTTTATCCACGGCGGGTTGACCGGGCTCTTTCTCGGCAACGTGACGATCGACCTGCCGTTATCGGATACCTATTTTGTCGTTGCGCATTTCCACATGGTCATGGGTGTGTCGCCGATCCTCGTGGTATTCGGTGCCATCTATCACTGGTTCCCGAAGATCACGGGCAAGATGTATAACGAGACCCTCGGCAAGTGGCATTTCTGGATGACCTTTCTGGGCACCTACCTGATTTACCTGCCGATGCACTACCTGGGCTTCCAGGGCGTGCCGCGGCGCTACTTCGCAATGGGCAACACCGAGTTCCTGCCGCAGTCGGCGCAGGACCTGAATGCGTTCATCACGATGTCGGCGCTGTTCGTCGCGGCCACGCAGATCCTGTTTTTCATTAACATGATCTGGAGCCTGAAGAGCGGGCAGAAGGCGGGCCCGAATCCGTGGAAGGCGACATCGCTTGAATGGCAGACGCCCGACACACCGCCCAAGCACGGCAACTGGGGCCATGAGCTGCCGGTTTGCTATCGATGGGCTTATGACTATAGCGTGCCCGGTTATCCCGACGACTACATTCCGCAGAACGTCCCGCCTGACGAGGCGCCCGCCGGACGCGATCACGAGGGCGAGCACTAGTGGAGGTCATTCTCGTGTTTCTGGCGGCATTCCTTGCCGTGTTCATGGGCTGGCTCCTGAAGCAGTCCTTTAATACGCAGCCATGGGTGCCCGAGGAAGTCGAGGAGACTGCGCACCAGGCGCCGCTTGGCGCGAACGCCAAGGCCGTCGCGCTGACAACCCTGCTGGCCGTGATCACGTCGTTCTTCGCGCTGATCATGAGTGCCTACGCCGAACGCATGGAGCTCGGCGACTGGATCCCGATGACGGAGCCGAACCTCCTGTGGATCAACACAGGCATCCTGGTTGCCGCCAGTATCGCGTTTCAGTGGACCCGCAATCGGGCCAATGAGGGCAACCGGCCGATGCTGCTGCCCGGGATGCTGGTTACGGGCGCATTGACAATTGCCTTCATCGCCGGGCAGCTAACGGTCTGGCGGATGCTGAACGCATCCGGTGACTACGTCACCGTGAATCCGGCGAACGCGTTTTTCTTTTTCATGACCGGCGCGCACGCGCTGCACATATTGGGCGGCATGTATGTCTGGTCGCGAGCAACGATACGTCTCGTGACCGGCAATGACGTCGAGAAGGTGCGACAGAGTATCGAGCTCTGCACGATCTACTGGCATTTCCTGCTGGTGGTCTGGCTCGTGATGTTCGGCCTGTTGCTGTCGACCTGAAGCTTGAGGATAGAGTAAACAATGTCAGAAGCAGCTATCGAAGGTTCACCGACGCTGGAACCGGGGGGCGCGGAAGGCGTCGTCCACGACTTCTCGCGCGACAAGCAGGTGTTCGGCTTGCCATGGGGCAAGGCCATGATGTGGATTTTCCTGCTCTCGGACACGTTTATCTTCAGCTGCTTCCTCGTGTCCTACATGAAAGTTCGGATCACGACGACGGATCCGTGGCCGAACCCCAGTGAAGTCTTCGGGCTGACTGTGTTCGGCGTATCGGTACCGCTGCTCTTGATCGCGATCATGACCTTCATCCTGATTACGTCGTCGGGGACGATGGCGCTGGCCGTGAACTATGGCTATCGGAGGGACCGCAGTCGTACGTTCTGGCTCATGGTTGCGACAGCGGTCCTCGGTGCGAGCTTCGTCGGCATGCAGGCCTTCGAGTGGAGCAAGCTGATTTCGGAGGGGGTGCGGCCCTGGGAAAACCCGTTCGGCGCTGCACAGTTCGGCTCGAGTTTCTTCATGATCACGGGCTTCCACGGCATGCACGTGTCGGCCGGCGTCATCTATCTGCTTATCGTCGCCAACCGGGTCAGGAACGGTTTCTACGAGAAGCGCGGTGGCAATTACGAGATTGTCGAGATCGCCGGGCTGTACTGGCACTTCGTCGACCTCGTCTGGGTATTCATCTTCGCATTCTTCTATCTCTGGTAAGGGGCGGACGCAATGGCAGCAGAAGGGCAACAACATCCGCTGAGAATCTACTGGATCATGTGGGGCGCGCTGTTTGTGCTCAGTGCGTTTTCCTATGCGACGGACTTTATGGACGACGGCATCGTACGCACGTCGCTGATCCTGACTTTCATGATGCTGAAAGCCGGTGGCATCGTCTGGATCTTTATGCACATGGGATGGGAGCGACTCGCCCTGAAGCTGGCTATCCTCGGCCCGCCGGTTGCAATACTCGTGCTTATCTGGCTTATGGCCCTCGAGGGCGACTACGTCGAGAACAACCGCATAGAGAATTACGGCGAAAGTACGATGCAGGTCGAAACCCCCGGGCACCACTGATCGGTACTCTCGGCGTAAGGATGCCGCCGGCTTAAACCATGGGGATCATCGGCGCCCTGACGATCCTCGCGATCGCGTTTGCCCTGTCGCGCGACCGTTCGGCGGTCAACAAGCGCACAGTCGCCGCCGCGTTCGCGATACAGGTGACGCTCGCAGCCATCATTATCTACCTGCCGTTCGGGCAGAGGGCACTCGCGGCTGTCGTCCGCGGCGTGCAGCACGTCATCAACTATGCGAACGACGGCATTGCGTTTGTGTTCGGCACGGAGATCACCCCGACGCTCGGCTTCACGATCGCCTTCAACGTATTGCCAGTGATCGTGTTTTTCGCCGCGCTGATGTCCGCGCTTTACTACCTCGGCGTCATGCAGCTGTTCGTCGGTATCGTCGGCGGCGGCCTGCAGAAACTGCTGAAGACCAGCAAGGCCGAGTCGGTGTCGGCCGCATCAAATATCTTCGTTGGTCACACCGATGCACCGCTCGTCGTGCGGCCCTACCTCGAACAGATGACGGAATCCGAGCTGTTCGCCGTGATGACGGGCGGCTGCGCGACGATTGCGGGCGGGGTGATGATGGCCTACGCCACGATGGGCGTCGACCTTGGCTACCTCCTGACGGCGAGCTTCATGGCCGCGCCCGGCGGGCTGCTGATCGCGAAGATCATGCTGCCCGAGACCGAGGTGCCGGTCGATCCATCGGCGTCGGCGCCCGTGGACGAGGGCGACCGGCCGGCGAATATCTTCGAGGCCATCGGCAACGGCGCGATGATCGGCATGAACATCGCGATGAGCGTCGGCGCGATGCTGATCGCGTTCGTCGCCATCATCTACATGGTCAACGGCCTGCTGGGATTCCTTGGCGGGCTGGTCGGTTTCGACGGCCTGAGCCTGGAGTGGGCCCTCGGACAGCTGTTTGCGCCCATTGCCTGGCTGATCGGCGTGCCGTGGGAGGAGGCAACG
>JAAUXY010137474.1_pt1 | contig 12191 bp, 10 predicted proteins | sample 7278121 | NCBI WGS metagenome assembly JAAUXY01 (sample SAMN14350117, study PRJNA611818) | marine sediment metagenome | isolation source: surface marine sediment (1.8m) | place: French Polynesia: Moorea | collected 2018-08 | reverse complement strand
CAAAAGTGAACAACAGCAGCATCAGGTGTTCACGCTCATAGAGATGACAAAACAGCGTCCGTTCGGCAATCAGGCTGATGAGCGCAACCACCAGAGGCGCGAAAATCAAAGCCAGCCAAAAGCCGAGTGAGCCTCCACCAAACAGGGTCGCAATGCTATAAGCAGCGAATGCGCCGATCATATAAAGGGAACCATGCGCCACATTTGGGACCCGCAGTACGCCCAGCACAAAACTCAGGCCCGACGTCACGATGAACAGAATCATGGCGCGGCTCAGACCCACCAGAAACGTGATGCTCAAAGCTGCAAGCGTTATCCCCGCTCCACCTTCCATAGTCAGATGTCCCTAAATCAAATAGAATGAGATGATGTCATCAAGGAAGCCTGCCCCTATAGCCTGCATCGGCACGATCCTGCTCAGCGCTGAGACCAAAAATTACACTGAGCAGGACCGTCCCTTATTGGAGGGCAGGCGGGCAAAGGATTTTTATCGAATGGTTTATTGACCGCGGGCCTTCATGATTTCTTCACATGAAGGCATCACCTCTGCACCTCTCAGAGTGACAATATCGGATGAAATAGCAACACCCAGTTCGGGGGATAATTTGGTGACGCCAAAATTCATCGGTAATATCGCTTGATGGTCGCAGGCCCGCATTTCGATCCTGCCCGCCGGGCTCTGGATCTGAAGACCTTCGAGGGCATCGATGAATTTTTCGGTATCAAGCGAGCCGGATTTTCGATAAGCTTCGGCAATAAAATGGGCGGTGATATAAGCCTGAAAGGCCGGAAAACCGGGCGGGTTGCCATAGGCGGCCTTAAATTTATTGACAAAGTTCCGGTTGGCGGAAATATCCGGATGATAAAAATTATAGTCGATAGTCCCCATAACACCTTCGGGCGCATTCATTCCCAGCGGCTTTAAGACGGCATGATCGGTGGCGCTATGAATATAAATCCCCATCTTATCAGCCATGCCGGTGGCCTTGATGGTTTTCATTATATTGACCATGCTGGCACCTCCGGTGGCGAAGATCACTGCATCGGGTTTGGCGGCCATAATTGATGTGACATAGGGAACCAGATCTGGCTCACCCACCTTCCACCAGGATTTGCCGATGACGTTCACCTCCGGTTTGCGGGCTTTGAGATTTCTCCAGGCCGCATCGGCAATCGCGTGCCCGTACTCATAATCGTCTCCGGCAATCCAATAGGTGACATAGGGCTTGGCGGCCAAGGCCACTCCGCCGGATTTGCCGGCCATGGCCGTATTTTCGCCGGCCGAGAACACATAGCGGTGGCCTTTTTTGCCGGTGATGTTTTCGCTTTTGGAAATCCAGGCGATAAACGGCACCTTTTCCTTTTTGGCCACTGCTTCTGATATGGCCAGCGCGGCCCCGCTGTTGATGGTGCCCACCAAAATATCCACATCTTCACGCAAGACCAGTTCTTTGGCAAAGTTCAGTGCCAGGTCCACCTTAAATTTTGAATCACGGGTGGTGAACTCAATTTTTTTGCCCAGAACACCCTGGGCGTTTATCTCTTTTAAGGCCAGCTTAAACCCATTGAGGGCATCTTTACCGAAAAAGGCAGGCGGGCCGCTGTAGCAGTCGATGACACCGACTTTGATGTTCTTTGCCCAGGCATCTGCCGGCAGCAAAATCGAGGAGATGGTAAAAAGACCCACTAGCAATGTTAAACTGATGACAAACATATTTTTTTTCATAATGACCCTCCTTTCACTTTTGGGTTGGACGTTGAGATGGGTAGCGCTCATGTATTTTGCTGGATGAGCGTATGTTTTTGGCGGGTGGGACTGAATGTGATTCATTTTTTATTTTGATATTCTTTCCTATATAGGTTACACCGTGAAGTCAAGACTTATTCAAAATGAAGGACCCTGCCAAAACCAAATACAAAAACCCATAGGAGGCACGGTTGAAATTCAATTCTCTTAACGAGAAGCATATCAAAACCCTGCAAACTTTAGTTGCGCCGGATCGCTTTTCAACCGGCGAATCGGTTCTTGACCTGCACGCCAAGGATCAGTCGCAGCATGCCCCCAGCCGGCCGGAAGCCGTTATCTGGCCGGTGGACCGCAACGAGGTGGCGGCTATTTTAAAATATGCCAATGATCACCACATCCCGATTACCGGCTGGGGCTCCGGCTCCAGTCTGGAAGGCAATCCGATCCCCATTCATAAGGGCCTTGTGCTGGATTTTTCACAAATGAACCGCATTTTGGACATTCGGGCCGAAGATTTTCAGGCCGATGTTGAGCCTGGCGTTATTTATCAGCATTTGAATGAAAAACTGCGACACACCGGCCTGTTTTTTCCACCCGATCCCGGGGCCCAGGCCACGGTTGGCGGCATGATTGCCAACAATGCCAGCGGTACCCGCACGGTTTATTATGGCTCCACCAAGGATTATGTCTTGCGGTTGGAAGTCGTTTTAGCCAATGGTGAGATCATCGAGCTGGGTACCCGTGCGGCCAAAACCTCATCGGGCTACGATTTGATTCATCTGATGGTGGGTTCCGAAGGCACGCTGGGCGTTGTGACCGCTGCGACCTTGCGCCTGGTGGGATTTCCGGTTGAATACTCGGCCGCGGTAGCCACCTTTCCCTCGGTAGAGGCGACCAGCAAGGCGGTCTTTGAGATCATTCGATCCGGCCTCAATCCAGCTGCTCTGGAACTGCTGGGTCCCGAATGCATAGAGCTCATGAACCGCGAAGAGCAACTGGGTTTAAACGTTTCGCCCACCCTATTTGTTGAGTTTCACAGTTCCACTGCCGGCCATCTGAAAGAGGTTTTGGAAATGGGCCAGGAAATCTGCAACGAACAGGGGTGTACGGAGTTTAGATCCGGTCTGGGCAAGGCCGAGCGGGATCACATCTTCAAGGCCCGGCATGCGCTGGGGGAAATGATTATTCGCACCCATCCGGATTGCGGAACGTTGGTGGTTGACGTGGCGGTGCCCAATACAGCCTACCCGGCAATCATTGCGGCCATTGAAGAAGAGATGCAGGCCACCGGTATTATGGGATATACCTTTGGCCATGCCGGCGACGGTAACGTGCATTTTAACATTCCCGGCAAAAAAGGAGATAAAGAGCAATGGGCCCAAATTGACGAGCTGGTTCAGCGTCTGGTCTCCAAGGCCCTTGATCTGGGCGGAACCGCCACCGGAGAGCATGGTGTGGGTCTGGGAAAGAAAAAATACATGACCGCCGAGCACGGCAAAAGCCTGGATTGGATGAAGCAGATCAAAACCTTGTTTGATCCCAACGGTATCCTCAATCCCGGGAAGATTTTTCCCTGAACCATACATAGAAAGCCATTGGATCAAATGGGTCTTCTTGACCCGAATCAACGAATCATGTATTAACGTAAGTTGCTATCGGCTTCGTGCCGCATTTCAGTAAGGCTTGTTCCTCTTTTGACAATTCCGATCGTTTTTCAGTTGAAAGGGATCTGATGGCGTACCAGCTTGAGCTTATCAATGTCTCTAAATTATTTGGGGATGTCAGAGCCGTTGATGACGTATCCTTGAGCATTCAGCACGGTGAGTTTTTAACGTTGCTGGGCCCCAGCGGGTCGGGTAAAACCACCTCGCTGAACATGATCGCCGGCTTTGAAATACCCGACCGTGGTGAGATATTGCTTGAAAATAACGATATCACCACGGTGGCGCCAAATGATCGTGGCATTGGTATGGTGTTTCAAAACTATGCCCTCTTTCCCCACATGACTGTATCCGACAACATTGCCTTTCCGCTGAAAATGCGCAAAATCCCCGGCCATACCATTCAGCAGGACGTCAAAGAAGCGCTTGAGCTTGTCAAATTACCGGGTTTTGAAAGCCGCTACCCGCATCAACTCAGCGGCGGGCAACAACAGCGAATCGCTCTGGCCCGGGCGATTGTATTTAAACCCAAGATCCTGTTGATGGATGAACCTCTGGGCGCATTGGATAAAAAACTGCGTGATCACATGCGGCTGGAAATAAAGCATCTGCAGGAGTCTTTGGACATCACCGTTATTTATGTCACCCACGATCAGGAAGAAGCGCTGACGATGTCGGATCGGATCGCCATTATGAATGAAGGCCAAATTATCCAGCTGGATACACCGGTGGCGCTGTACGAATCTCCGGCCAGTCTCTTTGTGGCGGATTTTATTGGCGAGTCTAATTTTTTAAAAGGCCAAATTGCGGAAACCGATGGTGATCGCACGGCCGTTGAAACCGATGAGGGCCTCAAAGTCTGGGTCGCCAAATTCAACCAGGCCCAAGCCGGAGAAGAGGTTTCAGTTGCCATCCGGCCCGAAAAAATTCAAATTCTGACCCCAGATGCACCTGATGCCAATGATATTGTCAATCGATTCAAAGGCCGAATCGAAGAGATTGTTTACGTGGGTGAAGCCAGAATTTATCGTGTCAGTCTGGCGCCGGGGATCCTTGTAGATGTTAAGGTGCAAAGCGGGCCCAGTGTTCAAAATTTCAAGATCGGAGGTGATATTACCATCGGTTGGCGCATACGCCACGGACTTGCCTTAACTTAATATGGCGCTATATCCATAACCTAAACACAACAGGAGGTGTGGAATGAAAAAGAAAAAGGAAACCCAAAACCAGAAGGGCATGACCCGTCGTGAATTCATCGTCAAAACCGGTACAGCCACCGGTGCGGCTTTAGTGACGGCGTCAGTGGGACCATTTGTTCACACCACCATGGCCAAGGGCGGTACCTTGAAGATTTGCTCCTACGGTGGGTCTTATCAGGAATCGCAGCGCAAAGCCCTCATCCAGCCGTTTGCGGATAAATTCGGTGTTAAGATTATCGAAGCATCCGGTCCGGATATTGCCAAAGTTAAAGCCCAGGTCGACGCCAAAGCGTTTGAGTGGGATGTGGTGGATCTGGAAACCCGTCACATAGCCCGCGGTGAGCTGGAAAATCTGTTGGAACCCATCGATACCAATGTGGTTAACCTCGAGGGCATTGATAAAAAGGCCATTCGCAAAGCAGCGGTTGGCAATATTTTCTGGACCACTTCTTTGGCCTATAACAAAAAGGCGCTGGCTGGTAAGAAAGCGTGCGCCAGCTGGGCAGATTTCTGGGATGTCAAAAATTTTCCAGGTCCGCGGGCATTGCAGGATCAAGCACCTTTTAATCTTGAGTTTGCCCTGTTGGCCGACGGCGTGCCCATGGATAAAATTTATCCGATTGACGTCGAGCGGGCCTTTAAGAAAATGGATGCCATCAAAGAGCATATCACGGTTTGGTGGAAAAACGGCGCCCAACAGATTCAACTGCTGACCAGTGCCGAGGCCCACTATGCATCGGCCTGGAATGGGCGCGTCAATGTTGCCCAGAAGAAGAATGTGCCGTTGGAGATCGTCTGGGAAGGGGGCTGTCTTGATCTGGATTGGTGGGCTATTCCCAAGGGCAACCCCAACAAAGATCTGGCGATGAAATTCATCAATTTTGCGATCTCGGCAGAGCGACAGGGCGAGCAGATGCAGAAATACATTGCCTATGGCCCCACCAACCTCAAGGCGTTTAATTACATCACGCCGGAGCGAGCCAAAGAACTTCCGTCTTATCCGGATAACCTCAAAAAGCAGTTTGCGCATGATGCGGATTACTGGGGACCAAACCTGGCCCCTCTAACTGAGAAATGGAAGACTTGGATCATCTCCTAAAAGTGATTTCAAACTTTATCTAATGTCCGTTAGCGGCGTTGCCGGCAGGGCCTGGGGGCCCTTCCCCAGGCCCTGCGCAAAATGCTCACGTACTGACGTGTACGCTCCACTTTTATGCTGGCTCCCGCCTTGTTAACGAACATGATCTAATACCTGAATGTTGCATGAAAATTAGTGCGAAGTTGGGATTGCATTCAATAATAGAAAATTCATCAGGTCGTATAAACCAAGAAAATACCAATTAAGTGTAATGGATGAAAATCATTTACTCGCATTAATTTTCACCCTAAGGGCAAGCCGGAGGCTTCCATCTGCTGCGTTATTAAGGGCGAAGCATAGTTGACTATCGCTTCGCCCTGAAGTGCCTTGCATATGAAAGCCTCCGACTCGTGCAAAATTCAGGTAATCAGTTGAAATCACTTTTAACTATTAAAATTGGCAAGAGAGAATACCTATCTCCCTTTATTGAATCTGTGGTTATAATAGTGGAATCAGCGGACATCATCATATCTCACAAAGGTACATCAAGCAGTCTCTGGCACCGCAAAGGTTTCAGACAGTTTATTCTGGTGATCCCGGCCCTGCTGGCGCTTTTTCTGCTGTTTGTCTATCCGATTTCAAGCATCCTAATTAAAAGTTTATTCAGCCCGGATTTTACCTTAAAGCATTACCTTTATTTTTTAAAAACACCGCTATATTCACGGGTCTTATGGATTACATTTCAAATTAGCGTCTTATCGACCCTGTCGGCCCTGGTCGTGGGCTACCCTATTGCCTATGTCCTGCGTCGTGCGCGACCCGCTGTCCGCAATTTCTTTCTGCTGGCCATAACGCTTTCGTTTATGATCAGTCTTTTGGTGCGCAATTATTCCTGGATCATTGTTCTGCAGCGCAGTGGTGTGGTTAACTCCGTACTGACCTACTTCGGGCTGATCGACTCACCATTTAAACTGTTGCACAACAAATTTGGCGTGATGGTCGGTATGACGCATATCTTTGTGCCCTATATCGTGTTTCCGATTTACTCAGTCATGATGGGCATTGATCTGAACCTTGAAAAGGCGGCCCAAAATTTAGGTGCCACCCGCTGGCAGACATTCTGGCGCATATCGTTTCCGCTGAGCCTGCCCGGCATCGGCGCCGGGGCCTTGCTGGTTTTTATCATGGCGTTGGGATTTTTTATCACCCCGGCCCTATTGGGCGGACGTAAGGAACAGATGATATCCAACCTGATTCAGATTCAGGTCGTGGATCTGTTGAATTGGCCCTTTGCATCGGCCCTGTCGGTTGTTCTACTGTTGGCCACTCTAGTTGTTTTTGCCATTTACAACCGCTACCTGGGGGTTGAACGCTTGTGGGGAGGGGTTAAAACATGAGCCAAAGGTCGCGCAAAAGGGCGGCGCGCTTCGATCCCTTGCACATCGGCTGGCCGCTTTGGATCGTTTCCGGATCGGCGATTTTGTTTCTGATTGCGCCGGTGCTGTTGTTGATCCCCATGTCGCTGGGTTCCGCTGAGATTATTGAATTTCCACCCAGCAAAATTGGTTTGGATCAATACCGCAAATTTTTCAACCACCCGGCCTGGCAGAGCGCGGTACTCAACTCTTTGCAAGTATCGGTCATGACCGCCGTCTTTTCGACTTTCCTGGGTCTTTTGGCTTCTCTGGGCTTGGTATGGGGCCGCTTTAAAGGCAAGGGTCTTATCAATGCTTTTATCATTTCCCCGATGATTGTGCCGCTGATTGTCATGGCCTTGGCGTTTTATATCAGCCTGGCTAAATTTGGCCTGTTGGGGACCAAGCTTGGACTGGTATTGGCATACACCCCTCTAACCCTGCCGTTTTCGGTTTTGCCCATCTCGGCTACACTGCGCGGCTTTGATCGCAGCCTGGAACATGCCGCTCGTATATTGGGCGCCAATCGATTCCAGACCTTTACCAAGGTCACTTTTCCCATCATCAGGCCTGGTGTTTTGACCGGGGCCATCTTTGCTTTTATGATTGCCTTTGACGAAGTCGTGATTGCCCTGTTTATTTGCGGTTCAACCGCCGTAACCCTTCCTAAAAAAATGTGGGATGTGATTCGCTATGAGATCGAACCCATGCTGCCGGCGATATCGACCCTTCTTTTATTGCTGGCAGCTTTGATTCTGGTGTTGGTTGGCCTGCTGCAACAGCGCATCGCCCGGCGTATGACCGCCGGCTAACACGATGCGGTGAATCCCGTTTTATGCCACGATAAGAATACCGCGAGCGAGGACAAAAACCATGTTTCCTAAATTTTCTCTGTCAACTGCATATCAAAGCAAATATCCTGGTGTTGGCTTTGGTCTGACGCTGATTAGCGGGTGCCGCAATCATGAAAATCCAGCAGGTTTTGATCAGCACAAGCGCAAACTGCTGCGCAAGATGCGAAAACGGCAGACCCTGGCTGAAATTACCCTCCGCATTGATACCTATGCGGATTTTTTTCAAGGCTTCGGGTTTGACTGTCCGTTGACCCACCATCTCAAGCGCACCATCAACAGCGGTTTTCCGCGTTATGACCTGATTGTGGATGCGCATTTTATGGCTGAAATGTGTGCCGGCATACTGGTGGCGGTTACCGATTATGAGCGCTTTGACGGCAGCCTGACCCTGGATATCGCTGCTGAAGGCGAAGTTTGCGCCGGTATGGGCGGGCGTGAGTTTGTCTGCAAAGCCGATGAGATTGTACTGCGAGATGAAAGCGAAATTGTATGCGTTTTGTGCCAGGGCGCCGACGAAAAAACCCGTGTGCACGAGGATACCACCCAGGTTCTTTTTTATGCCTATGCCGTGCCCGGCATTGACAGCCAACACTTGAAAGACGGTTTGACCATTGCCGCTGAGACCATGGCGGAATTTGGTGGGGGAACCATTGAAGGGATAGAAGTTTACTAGAAGCCGTTTCAAAACCCCTTTTGTGTTGGTTTGCGGCTTTTGAAAAGCACTAAACTCGTTGCGCTAATCCGCCTGAGGCTGAGAAAACTCCAGCTAACGCTCTCAAACAGTTCAAGATTTTGCGCTCCGGAACAAACCCGAGTTAAGCGCTTTTAGCAAAAGGCCGCAAAATGAATCCCAAAGGGGTTTTGAAACCACTTCTCATCAACCAGACATTTTAGATGAATACGAGTGTTTTTCGAAGCAATTATTCTCTTCACTGAAACGCGAAGTTCACAAAGGGTAAAAAAATTAATTGTCTTTCTTTATATCCTTATTGCTCTTCGTGGTTGTTGTAATTTTGGGTGAGGTAGGATTGAGGGTCTGGAGAAGTTTTTAACTCTGAGTATTGACAGCAGTATTCGACAACGATTTTCTTGAATCCGTTCAAAAAGACCTTAACATTAACATATTACGTTTTATTGTAGTTTATGATTAAGCAGCACTGAAACAAGTGATGAAAAATGTGAGGTCTGAAAAATGAAAACAACATACGCCAATGGCTTTTTGACGATTATCGTTGTCTTGCTGGCTTTATTTCTCATAGCGTTTAGCGCATCTGCCGCTCACAACTCGTGCCGCATCAAAGCTGTAAATGATGATGTGCAGCTAAGAGTTTTTAACTTAGATCAGGATGGTAACCCAATACGTGATGGGTTCAGCGACAGTGAGATCTATCGAGGGGTGCTTAAAAAGGGCCAGAGCATCAAAATAGAAAGCTCCTATGGACGAATCGATTACAGTTACCGATCTTCTAGCGATGATCGCAACTATGGCGGCAATGAGATGCCATGCTCCCATGGTGAAATTATTCGCGTTCCCTAATCGCTATTATTATTTATTCAGCCGATTTTCAAATGCTTCCAATGCTTCCCGCAACAATTGGCGAATGAATACCTCTTTTTCCCTGGGGATTAGTTTTTGGTAGGTCACATAACCTGGATGGGAGGTTGCCAGCCCTGGTGGATTTTCTTTGCAGTTAATGCGCATCTGCTTATGATTTTGGACCAGTGCGATAATGCTGCAGTTTTGACAGGCATGCGCGGCAAGCCATTCCAGACGGCACATCATTTCAAAACGCATATGGTCGGCTAAAAACAAGTGTATATCCACTACCTGCATCTGTTGTTCGGTGGGCAAATAGTTAAACTTGGTGGCCGGTCCGAAATCCAAGACACCCATAATCATTTCATAATAGGCAACTGAGCTGTCTTCTCCGGGCTGCGCCAGGAAAAAGAGGGTCTTATCGGATAAGCCTGCTAGACAGGTCTGCGTATCGTAACTTTCACCAAAACGTTTTTGCCAGGGGCCGAAAGCCCGCTGTTCAACTGCTTTGATGCGATAATCATGGAGGTCGACGATTTTCGGCATAGCTGATTCTAGTTGCTTGAAATTTGGATTACATCAGATTGCAGCGCAGTGGATCCAATTCGACACGAACGAAGTATAAAGAAGTGAAAATGCTGTGTCAATCATTGTTAGATGGGTTTTAGTTGACCATATCGCCGGCCTGCAGACAGCGTGCAATCCGATTTGCAGCTAATTTACAGATAATCGCATAGGGTGCTGCCCAAAATGGCACTTCAAATGTAAGCCGGCAACAATCGGCACGGATGACGTCAAGCCGATGGCCGGTGGCCCGGATGTTAAAAACACGCCACGACCAAAATTGACCGTAGGTCCATTCGGTAACCCTAAAAGGTGCCCAAAATCCCAAGATCGTTTTGACCCGACCTGTTGCGCCGGCCCGAATATAACGGCTTTCAGATTGCACTGCTTTCACCGTGGGGCCCCATTCGCTCCATTGAGCGGTGTCGGTCAGTAAGTCCCACACTTTATCGGGTCTTGCATGAATGATGCGGCCCACTTTAATCATGGGCAGCGGCATTTTGGACATGGTGTTGTATCTCAGCAAGCTTTGTTCCTGGTTTAGGATTCAGTTATTTTTTTAGCAGATTCTCGAGAACATTTTGCAGCCCTTTTTCCAGCGATTTTTGGAGGGCCTGCTCCGCCAGGCTGGCTGAAGCCTTTTGCATCGCGTCTTTGTCAATGTCAGGATTGGATGAATTACCACGAATCGGGACGTCGATGGTGACGCCTTCAAGGTAGGCGTAAGCCTTATCGCCGACCAGCTGGGGCGTAATCGGCAATTTAGCGACATAATCGAGGCTCTTATCAAAGCCCACCGAGCCGTGCAGCGTAATCGGATACCCGTCGACTTCAAGCCGGATAGGAGTGGTTTCAATGCGCCCATTGCGGGCCACAAAATCGATATCCAAATCATCAAAATCCATTTCGTTTCCACGGACACCGACCAGGGCCAGGATGCCAGTAAGCAGCTGGGTGGAACGGATGCGTACGCCTTTCAAGCGCAGGGTCCCAGCAAAATCCGTTTTATCCCTGTCTTTACTGTCCAGCGGCCAATTAAAATGCTGCATATACAGATCCACCTGTCCTTCAGCCTGCACCGAGCCCTGGAATACCGGATGAAATTTTGACATCAGCCGCTCAGCGATAGCGTCTGTGATTTGAACATCTTTCAAAATATAGGTATCTTGCGGCAGCGTGAGCATATAGGGCTCTTTTTGTAATTGAAGGGTCGGCTGTAGGTTGAGCTGGCCGCCGTTGGCAGTGGCGGCCAATTTGGCGACGGCTGACTCGTTGGCCACCCGTATGGGGATCTCGGTGGCTGAGATGCCCAGACCAAAGGCGTTGATGGAATCAGCGCGGATAGCGCCGCTAAAATCGGTTTGTTTAAGCGAATCGGTCCAGCGCTTGCCGCCGGAGACCATCTTAAGTTTAAAAGGATTATCGCCCTTACCGGTGACGGTAATCTGCTGGGGCCCGGCTATTTTTTCCAGGAAGGGTGAGAGCATCTTCAGGTCCAAGTTGATACTACCGTTGGCATCAAGTTTTTTGCGACGACCGGCTTGATTGAGATTTCCCGCCGCGGAAAGCGACAAAGGCGTCGAGGTGAGCTGAATATCTTCAATCGTTAGAACCGATCCGTCCGGCTTACGCTTTAAATCGGCGGTCAGTTTGACGCGATCTTCGCTAATCGGGGGCAGGGTGTCGGATGTCAGTTGAAAAGGAGAAAGGTCAGCGCGAACTTTTAAAAATTGAGCAGTCTTGGATGAAAAATCGATATCAAGATCAACTTTACCTTTACCCGCCACTTTTGTTTTTTCCGGCAGCTCGATAAAATCCCCATAGGCCTTGAATAGTTTTGCCAGGTCAAGATCGGCTTGTGCCCGGGTTTTCATATCTTTTTCAAAATTCGACCAATCGTTTACGATCAACTGCGGTATAGTGATCGTACCCGCAGCACCCTTGATGTTCATTGGGGCCAATTCGGCGGACCGGCTGGCAAAATTAAGATTGCCTTCGGTTTGCAGGATGAGGTGCTCTTCACCGATTGATTTGTCACCATCGCGGTATTGGAAATTGCGGGCTTCGATGCGAGTGCTATTGAGCGTCAGCTGTTGGGCAGCGAGCGTGCCGCTGGTTTTAAGGTGTGCGTTGCCT
>JAAUXY010093996.1_pt1 | contig 12194 bp, 12 predicted proteins | sample 7278121 | NCBI WGS metagenome assembly JAAUXY01 (sample SAMN14350117, study PRJNA611818) | marine sediment metagenome | isolation source: surface marine sediment (1.8m) | place: French Polynesia: Moorea | collected 2018-08 | reverse complement strand
CTGCGGGATACGGGACGGATGACCGCGGAAGACCTTGCGAACCGGCACCTCGGTGTTGCTCTCGACGAGCCGGCGTTCTGGCAGAACACCATTGCGTCGATAGGTGAACGGGTGAATGCGTTTGAGGCGTTACTCGACGAAATAGAAGGCTGACGCCGCAACCGCGCAAACAACAACGATAAGGCGAGAACAATCAGAACAATAGTCTTGCTAGCCGCCAGCCTGTCGCTGGCGTTGCCGGCATGGGCCGGTGAGAATCCCCTGGGCCGCACGCGCTCGGGCGAGTACGGCGATTACCTGGAAGTGATCGTTCCGGCTGCGACGCTGGTGACCTCCATTGCCACAGAGGATTACGAAGGCGCCCGTCAGTTCTCCTGGGGTCTCATAGCCACGGCGGCGACAACCCGTATTCTCAAGGAAGCCGTCAACAAGGAACGTCCGGACGGGCGCGACAGTGATGGCTTTCCCTCGTCCCACACCGCGGTGTCATTCCACGCCGCATCCTATGTGCACGAGCGTTATGGCTGGCGCTGGGCCGTGCCGGTTTACCTCACCGCCGGCTGGGTCGGGCACAGCCGGGTGCATGACGATCGCCACGACGTCGAGGACGTCATCGCGGGGGCAGCACTCGGTGTGGTGACTGCGCGCCTCTTTACCACAGAATACCGGGGTGTCGAGTTCATTCCCGAGGTGGCCGACGGTTATGTCGGGGTGCGCCTGTCCTGGCGTCCCCGCTGACGCGCGGGATCAGGCGTTGCACGTGACGAGCGCCACGAGCACGAAATAAGTCATGGTGGTGCCGTAGAGCGCTTTGCCCGGCGTCAGCTCGCCGACCCGAAGGATGAGCCGCACGAATATGAAGGCGGCGACCAGCGTGGTGAGGATCGCCGGAGGTTCAGTTGCCGGCACACCCGCGAGGTACGGCAGGTTGCCGACGGTCTCCGCAATCAGCGCGGCGCGCACCGCGCCCCAGAGGCTCGAGCTCTCTACCGTGATGTAGGTGATGACCCAGAACAGAATGCCGAATGTAATCCCTTCCAGGATGACGCTCGACAGGTAGTGCCCCAGGTTCGCCAGCATATCTACGGTTCGCCGAGCGCCGGTATGGCCACCTTCAACACGTCGTCGAGCGTCTCCGCCAGAGTCACCTCCATCTCGTCGCGCACCGTTGCGGGTAGTTTGTTGAGATCGGCTTCGTTGTCTTTCGGCAGGATGACGTGATTGAACCCGGAGCGATGCGCGGCCAGCACCTTCTCTTTGATGCCGCCGACGGGCAGGACCAGTCCCGTCAGCGTCAGCTCCCCGGTCATGGCAATCCCGGGCTCAGTCGCCTTGCCGCTGTATGCCGAGGCAATGGCGGTGGCCATGGTGACGCCGGCTGAAGGTCCGTCCTTGGGCACGGCGCCGGCGGGGACGTGAATGTGAATGCCCTGGTTTTCAATGTCCTCCTGGGACATGCCGATGCTCTCTGCAATCGACCAGACGTAGCTGCGCGCGGCTTTGGCAGACTCCTGCATCACCTGCCCGAGATGCCCGGTCAGAGTCACTTTCTCCTCCTTGGGCGTGGGGGTGGCCTCGATGTAGAGCACGTCGCCGCCCGCTTCCGTCCAGGCGAGTCCGGCGGCCACCCCGGCATGTTCCTGCTCGCGGCTGGCGTCCTTTTTGAACTTTTCCGGACCGAGGAGCGCAACGAGGTCCCCGACGTTGACCTCCGCCGCTATCGCCTCACCTTCGACGACCTGGCGTGCGCGTTTGCGGCACAGACGCCCGATCACCCGCTCGAGCTCGCGCACGCCGGCCTCCCGCGTATAGCGGCGGATGATCTGCGACAGCGCCTCGTCGCCGACCGCAATCTGCGTCTCGTCGAGCCCCGCCTCGGCGCGCTGGCGCGGAATGAGGTAACTCTCCGCAATCGCCTTTTTCTCCATGTCCGAATAGCCGCTGACTTCCATGACCTCCATGCGGTCGAGCAGTGGCCGCGGAATGCCTTCCAGGGTGTTCGCGGTTGTGATGAACATGACCTTGGAGAGGTCGTACGGCAGGTTCAGGTAGTTGTCGCGGAACTCTTTATTCTGCGCCGGATCGAGTATCTCCATCAGCGCCGCTGACGGATCCCCGCGAAAATCGCGGCCGAGCTTGTCGATCTCGTCGAGCATGATCAGCGGATTGGTCACTTCGGCGCGTCTGAGCGCCTGTAGAATGCGTCCGGGCATGGAGCCGATGTAGGTGCGGCGGTGACCGCGCAGCTCCGCCTCGTCGTGCAATCCGCCCAGGCTCAGGCGTTCGAACTTGCGTCCCATTGCTCGGGCGATCGACTGGCCGAGAGAGGTTTTGCCGACCCCTGGCGGGCCGACGAAGCAGATGATCGGCGCTTTGGACTCCGGATTCAGCTGCATGACGGCAAGCGATTCCAGTATCCGCTCTTTGACCTCCTCGAGGCCATAGTGGTCTTCGTCGAGGATGACCTCAGCATGCTTGAGGTCGAGGTTATCCTCGGTGGCGGCGTGCCAGGGCAGCTCCGCCACCAGCTCCAGGTAGGCACGCGCCACCTGATAGTCCGCCGCATTCGCGGACATGCGCGCAAGGCGCTTGAGCTCCCGGTCCACTTCGTCCTGAATCGATTCCGGCAGCTTCGCGTCTTTCAGCATCTGCCGGATCTCGGCAATCTCCTCGTCCTCGCCGCCCTCGCCGAGCGCGTGTTCGATCGCCTGTTTCTGCTGGCGGAGCACGTGCTCGCGCTGCTGCTTCTCTATGTCGTCGCGCGCCTGCTCGGCAATCTCCCGCCGCAGCTCCGTCACCCTGAGCTCGTGGGTGAGCACGCCGTTGACCTGCTGCATCAGATCGAGGGTGGTGTCGCAGTCGAGGATGGCCTGCTCGTGCTCCAGCGTCAGATTGGCCAGCGAGGCAATACGGTACATCTGTATGACCGGATCGGAAATGTGACCGACCAGCTGCTGGTAAATCTGCTGCCCGTTGTCGGAGTCGTAAAGCGCGGCGATGCGTTGCGCCAGCTCGCGGTTCACCCGCAGGAGCGCGTCGATCTCCATGCCGTCGGGCCCAGATTCGGTGTGCTCGAGATTGATCAGGTGCTCAACCTCAGCGCAGAGGTATTCATCGTGCGCAACCTCGGCGAGGAGGCGCACGCGCCTGTCACCCTGAGCGATGACCTGGGCGCCTCCGTCACGCTGCTCGATGCGGGATATCTTGGCGACGGTGCCAACCGTGTAGAGATCATCCAGCCCGGGATTGTCGACGTCCGGGTCGCGCTGGGCGACCGCAATGAACTCGCGGCCCTGGTCCATGGCGGCGTTGATGGCCGCAAGCGAGCGTGGTCGGCCCACCGCCAGGGGCACCACAATCTGCGGGTACACGACGGTGTCTTTGAGGGGGAGAACGGGAAGCGCGTATTCCATGAATCGTTACTGCAATGCGATTGCACCGATTGTGAACGCCATCGTGCCGCGCCTCAAGGCGGCGCGAATGGGTCTCATTCTCAGGCTCATCCTCAGGAATGGTCGGTCTTGTCCGCCGAAGCAAGGTCGCGCAGCCCCGCGTCGCTGGAAAGCGCGGCGTGGTTGAAGATATTGCGCGCCATGGACGCGGTCTGCCGGGCGGCGCGCTCGCGATAGATTTTGGCCCGGGTGGTGTGCACGCCGGGATCTTCCGGCGCGGCATGGTAGGCCGTCTCGATCAGATGCGCGGCCACGGCGGGATTGTCCACGAGCTCCTGCTCGGCGCGGCGAACCACGGCGTCGATGCCGCCGGCCAAGTCTATCCACGCATGCGCAAGCTGAGCCCTGGGTGCCGGCAGGAGATTGTCGTACTCCCCGTCCCACCAGCCGCCATAGCGGCGCCAGATCATGCGGATGAGGAAGTGGGCGTCGTCGTATATCGGCTGCAGGTAAGGCTGGGTCAGCGGCGGAATCTCAACCGCGTGATAAATCTCATCGAGGCTCAGGCCCTTGTTCATGCCGGCGACCACCTGGTCCTCGATCGCGTCGAGCACCTCGGCCGTTTCGGTCAGCGCCTGATGCACGCGCACGGCGCCGAAAATCGGAAATCCGTGGCCCGGCAGCAGGAGCTCCGGCTCAAGCGCCGCCATGTCTCTGAGCGCGGTAGCCCAGTCTGAAACGTAGCGCTGCACTTTCTGCGGGTTACCGGCGTTGGGCAGCGCCCAGATGAAGAGATCTCCCGGCATGACAATTCGGCGCTCCGGGATCCAGGTCCAGGTGTGATCGTCGGTTTCCCCGCGCGCGTGGTTGAGCTCGAAGGTCAGCTCGCCGACTTGCCGCGTCATGTGTTTGCCGTACGCGGTGTCGGGATACCGGTACTCGTCCGGCCAGAAGAAGTTTGGCGCGTGGATGGCAAACTGGCGCCGATTGATGGCGGTATTCCAGCCGTTTGTGTGCTTGTAGCGGTCGAAGTGCGCACCGGTCAGCTCGTGGGCGACCACCTCGGGCGGCGCCCAGCCGCGTTCTGCCGCTTCCCGGGTGAACGGCGCCGTGGCAAACACGTGGTCGACGTGATGGTGCGAAAAGACCACCAGTTTCAGCGGGGTGTCGGGCCGCCAGGCGCGCACCTCGGCGAACGTGCGGTCTATGTCGAGCTTGGAACCCGCGTCCAGCATGACCAGCCCGTCGCCGCTGTCGATGACGTAGATGCAGGCGATGCCCTTGAGAACGAGCAGGCCATCTTTGATCTCGGTAGCGCCGTCGTAGGCGGCGTGCACCGGGTGGTGCTCGAAAGCCAGGTCGAGCTGGCCCTGCCAGGCACGTTCGGCAAGATCGAGAAAGTCTTTCACGCAAGCCCCTGCAGCGCTGCCGCTTCGTCGCGGACGAGCTCCGGCGCGCCCAGCCACTGGCGGTTTGCACCGCAACGCTTGAACCAGTAGTGCAGGCCGAGGAGATCCGTGAAGCCCATGCCGCCGTGCACCTCGGTGGCGGTCTTGGCGACAAATTTGCCGACCTCGGCGAGATGCGCTTTCGTATGACAAGCAGTCAGGCGAGCCTCGTCGGGTAGCTCTGCCAGCGCGTGGGCGGCAAACCAGACCATGGCGCGGCAGGGTTCGAGACCAGCCGCCATTTCGGCGCACATGTGCTTGACCGCCTGAAAGCTGGCGATGGGCCGATTGAACTGCTCACGTTCTTTGGCGTAGGCCACGGCCTGATCGATCATGTTCTGCGCGGCACCGAGCGTGTCCGCGGCGAGCATGACCCTGCCGATGTCGAGCGTGGCGTTGAATACTTCCGGATCGTCGCTGATCTGCGTTGCGCTCGAGCCTTCGAACGTGAGCTCGACGGTGCGGCGCGACTTGTCGATGGTGGTCAACGGTTTGATGCCGGCTGCCTCAGCGTTGACGAGATACAGCGCTTTGTCGTTGCTGGCAACGAGGTAGGCGTCGGCGGCATCGTCGAAGGCGAAGAGGGCTTTACCGTTCAGGGTTGAACCTTCGACCGTCACGCCCGCATCGTTGCGGCGTCCGATGGCCTCACCGAAAGCAATTCCGATACGTTTGCTGCCCGCGGCAATTTCTCCAAGAAGCTCCGTGTGATCGCCGCCGCTGGCAACGAGCGCCGTGGGCGCCATGACGGCGCTGCCGAGGTATGGCGCCGGCGCCGCGTTGTAGCCGAGGCATTCGGCGACAATTGCAGCGTCCAGCGGCGTGAGGCCGATGCCGCCAGCTTCCTCCGGAATGAGGAGCGCAGCGACACCCAGCTCGCTGAGCCCCTGCCAGATGGCCGCGTCCTCACCACCGTCCGCGTAAGCGCGTACCGCGTCGAGCGGCACGTTGTCCGTGAGGAAGCGGGCAACGTTGTCCTGTAAAAGCACCTGTTCTTCAGAAAGTCCAAACTGCATTACAACACTCCCTTCTCGAATTTCGGCTCTTTGGGCATGTCGAGACCCCGCTCGCTGATGATGTTCTTCTGTATCTGCGACGTGCCGCCGCCGATGATTAACCCTAAGAAGAACATGTACTGGCTCTGCCAGCTGCCCGCCGCGCGGGTGTAGGGATTGTCCTCGTAGGAAAGTCCAACCTCCCCCCTGATGTCGATGGCCAGACCTTCGAGGTCGTGCCGCAGCTCCGTGCCCTGCAGCTTGGTCACCATGCGCGCGAGCTTTGCGTCCTGGCCTTCGTTGATGCGTGACGAAAGGATGCGCAGCTCGTTGAAGCGCATCGCCATCACGCGCCCCTGAATCTGCATGAGGCGATCGCGATAGACGGGATTGTCGATCATCCGCTCGCCGTTGACCGTCTCCGTTTTCATGAGCTCAGTCAGCGCGTTGAGACGCGTCAGGGTGACGTTCGGATCGCCCAGGGAATCACGCTCGTGCCCGAGGATGGCGTTTGCCACCAGCCAGCCGTCGCCGCGGTTGCCGACGATCTGATGCTTGGGGACGCGCACGTCGGTGAAGAACGTTTCGTTGAAGTTGGCGACACCCGTCATGTCCACGAGGGGGCGGACCTCGATGCCCGGCGTGTCCATGCTGAAAAGCAGGAAAGAGATGCCTTTGTGCTTGGGCGCGTCAGGCTCGGTGCGCACCAGACAGAATATCCAGTCGGCCAGGTGTGCGGTGCTGGTCCAGATCTTCTGGCCGTTAACCACCCATTCGTCGCCGTCGAGCTCCGCTTTGGTCTTGAGGCTTGCCAGATCAGAACCGGCGCCCGGCTCGGAATAACCCTGACACCAGACCATCTCGCCGTGAATGGTGGGTTTGATGAACTCGAGCTTCTGCTCCTCGGTGCCGACTTCCAGCAGGGTGGGAACCAGCATGGAGATACCCTGACCACCCATGCCGGAATTGACCCGGGCTTCGGCAAATTCCTCGGCAATGATGCGTGACTTGATGATGTCCGGCTCGGCGCCGAAACCGCCGTAGGCTTCGGGTATGGTGCGCGCCGTATAGCCGTGCTCGATCAGCCGTTTCTGCCAGCTGATGAGCTCGTCGCTCTTGAGCGCTGCGTTGCGCGGCGCTTTGTCGCCGTGAGTCTTGAGAAAGTCGCGCACTTCAGCGCGAAAGGCCTCGTATTCGGGCCCGAAGGATAGATCCATGAGTAGTGTCCCCTTGTCGGTCCGCTGCCTGTCGGCAGCCGACTAGGAATCTACCGCCTCACAGGGAGTGCGGCAACCTGGGCGGGCGTCACGCAAGGCGCGCGAGATGCTCGCGTTTCACCAGGTGCTTGAGATTCATGCCCCGCCCGTAGCGCTCCAGCTCCGCCACGATGTAGTCCGTCAACCGCTGGGTTTCGTCGCCGAGGGAGCCTGCGATGTGTGGGGTGAGGAATACGTTCGGTAAACGGAAAAGCGGATTGTTGGCGGGCAGCACCTCGGGGTCGGTGGTGTCGAGGATGGCAAAGAGCCTGCCGCTGGCAAGCTCCGCCTCGAGCGCGGTCTGATCGACAATGGCGCCGCGGGCGGTGTTGATCAACGTTGCCCCGTCGTTGATGAGCGCAAGCTCGCGGGCGCCCAGCATGTGCCGCGTGTCCTGCAGGAGCGGTGCGTGCAGAGACACAACGTCTGACTGGCTCAGCAGCTCCGTGAGCCCCACCTTGTGGGCGCCGAGCTGGCGCGCGTCGAGAGGCGTCATATAAGGATCGTAGAGCAGGACTTTGAGCTCGAAGCGCTGCAGGTGCTCGATGACGAGCCGGCCGACGTGCGATGCGCCGATGATGCCGACAGTCTTGTTGTAGTTGCCGACGTTGGGAGCCTCCCGCGTCCACGGCGCGCGATTTTCCTTGTACTTCAGATAGAAGTGGTTGAGCTGGAACACCTGCTTGTTCGCAAAGAGAATGGCCGCCACCGTGTATTCGGCAACGGGCACGGCATTAGCGCTGACGGCGTTGACGACCTGAATGCCGCGGCGCCAGACCGCATCGTCGATGAAACCTTTTACCGAGCCGGCAAGATGGGCAACCAGCTTGAGGCGCGGTGTCTCAGCAATGAAATGCTCGTCGATGCGGGGGCTGCCCCAGCTGGTGATCAGGACTTCTATCTGGGGGAGGTGCGGGGCCACGTCTTCGAAGTCGCGAAACGGCGTGTCGCTGACAAGATTGCTCACACGATGCAATGCATCCACGTGGTCGGTTCGAAACAGTTCGTCTCTGACCACAGGATGCATGAGCATTGCGGTTAGCGGCTTTTTGGCCATGCATACAAGAATACAGCATAATCTCCGTTTGGGGCGCTTACTCTCGTTCGGGAAAATATGGAAGAAAAACAAGCCGCCGCCATGCTCGAAACCATGGCGCGCATGCAGGATGAGCACAATTGTCAGGTGCACCCGGAGTGGCGCACCCAGGGTTACGAGTACTACCGCGCCATCTGGGTGGAGTGCGCGGAAATGCTGGATCACTACGGCTGGAAGTGGTGGAAGAAGCAGACCCCAGACGTGGCCCAGGTGAAGCTCGAGCTGGTGGACATCTGGCATTTTGCGCTCAGCGAGATGCTGCGGGCTGATACGCTGAATGATGAGGTTGGGGCAGCGCTGGCCAAAGCCGCTCCCGGCGCGGGGGACCCGGCTGCCTTCCGCGCCGCCATCGAAGCTCTGGCCGCCTCGAGCCTCGAGACTCGGTCTTTTGAGCTCACGCCATTCATCGACGCCATGCGTGAGCTGCCGATGCCCTACGAAGAGCTCTTCGACATGTACATCGGCAAAAACGTGCTGAACCGCTTACGCCAGAACCACGGCTATCAGAGCGGCGAGTATGTAAAGGTGTGGAACGGTCAGGAAGACAACGAGCATCTCGTCGAGCTGCTCGCTACGGTAGAGGCGGATCCCGCCACGCTGCCCGATGCGCTCTACGCGGCGCTCGAGGATCGTTACCGCACGCTCACGCAAACCTAGCGAGCGTCGCCTCATACAAACCAAACGTATCGTCGTCGAAGCAGGTGAAAACGACGCGCGTGGGTTGCCGCAGGTCGGCGCTCGAGACGGTTGCAACTGCGATGGCGCAGGCGGCGTCTTTCGGATAACCGTAAACTCCGGTGCTGATTGCCGGGTACGCCACGCTCGTCAGCCCCATGGCGTCGCAGATGGCGAGGGTGCTGCGATAACAGGAGGCAAGGAGCTCAGCCTCACCGCTGTTGCCGCCGTGCCAGACGGGTCCCACGGTGTGGATCACGTGCCGGGCAGGCAGGTTGTAACCCGCGGTAACTCTGGCTTCGCCGGTCGGGCAGCCGCCCAGAGTGCGGCACTCTGCAAGAAGCTCGGGACCGGCGGCGCGGTGAATGGCGCCGTCCACGCCACCGCCACCAAGCAGGCTTTCGTTGGCGGCGTTGACGATGGCGTCGACGTCGAGGGTGGTAATGTCTTCCCGACTCAGGCTGATTTCTGCTGAGGACACGGTGACTCCTTGCGTCGAAATACAACAAAAGTTTAACGTTTGATGCGCTAAGCTGCCGCCGTTTTCCCTGCGAGCGGCTCAGGCAATATTAACGATGAAAAAATTTCTGCTCATTACCGATGCCTGGGCGCCCCAGACGAACGGGGTGGTCACCACCTGGAACTCGGTGCTCGGCCATCTGGAAGCGGCCGGCTACGAGATCAAGGTGGTTCACGCCGGGCTCTTCAAAACGTTCCCGCTGCCGACCTACCCGGAAATTGAGCTCGCGCGCAATCCCTGGATCATGAAGCAGATGATCGCGGAGTTTGCTCCGGATCACGTGCACGTGGCGACGGAAGGATCGCTTGGTCTCTATGCGCGCAGGCTCCTCGTCAAACACAACGTGCCGTTCACGACTTCTCTACACACCAAATTCCCGGAGTACGTGCAGGAGCGTGTCAAACTGCCCTTGAGCGTCGGCTACAGGTTCATGCGCTGGTTCCACGGCCCGGCGGTGCGCACGCTGTGCACCACCGCGAGCCACAAAGCCGAGCTCGAGAGCTGGGGGCTCGACGATCTGATCGTCTGGAGTCGTGGGGTCGACATCGAGAAGTTTCAGCCGCAGTTGTTGTCCGAGCGGGACCGCCCGAGGCTGGTATATGTCGGCCGCGTGGCCGTTGAGAAAAACATCGAAGCGTTTCTGGCGCTGGATATCGATGCGGACAAGGTGATTGTGGGTGACGGGCCGCAGCGCACCGAGCTCGAAAAGAAATACCCGGACGTGCACTGGCTCGGGTACCGCAAAGGTCAGCCGCTGGTCGACGAGTATGCGGCAGCCGACGTCTTCGTGTTTCCCTCGCTGACCGATACGTTCGGGCTCGTGATGCTCGAGGCCAACGCCTGCGGCACGCCGGTGGCGGCGTTTCCTGTCACCGGACCAGTCGACGTGGTTGTCGAAGGCTTGAACGGATGCCTGCACGATGATCTTGGCGTTGCCGTGGACGGGGCGCTGAAGCTCTCGCGGGAGGCCTGTCGTGACCATGCCGAGAACAATACCTGGGCGGTGGTGGCGCAGCGCTTGATGGACAACCTCGTTTCGGTGTCCTGGACCGACCCCGTATTGTCGCGGCTCGGTAGCGTCCGCACGTGAAGCTGACGACCACCTGGGTTGCAGACTGGAAGCCGGAGTTCGTCGGCACGCTGCTCTTCATCGTCCACGACGGTCAGGTTCTGCTCATCCACAAGAAGACCGGGCACGGCGCCGGACGCATCAACGGTCCCGGCGGCAAGCTCGAGCCGGGAGAAGGGGTGGTGGCATGTGCGGTGCGCGAGGTTTACGAAGAGGTTGGCCTCGACGTTCATGATGCCGAGGTTGCGGTTGAAATGCGGTTTGTAGAACGCAACGGCCCGCAGTGGCTCGGATTTGCGCTTCGCGCCACGCGTTTCAGCGGCACACTGGTTGAAACCGCGGAAGCGCGTCCGTTCTGGTGCCCTTTGGCCGAAGTGCCCTATGAGCGCATGTGGCCTGATGATGTGGTCTGGCTGCCAGGCCTCCTTGAAGGTGGCGCGACCGTGCCGGTCGTGTACGACTTTCTCTTCGACAACGAACGCCTGCTTGCTCACGAGGTGATCCGCGCACCTTCCGTGTGGGAAACGGCGCGAGGCGGTCTGGAGAGCGTTTCCTAAAGACGCTGGCGCGGTACAATGCCCTTTTGGGGAGAGACTATGCGCATAGGTATATCCGTGTGCTCGAATTACCGCGTGTCAGACCCGCGGCAAGGCGCGCGCAACATGATCGAACGCGCCCGGGCAGCACGGCAGGCGGATCTCGACACGCTCTTTGTCGGCGATCATCACGTCACGCCAATGGCGTACTATCAGAACAACGCCATCCTTGGTCGCATGCTGGCGGAGTGGGGCAACAAACCTGCAGGCGCCCTTTATCTCCTGCCTTTGTGGCATCCGGTGTTGCTCGCCGAGCAGATTGGCACGCTCGCGGCCATTATGGAGGGTCGCTTCATCATGCAGTGCGGACTGGGAGATGCGCATCAGTGTCGCGCCATGGGGGTCGATCCCAAGCTCAGAGTGCCGATGTTCGAGGCATCGCTGGAAATCATGCGCGCGCTCTGGGCGGGTGAGACGGTTACCCATGAACGCTTCTGGAACATCCAGGATGCGCGCATCAATCCCGTGCCGGAAGTTGCGGTGGACGTGTGGGTCGGCTCTACGGTGCCCGCGGCGATCAACCGCACCGCGCGCCTTGCCGAAGGCTGGCTGGCATCTCCCAGCACCGGCCTTGCCGAGGCGACGGATCAGCTGAATCTCTATCGTCAGGCCTGTGCCGAGCACAATCGGACACCCACGGCCGTGGCGCTGCGACGTGACATTTTCATTGGTGCCGATGCCGGTGAAGCGGCTGCGCTCAAATCGCGATATCTGGAGAAAGGCTACCGCGGTTTCGGCGAGGAAGCGCTGATGACCGGTGATGTCGACGAAGTGGCGAGCGCGATGCAGGCGTTCGCTGATGCGGGGTATACGGATATCATTGTGCGCAACGTCAGTTCCAATCAGGCTGAGGCGCTTGCCACCATAGAGCGCCTGGCAGAGGTGAAAACGCGCCTCGAGTAGAAGATTTTTGATACGAATGCCGGGCGTTGCACCCGGTCGAGTAGTGGGGGGATATGAATACTCTTTTGATTGCCAACCGCGGCGAAATAGCGCTGCGCATCATGCGTGCGGCTCAGGATCTGGGCCTGGAGACCGTAGCCATCTACGCGGAAGACGATGCCGAGTCGCTGCATGTGAAAAAGGCCGACAGGTCGTTACCGCTCGAGGGCCGCGGCGCCCGCGCCTACCTGGACATTGAGCAGAT
>JAAUXY010164642.1_pt1 | contig 12199 bp, 11 predicted proteins | sample 7278121 | NCBI WGS metagenome assembly JAAUXY01 (sample SAMN14350117, study PRJNA611818) | marine sediment metagenome | isolation source: surface marine sediment (1.8m) | place: French Polynesia: Moorea | collected 2018-08 | reverse complement strand
TATACTTTATTTGCATCAGTCAGCAACTGGCCCCAAAACTTACTGTAGGCATGAATATTATTTGTTTCGGTTCCTGTTGAATCTACTACCTTCATGCCCTCGTTTTTCCATTGAAATATGCCTCCGTAAAGATTTTTTACATTCGAGTAATTATTCTCAATGAGAATCTCGCCTATATCTTCTGATCGCACCCCAATAGAACAATAAACAAGTAAAGCTGTGTCTTTGGAAGGAACCAGGGAGTCTATCTTCTCAATGGAGAAGGATTCAAATCCTACCCAAATTGCCCCGGGAATATGGCTGACCATATATTCTTCTTCGGTACGCGTATCGAGGATAAATGCCGGTTGATTTCGTTCTAATTCAGACACATCCAAATAAGCTACAGTCCCTTCATTATATCGTTCCAAAGTATTTTCTATGGTAAACTGGCCACATCCCTTCAGAATGCTTGTAATCATTAGTATTAAAAGAATTCCCGCTATGTTTACTGAGCCCAGTTTTCGCTTTTCGTTCATTTGCTGTAACCGAATTTTGATCTCTCCAGCTATACTTTCACAAAGTTCGTCATAAATAGTATTTTTATTGCAAAGCTCTTACGATGAAAGTTGTCTATACCTATTTGATTACTACTCTTGTATTACTCTCGCTATCTGCTTGTTCTGAAGGCACCGCAAAGAAAGAGTTGGATGAAGACCTTGTTTCGGCTGAGGTTTTTAAAGAGCCATTTCGCCCCCAGTTTCATTATTCTCCTCCGGAAAAGTGGATGAATGATCCCAACGGATTAGTTTATAATGATGGGGTATATCACCTGTTTTATCAATACTATCCGGCAGACATCGTTTGGGGACCTATGCACTGGGGACATGCTGTAAGCAAGGATTTAATCTATTGGGAACATAAACCCATTGCACTTTACCCCGATGAGAAAGGATATATTTTCTCAGGAAGTGCCGTCGTAGACAAGGATAATAGCTCTGGCTTTAGAGAGAAAAATAAAACCCCTTTGGTGGCAGCATATACCATACATGATATTAACGGTGAAAGGGCTGGTAAAAATGACTTTCAAACCCAGGGGATAGCTTATAGCCTTGACAACGGAAAAAGCTGGACAAAATATGAAGGTAATCCGGTTTTGGGTAATGACGGCATTAAAGATTTCAGAGACCCCAAGGTATTTTGGCATGAGGAATCCCAGAGTTGGATTATGGCCCTGGTGGCTGGCGAACATGCAAAGTTCTACAAGTCCTCCAACCTGAAGGAATGGACTTATCTGAGCGAGTTTGGCCAGGAACAGGGAGCCCACGGTGGAGTCTGGGAATGCCCCGACCTTTTTCCACTCAAAATTCAGGGAACCGACGAAGAGGTATGGGTACTGATCATTAGTATTAATCCCAATGCTCCTAATGGAGGAAGCGGCACCCAATACTTTCTGGGAGATTTTGACGGTACAACATTTACATCGGATCAGCAAGAGGCACGCTGGCTCGACTGGGGTACAGATAATTATGCAGGTATAACCTATAACAACGTGCCCAATAATGACAGGATATTTATTGGTTGGATGAGTAACTGGGATTACGCCCGGAACACTCCTACTGAAGTATGGCGCAGTGCCATGACGGTTCCGCGTTCTCTCAGCCTGCGCCGGACCGGAGGTAAGCTAAGCTTATTTAATTATCCGCTTAGAAATTTTGGTACGATCTTCAAATCGGAATTCAAGAAGAATATTGTTGTGGGGGGCAGCAGTACACATCAATTCAACTTCGATCATTTTAATGAATCCGAAATTCGGTTTCGGTCTGCTCTTCGTGATTTCGACCTGTTGTTTACCAACAAAGCCGGAGATAGTCTTGTTCTTGAAATGGACAGGGAGAAAATGGAATTCCGCTTAGACAGGAGCAGGTCCGGGCTGGTTGATTTTCACGAAAAATTTGCCCAGAGAAAACAGATAATGCCTCTGGAGAATTTACCTGAGGATCCATTTGAGATTCGGATATTAATGGATTGGTCATCCATAGAAATCTTTATCAATGAAGGTCAGCATGTATTAACAGCGCAGATCTTTCCCAATGAAAATTATCAGGAGCTCAAAATCAGCAATGGTTCGGAAGGCGATTTAATCTTGCTTGACTTTGAGGTGAGCAGCGCAGAGTCGATCTGGTAGTCATTGATCTTCATTTTCCAAAGCGTACATTAGACCTCTTAATTCAGCTAGTCCTTTTAGTCTTCCAATAGCAGAATATCCGGGATTGGATGTTTTATTCAGATCGTCGAGGATCTGATGGCCGTGATCCGGGCGCATCGGAATGGGCATTTTATTCGCGGTATTGATCTCCATAAGTCGCTTCATCACCTGATACATCGGTACATCACCTTGCAGATGAGCCGCTTCGTAAAAGTTTCCGTTGCTGTCCCTTTTTGTGCTCCTCAGATGGACAAAGTGAATACGGGAATGAAACTTTTTAATCATCTGAACAAGATCGTTGTCTGCCCGTACACCAAAGGAACCCGTGCAAAAGGTAAGACCATTCCTTTTGCTGTCAGGATGCTTTAATACCCTGCTCACATCCTCTTCTGTACTTATAACACGTGGCAAACCAAGGATTGGAAAAGGTGGATCATCAGGATGTATGGCCATTGATATATTTTTCTTTTCAGCCACCGGAATAATCTTGCTCAGGAAATATTCGAGATTATCTGCCAATTGCTCATTTCCAATGGATTTGTAACGCTCCAGAGCATTTCTAAAATCATCCAGGGAATAGGATTCCTCAGACCCGGGCAAACCGGCCAGAATTGTAGCTTGCAGTTTATCCCGATCAACTTGCTCCATTTTATGATATAGCATCTCTGCCTCCTGGATTGTAGAGGGAGAGTAATCCACTTCAGCCTCAGATCGTTTTAAAATATAAAGATCAAACGCTGCCAATGCCGTTAGATCAAATCTCAGGGCCCTGGCCCCGTCTGCCAGCTCAAAACCGAGTTCTGTCCGGGTCCAGTCGAGCACAGGCATGAAGTTGTAGCAAACGACTAAAACGCCTGCCTCTGAAAGGTTCTCCAATGTCCTTTCATAATTCCGGATGTACAGCTCGTAATTACCACTGCGTGTTTTGATATCTTCATGCACAGGAACACTTTCCACAACAGCCCACTGAAGACCTGCTTTTTCAATGATCTCTTTACGTTCCAGGATGGACTCCAATGGCCAGATATCTCCATTAGGTATTTCGTGTAAGGCAGTAACAACAGCTTTTGCGCCCGACTGAAGGATATCTGACAAGCTTACCGGATCATTCGGACCGTACCAGCGCATGGTTTCGAGTAGGGATTTCATACGCCTGAATATGCATTAAACCCGCCATCTACAGGGATAATCGTACCCGTCACAAATCTGGAACTATCGCTGCATAACCAGTGGATAGCACCAAACAAATCTTCGGGTTGCCCGAACTCTTTCATGGGCGTATTGCTGATAATTTTTTGTCCTCGATCAGTCAGGCTGCCATCTTCTTCAGTAAGCAATGTCCTGTTTTGATCGGTTAGAAAGAAACCGGGTGCTATGGCATTTACGCGTATCCCATTGCCGTATTTATTGCAAAATTCTACTGCCAGCCATTGGGTGAGGTTGTCTATTGCCGCTTTAGCAGAACCATATCCAAGGACTCTTGTTAATGGTCGTTGCGCAGTCATTGAGGAAATATTGATAATGCTGCCTTTTTTTTCTTTTAAGAATAATGGCAGGAAAACCTTAGTGGGGATAAAGCTCCCCAGATAATTAAGTTCCATAACCCTGCGGAGTTCCTCAAGATCAGCATCTGTCAATTCCTGGTCCGGGCGAATCACTGCCCCGGGCATATTGCCCCCGGCTGCATTGATCAGCACATCCAGTTTTCCGAATGCTTTATCAATACTCTGGCAGACCTTCGTCAGTTCTTCTTCGGAGGTTACATCAGCAACAAAAGGAAAGGCCTTTCCGTTGTCCGACACAATTTGACTTACGAGCCTGTCTACTTTTTCGGCGTTTCTTCCAAGAATCAGTAGTCGGGCACCATGACTTGCCAGCGACTTTGCCATAGCACTCCCAAGAACCCCGGTAGCCCCGCTCATCAGGATGAACTTCCCACGTACTGAGAATAGATCATTCATAAAATGAAATCTGTATTAAATCTATAGCTGCGAGTGTATATTTATTAAATTACACAATTATAAAGATCAAGATAGCCATTTTTTATTAGTGCGAAATCCTCTAAAAGTACGAATCGGAATACTACAATATGATTGTATGAAATCTTTCAGGAAAGCAGGTATTTGTGGCGTTTTCCTGATTGTTCTACTGATTTCCTGTGCCGAAAGAAAGAATGTAAAAACCATCCGTCTGGCGCATGGTCTTGATACGAATCACCCTGTTCATCAGGCTATGGTTTTTCTGGGAGAAAGATTGAAGGAAAAGTCAGAAGGAAGCCTGAAAGTAATCATATATCCCAGCGGACAGCTCGGGGCTGAGCGGGAGTGCCTGGAACTACTGCAGATAGGGAGTCTGGATATCACTAAGGTATCTGCAGCCGTATTAGAGAATTTTATTCCTGAATACAAGGTGTTGAGTATTCCCTATGTTTTTCAGGACAGGGCCCACGCTTTTCGTGTATTTGACGGGGAAGTGGGCAAAAAGATGTTATTGCAGGGTGAGAGATTCCGATTGAAAGGCCTGACATTTTACGATGCCGGTAGCAGGAGTTTCTATACTAAAGAAAGGCCGGTAGATAGGCCAGAGGATCTGGAAGGGATGAAAATCAGGGTTCAAAAGAGCAATATGGCTGTGGCCATGGTAAATATGCTGGGTGGTGCCCCTACGCCAATTTCCTGGGGCGAGCTATATACCGCACTCCAACAGGGTGTTGTAGATGGTGCCGAAAACAACCTTCCTAGTTTTTATACCTCAAAACATTATGAGGTATGTCGCTATTACAGCATGAATGAGCATACGGCCGTTCCCGATGTATTGTTGATTGGCACAGATTCATGGAAACGGTTTAGTCCCCGGGAACAAGAATGGATCCAGGAAGCGGCTGGGGAATCAGCGATAGAACAACGGAAGTTATGGGCAGAATCTGAACGGCAATCGCTACAAGCAATTATTGAGGCCGGTGTGGAAGTGAGCTATCCGGAAAAGGCACTTTTCCAAAACAGGACTTCTAACATTAGCGATATGTTTGCCGGAGAAACCGAGGTTATTCAGTTAATTGAGGCTATAGAAGATGAGAGAAAAAATTGACAGAGGCCTGGAGATGGTTCTTCTGGGACTATTTAGCATCATGCTGATCAGTGTGATATGGCAGGTATTTTCAAGATTTATATTGGGAAGTCCGAGCACTATTACCGATGAGCTGTCTAGTTTTGGCCTAATCTGGGTTGGACTATTGGGGGCTGCCTATGCCACCGGCAAGAACTTACATCTGGCCATCGATCTTTTACCCACTGAACTCGTGCAAAAGAACAGGGTATTCTTTGATGGATTTGTGTTGTTAAGCATCTCAGTCTTCAGTCTGGCTGTACTGGTTATTGGAGGTGGCCGACTCTCATGGATAACATTCATCCTGGAGCAAAGATCGGCGGCCATGCAGCTACCACTGGGAATCATATACCTGATCCTGCCGGTAAGCGGGTTGCTTATAATTTATTATTGTGCAGATAATTTCAGGTCGCGGATCAAAAACGGGAAAATATAAGCATGGAGCACGTAGAAGTCCTTATACTGATCCTCAGTTTTCTGATATTTCTGGCAATGCGTGTTCCGGTTGCATTTGCTATCGGCCTGGCTGCAGTTCTTACCCTAATTTTTGCCCTGCCCTTTTTGCCATCTGTAACAACTCTGGCACAAAGAATGGCAACTTCATTGGACAGCTTTACCTTGCTGGCTATACCGTTCTTTATTCTTGCTGGACAGGTTATGAACAGGGGAGGTATAGCTGTTCGACTCATAAATTTAGCGAAGGCTCTCATTGGCCCCATACCTGGCGGACTGGCCTTTGTAAATATAATTGCCTGTATGCTGTTTGGAGCCATATCAGGTTCTGCGGTAGCCGCTGCGTCGGCTATCGGCGGATTTATGAATCCGCAAATGGAAGAAGAAGGCTATGACAAGCCCTTTAGTGCTGCTGTGAATATTACAAGCGCAACCACGGGGCTTATTATTCCACCGAGTAATATTCTTATCATTTATTCACTGGCCAGTGGTGGTGTATCTATTGCCGCCCTGTTCCTTGCCGGCTATGTACCGGGTATGATGATTGGACTGGCTTTGATGATTGTTGCGGCCGCTTACTCGATCTATAAAAAATATCCAACTGAAAAGTTTGTATCCCTTTTGGTCTTCACCAGGCGCTTTCTGGATGCCCTACCCAGCCTCTTACTATTGGTGGTAGTTATTGGAGGGATTGTCGCAGGCTATTTCACGGCAACCGAAGCTTCAGGAATCGCGGTGATCTACACATTTGTTCTGGCATTCATTTACAGGGAGATCAGTTTTTCCGATTTGCGCCCCATACTTTTGGAAACCATAAAGACATCTAGTATTGTGCTGCTACTGGTGGCCACTTCAATCGCTATGTCGTGGGTGATGAGCTATGAACAGATCCCACAGGCCATCACCTCCGGTTTATTGGGCATTAGTGAGAACCCGATCCTTGTTTTGATCCTGATCAACCTTATTTTGTTATTTGTTGGGATCTTTATGGATATAACTCCCGCAGTACTGATCTTCACACCAATTTTTCTTCCAATTGTAACAGATCTGGGCTACGATCCTATACATTTTGGTATCATTATGATCATGAATTTGTGTATTGGTATTTGTACACCGCCTGTTGGTTCCGTGCTGTTTGTGGGTTGTAGTGTAGCCGGACTATCTATCCAGCAGGTAATAAGACCTCTGTTACCACTTTTCGTGGCGATGCTGATCGTGTTACTGCTTGTAACCTTTGTACCAGAATTCAGCCTATGGCTTCCTCAATTCTTTGGATTTTGACTTGTTCATTTCTTTGCTTGTCCAGGACCGAAAACCGAAGGTACAGTGTACATTTGGTTTGAGGGGCCAGCTGGCGCGAGGGCAGCCACATCTGCTGGCCCGTCATTCCAAATGCAAATCTTTGCATTTCTCATTCCGTCCTCTCTTAGGCAATTTTGAAGACAAGCTTCAAAACCAGAGTCAACCTCCTAAATTGCCTCCAAGGCTTCACCAATTCTTAACGGAGTTTGCCTCTTTTGCTGAAGATAAAGGTTGACTTTAAATTTTCACAGAAGGTTTTGAAGAAATAGCAATGCTGCCAGCGGAAGTGCGTTGCGCGAAGCGGAAAAGAGCATGGAGCGGTAAGCAGTACTTGCGGTTTTGGCTTTTGCCAAAAATTTCCTATCAAAACTTCTTGATTTTTTGGTTCGTTTTGTATCAAGACAAAATGAACAATTAATTATTGAAAATTGAAGTAATTTTTTGCGTTGTAATAGCAAATATCTGCTACCATATTACCTAACCATTTTTCGTCTTTGGGCAGTAGGCCTTCCTCAACATCTTTTCCAATAAGATTGCAGAGGATCCTTCTGAAATATTCATGTCTGGGAAAGGAAAGAAAACTTCTGGAGTCTGTAAGCATTCCCACAAAATTGCTTAACATACCCATATTGGACAAAGTATTGATTTGCTTTTCCATGCCATCTTTCTGATCGAGGAACCACCAGGCTGAGCCCCATTGGATCTTTCCTCTGATGCCGCTGCCATTAAAATTTCCACACATGGTAGCAAAAACGGAATTGTCTGCAGGATTCAGGTTATATAGGATGGTTTTGGCAAGTTGATCCGTTTCGTCCAGTGAACTGAGGAATTTAGACAGCGGAGTTGCCTGCATAAAATCGCCAATAGAGTCGAATCCGGTATCTTTTCCAATATGCTGTAGCATACGACGATTTGTATTTCTAAGTGCTCCCAGATGAAATTGTTGAACCCATCCGAGTTTGTGATATGACTTGCAAAGGTGTTGCAGAACTGAGAACTTAAAAATAGCTGCCTCATCTTCGAAAAGGGGTGCCTGATTTAACAGCTTTTTAAAAATGACTTCCATATCAAAGCTACTGCCTTCGGCGTAAGGCATAAAATCCAGGCCGTGATCGGCCAGCCTGCAATGATTGCGATGGAAATAATCTATGCGGTTATCCAATGCTGCCAGCAGATCGGGGAAGGTATTCAATGCGATTCCGGAAACGTGCTCCAGGGACTGCAGGTATTCAAAATATGACTTTGGATCTTCAATAGCGTAGGCTTTATCCGGTCTGAAAGCTGGAAGAAGTAATAGGCTTGAACCTGATTTTCGATGCGTTTGATGGTATTCGAGTGTATCCAGAGGATCATCGGTTGTGCAGGCAACTTCTACCTTCATTGAGTGCAGTAACCCAAGGGTGTTATGAGAGGGAAGTTGTAATTGTTCATTGGTATTGTAAAAGATATTGTCTGCCGATTCCGGGTTGAGGTAGTCATCTATGTCGAAATACCTCTTAAGCTCAAGCTGTGACCAATGGAATAAAGGATTTCTCAATAGTTTAGGCAGGACTTCCGACCATTTTTTGAATTTCTCTCCGTCATCTGCATCACCAGTGATATATTTCTCTCGAACCCCTGAAGCACGCATTGATCGCCATTTGTAATGATCTTCGGCTAACCATGCTTCTGTAATGGTCCTAAACTGGTAATTCCCGGCTATACGTTGAGGAGAAAGATGATTGTGATAGTCAATAATCGGGAGCTTGGCGGCATGGTCGAAATAAAGTTCTTGGGCAAAAGTGTTCTGCAACAAGAAATTTTCATGAATAAAATGCTCAACTTCCTTAACCTTCCCCATATGCCAAGATATTATTAGACACTTAAAGATACGGATAAACAACACTTATCCCACATCCGATAAGAATCAAAAATGAAAGGTTCCCGAATCTTTTTTAACTGAGTTCAGGATTTGCAATACGACTATGAGAGGAGCTTGTATTAAAAGACCAGCAAGAGGCCAACATTGGCATTACTCCAGGTTCCGACATCAGAAATGTTCTCATAGGAGAAATTCAATTCAAACAATTTCAGGATGCCAAAGGCTATAATTGGCCGGAAATAGAAACCCCCATCCAATCCGTCGGAAATACCTACTGCATAACCTACATCTATACCACCTCTTACTATTCCAAATAAGCTTACCCTACCGGCTAAACTAATGGGTAAAAACTGTTGGTCGTCAATCGTTATACTTTGTGATATCTCTTCCCCGAAATAATTCCGAAACCCAACAGAAGGTCCGAATTTCAAGAGGGAGCTTCTCTTGCCAAAATAATAATAGACATCTGCTCCAAGCATAAAAGTTGAGACATCACTTGCATCGGAGAGGGGAACTCCGGCATTGATACCAATTTTGAATAATCCCTGGGCAGACATACTACCCATAACGAAAATCCCGAATAAACAAAGTACTAGCTTTTTCATGGTGGTAATGTTTTATACCATATGAAAGTAGGAAAATATGGTGTCAAAGGCAATTTTTAAAAAGCTCTTTGTCTCGTGATACAGAGAAATTTAGAATAGCAAAAGTCTGACATGCTGATATATCATACGAGCTTTGATCTTCTGAACAAATGATCCAATTGGAGATTTAAAGACCTGCCTTGCGGGCATAGATATAGAATCAACAGAGCCGTCATATAAAAGAAAAATGTGAATAATCCATGGAAGATTAGTATCAGAAAATGAAAGCCTACACCTATTGGAAACAAATTCAACCGAAATCTGGCGGGCGCCACCAGAGCCATTGCCAGAAGTACTTCCAGGATCAGAACGGACCAGGTTATCAAGGCTACGAAAGGACTTTCTATGATGGGATCAAAAAGGAATCTCAGGCTATTGTTCATTCCAAAAGTGCTATGGTTCAGCCAGTAGTAAATAACTGTGCCGTTTTTCCATTCAGGAACGGCTAGCTTTTCAGCAGCTGCGAAGAAATAGATAACGGATGCCTGAACCCTGATACAAATAAGGAAAAAATGATTAAGGCCATTTACATAAAAATTTGGTTTTCCTGTGCGGGAAGACCAATGCCACTTCCGATTGTCGGAAAGTGTAAAAGGTATGAAATAGAAGCTTAGAATCGCACCGATCTGGTCACCACCATCAACTATTGGACAAGAGGCAAAAAAGCTGAATGCAATCCACCAATGGAGCAGTCCTGTCCACCTTGGTCTCCAGCCGGAAGCAACGATTAGCAATATCAGAATACTTATCCATTTCGCCAACCATATGTCGTTTTGGAATAATTGAAAAATGCTGTATTTGTACAAACCCGGTATAAATCTTACCTCATATGTCGGAGTATCGGGAAATAATACCTCTGCAGAATTGAACAAAAGTGTAATGCATAAAGTGAAAGCTAAAACACTCCTGGCAATACCAAACAGATTAGTATGGACGTTCAAATCAGTCGTTCTTCGTATCAGGGTTTTTATTTTAGTATACATCCACTACCAGGATTTCGTATGGATCAATTTTTCCCTTTCTGTTCCTGCTCCAGGCCCAGGGTAAAGCAGGCTGTTTTTTAATAAGGTATTTGCCTTTAAGCAGTTCAGGTTCAAAGGTATTTTCAACTCGGTAGATAGAATCTAACTGGCATTTCAATGGATCTTTCTCGTCACATTCCTGAAATTGTGGATAATGTTGCAGAATAAGATTAATGGCTTGCATTTGAGTCATTCTTCCAAGCCTGGAAAGCCCTAATAGATTGCTGGTACTAAAATTAGGCTGCGTGATCTTTTGAAGTCGGTCACCATTCATCTTATAAACGAACAATTTGTCTTCTCTTGGATCTCTTGTAAAGAAGCCCCAGCCCTGAGGCAACATTTGAAAAGCTTTAATCTTATCCGAAGATTTCAATTGAAAGGGCGTATGCCCCACGCTTGTACAAATGACGATCACGCAGCCCACCAACCAACCCAGTATTAGAGCTATCAGATATAATTTCTTGAGTAACATGGTCTATCTGGCCAGTCCTACACTAATATCATTAACGAACTGGTCTATCTGTAACCGGTCGTCTTTAGATACCAGCTGATCAAAATCGCCCTGATGGGTCTGACTAAATGTTCCCCCAGCAGTACCGTGGGCGAAGGCCAGCCATGTCCCGGCTGCCCCGGCAACAACAATGGCGGCTGCCACACCTACTACCACGGCGATAGCTGCTCCCACATAGACTACAACTACCACGCCCAGTACCAGACAGGCTTCCTTACTGCTGACATCCGGGAAGTTCAGAAAAAACTCTTCACCAAGTTCTTCTTCAATTCTCTGTCTTAACAAAACGCTGTTGAAGTTGCCATTTTCATCAAGAAAATTTTCGTAGCGCAGATCAACAGGCTCAATGCTTTTGATATGCTCTGCGTTCTTATCGACGTATAAAATGGCTTTTTGATATTCGAACATAGAACGATCCATGGCTTTAACTATCCTGAAATGATCACCACTGGTCATCTCTTTTTCGAAGTAGTCAAAGAAATCTGAACTGAATTCATCGATGGCTGTTATGATCTCCGACTTAAATTGCTGATATTCTTCTAATTCTTCCGGACCCAATGTCTCATAGATCTTATTAAAAAAATCCATGTCTATGGATGGGATCAATTCAACCGCTTTACCTTCATAGAAGTATACGGCCCTGAAAATATCTTCGCCATTGAGAGAATTGACTATTTGCAGCCTGGAAGATTTACCAGTCTCGTAATTTGCATCATTTTTTTGACAACCGACAAGGGAGATCAGGGCCAGCAGGGCTAACCCAAATATTTGTAAGGATTTCATTTTTGTCTTTGTTAATGGATTACTTTTTAGTTGATCTTCCGGTTCCCATTAACATCAAACTGCGCTCTCAGACTTATTTCGGTAAAAATGACAACACTTAGCAGGTTAATAACCAGCACAATGACAGAAGCTATTATCAATGTCTCACCTTCTATGAAAAAACTGGCTACCACGTGAAATACCATGCAAGTGATTAATTGTACCAGCATATATTTTCTGGAAATTTTGTTTCCAAAATCCCAGGTTTCCTGGTTTTTCATGGAATATGGGGTCCTGTAACCTATGATCCTGTTGATCTTAGAAGGCTTAATGGCCTGACTTGTAATCAGG